>Ga0105239_10002214_pt1 | contig 24975 bp, 25 predicted proteins | sample KBSC44metaG_FD_92761 | JGI IMG/M metagenome (GOLD analysis project Ga0105239, IMG submission 92761) | Corn rhizosphere microbial communities from Kellogg Biological Station, Michigan, USA - KBS C4-4 metaG | ecosystem: Host-associated > Plants > Roots > Rhizosphere > Soil | place: Michigan, USA...
CGTCTGGTGCAGATAGTCGGCTCCGATGCTCAGCTTGTGGGAGGGAGAGAGATACCAGTCGAGCGCCGTCCGCGCGTTGACATCCGTGATGCCGGAATAGAGCTGCGCAAAAAATCCATACTGGGTGGCCGACAGGAACTGATGGTACTTGTTGTACTCAACGGAAGAGTGTGCGAATAGCTTCCCCGAGTACTGGTGATTCCACCGAAGCGTGGCGCCGGTATTGCCGTAGTGCATGGAGTAATCGATGCCGTCGAGCTTAGCGCTGTCACTGGCATAGGTGTTGTTGTCCCTACCGCTGTAAAAACTCAGGAGCAGGCGGTCCTTTGCCGACAGCTGGAAATTCAGCTTGGCGTTGACATCGTAGAAATAGTATTTACTGAAATAGTTGCTGTCCAGGAGGGGCTTAAGCACGATATCGGTGGTGCTTCGACGGGCAGAGATGAGGTACGAAGATCTCCCGGTTTGCAACGGACCATATAACGTCGCCCCCGAAGATACGGTTCCCAGCTGGACGCTTCCGCCGGTTTGCTGGTTGCTGCCATCCTTCATGACGACGTCCAGCACCGAGCTGATGTGGTCCCCGTAGGAGGCAGGGAAACCTCCTTTCATGAGAGTGGCGTATTTGACGGTCGGCGGGTTGAATATACCTACCAGCCCGAATGTATGGCTCGGATTATACAGGGTGGCGTCGTCCAGCAGTATCAGGTTCTGACCGGCGTTGCCACCCCGGACGAAATAGCCCGGCGATCCGTCGATGCCGGCCTGTACGCCCGGTAACATCTCCACCGAGCCGATCAGGTCGCCGCCGCCGCCGGCAGATGGGGCTGCCGCGATCATGTCCGTCGACAGGTCGATGCGCGCGGCCTGGTTCTTCTTCACATTGTCTTCCCGCTTGTCTTTGAAGACCATTGTTTTATTGATCTGTTCCTGATCGTCGTTGTGTTCCATCTGAAAGGACTGTTCAGGATCATCGTCAGCGTTTATCCGGCGGGACAGACTTTTATAGCCAACGTACGAGACTTCCAGCTCCACTGTATCGGAGGGTGGGGCGGTTATGGAATAGAAGCCATAGCTGTTGGAGAGGACTCCGGTGCCTGCCCGGGGGAGATAGACACTCGCGCCGATGAGCAATTCGCCGGTCCGGGCGTCTTTGATATAGCCGCTGAGGGTGATCCTGGATGGCGGCACGGGGCCTTGGAGGACGACCTGGTCGCCGATGACTTGCCAGGAAATGGTGGATCCTTCAAATAGTGTACGCAGGAATTCCGACAGGGGCATCTGAACTGCCGTTATCGAGACGTTCTTTTGTCCGGCTGCGAGCTCAGTACTGTAGGCGAATTTGTAACGTGTGTGGGATTCGATGATCAGCAGGGCTTCCCGGAAGGGCCTGTTTTTGAGCGTTACCGTGACAAGCGAGTCCCTCTTTTCCTGCGCATATGCGGGTTCGGCCAGCACGGTGAGAAAGACCAGCAAGGCAATGGCGAGGCAAGGCCACTGTTTGGAATAGGCAGCTATCCGGTAGTTTTCCATGAGACGTTCACATTCGGAGATACGGCGTAAACGTCTGTAAGATAGAGCTTATTATATATGAATGGGTTATTTAATTTTGTCGTCCTTTTTCTTCAGAATGTAGCCAGTTTCATCGGATGAATAGTCCAGGTTCAGCGACGCGCAAACGGTCTTTATGGCATCTTCCAGCGACTCTCCGTCCAGGTGGACCGTCAGCCTTTTTCGGGCGAGGGTCGAATCCCCGAGCCGGATATTTTTGCCGTATTGTTTTTGGAGGACAGCTATCACCTTGGACAGGGGCGAATTGTCGAATCGCAGCGGGTCCGTCATCGTTATTTCGCCGCGATGCGCCGAGGAAGTGTACAGGCAGATCTCGCCGCCTGCTGACAGCTCGCGGACCTCTCCGGTCTCTTTTTTGGTAAAGGCGACCTTTCCGCTGGATACCGTGACGGTTATGCTGTCTGGCGTTCGGGCGATGGTAAAGCTGGTCCCGATGTCCTTGACGCTGGCGGCATCCATGTCGACCACGAAGGGGCGTTGCTGCTGGTGCGAGACGTCGAAAGACGCCTGTCCGCTGAGCAGGACGATCGTCCGGGCGTTCTTGTTATAGTCATCGGAGAGCCGGAGACGGGTCTGTTGCTGGAGGACAATGGTCGAGCCATCCGGAAGCGCAACGGTCTTCTGTTCGCCCATGACGGTCTCATATTGGACGACTTCCCCTTTCCTGGAAACCCACCACAGCGCAGATCCGCCAGCGACCAGCACCAGCGCCGCCGCTACGGCCCAGCGTCTTGTAAGGGCAGGTCGTTTTTTAAAATCTGCGTGGATCACCGGTGCAGTAAGGTCCCGGTCGGTTGCGCTGCCCGCATCCAGCCGTCCCCGCAGGGCTTCCCAGGCCTGCTTTTCATCCGCCTGCTCATAAACGGTGTAATCGGCTATCCCTTCCTGCCAGATATGCAGCAGCCGCTGATACTTTTCGCGATTGGCAGGGGAAGCCGCCAGCCATTCCTCGAACCGGCCGCTTTCTTCAGGGGAAAGTTCGCCCTGCAGCGCCGGCACGATCAATTGCCAGGGGAGATCATCATATGTATAGGTAGACTGAGAATCCATAATTTCAAGTATAAGACAAAAAAAAGAGTGCAGGGACCTAGTGATGCCCAAAAAAATATTTTATCATCGCCAGCAGCACCGGGAGGGTATTCCATTCGTCGAGGACCCGGTTCAGCTGCTGCAGTGCGTGTGTTATATGATTTTTAACGGTTTTGATGGAAATGCCCAGGCGATCGGCTATCTCCTGCTGTTTCAGCTCTTCAAAACGGCTCATCCGGAATACCTTCCGGCACTGTTCGGGTAATTCATCGATCGCCCTGTAGAGCCGGATCTTCAGCTCGTTGTCTTCCATCTCCTTCCACTCGGCCGTCTCTTCGGGCCGGTGTTTTAATTCCTGAAAATGCTGGCGGTCCCTTTTATTCTTGTCCAGCTCATTAAGACACCTGTTCACGACCGCCCGGTAGAGATAGGATCTCAGAGAGGACTGGATGTCGATCCTTTCCGCGTCCTGCCAGAGTCTGACGAATACGTCATTGACGACCTCCTGCGCCAGGGGGACATCCCCAAGGTATTTACAGGCCGCCAGCAGAAAGAATTTGTAGTGATCCTTGTAAAAGTTTTCAAATACTTCCCCATCTTTTCGTTGTATAGATCGCCAGATCTTGTCTTCTTCAGGACTCATGTGGTTAAAAGGTATAAAAATGGTCGTGGTTTGGAGGGACAATATTATTGATTATTTTTAAAAATGAAACTCTCCGTACTCATCTTTGCTCTTCTCACCTTTGCATGCAGGACTCCGGATAAAAGGAATGACCTGCCCGACGCCTCTCTGATCACTTCAAAAGGGACCATCGATCGGCTGCACACGAACTCGGGATACTTCCATACCCGATCGGGCTGCCGGGTCCGTCAACGTCCTGAAGCAACTATTTCAACCATCTCCATTTTTTGATCCCATCTTTGTGCGCAGCCGCGCCGGCTGTCCAAAAAGGCCCGCTAGAAAGTCCATTTTACTACCCTTCGGATACTATTATCGACAGTAACTTGCTTTAAAATTAAAGCAATGGGTATGCAAATAACCAACAAAGTAATTCTCGTGACCGGCGCCAATCGCGGCATTGGGCGGGCGCTGGTGGAAGAAGCATTAAAGAGGGGCGCCAAAAAAGTATATGCGGGAACCCGTACGCCACTGACGCATCCCGACCCGCGTGTTGTTCCGCTGATGCTGGATGTGACCGATGCCGCCCAGATAGAGGAGGCCGTTGAGGCAGTCGGGGCGCTCGACATCCTGATCAACAATGCCGGTATAGCGTTGTATGACGACCTGGGTGACAGGACTGTGATCGAACGACATCTCGCCGTCAACTTCTTTGGCCCATACAGACTGATCCAGGCCTTCCTGCCTTCACTGATCCAGTCCCGCGGAGCGATCGTCAACGTATTGTCGGTAACGGCGCTGGCGTCCCTGCCTCTTATTGCCTCCTATTCGATCTCAAAGGCGGCCGCTTTCTCGTTGACGCAGGCGTTCCGCGCGTATCTGGCCGGCCGGGGCGTGAGCGTACATGCCATCCTTACCGGGCCCACAGATACCGATATGACCAAAGGTTTCGAAATACCAAAGTCATCGCCGGAGCTGGTCGCCGGTGGTATTTTCGACGGGGTGGAGCGCGGTGAGGAGGACATATTTCCCGATCCCATGTCGGCTTCAATGGCCGAGAGCTGGAACAGCGGTGCGGTAAAGGCAATGGAGCGTCAGAATGCGGCATTTGTCGCATAACACACCAAATCGTACTGAAATGTTAACATTAAAAGGACAGAACGCCGTCGTTACCGGCGGGAGCCGTGGACTCGGACGCGGCATTGCGGAGGCGCTGGTCGAACAGGGCGCGATTGTGACCGTCATAGGACGTGACCCGGATCGTCTCGCCGCCGTCTCGCGGAATCTTGGCGTCAGCGTGGTCCGCGGCGATATCACCGATGAAAAGTTGGCACAGCGCGTACTCAGCGATGTCCGCCCGTCGGTGCTGGTGCTCAACGCAGGGGCGACACCGGCGATGGCGCCGCTGAACGAGATCAGCTGGTATGATTTCAGCAGGGTATGGGAGACCGACGTAAAAGCCGGCCTTTACTGGCTGCAGGCAGCATTGCGTCTTCCGCTGCCCCGCGGCAGCCGGGTGATCGTCGGGTCCAGCGGTGCTGCCGTCAACGGCTCAGCGCTCTCCGGCAGCTATGCCGGGGCCAAACGGATGCTGTGGATGATGGCCGACTATGCCAACGGCGTGGCGAACGGACTGGGGCTCGACATCCGCTGCCAGGCAATCGTCCCGATGCAGATCATCGGAGAGACTGACCTCGGACGCAAGGCCGCTGAAAGCTATGCGCGGAAAAAAGGGGTGAGCGTCGAGACCTATCTTGCAGGCTTCGGCGCTCCGCTGCCGGCCCGGAAAGTGGGCGACCATGTCGTATCCATCCTCACCGACCCTCAGTACGAGAAGGGGATAGCATATGGTATGAAGGGAGACCTAGGCATTGTTTCGCTGTCCTGAGAACCGGTGATCCAGCGATATCCGACCCGGCCCGGCCAGCACCAGCGCAACCGACATTCCAATAGTCAGTAGGAAGAATTCATAGCCTTCTGTGTGCTGGCTGCCAAACCAGTCCATAAAAAAATAGGTCCTGAACGTGGTGAGGATGATGCCGGTCATCACGCATGCCAGCGCAGCGCTGCAAAAGCGTGTAGCCAGACCGGATAGCAGCGCCAGCGGAGCGAAGAACTCTATGAGAATAACCAGGAAGCCAACCAGCCAGGGCATGTCCCTGGTTTGGGTGAAATAGTTCATTGTTCCGGCAAAGCCATACCCGCCAAACCAGCCCAGGAGCTTTTGCGCTCCGTGGGGAAAGATGACGATGGCCAGCACGAGGCGGAGAAAGAGAAGGGCGTAGTCTTTGTTCGTTCTAATAACGGGAAGCTCCATGTTCAGTAAATTTTGTTGAAAGCAAAATTCCGCTGTGTGCGGGGGACGGCCAATCACAAAGGGTAATTAACTACATTACCATAGGTTAACGTGCACGTATCCTGCTGAGGCTTTGGGGCGTTATGCCGAGATAGGAAGCGATCTGGTGGTCGGGCACCCGTTTGCCGATATCGGGATATCGGGACAGGAAGTCTTCGTATCGCTGCCCCGCAGTCTTTGCGAGATTTGCGGATACCCGCTGGGTCGCTGCAATAAAGGCGTTCTGGATCATGATGCGGAAACAGCGTTCCATGGAAGGCACCTGGACATATAGCCGTTCGAGATCCGGGCGGGATATCTGCAATATTTCGGTGTCCTCCAGGCAGTCGATTGCGTACCTGGAAGGGGTTTCTGTCAGAAAGCTGTAGAGGTCTCCAACCCACCAGTCCTCCGGCCCGAACTGTAATATATGTTCCTTTCCTTTTGGGTCCACCTCATAGATCCTGGTGAGGCCGCGGACGACATAGGACTCGTAGCGGACCACGTCTCCTTCCTGAATGATAAATTGCCGCTTCCTGTACTTCCGGTAGGTGAACAGTGCATGGATCGTCGAGGCTTCGTCAGCGGATATTGGCACATAGCGCTGCAGGTTCTTAATTAATGCGTCGTGCATGTCGGCAATTTACGAAAACGGTTGGGCGTTTCCCCGGTCATCTTCCGGAAGAAGGTATTGGTGGCGGCGCCCTGCTGCGGCGTCTTAAAGCTTTCCTCCGGCGAGGCAGAGAGGCTTTTTACGCGTTGCACCCAGGCCTGCAATTCCTGCTCAGTCATATAACGAAAGATATCCGTCAGTATGGCGCCGGGGTTTACGGCAAATGCCCTTACGCCGTGCTGCCGCCCGACCCTGTCCAGCCCAACGGCAAACAACGAGTTGGCGGTCTTGGACTGCCCGTATGCTTTCATCGTGTCGAAGGGATGTCTTTCGAAGTTGGGGTCGTCGAGCTGCAGACCCATATGCCGGTGACCAATCGAAGAAAGAGCTACTACCCTTGCCCCGCGGGCATTTTTAAGTGCCGGCCATAATCGCCCGGTCAGCTGAAAATGCCCCAGGTGGTTGACGCCGAGCTGCAGCTCATAGCCCCGCCGGTCCTTCTGCAGCTGAGGCAGACGGAACAGCCCTGCATTGTTGATGAGTATATGCAGGCTCCTGTGCCCGGAAAGAACGCGCTTTGCAAAGGCATCGACAGAGGCGGGCTCGGCCAGATCGAGCGGGATAAAGGACACGTTCTTCAGCTGAGCAAGCCGGTCCTCCGCCTTACCCGCGTCCCTGGCGCCCACTATGACGTGCGCGCCAATTTCGGCCAGGGCCTTGACAGTTTCATAGCCGATACCGGAATTCCCACCCGTGACCAGGGCGATCTTTCCGGTCAGGTCGTGGCCGGCGGCTACTTCGGCCGCTGTGGTCCCGGCATTGAAGCCGGAGTGAATTGGTTGCTGTACTGTTTGCATATGGATACAAAGTTAGACCGGGACCGTTTTCGAAAATTATGCGGATCAAATCGATGATTATGCAAAAGAAAACCCGGCGCGGGCTCGTATCTTCGGGACTACAAACAATGGACCTCTTCGATGTTTTGTGTGCTATGCGGATAAAATATGACGTGACGGATTTCAAATTAAAGATCACGATCTCATTCAGAAATGACCGGAAGGGGGGCGGCATATTGATGACGAATGTTGGTTACCTTTACCTGAAATACACGAGAATATGGCGGCATCCCCCAACGGCGTCATCGTTTATAAGACCCGTTATGGCACTACGCATCAATACGCGGAGTGGATCAGGAAAGAACTCAGGATACCTATGATCGACCCGGAGAGGGTGGATGGGCAGGTTTTGTCGCATTGCGATTTCCTGGTGATCGGCACGCCGGTATATATGGGGAAAATGCTGATCGCGGACTGGCTGAAGGAGAACCAGGAATTTTTGCGGCGATCACGCCTGTTCTTCTTTGTCGTGTGTACCTACTTCTCCGATACCGAAAAACAGCAGACCATGATAAAAGATAACATTCCGGATGGCCTCCTGGCCTGCTGCGGGATTTTCTTTTTGCAGGGAAGACTGGTCGTCGACAGCCTGTCTGAGGAGGACGCCATGCTGGTGGATATCGGGAACGGCACTAAGCATACCAGCGACCCGGTGCACAAAGCGAATATAATTCCCCTGGTGGAGGCCGTCTGGTCCTATTCAGCCAGGGAGGCCTTCTTTCCAAAATAGGAGATCAGATAGAAGGATGCGCCCAAATTGATGATGTCCTTGTAGAGGAACAGGCCCAGATTGTTCATATAGGCCATTCCATTGACGTGGATCAATGCGCCGGGGGTAGTGATGAGCATGCTGCTGGTGGTGAAGAACATCAGCACGCCGATAATGCCACCGACGACACCGGCTTTCGGTTTGAAGAAGCCCACTACAATGAGTATACCGCCTATCCATTCGGTGATCCCTATCAGGTCAGACCCGACATATGGCCCAAATAATTTGAAATCCCAGCTGATAAAAGGACTGTTGCTGACAAGCGGCACGATACCTTCGGCGCCGGGCGCAGTCAGCTTGAAAGCGCCTGCCCAGAAGAGCATCACGACCATGCCGATGGCAATAATGAGGAACGGAACGTTGTGCTTGTTTACCCATGCGGACAGGTTGGTTAGAGCAGTTGCCTTTTTCATATTTTTTGCGTTTAATTGATAACCCAAAATTCGCTTATCAACGGGGGGAGAAAAAGGGCAGGATTTCCTGAAGACTGGGCATTATTTCCCGACGGCCTCCGGAATGGCCTTCTCCATGGACGTTCTCTTAAAATCTAAAGGCGACTGACCTGTCTGTTTCTTGAAGAATTTGCCAAAATGACCGGCATCCTCAAAGCCGAGGAAGTAGGCGATCTCCTTTGCTGTCTTGTCTGTATAAATAAGCAGGCGCCTGGCCTCCTGTATTATCCTTTCCTGGATGACCGCCAGGGGGCTTTTATGGTTGTATAGCGCAAAAAGATTGGATAGCGTTTTGGGGGACTTGTTTAGCTGTTCGGCATAGAATTTTACCTGGTGCTGCTTGCGGAAATTTTGTTCAACAAGGAAATTGTAGCGCCGGATGATCTCGAGCTTTTCGCCCGGCAGCTCGTCCTCGTCGATATACTGCTCCCTGGCAAGCCTTGTCACAATTATGATCAGGCGCTTTAGCATGACCTGCAGCATTTCCCCCTGGATATGGTCTTTCATTTCCAGCTCGTCCACGAACACCTGGATAAGCGAGTCTATTTTCTCCTGGTCATGCGCGCTTAGGCGTATGAACATTTTTTGAGCCGAACCATAGAACAGGAAGCCTACACAGCTGACCTCCTTGTCGTGATTAACGATACAATAAAATTCCCTGTTGAATTGCCAGGCAACGATGGACTGGGGGTCTTCAAAATGAAATGCCTCATTTACCATCAGGCAAAGGATGGTGTTGGCGGGGAATGGGTAATTGATATTGTCAATGGTGACCTGCTGGGTTGCGCCGCGGTTCCAGGCAATGGTCAGGAGTCGCTCCCTTCTATCCTTTCCATAAAAAACACGATCGAAGGCTGGTTCTTCGTAGACCAGGCGGAATAGCGCTTTGGTCTGACTTTGAGTGAATTGTTGTATCATCTGGCTTCCCGGAAGGGCCGAAATTAAGATAATTTTCGATCACTGGCCTCGGTGTCCGCTGAAGATCACGTCCATTTCTGCATTTTGTACAGCAATTTCCAGAGGAAAGATAATTTTATACTTACCGCGACCCCTCGTCGTATATTGTAGTCTCTAAAACGTCCATATGCTAAAGAAGATCTTCATCGGATTGGTGATCCTTTTTGTAATTATTCAGTTCTTCCGGCCAGCCCGAAACAATTCTGGAGATACGAGCATGGACATTCGTAAGAAATATGCCGTCTCCGACAACGTGAATCAAATACTCGAAAGGGCCTGCAACGACTGTCATTCCAACAACACCCGTTATCCCTGGTATGCCGGGGTGCAGCCCGTCGGCTGGTGGCTATCCAATCACGTCTCGGAGGGCAAGCGGCGCCTCAATCTGAGCAGTTTCCTGGCAAACCGCGTTGCCGTACAAAAGCATCGCATGGAGGACTGTATCGAGCAGATCGACAACGGCGGGATGCCCTTGGATTCCTATCTCTGGATCCATAAGGATGCGGTGCTTTCGGATGTGGATAAAGCGACGCTAAAGACCTGGTGCCAGGGGGTGATCGACAGCCTCAAGGCGCAATATCCTGCAGACAGCCTGGTGATGCCCAAGCGTAAACGGGTCTGAGCTTTCGGCTATTTAGCGCAATGCCTGACCAATCTTCCGGATCGCAATAGCCAGCTGAGCCTCTACGGTCTTGACCGAGAGGTCGAGGAGAATGGCGACATCCTTGTATTTTAAGCCGTCTTCCTTGATGAGCTTGAAGATCAGCTTGCATCTGGGCGGCAATTGATCGATCGCCGCAACGACCCTTTTCATCGTCTCTGTCCGGATCAGCAGACTTTCGGGGTCAGCCTGAAATTGGAGGGCCTCATCGCTAATGTCATCGATATCGATCGCCTGCTGACGGCGATGCGCGCGCAGATAATTGAGACAGTGATTTTTTGCGGAGATATAGAGATATACTTCGAAGTTGTCGATCGCCGCGAGGCCGTCCCTTTTTTTCCAGATGCTGAGGAAGACGTCGTTCACTATTTCTTCTGCCGGACCTTTCTCATGGACAATGGCGTAGCAGAACCGGAACAAACGAATGAAATATTGCCTGTAGATTGCTTCAAAGGCATGCTGATCGTTCACTCCGGTCACGGGAACCTGCACTGTATTTAGTGTCGTATCCATTGACCTGTTGTGGGATAAAATTAATTTTTTTATTTCTTTTTAAGGGTTTTTTGAAAAATATGTGTCCTTTATATAGACATATATCTGCCTCATAATGACCGATCACGATCGAATAACTCTTCTATTGGCCCGGCGCATAGCCGGCGAGCTGACTCCGGCTGAAGCAGACGAGCTGCAGCAGGCGATGGCGCAAGATCCGGGCCTTCAGCAGCTGCTGTCATCTGTAGAGTGCGTATCGGAGGCTTCGCCTAAAGGCATTTCGGCATTGGAAGAGGATCAGCTGCTGGAGAAGGGGCTGCGGCAGCTGCGGCAGAGGATCGCCGGGTTGCACGTTGTCGGACTCTCCCCGGAGCTTCCCACTGCTGCGCCGGAAGACAAGGGAGGTGTTGTATTCCACAAAGGAGGCGCTGTACTCCCATTACCCCGCAGGACCCGTCGCAGAATAGTCTACCGCTGGTCTGCGGCGGCAGCGATCGTGTTGCTTGCGTTGGGGGGCTATCTGTATAAGGCAAAAGAACAGCATGGACATGTTCCCGTCACCTACCGGGACGTCGTGGCGAAGTATGGCACCCGCAGCTATATCGAATTGCCGGATGGATCCAGGCTCTGGTTGAACGCGGGCAGCAAGGTTCGCTATGCCGACGGGTTTGCTGCCGGCATACGCGAGCTGACCCTCGAGGGGGAAGCATTCTTCGACGTAAAACACGATCCGGGCCAACCTTTTATTATACATACCCGCGGACTGGACGTAAAAGTGCTGGGCACCTCGCTGAACGTAAGGGCGTATGCGGGCGACTCTGTTGTCGAAGCAACGCTGATCCAGGGCAAGGCCCAGATAGAGCTTCCGGGCAGCCGTGAACAGCCGATCATGCTGCGGCCCGGCGAAAAAGTTACGATGCGCAGCGGCGTGGCGAAAGGCAACGGGCAGCTTCCGGACAAGGCAACGGCTACTACCGCGGCGCCGGCTGAGTTTTCACGCCATGCCGTCACCACCGACAGCACATATAAGACCATCATCGAGACCTCATGGGTAGAAGACAAGCTGGTCTTCCGTAATAAGCCTTTCCGTGAAGTGGCCGCGCAGCTCGAACGCTGGTACAATATCCGATTCCATTTCGCCAACCAGAACTATTTGAATGATAAGCTAACCGGTTATTTCAAAGACCAGCCTATTAAGAACGTAATGGACGGCCTGCAGCTTTCCCTGGGGTTCCATTATGAGATCGCGGGGGACTCCATTCTGATAAAATAAACAACGGAGAAGGATACACAAGCACTCTTCCGCCGTCAGGTATCGCTGCCCGACGATAGGGGCTTGCCTTGCTTGGACTCAATATTTCAAACTGTATGAAAAAATGCTGCTGCGTATGAGAATATCATTTACCATTCTATTGCTTACATTTCTGCAGGTTTCGGCCGAAGTTCACTCGCAGGAAAGGATCACCCTTACCGAAAAGGGCATCAGCTGGGAGCGATTTTTCCAATTGATGGAGAAGCAAAGCAATTACACTTTCCTCTACAAAGATGATGTATTGCCGCGCGACCAAAAGATCGACGTCAATGTTACGGACCGGACCGTTCCGCAGATACTCGACGAGGTGCTAAGGAATAGCGGCCTTTCCTACCAGGCACTGGCGGGCAACCTGATCGTCATCACCTCCAAACAAGCCGCGCAGAATACGATCCATGTCAGCGGTAAGGTGGTCTCGGCCGCGGGAGATCCGCTTGCAGGCGCCAGCGTAAGAGTAAAGGGCTCCCAATTGGGAACGTCCACGGACAACGCCGGAAATTTCACCCTTACCGTGCCGGAAGAGGCGACGCTGGTGGTTTCCTTTGTCGGCTACCAGCCGGAGGAAACGACGGTCAACGGCAGGACCCAACTCACCATAACGCTGCAGGCGCTGCCCGGCAACATCAACGAGGTGGTCGTCATCGGGTATGGCACCGCCCGGAAGAAAGACCTCACCGGCGCCGTGTCCACTATCAATGCAAAAGACGTCAATGGACTCCCGGTCGGCGGAACGGCCCAGATCATGCAGGGCAAGGCTGCCGGAGTAGCGGTCACACAGGTGACGGGCGCGCCCGGCGATGGGGTCACTGTGATCATCAGGGGTCAATCCAGCTTTGGCAGCAGCAGCCCCCTTTATGTGATCGACGGCATACCCACGTCGGATGGCATCAACGAGATCGCGCCCGATGATATCGAAAGCTTCAGCGTCCTGAAAGATGCTGCTTCGGCGTCCATCTACGGCGCCAGGGCAGCCAATGGAGTGGTGCTGATCACCACGAAGAAAGGACATGCCGGCAAACCCCGGCTTTCTTTCAACGCATACACCGGGTCGCAGAGCCCGGCCCATCTGATCCCGATGGCGAATGCTACCCAATACTTCAACGCCTACAACACGGCGGCCGCCAACGATTTTGTCCAGGGTGGGGCAGGCAACCGAAACCCGCTGCCGCCGGGCATGCTCGACACGCTGCCCGATGTCAACTGGCAAAAGCAGGTGCTGAAGAGCGCTGCCATCAGCAACGTGCAGATGGCTATCAGCGGCGGCAGCGACAATACCCGGTACATCGTCTCGGCCGACTATTTCACGCAGAAGGGGATGATCATCAACTCCTCTTACGACCGGCTCAACCTGCACACCAGCATCACGAGCACCCTGAACAAAGTGTTTAAGGTGGGAACCAATATGAACCTCGCTTACAGCAAGACCCGCCAGGTAGGCAGCTCCGGCGACGGATATACGGCCCCCGGCGGGATCAATCCCGGGGCCAGCATTGTCCGCTATGCCTTGTTCCGTACCCCCGTCACACCCGTGAAGTATGCCAACGGACCCTATGCCGGCCAGTATGTGGATCTACCCATGACGGTGGGCGGGACCAACGTTTTTGGTGACGGTCTCAATCCCGTAGCGCTCGCCGCGAACACCAACCGCAATTTTTACAATTATACTCTGCTGGGCGATGTATTTCTGGAGGTGACGCCGTTGAAGAACCTTACGCTCAAATCCGACTTTGGGACGAATTTTATCATAACGGACTACAAACAGTTCTATCCGACCTGGGGCATCGAGCGCGTACAGAACTCTCCCAACGGACTGGCGCAATCGAACACGAATAACTTCAACTATAACTGGACGAATACCGCCACCTACAAGTTGCTGCTGAATAAGCATGCTTTCAACCTTCTCGCGGGTACAGAGATCATCTACAATGATACGAGGCTGATGTCCGCCGCCCAGAACTACTTCCCCGACCAGTCTTCTACATTTCAGTATCTGAGCAACGGCACGGGCATCAATCCAACAGTGGGCGGCAACGAATCCAACTGGGCGCTGTCTTCCCTTTTTGCCCGGGTCTCCTATGACTATGAAGGAAAATATCTTGCCTCCTTCAATTTCCGGCGGGATGGTTCGTCGCGGCTGGATCCCTCCGATCAATGGGGTAATTTCTATTCGGGTTCCGTAGCCTGGCGGATCGACCGCGAGAAGTTCATGCAAAACATCAAGCAGGTATCTGCCCTGAAATTACGGGCCAGCCTCGGCCAGCTGGGTGACCAGAATGCGCTGAGCAATTATGGGTACGCTTCCCTTGTAGGTCCCAATGGCTATTATGTGTTCGGAAATACCCCCGTAATTACCTCTACTATCTATGCCAAGGGCAATCCGGGGCTGAAGTGGCAAACCTCCACGATGGGTGATGCGGGCCTCGACCTGGGTTTGTTCAACAACAGCATCAACATCACTGTCGACTACTATCATAAAGTAACGACCAATCTCCTGCAGGCACCCCAGGATCCCAGCAGCGCGGGTTCCGTCGCCACACCCGCCTTCGAGAACAATGGAAAGATCGTCAACCGCGGATTCGAAGTCGAGCTTTCCTACCGGCATACCATCAACAAGGACTGGGCCTTCGACGTGGGAGCCAACCTGACGACGATCCATAACGAAGTCCTGGCGCTTCTTAACGACCAGCCCATCCCCGCCGGGCGAGTGGACAACAATACTTTTGCTACGAGCACGGCCAAGGGGCATCCCGTCGGCGCCTTTTATATGCTGCAGATGGAAGGCATCTTCCAGACTCCCCGGGAAGTATTCACTCATGCCTACCAGGGGCCCGGCATCCGTCCAGGCGACGTAAAATATAAAGACGTCAACGGCGACGGGACCATCGACCAGAGTGACCGCGTATACGCGGGCAGCCCCATCCCGACGCTGTCCTATGGATTGACAGGCCATGTCTCGTATCGGCAGTTCGACCTGAGCCTTTTCTTCCAGGGGGTCAGCGGAGACAAGATCTATAACCAGGTAGCGATGGACATCGCCGGCTTCTACCGGCCTTTCAACATCACCGAGAAAGTAGCTACCCAGAGCTGGCACGGCGCCGGAACCAGTAATTCTCTGCCGCTGCTGTCCTGGACGGACGCCCAGAACAACAAGCAGATGTCAACCCACTTCCTGGAGAGCGGTGACTACCTCATGCTGAAGAATATTCAGCTGGGCTATAACCTCGGGACGGCAGGATTGACCCGGCTCAGGATCACCGGGCTGCGGCTCTATGTCAGCGCACAGAATGTGTTTACGATCACCAAATACACCGGCCTCGACCCGGAGATGACCACCAGCGCTAACGCTGCCTCTGCAAATGAAGGCCCCAAAGCGCTGAACATCGACTGGGGTACCTACCCGGCCGCGCGAACGCTCACGGTCGGCGCCAACATTAATTTCTAACGAATAACGCTATTGTCATGAGAATTGCTTTTATATTGATCTTTACGGCGGCTATCGCCGGCGCCGGCTGCAAAAAGGTGCTGCAGCAGCAGGTGCAGGGCAGCTATACGCCAGCCAATTTCTTTACTTCCGACGCCAATGCGCAGCTGGCGGTCAACGAGGCCTATAAATACCTTTCGTTCAATGCCGGCGCCAGCAACGCGATCTGGGTGCTGGGCGATCTGGCCTCGGACGATGCGATCAAAGGCGGAAGCAGCATCGGCGACCAGCCCGATTTCCAGGCCGTCAACCAGTTCAATATCCTTCCTACCAACGCCGCGGTAGAGGCGGTCTGGAAGAACTATTACAATGGCGTGTTTGCCTGCAATGTAGTGCTCGACGGGCTTACGGGCAACCAGAAGGTGTCATCCGATATGCAGCGGCAGGGTATCGCGCAGGCGCTGTTCCTGCGGGCTTATTATTATTTTATTCTTACCACCTGTTATGGCAATATTCCCCTGCACCTGCGGGTGGAGACGGCGAAGGAAGCGCAGTCGCACGTGGTGCCGCAGGATACGGTCTTCGCCCGCATCGAACAGGACTGTCTTGCCGCCGCGGCTGTATTGCCGGCCACCGTTCCCGCCTCGCAGCTGGGCGCAGCAACAAAAGGAGCAGCGCTGGCCCTGCTGGCAAAGACCTATCTCTTTCACGCCGATCTCGCCAGCCATTACCAGTTGGCCGCCCAAACGGCGGCGACGGTGGAAGGAATGGGCTATAGCCTCACCAATAATTATTTCGAAAATTTCGGCGCGCAGACCAAGTACAATACGGAAGCGATCTTTACAGTAAATCATATTATTAGTACGCTCGGCATCGGCAACGAATTGAACGTCTGGTTCGCGCCCCGGTCGCCGGCGCCTACCAACGGGTACGGCTTCTTTTTGCCGACCCAAAGCCTGGTCAGCAACTACGAATCTGCGCCCGGCGGTCAGGCGGACCCACGCCTGGATTACACCATCGCAAGGGCGGGGCATTCCTACTTCGATGTTGCATACGACCCCAGCTGGAGCAGCACAGGGTATAATTGCAAGAAGATGTGCCAGCCTTTGTCGGAAGTACCCGCCGCTACCAAGAACGTAGGCTCGGTCAACTATGAGGCACTGCGGCTGGCGGATATACTGCTGATCCAAGCGGAAGCTTTGAACGAGAGCGGCCAGTCCGCGGCGGCGCTGGATCCCTTGAACAAAGTGAGGGCAAGGGCCAGGAATTCCTATCAATATGACAATAGCCTGCCCGGATATCCCAATGTGCCGGCGGGACTTCTGCCCGACATCACGACAACAGACCAGACGCAGCTGCGGGATATCATCCGCCGGGAAAGAAGGTCCGAGCTGGCGCTGGAGTTCCACCGGTTCTTCGACATCATACGTTACGGCAAGGCCTATGCGACAGCGGCCCTTTCGACCGTTGCGCCCAATTTCAGCTACGATAGCGACAAATGGTTCCCGATCCCGCAGAGCGAAAGGGACGCCAATCCGAATCTATTCAAATAAAATATTCAAAGTATGCGTATCATCATATGTCTGATATTCGCCGGTGTATTGCTGGGGATCTCCTGTAAGAAAAGCAGCAGCCCTGCGACCTATGTGACAGACAAGACGGTGCTCAAATCTGTCATCGATTCGCTGACCAATGTCTATGATCATTCGGTAGAGGGGACCAAGCCAGGCACCTATGCCGTTGGCTCCCGCAAAGTGCTGGACTCGGTGATCCGGCTGGCAACAGAGGTCGTCGGCAGCAATGCCTACACCCAACAGGAGGTGAACAACGCGGTCAACAACCTGCGGCTTGCCGGGGTTGCGTTCAGCAATCAGCTGCTGCAGCAGGTGTCGGCGGCGAACCTGGTAGCCTACTGGACTTTCACCGGTGATGCGCGGGACTCTTCCGGGAATGGCCACAACGGTACGCTGGCGACGGGATGGATGGGCAGCAACGCGAACGCAGTAGTAGACGGCGGCACGCTGCCGGTTCCTGTGGCCGACCGGTTTGGCAGGGCAGGGATGGCGTATTACTTTAATAATGCCGCGACGATCGTCGTGCCGTACAGCGGCGCCCTCAATCCGCAGAGCTTCACGATCTGTCTATGGGTGAAAAGGGATGGCACCAATGCCAACAACTATATGGTATCGTTCAATCGGTGGAATGGCTTCAAGTTCCAGCTGCAGAGCAACAACCTGCCTTTCCTCACGGTACAGACCACCACCGGCTATCATGACGTGGATGACGGCGGCACACCGGTAGATCCGGCTGGCGTCTGGAGGCATGTGGCGGTGAGCTTTACTCCGGGAACGGAAAAATTCTATATTCAGGGGCAGCTGATCCGGACCGTTGCAGTGACGGGTAACCCCATGCCGGTGCCCTCGGGCATCGACTTTACCATCGGTAATGAGCTTCCAAAAAATGCCTATGATCTGTCCAATTCCAACGATCCCAATTATTTTTGGGGCGCGGATTTTTTCATTGGCGCATTGGACGATATCCGGTTCTATAATACGGCTCTCACCGACGCACAGGTATTGTCCATTTATACGGATGAAAGCAGTCTATAAAAACTTATGTCCATGAGAAAGAGATCCATCATCGTTCGTTATTTTTTTGCGGGATTTATTACGGCTGGCTTTTCGGCCTGTCAGGGGCCGGGGACTGCAAAGACCAGCGGTGCTGCCGGCGATAGTCCCGCTGCAGACCGGGATTCGGCAGCGTGGGCGCTGCTTGACTTTACCAAGGTAGATAGTGTCAATCCCGTGCTGCTGCCCGGCCAGGGGAGTTTTATCGATCCCATCAGGAAGCAGCGGATCTCCTGGGAAGAGAAGGACGTCTTCAATCCAGCCATTGTTGTAAAGGATGACAAGGTGTATATGTTATACCGCGCCCAGGATAAGGTCGGCATGCCCGCCGGCACTTCCCGTATCGGGCTGGCAACCAGCTCCGATGGCCTGCATTTTACCCGGGAGACGGCCCCCGTGCTGTATCCGGATGAGGATGCACAGAAAAAATATGAGTGGGAGGGTGGTTGTGAGGATCCGCGGGTGGTGCAAGACGATCATGGACTGTATTACATGACCTACACCGCGTATGATGGCAACAAGGCTCGCCTGATGGTAGCGACGTCGCCTGACCTGGTCCACTGGACCAAACGGGGTCACGCCTTTGCAAAGGCGTACGGCGGAAAATATATTGATAAATGGTCGAAGTCCGGTTCCATCGTGTCGAAGTATGCCGCCGATGGAAGGGTGGTTGCAACCAAGGTCGGCGGGAAGTATTGGATGTATTGGGGCGACCAGTTTATCTGGGCGGCAACTTCGGACGATCTGGTGAACTGGATGCCGGTAGAAAAAGCTCCCGGGGAAGCGGATCCGGTGGCGTTGAAGGGAGAGGCGCTGGCTATGCCCGACCTCAAGATCGTAGTGCCCACGCGCAGCAAGCGTTTTGACAGTGACCTGGTGGAGTCAGGGCCGCCGGCGATGCTGACCGACAAGGGCATCCTGTTGATCTATAACAGCCGCAATGTACCGGCTATTGGCGATACGACCCTGCCCGAGGGGACATATGCTGCCGCGGAAGTACTGCTGGACAAGAGTGATCCGCTGAAGACGGTGCACCGGCTGGATCATTATTTTATGAAGCCGGACAAGCCGTATGAGACGACCGGCCAGGTGAATGAAGTATGTTTCCTGGAGGGCCTCGCCCTGTTCCATCATCAGTGGTTGCTGTATTATGGGACAGCAGATTCGAAGATCGCCGTGGCGAGCAGGGGAGAGTGAACCCGCTGCCTGCCCAGCAGCGGGTTTTGGATAGATCATTGTTTTTCGAGGGTATAGGTAAGCCTGTCTCCTGGCGTTATCGCATTATCTATATAATAGACCAGCGTTTTGCAGTCGTAGCTGGCGATGGTGCCATTGAGCGTGCCATCGCTGGTCAAAGTATTGCCATGCAGCTGCCAGGTGCCTTCGGCTGTTTTTACGGGGTCGCAGACGGTGCCAGCGTCGTCTTCCTTATAGGTGCCGTCCTTTTTCAGGTTGATAATATCGTCTTTTTCGCAGTCATCCATATACGCCAGAAAGTCCGCGGGCGCCGCATTTTGACTGAGCTTGTACTGCAGTGCGGTCAGTCGATAGCCGCCGCTGAGGTTCTCCACTGTAATTGCACACCCGGGGGTATCGGCTTTCTCTTTCTTACAGGCAAAAAGTACCGCGCTGCTTGCCATTATCAATAAAGCCCTTTTCATTGTAGTTGTTTTCATAACATTCGTTTGAGTGGATGTGTGATGTTTGATGATAATACCCGCTCATTGGCCCGGATCGTTGGGTAAGACCAAAAAAATATTTTTTCCCGGGATACCCAACCTTTGTCGCAAAAACGGGGTACTGATCATATGAGATTGATAATTATATTTGCGGCGTCAAAAAATAGAATGAGGAACACCGTAATGATGATCTGTGCGGCCTGCTGGATGGGTTGCACCACATCAATAAAGCTAACCATACCCGAGACCTTTAAGCAACAGGCCACTCTGCAGCATGTTGAAGGGGCAAGGGGCAATAAGATGACGTTTGCCAATTTCACGACTTCCAGGATAAAAAGGGGAATGCATACCAGCGACGAAGGGTGGGGGCGCGGTTTTTTTCTGGAAAACCTTTTCCTGAACCAGATCGGTATCCAGAAAGACGAAACGATAAAGAGGGAAAAGGCGAGATTCCGGTACACGCTGACGGACGGAAAGAACAACCTGGCCGTGTATGCGAATGAGATAGCGGTCTCGGACAAGGTGGACTACGAAGCCTTCAATAGTACGAGCATCTTCAGCAAGATCAGTCAATTGCAGCACTATAGTTATGTATTCTCCGCTACTATCAGTTCGGATACGACCCGGGATGGCAAGGGCTGGGAGCTCCTGATGACAAATGTTTATCAACCAAAGCCGGCGACGGGTATGCCTCCCTTCGCCTTTATCCGGCCCGATTACAATGGGCTGGCCACCGACGGGGAAGACACCATCTTTGTAAAGGCGATCAATATCAAAAAGACACAATTGTCCAACGGCAAAGAGGCGCAGCTGCCCTTTGAATTGCTATCGGGCTATGAATTGAGTACCAGTGACGGCGTGATCGCCATCGTGGATATGATCGACAGGAATATCTGGTTCTACAACGAGCTGGATGATTCGGAAAAGCTGAATATAGGCGGCATTGCAACGGCCATCTTTGCAAGAAGAGTACGCGACGAAAAATGGTAATTGGAACAGGATCTTACTAACATCATCCTTGATTGCCGCAATGGCAGTAGAAAGGCGCAGGAACAACTGTACCGGCAGCTGTACGGCTTCGCCATGACCATTGCCATGCGCTATGCCATCGACGAGCATGAGGCGGCTGATATCCTGGGTCACGCCTTTGTAAAGATGTTCCGGAGCATCCATTCTTTTGACGGGACGAAAGGGAATTTTCACGGCTGGCTGCAGCGGATCGTCATCAACGAATCGCTCGATCATATAAAGCAACGCAGCCAGTTCTCCCACCTGGCGCCCGACACCGCAGAAGAGCCTTACGTCAACAACACCGTCATTGAAAGAACAGATGCGGCCGCTATCCTGGCGCTGATAAGACAGCTGCCACGTGCAACGCATGCCGTTTTTGTCCTGTTTGCTATCGATGGGTATACCCACAAAGAGATCGCAGCACAATTGAATATCAGCGAAGGTACCAGCAAATGGCATTTGAGTGAAGCCAGAAAGATCCTCCAACAAAAAATAAATGCATTGAAAATTTAGTGAACGAGATCAGACCATACGAGCAATTAATGGCGGCAAAACTGGATCAGGTGCCTGTCCCCGATATGTCGGACAGCATCTGGGCCAGTATTGAGATGGAATTGGATGGGCCTGCCGCTTCGCGGGGTAACCCCGCGCCATCGCCGGACTCAGGGACTGAAAAGCCTCGCTCTGCCTTTGACGGTTGGGGTTGGTTCAGCCTGGCGGGGGTAATGCTGGTTGTTGCTTTGCTATGGTGGTATTTTGGCCATAAGGCGCCGGTGCCAACGCCGCCCAGGACGCTGCCGGAAAAGCATGCTCCTGTGTTGGTCGAGCCGCCGCCCGCTAAAGAGCACCACCGATCGGAAAAGCCGGCCAAAAAGAAGGATATTCCAGTCCTGCCAGTGGAGATCAAAAAGGATACGGCAGCTTATCATGCCGCCGTTCCGATAGATAGCGTCCATGCAGATTCGGTGGTTAAAAAAATGTTGCCGGATGTCGATCTTTACGCGGCTCCTCCGGCTCCTGCCCCGGCTCCGGCTTCTGGCGGCAAAAAACACAAAGGAGTAAAAGGCATCACCGATGACGATTATAAGATATCTGCCGGTAAAGATTCCGGGAAGAAGAAAAATTGAACCGATAGATCTTTATTGATTCCCGAATAGATACTTCTCCGTCATTTTTTTACGAATTGTGCATGACCGCCGGGTTTTTTATTGATTCGATCTTATATCCCGCCTTTTGTACCGCAGCCACTACCTGGTCTTCGGTGACGCCTTCGCCTTCCACCGTAAGCACCTTGTCTTTGTTCGTTGTCTCTACGGTCCAGTGTCCTTCGCCTGCCGCCTGATCCAGGTGAGGTTTAACGGAAGCCACACAACCGCTGCAATTGATGTTTGTCTTGAACTGTAATTTCTTATTTTCCATTTTTTGTATTTTTTTTTAATGTAAACTTTTTTACTTTTTCCATTTCAACCGCAGGCTGTTGCTCACCACACTGACGCTGCTGAGGGCCATGGCGGCGCCCGCGATCATGGGATTCAGCAAAAAGCCGTTGACAGGGAACAAAACACCCGCTGCGATGGGAATTCCGATGACATTATAAATAAAGGCCCAGAACAGGTTTTGCCGGATGGTCGCCACGGTTTGTCTGGAAAGCCGGATGGCTTGGGGTATCCTGGTAAGGTCAGAGGAAACGATCGTCATTTTGGCTACATCCATGGCTATGTCGCTGCCTTTGCCCATGGCTATGCTGACGTCGGCCGTCGCCAGCGCCGTGCTGTCATTGATCCCGTCGCCAACCATAGCTACGGTCTTGCCCTGTTGTTGCAGCTCCCTGATAAACTCAGCCTTGTGTTGAGGTAAGGTCTCAGCCTTGTAGTGGGTCAGGCCGGCTTGCCGGGCGATCTCCCGGGCGGTGGATTCGTTGTCGCCGGTCAGCATATAGAGCTCGATGCCCATGCCCTGTATTTGCCGGATAGCCTCTATGGAGCTTTCTTTGATCCGGTCCGAGATAGCCAATACCGCCAGCGCCTTTTTACCATCGGCGAACCAGATCACCGTCCTGGACTGTCCGCCCCACGCATCTGCCTGTTGCTGTAATTCAGATGCAATGGCAATTTGGTTTTCGAACAGCAGCAATTTGTTGCCCGCCACGTAGGTTGATCCGTCATGGACCGCCTTTACGCCTTTCCCTGTAAGACTTTCGAAGGAGGAAAAAACAACAGCTTTCGCCCCGTCCAGGTATTTGACGACGGCCTCAGCCAGCGGATGTTCTGACTGTTTTTCGATACCGGACAGGATAGCCTTGGCTCCCTCATCGTCATTCAGCCATTTGATACCCGTCACTTCGGGTTGCCCTCCGGTGATCGTCCCCGTCTTATCCAGTACGATAGCGTCTATCTTCTTAGCCAGTTCGAGGCTTTCCGCGTCTTTGATCAAAATTCCCTGCCCAGCGCCCTTTCCGACACCCACCATGATGGCCGTCGGGGTTGCCAGCCCCAGCGCGCAGGGACAGGCGATGACGAGTACGGTCACGGCGGCTAACAGACCATGTACTACGCCGTGATCACCACCAAGGGCAAGCCATAAGAAAAAAGTGAGCACAGCGATGCCGATCACCACGGGAACAAAGATACCGGCGATCTTATCGACGAGCTTTTGCACCGGAGCCTTGCTGCCCTGCGCATCCTGGACCATTTTGATGATATGGGCCAGCATGGTTTCCTTCCCCACTTTGACCGCCCGATACCGGAAGCTGCCTTTTTGGTTGATCGTTCCGGAAAAAACCTTATTGTTCCCGGTCTTCAGCACCGGAACAGGTTCTCCGCTGAGCATACTCTCGTCCACATACGAGCTGCCGGATATGACGATACCGTCTACAGCTATCTTTTCGCCGGGTTTGACCAGGATGACATCGCCGGCATGGACCTCCCCGATGGGGGTCAATTTTTCCACTCCGTCGGACTGTACAACGATGACGGTAGAAGGCTGCAGGCCCATCAATTTTTTGATCGCCGTGGACGTATTGCCTTTGGCCTTTTCTTCCAGTAGTTTTCCCAAAAGGATAAAAGCGATCACGACCGAGGCTGCTTCGAAATACACGTGCGCATGCAGGCCTCTTGCGTGCCAAAATGCAGGAAAAAGCATGTTGAATATGCTGAACACATAGGCAATACCGGTGCTCAGTGCGACCAGGGTGTCCATGTTGGCCGAGCGATGTTTCGCCTGCTTCCAGGCGTTGATGAAGAAGTCGCTTCCGATCCAAAGCACGACCGGCGTGGCAAAGGCCCACATGATCTCGTTGGCGTAAGGTATCTCCATGAAGAACATCGCGATCATCACCACGGGCAGCGATAGCGATACAGCCAGTATCGTTTTTTTCTTTAGCTGTGTGAATTTCTTCTGCTGTATCGCCTCCAGGGTCTCCTGCTGGGAAGTCTCGTCTTCGATGAGCAGATCATAACCCACTGATTGCACCGCCTTTTGCAGGGCCTCGGCATTGGTCATACCGGCCAGATATTCTACCGAGAGATTTCCCGTAGCGAAATTTACCGAGGCGCTGGTAACGCCATCCGCCGACTTGACAATACTCTCCACGCTGTTAGCGCAGGAGGCGCAGGTCATGTGGAGGATCGGGAAGCTCTTCTTGATGTTTTCGCTGGTATTCGTTGCCATTAGTTTCATCTTAATGATACAAAGTTGGCAACTATCGGAACGCGGACTGTTACACTATTTTGAGTTTGATTTATAAGATTTACACTTTATCGCGGGGATTGGGTTTGCTCCACTCAGTTGGTTCAACCGATGTTCAGGGAGCTGTCGGAATACCTTTGAACAAGAGTGTTTTCAGATACGCCGTTATATTCCGTAGATATGTGCTATGGTCCCTTTCGGGAAAACTTTGACATCGACCAGCTTCAGGTAGGTTGGCGCTGCAAGACCATCGAAGATCGGCAGTCCGGCGCCCAATAATACCGGACGGGTGATCAGATGGTATTCGTCGACAAGCCCCGTCGCTATCAGGCTCCGCATGAATCCTGCGCCCCCGATGGCTGTGATCGGTTTGCCCTCCCCGGCCTTGAGCTCCCTGATCTCTTCGGCAAGATCGCCGTCAAAGACCCGTGCATTCGCCCAGGCAGCTGCTGCGGTCGACGGCTCTTTGCCCGGATCGAAGCCTTTATATCCTTTTTTGGTAAAGACGGCTTTGGGTATCTCGTTCATCGGTGCGGCAAAGGCGTCGGTCGAAGCAGACCAGTAAGGGGCCATAACCTCAAACGACTTCCTGCCCATAATAATTAGCCCTGCATCCCAGGATTGCTCGACGCCCCATGCCTTGGATTGTTCATCCCCGGTCTTGAAGATCCAGTCGGCCTCACCATTGGGGCCGGAGACAAAACCGTCGATCGAGATCGACATCTTCATGATTAATTTTCGCATAACTAATTGAGTTGTTCCACAAAAATAGGTCGTTCCTTCCGGGTTCGCGGGAGGCTAATTCGACAATTCAAGGGGGCGATCACGCCTTATTCTGCTCAC
>Ga0105239_10002216_pt1 | contig 24967 bp, 20 predicted proteins | sample KBSC44metaG_FD_92761 | JGI IMG/M metagenome (GOLD analysis project Ga0105239, IMG submission 92761) | Corn rhizosphere microbial communities from Kellogg Biological Station, Michigan, USA - KBS C4-4 metaG | ecosystem: Host-associated > Plants > Roots > Rhizosphere > Soil | place: Michigan, USA...
GCCTGACCAGAGGTCTGATAGAGGGCACGCTCCCCCGCGGATTCGTCGTGCAGGGCAGGGTCATTTTGTGGGCGATAGAGCAATTGGAAGGTCTGCGCCTGTTTCTTGTCACTATATTCAAGTTAGTTTGTATACATATATCAATAGAAGACTTGTTTCCTGCGCACATCCAACGTTTTCTGGGCATCTTGATTGGTAATAATCGTAATCCAGGGAGTTAATAGTGGCAAGGAAGGCTGGATGAATCTTTTGGTGGGGAAAATTATTTGTTCGAAAATTGCCCCCCCATGTGATTTCCAATTTTATGATTTATGACGTCCATTTCCACCGTGACCGCAGCACCCGCTTCCACCCACTCACACTCTCCTGCCTTTATTCACGCACCAGCCACTGGCTCACAGCAGGACTCAATCCTTGTGTAGAGGGTCTTATAATTTTACCACCATCTCCAAAATACCCTCCCTCCGATTCTGTCCAAGATGGTGCTCCCAAAGAGCAAGAACAGCGTGGGGCTGGGAAATAGTCTAATGAACGACCGCTTTGGCAAAGGCAAAGGCGCAGACAGGAAGAAAGTGTCAGCCCAGCAGGGGGTTGTTCGAACAGATCATACCACCGGTCAGACCTACGTGACAAATGCTGCCAAAGAAGCCTCCTGGGTCAAAATGCGCAGTGTCACTGAACAAGGTGCCCTCGATGAGTTTCTATCCACCGCCGAACTAGCAGGCACAGATTTCACCGCCGAAAAGATGAACAATGTCAAGATCATCCATACAGACCAGAAAAACCCATATTTGCTCAGTGCAGCCGAGGAGAGGGGTGCGAGGAGAAAACATGCCCAAAATAAGTCAAGACTCACCGTTCCCAGAAGACCCGCCTGGGACCAATCTACCACCCCACAGCAGTTGGACGAGCAGGAGAAAGCGAGTCTGCTAGATTGGAGACGGGGTTTAGCGGAGTTGCAGGAAAATGACGACCTTCTCATGACTCCATTCGAGCGAAATATTGAAGTCTGGAGGCAACTGTGGCGCGTCATCGAGAGATCGGATCTGATCGTGCAAATCGTTGATGCGAGAAATCCTTTGCTCTTCAGAAGTGAAGATCTAGAGAAATATGTGAAAGATGTCGACCCCCAGAAACGCAATCTGCTTCTTGTCAACAAAGCCGACATGATGACTGATGAGCAGAGGAACTTCTGGGCTGACTATTTCCAAGCTCAGGGCATCAATTACAAGTTCTTCTCTGCCCACCTCGCCAAGGAAATGAATGAAGGTCGTGACGCTATGGAAGAGCTCGATGCAAGGCAGATGCAGCAACAGCTTGCGAGCACCCAGCCCGAGAAGACCATGGTTGAAAACGTGCAAGATCTTAACCTCAAGGAGGTTAAAGAAGATGAGTCATCGAGCGAGGATGACGAAGCCTCAGAAGAATCAGAAGCTGAGAGTGACGAGAGATCAACGGAAAGGACTCGAATTCTGACTGTGGACGAACTTGAGGCACTTTTCTTAGAAAACATCCAAACAGACAGTGCGACAGATCGGAAGACCACTATCGGATTAGTTGGCTATCCGAACGTCGGAAAGTCATCCACCATCAACGCCCTAATTGGAGCCAAGAAGGTTAGTGTTTCGTCCACACCGGGCAAAACAAAGCATTTCCAGACCATTCATTTCTCAGAGCGTGTCGTTCTCTGTGACTGTCCAGGTTTAGTCTTTCCCAATTTCGCAACAACTAAAGCAGAGCTGGTCTGTAATGGCGTCCTACCTATTGACCAACTACGTGAGTTCACTGGCCCTGCAGCACTTGTCGCCCAGAGAATCCCCCAGACATTCTTGGAGAATGTCTATGGAATGAAAATCATCACTCGACCTCTCGAGGAGGGTGGCACGGGTGTACCCTCAGCCTCTGAGCTTCTCCGATCCTATGCAAAAGCCCGAGGCTTCGCCACAACGGGTCACGGACAGCCAGACGAATCTAGAGCTGCGAGATATATACTCAAAGACTATGTCAATGGAAAGCTTCTGTACTGTCACCCGCCACCTCATGAGCCAGAGATCGATGGGAACGAGTTCAATGCTGCATTGTATGATTTTGCTCATCTACCAGCAAAAAGACAAGCCTGGCTAATTGCACACAATGACGAAGTGAGTTTAGCGGATGATATGGAATCACAAGCCTCAATGTCTGTACGACCGCAAGAAACCGGGTCTCGTTCAAAAAATCTCGACAAGGGCTTTTTTGGCCCGGGGTCCCGGAGTGCTGGACACCTGACTCGGCCCTTCAATCATCAATATACAGAGCAAGGCAAACAGCAGAAGGAACTCCATGGTCGCAAGGCAAGGGCAATGGCAGCTCTTGAAAACAACGTCGACCCTGCTGATCTCAAGCTGAACAGCAAAAAGCACTTCAAAGGCGCCAAGAAGAAGGCTCGAACAGTGAGAGCTTCGAATAACGATGATGATTAGACGGCTCGACGATCGCAATCCTTCCATGGAACATTTATACTGTACTCCGTGCGGTCTTATCCCAATGATGTCTGCCGAAAGTTCCACGAGCGCCAACAGATCAAATTTGATTAATGTTCAATTTCTCTACATGAACATGGCCCGTCTCGCAAAATTGATATCTGTAATCCAACGAGGCTGCGCTGAATCCTCATATCCACATGGCAGATTGGTATTCATGGACAGCTCAAAATATTCTAGCGCCAGCCATATCCTTGGCATCAACACATGATGGCTGACTTGGCCAATGATATTCGGCTACATAGTTATCTTCACCTACGAACATTTTGTCACCTGGTGAGGATCGCGTGTCGTTTCGAGGCTGCCGCACAAGAAGTGGCTTGTTGGATGTTCTTCTCGCGGCACCAAGAATTCATGATGGCTGACTTCCTCAGCGTTGTTCGGAATAAAGCTTTCCGGTTCTTGCCTCCATCAGGAATACAACAGTGTATCAGAATTCTTGCAACAGCAAACCTAGTTTTTCAGAGGTTACTTGGTGGAGTGAGGATTAGCCACATTATAACATGTATCGCAATATGGATCCGTGCATATAGAAGAATGGTGGTGAGCACCTAGGAACGTTGCTTTGGTGCCACACATAGAACAAGCCACAGAACCAGTTCGAAGCTCCGCAACTAAACTTGAGTTATCAAATGCATCCACTGGAGAAACTGCCTGTGTGTTGGCGGAGATGACACGTAGCAGGAACTTCCTCAAGCGAGCTCTCTGTCCGATACTGACGGCTTTCACAACGTTCATATAACGTAGAACTTCCCAGATTCGTGCCTGGTTGTACGTGTACGTGGGAGGGTCGTGGGTAAGAAACATTATCCAGAACAAGCACCACTGGGATTCGTCGTATTGCAGCCCACGGTCGTGCACCGATGTTTCAACATAGGACAAAAATGCTTTCAACTTCCGCCGATCTCCTTGATACTCAACAAAGGTTGACGCTAGCAAGAGTAGCACAGACATCTGGGCTAGCGACTCGTCATGAAAGCCATTGACTATTCTCACCATTGGCACCTCTTTGGAGAGAAACCGGAAAATTAGGGTATCTTTTCCGATAAGGGTGTATTGTGGTGACTTCGAAATGTCCTGGCTTTTAACCCCTTGATGGGAGAGCATGAGGTGGTACCTCTCCAGACGGATCATGAACTTAGAAAACTCCGACAGGCGAGCAAAGAAGTTTTCGGGGGGGCAGACGAAGCTCCAGCACCCATCACTAAAACACGCTTCGAATATAATGAGACGTAATTCAAAATTACGATTATCAATCTTCCAAGGCTCCTTTCTGAGCAGAAATATGCTCCGAAAGCCTCGAAAATGTGATGCAATGGTGTTCGACCAGGTCTCGAGGTTCGCACCCCATGTCCGGGATATCAAACTGAGTAGCGCGTTTAGTAGTCGCTCTCGTTGAATATCATCAGGCGAATTTAGGCGCTCTATAATGGCTCCAACTATGTCTGCATTCAGGGCTACCAGAGACGATTCCGGGGTCCTGGCTTTAGAACATGGGAGAGGACGCCCCGCTCGTATATCTTCTCCATTTGAAATCGCGAAATCCGCAAAAATCCGAAAAGCCAGAGGCTCCTGAAGAGCCAACTCAAAGCCCAGTGCCCAAGGGTCCGGTTTATATTTGGCAGTGAATGCGTAGCGGTAAGTAGGTCTCCAAGTGCCGAGACCTTGGGATATGTGCCTATAGAATTCCCACTCGCCAAGAGGGTCAAGGTTTATTGGGAGGCATCTGAAATAGTCGCGTTGGTAGGAGGAGAGACAGTCCTGGAGTTGAAAGCTTGCCCATGCCGGGATAGACGGCTTCTCCCATGGCTTCAACCGGCCCAAGATGCTTCTCTTGGGATCAGCATCCTCTGCAGGCAAGGTTGTTTTCGTTTGTGAGGGAAAGCAGGAGACTCTACGTCGCCCAAGGAGTTTCTTCCGACGGTAGCCCTCTTTTACCGCATGACTGCGTATATCACTCGTCGAAGCCGATTCCAAGTTAGTCCCCACCCAGACTAGAGTGTGTCGGAATGATGGTTGATCCATCGCAGTCGCTGCTCTTCAGATAGTTCAGAGACAAAGCAAGACTCCAACGAGTCTACCAGAGGGAAGAGTTAGTTGTAGGGCTTGGAGTCCAGGGCAGCCCACGAGGTCGTTTTGATTATTATCGGATTATGTTAACTATCAAACAGATTGACCGATGGCGGGGTCCCCATTTCATCAAAGGAATAAGGAGCAGGTCAAGAATTCAATCCTATCAGACCACGCCCGCACGCAAAGTTTCGCAGGTTTACTCAACCAGCGAGGCGTCGGGAGGTCGGTATCGTTTCACCCAACCACTGCTTACGGAGTACATACTGCCTCGACGTCTGAGTCGCCAGGCTATCGGGATTCCCACAAGCCTCTTCACCTTTGTAATGTTTACTAATGTCTCTTCTTTATACGGTTTCTGATACAAACAGGGAGAGGTGGGTTCGTTGGGACCCCGCTTTGTTCATGCTGATTGGTCGCTAATTTGGTGGGCCACGCCGTTCGATCTCCACCCAAGTCCACCTTCCCAGCGTCGGGTGTGCTTATCCAAACGAGGCTGACTGAAAGAGGTAAGATGTTGCGAGGCACCGAGCAGACATCCACGACTCCACAAGATGAGGCGATGATGATATCTTGAGGAAGGATTACAGCTGCTCCATTCATTGGGCGCCACACACCCAGTGGCTATGTTATATCGAGTCCATGCCCACACTAGTCCGGTGTGGCGACGATATGGAAGGCCATCTCAATTCTCCAGGATCGAAGGTACCATATTATATTCAGGCCATGACCAAAATCATTGCATGATGCAGGTTCCATCAATTTCTCGGCGCCACAACGCATCTGCGCTAGCGCCAGCTGTGCTAACCCTTCAGGGTCTTTGCACAGCTCCAACGAGTATGCGTGGATTACTACACACTGGTCTGTTCTGGTCGTCTTCGGTTTCCACTGACAATCAGCGAGCTAGCTGCTAGATAACATTGATGCTACAGGAGGCTCTGTACCCCCCTGTCAGAGAACCATCTTTCACTACTGCGAACAATTACCACCCATCGCCATATATCATCACTATGTCTGGAGTACCGGCTTCTCAGAAGGAATCTATAGCGAAAGACTCAGGGATAGGTACGTCTGTGGGAATTAGTTGACGCTTCCGTCCATATCTAACAAAGTTTGGTACAAGTCGACATTTGTGTCCCAGACTTCGAGGATGCCAGACACCTTCCACCCACCGAGGAGGAGCGTCGTTGCCTCCCCGAGGTCTCAGACAGTATCCCGTGGTCAGCGTGGGCATTGTGTTGGTTTGTGTGTATTCAATGGGGAGCAAGTTCTGGTGCCGGCACCGTAATGTGGAACTTTGTTCAGTTTCCTCTTCCTAAGGGGGGCAATGGAACTGGTGCTACACCACATGGAACTCAGCAGACTCCGGGCGCCCTGGGCTTTGGTCTTCGGAAGACCAATGCGATATTCACTTCAATTAGTTTCTTGTCACCTGTGTTGAGAGTGTTCGGCGCATGGTTGGCCGATGTCAAAATCGGCCGTTTTCGGGTCCTTGCTCTTGCAACAGCGATAAGTTGCACCTATATGGTTCTCTTGGTCGTGAGCGGACTGCCCTCTGTTCTCCGTTCAGGTGGGAGTACGGCACCGTTCATGATAGGCTACTGCCTGAGAACACTCTTGGCTACCCGTCAGTTGTATCGTTCTGAAGTGGAGACAGGTATTGACATTCGATATAGCTCTATACGGTCCAATCGTCAGCTCAGTCATAATGGATCAATACTCTGCGCCACATGACTATGTGAGGAGACTCGGGGACGGGCGATGTGTGATCGTGAGTCGGAGCACGACACTTTCACGCATTCAGTGGCTCTTCTATGGTCTGGGTAATATCGGTCCGTTTCTGGCCATTGGAACAACCTGGGCGGAGAAACGCGTTGGCTTCTGGTTGTCCTTCACTGTGCCCTGCGCTATCACCTTTCTTCTTCCTTTAATCCTCTTCCTTATTTACCGCAAGGCGGTCAAGGTCAAACCGGACGGTAAGCAACTCCTACAAGCACTCTGGATCTTCTGGATCATGCTACGGAAGGAGAAGTGGCGACTGTTCTTCCGTGATACCGCGTGGAACGCTGCCAGACCCACCAATCTTTCTTCAAAGGAGACTGCTGCCATCGAGGAAAGGCAAATTTCTTGGGATGATGACTACGTGAATCAGGTAAAACACAACTACGCGGCATGCAAGATGTTCTTCTTCTTTATCATCTATGACCTTGCAGGCGGAGGCATTGGGGTTATTGAAGGTAGCCAGGCATCCACTCTAACAACCAACGGAGTACCCAACGATCTGTTATGGAACTTGAACCCCATAGCAACGGTGGTATTCATGCCTGTACTATCATACGGTCTCTTCCCTTTCCTTCAGCGCCGCCGAATTCGATGTGGATATGTCATCAGAATGACCACCGGATTTCTTCTCGCGTCAGTATCCTCGCTATACGGTGCCGTTCTTCAATGGAAAGTCTACCAGACCTCGCCCTGTGGATACCATGCAACAGGTTGCGAAATTGGGTCCGGGGTGTCACCTATATCCGTATGGGCTCAGTCACCAATTTACATCATCAATGCACTTTCCCAGCTGCTGGCATGGACTGCGGCCTATGAAATTGCCTACCTCCACAGCCCAAAGCACATGAAAGCTGTGACCCTGTCCGTTCTTCTGTTTGTTGGTATCTTCAACAAGGCGATCAGTGTAGCTTGCGCCCCCGCCATCTCTGACCCATACTTGATCTGGGTCTGGGCCGTCCCTGGATTGGCAAATCTAATCCAAACCGTATATTTTTATTGGAATTATCGGCATGTCGACAAGAACAACCTTCCTGCCGCCTGATCTACTAAGGAAGGGAATGAGAAAACGTTGAACACTTTAGAGCCCATCGACTTCTGCTCGAGATTATGGAAGCCCATTAGCCCACGATTCATCTCGGATGTTTTACGCACGGTACTTGCATGGACGATATTGAAATACCTCAAATCAACAGTTAGCCAAGTTGCGAGCGTCGAGCTCAAGGGTAGAGTTGAATTTGAACGGTGCTCACAAAATGGAGATATTGCTCCGCTGCAAGCGCAAATATAGACAGGTGTGAATAGAATTACTGTACGTTCATGCGGGGCCTTGTCCATATGAAACTTGTAAATGCCATGACACGATGTAGCCCAGCGGTGAACTGCACTGGGTCACACAGCTTCGATTGGCACCCCTTGGCTAGTGGTAGCTGCTCGGTGCCAGAGTATGATATATTTGGAGGCGAAAAGAAGGCGGGGAGCTCTTTCATAGCCATATAGAAGAGGTGCTATGTTTATTATTAACATCACCTCCACGAGTTGATGTCAATACCAAACGGCCTCGCCTGCGCTCCGAAATCAATTGCATGACATGGCTGGACACTAGTATCGCGTGGGTATTTCACTGGCTGGGTCAGTCGATTAACGATTATTTATCCAGATTTTATACATTGACTGTGGCAAGCTGTTCGCGACACGAATATGGGATAAGGTTCTCGATTTTGATCGGAGCAGACACCTCTGCTTCCCGAACCCAAAGACACAGCTCTCGGTCACCTCGGACGCAATATACAATCTGACAACGACTCTTTCCTGGGAAACAAAGTTACGCTGCTGAACCCTTAGAAGCATAGAGGCAAGCCTATGTTTGCAGGTGTCGGAGACATGCTCGCCGATATGCCATCACCCCACTCCTCCATAGATGCAGAGCGTTATTACTGCTAACCGACATCCTCCGCATCTTGCTCTGGAATCCACAATATGCCAAGGCATTTCCAATGAGCTCATATCTCTTGATTGGTCCATCGTGGGAACTTGCAGAATCTTTAGCTAAACTCCTTTAGGCAGCAAAGTTGATGCGATTCATTGGACTCGCTTATTGAATATCGGACCAGGGTCGTCAAGCCATCTGTGTGTACATGGACGAATCGTAGCGCAGGGACTGGAATCCCATGCGCGCCTCGCCATCGGTGCATCGCATCTAGCAACATAATATTGCGTCTCAGATAGACCACCTGTTGTACATTTAAGAACGTCCACCAACATCATGGTCTCAGTTACTCTCCCTTTTTCTTCTACCTTCGTTTTTCTTGACCCAGCTTCTCCATACAAATTGATCCTACAGTCCAAATCCAATACTACATCGGTCCAGACTTCAAAGAACATGGACCAATTCAATGAGCCGCGAAGTGATCTCTCACTACTACAACAAGTCAACAGCAACATCTCCTCCGTCTCTTCACAGCACGAACTTAGTTCAACGGTGGACCAACGCAATGCTTACCTCCTTGTAGGATAAGTCGTTGCCAATTGATCCGCAACATAACTGACTCAGATTAGTATCTTGCGTGGACACAGTCATCAGACATGGCCATGAACAACCTTGCATTCTTTCCGCAGGAGATCTATGAGAATCAGATATCAAATCCGGACATCGTCAGGACAATCCCAAGTGGAGAGGACACCCCACGAACAGGAGTCGAGAAGCGGAGGAGCAGATCGGACGACGACTTGGAGACCCTGAGGACGATGGTAGGTGAGATATAGACACGCATTCCCAACCCTGTGTATCTCTCAGAAGTTTGACTTTTTCCGTCAGCGCCGACGGGAGCAAAATCGAGAGGACCAGAGACGATATCGTGCACGCAAGGAAAGTGCCCTCCAGACGGTGACCGCCGAATTGGCAAGCAGCAGGAACAAACTCGAGGAAGCGAAGAAACATTACTCACTGCTAATGGAGCAGTGGAACGCTCTGGAGGCTCGAGTCGCGCAGCTCGAGGAGGAAAATCGTGCTCTTAAAGCCTTGAATCCCGCGGAGAGCGCCCAGTCGTGGAACGAGATTTTCGAAATGTCCCAGACGGACTATGAGAATTGGAGTGAGTCCGAGGTGTCGATTTCTCAGGTGGAAAGGCACAACTGGAGCATGGACAATAGTTGGTTAAATGCGCTTAGTGGAGGGAGGTAAATTTTGCACGTGCTTGTAAAACGCTGGGAGTCCTGGCCTCGGAAAGACCAGCTAATCAGGTGTTGTAGTGGCCTAGATTGTCTCCCCCTGGGTTGATTGCCGTTAAAGGAATGTGTAGATACCGAGTCACCTAGGGATAGAGAAGTGGCCTTAGGCATAATTCCCCGAACCGCCAGCATATTTGGCAGTACTGCGTGCTAGAATACCCGGAAAACTTCGACTGACGACTCCCCCCCCCCACAAGGCCATCGCCGATTAGCAAATGTCCAAGGTAGATATGTGTTCATCAGGCCCATGCCACTGTGGAGGCGCACTTCCTGCTGCTCTGGAAATTCCTCCCATAATCATCACCAAGCCTAGCAGGGCACATATTTCGCCTCCGAGGAATTCTATATATTCCGTATCCAACATCGAAAGTGTAGTGGGGTTGATGAGAATCTAAGCGTTTGCCAAATACCTCCCAATTTTCTTGACTCTAGTTTCCCTGGGATCCAAGATGGCGAATTCCGGTACCCGGCTCCCCAGAGAGAGCAACGAGGAAGATGTAGCGCATGCCTCAGACACAGCGCATCATCATGAACATGCATCTGAGAGCTCAGCCACGGCTGGGGAAGGGCCCAGTGTGAGTGTACACAGTCTTGTCAGAAGCGAAATATAAATGTTGGGTCCTCTGAATTCTCGTTTCTCATCAATGGGCCCGGCCCAAATAAATCATAAACTCTATGCTCGACCCCAATCTAGTCCTGGCTGATGTCTTTTCTAGATTGCAGCAAGCATACCCAATGCGAACGGAGTTACCAACACCAGTCCTCCCCTGGTCGGGGCTAACGGTGCCTCAAGTCTCCAATGTCGGAGTCAATTGGCCAGTTCTCTCCTCCGTCAAGAGAGGAGGGATCTATCGTCTATCAACCGACAAGTGCGAGATCTGGATACCCTGAATCGCACCCTCGAGAGAGATCTCGAAAACTTACGCCAGCGTATTAGTGAGCTTGATGCAGAGAACAATGATCTCCGAGGCCCTTCGCCTTGACATGGAAAATTTGGGCGGGAAGTGTTTGTGAGAAAAGTGACAAATTGTACCTTCGGGGCAAACGAGGGAGTGTTTCCTATTTTCTGATATTGTGTCTGCGCTGGCTCGGCAAGCATGAGAAACGATCAACACATCTCCCTGATATGAGAATCCTTTCTAACGCAGCAAACAAGGGTCTTGGACGAATGGGACATTTATGCGTTGGCAATCAATTTTGTATCCTCCTCGCGCATGACCTTGGCACAACCATCAGGCTGCGAGGAAAAGGAGAAGTAAACATTCATTACAGCATACGTAAATTATCCCCACAATGCCCAGGGGCCCGGGGGAACCATGATCGACACATGATAAGGAGGGACTTGGCCGAGTATCATTTCACGACAATGTGATTTAGCCTCTCCGCGCCAGGTAAGAGCTCGTCCGTTTACGTTTGAGAACCCTGCCAAACTATTATACGATATATCTGCACGATTAAACAATAGTCTAGGTGATGATCTCCGTGCCGTCATCTGTCCAGTAAGTTAGTCCGTGCTTCTTCTCACAAGGTCCTAGCCCTCTACTGCGAAACATGGTAGCAAAAGCCCAGTTGAAATCACAGCTGAGCCGGTGATGTTGATACCGCACACTTCGAGAGCCGTCCAACCTGGACAATGTCTATGCTGTATCTCTCACCCTGTCAACATATGAGAAACTCACTGCATTCGCAAACATATTAATGCCTCTTATCCAAATAGAGTTTCCTTCCCCAAGTGGCTGGGTCCCAAAAATATCGGCGTCGCGTTTAAAGTTTCAGGGAGCGAGATACGAGATACGAAGGTGACGCTGGCCTGTGCCTGAGGCGGGGTGTCGATGTTACTTTTTGCTTGTTGCTCGGTGGTGGCACTGCTCCAGGCGACGTCAATAATGAGTGCAATAGCATTGCAATAATCACCGCATTTGCAAAATGGGATATAGTACATATTTAGGATACAAAGTGGCCGGCCGTAATGGACAACATGCAAGATCACCAGAAGAACAATAGTATACACTGCGACATTGCCTCATCGAAGACCTTCAACCGAACGCTCCCTAGCAGCACAAATCCACAATAGATTAGAAACATGGTGTTCATTTCGCACTTCAACCTCATCTTGTCGTCTCTTATCTCAGCATTCAGCAACAATTCGCCTCAAGCAGCGGCTGTCGGGCCCAGATTAGGTCGTGATCAGCATAATCAGCAAACACTATCTTTCCAGCCTGAAGACGGTAGTATCGGCGGGGACGTCGATGTCCCTAGCAACACGTCGGGCCCTCATCCCTTCTATCTCATCGCACACCGCGTCTTGACTACCCAAGGAGTCCATGATGCGCTCTCACACGGCGCCAACGCCATCGAGTTGGACGTATCTGCTACGAGGCAAGAGTGGTACGCCGATCACGACGACACTCCCTTCACTCGCGGCGATACCGTGCGGACGATCTTTGAGACTGTCGCAGAGCGGCGACAAGCAGGCTGTACAATCACATTTGTGTGGTTGGACATTAAGACACCGGATCGATGCGATCCGTCAGTATCGGAGACAAGACAATGCTCCATTGCAGGGCTACAGGACCTTGCGCGGGAAATCCTGGAGCCGCAGGGAGTGAGAGTGCAGTATGGTTTCTACAACACAGACAGTCGCGCGTATGATTGGCTCGTTGGAAGGCAGAACAGTAATGAGGCCATAAACTTGAACGGCAAATCGAGTGATGTCCTGGAGGCGTACATCGGCGCAAGCATTCCAAAGATCAAACGGGTGATGTCGTATGGTAGTTGGGTCCTTCCATTCCTCTTCGGCAACTGCTACGAAGACAGTTTTTACAGCTGCACTGAGCTTCGACAGGCCGTGGAATCGCGCAGTTTCGGGAAAGTATGGGGCTGGACAACGACAGTCGGCCACGGCTGGTTTGCAGAGAAGATGTTGAATGATGCAGGCGTTGATGGCCTGATTTATGGGTTCCAGCTCACCTCATACTATGACCATGAGAGCACCCGTGCTGCAGCCGGAGACATACTATCCTGGATCGCCGATCACCCCGACAAGCGGTATTTGGCAACAAACGATGATATCCCTTGGTAGATTCTGCATGGTCGGACCGTTGTTTCCAGGTCGTGTCTTCCAATGCTTGATGATTTCCTACACAAATAGAGCGCAGTTTGGGAAATGAAATATGATATTGTCCGAAAATTCCAATATCACAACACCACCACTATACAATGAACTCACGCAAGCGCTCAAATGTTAGATTTTTGCCAAGCACACGCGGAGCTGGAGCTTTCGAGGAAGTCCGAATAGATCTAAGTCAATTCAGAAGCTGCGGTGTAGGTCAACGATGAAACGTCGAATAGTTCGAGCTGATCTTTTCTTGAAAGTGGGGCCTGGCTCCACGATCTCACATGCTGCACACCGCCTGCGACTTCTTCTAGGCTGTTCTCGGAAAATATGACGATCAGTCTGGGCTGGGCATTTATCGAGATACCACCATCTCCAGGCTCGACACCGCACAGCACCTGCTCTTGTCCTTTCGAGAATAGTATTGCAAGTATAGCAATACAGGTGTCTTCTCACACGAATGCACATTGAAGGTGATTTGCGCAACCACCAGGACCAGAGATCGATCTTGATAGCGAATGGTTTTGTTGGTGGCTGTGTTTTGTCAATGAACGATTTCTTGATCCCAGCGTTAATTGGGCATAATGATGCACTTCAGACGATAGAGAGTCAGGTTTGATTTATCGGATATTCCATTAGCGTGGGAAGTTTTCAAGGTCACAAGGAATTGTTGATCAACCAAACGCCATGACGAAATAGGCAAACAACGTTATTGCACATAGGTCACTAGAGTGGGCACTCTTGTCACTCTAGGATTGAAATAGTGTAGGCTATTGCAACATCGGTCTTAACGGACCAGTGACTTATGCATGGGTTCAATGCTGCTCGATTTTCGATTGCCAAACCTAGAATGCCATCACGGACTAGTCACCGCAATGCCAGGCCTTGGACTTGGTGGACGTGGTGCAATCATGCGAAGCAAATTCTTCAGAATGGCAGGGGAGGTGGTATAAGCAAATCCGTGCTGTTGGCCACGCATGTTGATTCAGATAGTTTAATACTATTCACTGTTTGTGCCGTTACATACGAAAGAAGCCCTATTCGTCTGGTAAACGCCATGTTAGGTGTTTTGCTGGAGGAGTTGCATCTTCAACCAAGAGAAGCGGTGGTCTCGCAGCGCTCTGGGGAGGAGTGCAATTTTCCAGGGTCGTTTCTATGGTTCGATCACTCGGATCAGGAAGGGAGGTTGGCGTAGGTGGTGAGGAGGTGATGTCGCTACCTGGGAGAACCGGGGGGCTTGTACTGGGTCTTTCGATGAGACTCGGGTCAAATTGAGGATCTCCCAGTCGGTCATCATTCTCCCGCTCCCGTTCATCGTCTGATGTCTCCCCAAAGCTGACTGGAGTCGATGGGGTGTAGAGATCAGCAGGACTTAGTGTGCTGTCAACTGAATCTTCTGACGACAAACGACGGTGACCCTTAAGGATCCCTTGCCGCTTGGCACTTCGTGTTGAATTGGTCCTTGTTACTGGCGGACTTTGTGTGGGTGTATCAAGATTAGGTACGTTCAACCAGCGTGTGCTGGGTGATCTTGACAGGACGTTCTGAAGTAGCGGAAGTTCCAAATAACTGTTCAAAGTCCCCTTCGAGAATAACACCAGCCCTAAGCATACCAAGATCAATATCATCTGTAAAAGTGACATGCGTTTTTGAAAGATGAGTTCATCCGCAAGCACACCGAGACGGGCGTTCATTGCCAGATTCTCGTGCTGATAACGTTCACGTTGTAGCTCCAGCTCAATCACGGTGGATTGCCAGAGCTGGTCATATTGTAATCGAAATTCACGCAGCTCGTTCAGGACCGTGTTATTCAGATAGTCCAGAAACGAGGTCGTTTTGGCCAATTGTCGTTGCTCAACTTTCTGAAAGGCATCTCGAAGGGCCCGAGACTGCTCTTCGATATAGAGAAGGGAGAGTGAGGAATTGGACTCAAGCATTTGCAAGCGTTTTTGCACGGATTTGAAAAAGGATTCCTGCATAGTCGGGGTTGCAGGCGCCGCTTGCGTCTGCGAAGACTGTACCTTAGTGCCATTGCTCGATACTGCACTTGAGGAACTTTTGGTGAGTGTAGAGTTGGAAACTTGAGAGCCCGCATCTGAAGAGGATGAGCTCGATGATGTAGCGTTACTGGATTCAGTCATGGGAGTGTGGGTTCTGATTGAGTTGCTAGAGACAAAGCTTGAGGTCGACGAACCAGTCGATGAGCCAATGCTTATACTATCTGTCATTGGTATTCCTCGGCGTATTTCAGGCCCTGTGGCCAGGGTGGTCTCTGCAAGGTTACATGTTTCGGATGCATACCTTTGATGGCCCAGATTATCGACCAGTATCGAAAAGTTTGCCGAAGATGTCGGTACTTTGGCAGCTGATGGAACTGAACCATTCTTTGGTTCAGTTTCAGTGGCTGAAGAGAGGGGCGCATCTTGCAGGGTCGTCAAAACCTCTTGCACGATCGCAGTATCAGACCCACGAGAGTCGCTCTCACTCGGTGTCGCTCCCATAGTACCGTCCAATGACTGTTCAGCGGTGAGCGCAGGTTGAGCTTCTGAGGTTAATACTGGCTCGTCCTCATCTTCATTTTGTAAAGACTCGAGGTCATGCTTGTACTCCTCCAACATAGTCGTGCCGTGCACTCTGACAAGACTTAACGGGCAATAGTATTCGCTGCCGTAATGGGTCAGGAACTCAATTCGTAAGTAGCGAGCCCAGATAACGGAATTCTCGACGAGGAAGGCTTGAACTTCACGGCTGTTGCGAGCCTCGAAATTTCCCAAGGTCTTCCATTTATCCACCTTCACAGGATATTTATCAGAAACGCTGACTTTGAAAGTCCGAAAGATCGAGCTGAAGAACTCAAAATTAGCGACCACTATCGTATCAACAGCAATGTCATCACAAAGTTCGAGAATAACGTATTTGTTTTCGGCGGAGCATTCGTTCAACATGTATGCATCTTTGTTTTTGCCCAGAATAGCCAGAGGGCTTTTTGCTTCTGGGTTTGTCTTGATTATATTTGCACCGCAGTCAAAGGAGGCATAGTTTGATCTCTCCTTGCAGGTCTTGCCAGCGTCCTTACTCCTGAGGCCAACCCTCGGGGCACGACCAGGTTCGATGACGGGTGTTCCATCAGATACTGGCTGTGGAGGGCGTGGTTGAGGCTGGTTCTCGGGCTCGAGGCCATCAGAGACGAAACCAGAGAAGTCGAGGTCTATTTCGGCATCATCACCCAGGGAGTCTAAGGAATTTTGGTCAATTATTGGCCGTTTGTGAGGCTCGCCTCTAGCTCGTTGCCCAATATGTTCGGATTGCCCCGACTTTTTAAGATTTTCTCGCTTCCAGTCCTCGAAGGATAGGAATTTGACATCCTCGAGCGGGGATACCTCATCTATGGCATCACCCGTTCCGCTGATATAAGTTTCGGAACTCGCAGCGACTGTTGTAATTTGTGTTTGGATCGAGGAGGTGTTAGTCGCAGTGATGGGGGAAGTCGCAGCTAGAGTCGATATGGTATTATTTTCTGCATCAATGTTCGAGACTAGTGCACCGGTGGATGTGGCTGAGGCAGCTGACCCTGTTGTGGAATTGTCCGTTGCCGTTGGAGATGTTACAGGGCTGGCTTTCCGAGACGAAGTGAGGCACTGTTGAGGCAGGGTATGCGTAATATAATTCACCGTTCGATATGGGCACGTAAGGGCTGAAACGGGCGTATTCGCAGCCAAAGCTGGGACGGGTAGGATGTTCAGGGTCAGAAGAATCGTAGAGAACGCCCTCATCGCAGCACGCTTGTTCTTGTTAAGCGCGAGCGAGGCATTGAAGAATAAGGGAGTCCTGTGAGGAGAGTCTCACGAGGAAGAAATGTGATCGAGTCGCTTCCGCATGGCGGTGAGTTGTTCGGTCAGGAATGCTGAAGTTAAGGCCAAGTCAACGGCGTTTGGTTTGGCGAGTCCCAGTCTGGATGTCGAGTCCTCGGTAAACGGAAATGCCAAGCAATAGCACTGTCATGTCTCAGCCTGGCACAGCCTTGTCACGTGGAGCTGAGGAGGGAGTACTGAATAAGTCACCGAGCGACAAGCGTACCCCATGCAAAATACCACCAAAATCAATAACGTTAGGTGCCGAGGCAGTGGGAGATATTGTCAGAAATTTGTTTCAGGATCGGTACTCAACAGTAGGACTTCGGTCTCAGACTTCGATCACACTGCCATCCAAGTAACGTTGCACAACAGAGATCTCAAGGCTTGTTGAGATGCATCTACAGTGCTTGATACCGGCGGCGAGCAGAGCCAGATAACTCGATACAGCAAGAGTGAATACTCTAATTCACCCTGTTCGGATATCGAAATTCGATGTGTGATCCATCAGGTCACTCATTTGCCGATATGGACACACCGGACACGCCAAGCCCAGGAGAGGGGCCAGATACTAAGACAAGCATCAGTCGAAATCGAGGGACGATTATTCTAATACAACGGCGAACGGAATTCACACCATGTACTCCGTACTGAAGGGGGAGACCCTGATACAGAATTCATGACGCTTCAGCCTTCTACATCAAGCTCAAGACCCATACTCGTATCGAGTCTATGCTGGGTAGCTTTCCGATCTCGGTTAATAACTTTGGGAGCAAGTCGAGCGCCAATGCGGAAGCGTAGCCTCTTTGGGCTCTTAAATACGAACACGAGGGACTGCTCGTCTGGGCAATGAGGAACCGAGGAGGAGACATTGCTGGTTAAAAAAAATGTCTGAGCGGGATCTTGCCAGAATGCAACCCTTCGCCGCCACAGTTCCCAAGCCTCAGCCCTATGGTACCTACCCCGCGGTTCATTGCATTGTGTTCCTGGACCTGATCGAAGCTGAAGGGGAGACACAAACGACAAGCAAAAGTGATTGACTAGTTACGCCTCGCACGCGATGTCGCAGTGCCCTGACACGGATTGCTATTAGCTAAGCGGGGCGATTCTTTCTTGGACTGTGGTATTCGACCATTCATTCAACCACCAATACGAGGTCGCTGTTGCCTGCCTGGGTATTATTTTTTTTTGGTCCTCATATATGGGACTGGGGGACGTTCACTCTCAGCTTTCAAGCAGCCCCCTAATATCAACAATCATCGAAGTAAATGGCCTCCAGCGACCTCATCTACGGCAAGGCTCGCAAGGACCGGCCAAAAGGGGTGAGCAAGGCGTCGAAATCCCTCGCCGAATCGGGGGCAGCAGGTGAACCCCAGCCTCTGGCGGCTAGAAAGGGCGGCAAACCGCCGTCCAAGAATCCCAGCCGACGGAGCCACACCAAATCACGGCGAGGCTGCTTCACGTGCAAGACTCGCAAGATCAAGTGCGATGAGGGCCAGCCCAGCTGCTCGCACTGCGTGTACCGGGGCAGCGCGTGCGTCTACCCGCCGCCGCCGCGCGCCACCGAAATCGATGGTGGCGCCAGCGGCGGAGCGGGTGCGATTCGCATCCCCGCCGTGTCGGGGGGGCGGATCTTCGTGCCTTTCCAGCCCAAGATCAGCTTGGTCCCGAGCTCTCCGTCGGAGAAGCTGATCTTCACGGCGCAGGAGATGAGGTTCTTCCACCACTTCCTGACGTCGATGAAACACCCGCTGCCGCTGGGGAACCGGACGGTGTGGGTGCGCGAGATCCCACAGATCGCGCACGAGTACCCGTTCCTGCTGCACGCGATCCTGTCGCTGGGGGCGTCGGAGATGGAGCGGACGCACCGGCCGATGCCGCTGCGGTACGACGTGCTGAAGCACCGGGGGCGGGCGATCTCCGGGCTGAACAAGGCGCTGGACGACTCGAAGGCGTGGGAGGCGTACGGGCACGCGGACGCGGTGCTGGCGACGTGCTACGCGCTGATCTACCAGTCGTCGCGGATCGCGGACGGCATGCGGGACTTCCAGGTGCTGGTGCAGGGCTGCGCACTGGTCACGGACAAGATCCAGCAGGCCCGCCTGAAGACCGTCCTCAACGTCGACCCGGATTGGCCGCGCCACCGGATCCACGCGGGCATGCAGCACATCCAGGCGAACCTGCAGGCCCGCCACGTCGCACTAGTCCAATCCGGCCTGGACGCCCTCCGGGACGTTCAGGCCTCCCGCGTCCTCGACGACGAACACCTGTTCTGGAAGGCCTGCTACGTCACCCTCGACCAGTTCTGCTCCTCCCCCGTCGACGGCTACTCCTTCTCCATCATGCGCTACGGCATGTGGTTCCACCTTGTCGGCGGCATGCTGAAGGGCCTGCGCCGCCCGGACAACGGAACCCTCCTCGTGCTCATCGCCTCCTTCATGTCCAACATGATCTTGCTGAAGGTCTTGATCCCTCTCCAGGTGTGGCCCGAGGCCAGGGGCCGTCTGCCCATGTTCACCCTGTGCCGCATGGCACAATGCATCGAAGTGATCGACGAGCATATCAGCGAGGCCGACCGCCAATACGTCGTGTGGGCAAAGCAGGTCATCCGGGTTTTCTCGGATCTGGTCCCGGAAATCCTACACGATGAAACGAACCCAAGGCTTCGATCCTCCAAGGCTGCCATCAAGCTTGACCTTCAAACAAGGTTGGTGTCCCTATTTTCCCTTCTTCTTCTGCTTTATTACCTCTATCCCCCCTTGTGCGTTTTCTGGGCATACATCCCTGTCCTTACTTTTAGTTTTGACATGTACTCACTCTCAACAGCGCACACATGTTCCTCGGTGACATCCTCCGCCTCGGATCTGAAGCAGCGGCCTGGTTCGAGGATTTCGTTTCCGACATGATGCGCTTCCACCATGTCCCTCAACCACAATTGATTCCGACCACCGAACCTACCGTGCACAGCATTTCGGCTGCTTCCTCAACAACAGCAATGGTGCCGGCGCCCATGACTTCGTCTCACTCTTATCCTTCCCCACCCACGGCAGATCACATGACACCCTCTGACGTCGCGCTTGCTGCACAAGATCAAGACGAAAAGTATGTGGACCCTTCGCTCCTCGACTTCACGGCGATGGATTCAGAAAAGTTTCCTTTCAGGATCTTCTCTCAGCTAGATCGAGGATGGGACGACGGTCGCAGCGGCATGGATGACACAGACGACGGCGCAGATGATGACAACAACAACACCAGAAACGAGATGTGCAATTTCTTCCATGTATAAAATCAGTGGCAACTCGACATCCATCTGTCAAAGATATGCCTACGAAGGAGATTATAAGTCCTCCTGCAAATCATCCAAACTCGTCAGTCGATCTTTGTTATGCACTACGATAGTCAACTGTCACTTTTATTCTGAGACTGCTACAACCTCACCGCCACTCCAACCATGGCAGAGCTTCAGGCAAGGTTTGGACAAAAGCACTATGCCTCGTAGATGAGCGTCGACGGTAGACGTCGATAGGGTTCCTGGCTGCCCGGGCACGAAATGGTCCACTTCTACAAAGATCACTGCCATCCAATTTATAGCTTAGCCTTGAACTTCTCCGCACCAAGCTCCTTCCTCTCGACACCCAACTGTCTGAACAGCTGTTCGGTCTTGTTCTGCTGGCGGGCGATCCTTGCGGTCACAGCTGCAGCACGTTGTTTATTCTCACGCTTGCCGAGTTGTTGGAGATGGGCCTCGTCGGGTCCGTCGGCGATGCGCAAGGTACGGAGATGAGCCCACATACTGGCGAGTGGTGTGTCCTGGCACACACCCATGGCTCCATGGACTTGGACAGCGCGGTCGATGACTTCCAATGCCACTTGTGGTACCTTCACTTTGGCTTCCGCGATCTCCTTGAGCGCAAACTTCGCATCCTTCTGGTCAATTTTGATGGCGGCGTTGAGCACAATTAGACGACTTGCGTCGATCTCGATCCGAGCCTTGGCCACCCATTCGAGCAGGACACCGTGCTCACGCAGCGGCTTACCGAATGGAACCTTGCGTTCGTCATTCAGTCTGTTGATCATCCACTCCAGGGCGCGCTCGGCGGCGCCAATAGCACGCATGGCGTGGTGGATACGTCCGGGTCCCAGACGACCTTGCATAATTTCATTGCCGCGGCCTTCGCCGAGAATCATCGAATCCAATGGAACCTTGACATTATTGAATGTGATATGGCCGTGACCGTGTGGAGCGTCATCGTAGCCGTAGACGCTGAGCATTCGGTGAACGATAATACCTGGAGTATCGGCAGGAACGAGCAACATAGACTGTTGTTCGAATTTATTAGGATGGTTGGGGTTCGTCTTGCCCATGACAATGAAGATCTTGCAACGGTCGTCACCGGCTCCCGAGGACCACCATTTTGAGCCGTTGAGTAGGTAGTGATCACCCTTGCGTTCAATGCGGAGTCGAATGTTCGAGCCATCGCTGGATGCGATGTCAGGTTCTGTCATGAGAAACCCGGAGCGAATTTCGCCGGCAAGGAGTGGCTTGAGCCACTTTTCCTTCTGAGCGGGTGAACCGTAGCGAGCAATCACTTCCATATTACCCGTGTCTGGTGCAGCACAATTGCAAGCCTAGATGACGGTATTCTTGATTAGCATCCACTTTGCCTTGAGGTCTGCAATACCGAGGACACAGTCTGTGGATCGATATTTACGTCCGTAGATGGAATGACACATACCTCGCTCGCAGTGATACTCTTGCCCAACTGCTCGGCCATGAGACCATACTCGACGTTGGTGAACTGGGGTCCGTCTTTGAAGTGGTTCTTGGGCAGAAACATGTTCCAGATGCCGGCCGCACGCGCCTTCTTCTTCAAATCGTCCATGATGCTCGGATGGCCACGCCATCGTGCCTCCCCGGTCCCAATCTGTGCACTGTACACTGGGTCTGCGGGAATGGCTTCCTCGTCGACGAACTTCTCGACCTAATGATCGTAGGAAGGAGAGCTGGGTTAGCAACTTGGCATATACAGGTTTATTGAATGTATTTGTGTTTTGGGAATGCAATGGAATGCGCCTGGGACTGTGGATTGCATGGTAGATTGCAACCATCTCCCTTCTGACAAACTGCCCTTTGCTGGCTCCATCTGCGGTGTTTTCACATACCTTGTCTAACAATTGCTTTGCACGGTCGGAGACGAAGGGCACCACGATGGGCGGGATATCTTGAGAAGCGGTCATTTTTTAGACTAGGTCTTGGTTGTGGTGGGAGGCTTTGACGTAAAGGTAAGTAGTAGACGATGCAGGAGTGTGAGTCTTGATCCACGCCCAGTTAATTCAATTGATATGTCACTCACTTTCCCAAAAAAAGTGCTTGGACAAGGAGATGATGGCAAGGAAGTTCACTTCTTCTAAAGGGAACATCAAAACGTGGGGAAAGGGTTGGAGGCCGAAACAGAAGTTACCGAGGTCACACCTTCTCCAGAAATCAGCTCGGTCCATTTCCAAGTTTGTGTTAGCGGGGCATAGATGGGCTTCTGTTCTCTGGAGTACGGAGTACCGAGTAGTACGGAGTACATACTCCTCTTAGGTAGGCTACAACGTATTAATAAGGCTCTAGGTGCTCATAAACGATCAGGTGAACGGATGAGGCAGTCACTTAGGCTCTCAGTGAGATTTGGGGGCGCCTTGCCCCCTAAAACAGTCGATATAAGGGGCAGCAGCAGTCTCCCTTTAGCGGTTCAGCAATACCCGGAACCCGAGGTACGACACGGTTAAGCACTAGCCAGGTAACTAGACAGTACATAATAGTATTTTGTGAAGTTCACAAAAGTTCACTACACAATCTGAGGATTTAACGGGCACTGGTACATGCTTAGTTGAGGGGGTTATAATTCTCCATTCTCGATATATATCCCGTCCAAGCCGTAAGAAGTCTCAATCTAGGTACTAGCTAAGGTTTCTTTGGTCTTCTTGACAAAGGCTGAAAAAACAAATCGGAAAAAACGAGCCTTGTGCAAGCTGAGAATTGAGAATTGATGCAATCCGCAGAGAATCACTCCCTTGTCTCCTTCCTTTTTTTTGTGAATTGCTTCTCCAAACCTGATCGGTGATCCGAACAACCAACGGTCCATATCCTATAATGCTGCCCTGCTATCCTTGCCTTGCCGTGTTGTTGAACTTATGCACTCAATCCCAAAAGCTAACATATCCTTATCCCCACTGCATAACAACCAGCAAGCGCCCATGTTTCAACAATATATTGGTACACTCCGTGACACCTCGTCAGGAATACAAAGTCATCAGTGTCAAAGGTCCCAATCAATGACTCGCAGCGAGGGTGAATGTGGTCTGTGCAAAGTCATCTCTTTCTCACATCCCACCAACAGAAACAGCAAAATCCATAGAATCATGTCGCCCGATCACACAATGTTTCGAAAAGCTGACAAGAAGTGATGCTCAAAGAATTACAAATGGAAGTTGTGCCAACCTCCAACCCACTCATGCTCTTCCTCGTCCGTCGAGGAATCAATCACCTTATGCTGACGCCAATCTTGATTCAAATACGCCGGTCGTCCCCTGGTTCGGCTATCACGTCGCTGCCACACAGGCTGCTCAGCCCCATTCATCGATCTCTTGCGTGTCCCGGTAGTGAAAGATCGCTTCTTGTACGGTGCAGCTTGACGTTCAGGTTCGGGTTGAAAGTTCCGTCTCTTATTACCCAATGCTGCCCACTTATCAACAGGTACCTGCTTGGGAGAGTGGCGAGGAGTTCGCACACGCCAGCCGAAGGGGTCATTCTCGTCCGCGCCAAGTCCATTGGGCTGAGGGGGGAGTGCAGGCCGAGGAGTGCGGCTACGACGTGCATTACTCGATGATCGACTCTTTGACTCGGTCAGGATACCAGCTGGGACGGGGATCTGTCGATGGCTGTCGTGGCTGAAGCTTCGAGAGTTCTTCTCACGTCTTCGCTCCAACTCAGCCTCACGCTCTGACTCCTCTTCGTCTTCCTCGAACATATCGCTCCAGCTCTTGGCCACGGTGTCATGGTGCTTTCCAAAAACCGACGACATGGTGGGAATGGGTCGAGATGGACGATTGGGGAGCGAGTTGGGAATGGGAACTGGGTCTGGCCGTGGTGGGTTGCGTTTGATGGGACGTATGATGGCCAGTGACTTGAGCGAACCATAAGCCGAGTCGAGGACCGAAGCCAAGGAAGGCGTGTGGCCAGAGTACCAGGACTCGCCAAGTTTGACGCTCTTGTCCGACTCGAACAGGTCCTCATCGTACAGGTCAGGGATGCTAGCCAGCTGTTGATTCTTCTTATTGGGACTAGCATGAAGTGCCTTGGCCCACGGGAAGGCATCCGAATCGAGATGGGGACTTTGAATTGAGGGAGTCCGGAGTGGCTCACGGTTGGCGCTGGCACGTACGATATCACGTTCCTCAGCACAGAAGTCGTCAAAGGCCTCGTCGTCGGTGGTGAAGGTGACGGCGCGGAGGACGGCTCGTTTGAGAGCTCCTAGATCACGCTTGGAGGGATCCAAGGCCATGGCACACGAAAGAATCTCAAAGGTATCCTGAGACATGCTGGGGAAGATATCAAACAAAGACTGTCGATCTCGGCGATAGTCGGCAAAGAGGAGATCTGACTCTGTTGGGGTGACAAAGGGATTCCGGGCAAATAAAACATTAAGCAAGCAGATGCCAATCGACCAGATGTCTGCTTTAGCTGGGGAGTAGCCGGTGACTGCAGGATCATACTGCTCGGGGGCCATATATCGGTCACTTCCCACACAAGCCTCGTGAGAGTAAAGGGCTCTGGTAGCCAAACCAAAATCACCGAGTTTCATGGAGCCATCGTGGGCGAGGAAGATGTTCTCTGGTTTGATGTCTCGGTGATATAGGCCGTTGTCGTGCATGTGCTGGACAGCACTGATAAGCTGAAGCATAAAACGTCGGACATGTTCCGTCTGGAGGGGACCACGATCCAATCGAATGGCCTCGTAGAGATCACCTTGGGAGCAATATTCCAGAACCAGGTAGGTATGGGACTCGGTCTCAAAGTGGTGAATTAGATTAACCAGATGATCATGGTGCTTGAGGATGGCATGGCAAGTAAGCTCTTCGGTGCCCTCGTCGAAGGTGGGTAGAGAGCTGGTGTGGTTGGCCACGGAAGGCTTGGTCAAGCACTTGATGGCAACCTCTTGGTGAGTGGTGAGGTCTTCGGCCAGGAAGACCATGCCGAAAGAACCATGATTGAGAGGTGCGATGGTCCGAAAGCGTCCGTCAAGTAATTGATCCTTGTGGAAGGCATCCTTCATACACTCCATTGCGATGGCAAAGTAAATGGTGTGAGCAACAAGGTCTATCCTTCTTTTTGAGTTGAATAGGCAATAACA
>Ga0105239_10002217_pt1 | contig 24948 bp, 24 predicted proteins | sample KBSC44metaG_FD_92761 | JGI IMG/M metagenome (GOLD analysis project Ga0105239, IMG submission 92761) | Corn rhizosphere microbial communities from Kellogg Biological Station, Michigan, USA - KBS C4-4 metaG | ecosystem: Host-associated > Plants > Roots > Rhizosphere > Soil | place: Michigan, USA...
CGGAATCAGCCCCTTCCCGTCGATGGCCTTCTGCACCTGATCGGCAAGCTCGTCAGCGGTGCGCTCTGGGTCGATGGCCGTGATGGGCGCCAACGTCGCCGAGATGCGAGTCGACACCGCCTGGTAGACGGGCGTTGCGGGGCGCACCGCGGCATTGGTGAGCTGCTCGCGGATGATCGCGTACTGCGGGTACTTCTTCTGGAACGCGGGATCGTCGTAGAGCGATTCGCGCACGGCGGGCAGACCACCCTCGATCGAGGTGTACCGCTGGTTCTCCACGTTGCGCAGGCAGCGGATGGCCTCGAACGCCTCCGCCTTGTGCTGGCTGTTCTTGCCGACCGCCAGGTTCAGTCCACCGATCGTCACGTTGGCGGGCTCGCCGGCCCGCACACCCGGGTACGTCGCGAAGCCGAAGACCTTCTTGCTGGCGTCGTAGGCGGCCTCGAACTGCGCGTCGTCGGGTGCGAATGTGCCGACGTCGTTGATCGCCTTCACCAGATCCGCCCGCTCGTTGAGCGGCAGGAACGAGACGCCGCCCTTGACGGCGTTCTCGAGCAGCGAGGGCAGCACGAACGGCCAGTTCACCTCGAGAGCTGCTTTGCCTTGTTCCAACGCGAGCCGTGCGGTGCCCTCGTCGGTCTGCGTGATCGACGGGTCAGCACCCGGCGCGGTGGCAACGGCCTTGATGATCTGCAGCGCCTTGACGGTCGCGGCGCGGTGCTCGGGGGTGTCGGTCAGCGTGACGGTCTTGCCATCGTCGGAGAGCACCTGGCCGCCCGCACTCGTCAGCAACGTGTTGAACCACACCACCAGGCCCTCGTACTGCTTGGCCTGCACGGCGATCCAGCTGGGCTTGCCCGCGGCGTGCAGCTTGGTGGCCTCGGCGACCACCGCGTCCCACGTCTCGGGCGGGCCGTCCATCAAATCGGCTCGGTACCAAAGCAATTGCGTGTTTGTGGTGATGGGTGAGGCGTAGAGTTTGTTCTTCCACTCGGCCGTCTTCAGCGGCCCTGGCAGCGTGTTCTCACGGGCATCGGCCTCTGCCTTGCCCTCCGGATCCTCGGAAAGTGGCAACGCCCAACCGGCTTCGGCGAACTCGGCCGTCCAGACGACGTCGAGTGCCATCACGTCGAGCGTCTTGTCGTTGCCGGTGAGCCGGCGCGCCAACTGCAGGCGCTGATCGTCAGCGCCCTTGGGCAAGCTGATCTGCTTGATGGTGAATCGCCCGCCGAGTTCGGCGTTGCAGCGCTTCGCCACGGCGGTGAACGTCGCCATCTCGTTAGCCGGTGTGTAGTAGTTGACGACGATGCCGTTGGCCTGTGAACTGCATGCCGAAACCATTGACGCCGTCGTCAGCGCAGCCAACACCGCAGCCCGCAGCCGCAGAGTGCGCACGCCCGCCTCCTGTCCGCGCGAGTTCCTCCCGCGCGCAAACCGTAGAGCGATGTGCGCGTGATGTGCAACACTTTCGGCCGCGCGCGTCGCAATCGTGATCTGCGGGCGTCACTCAGCGAACTGGCGCGGCGGCCTGACGCAAGCTCAGATAGTCAAGCGCGCCAGCAGATCCCGGCCCTGCTCTGCACCCTGCGGGTCGCACAGTACGTCGTAGCGGCCTGCCACCAATTGCATCGTCGAGCTGAAATCTCTTGTGCCGCGAGCCATCGCGTACTGCAGGCCCGAGGTGATGAGGCCGAAGAACACACCGGCCACCAAACCGGCGATCAGCGAACCCCACGGGCTGGGGCTGAAGAAGCCGAGCACCAGCCCGATGAACACGCCGAGCCAGGCACCGGTCAGTGCACCGCCGCCGAGCACCCGCGGCCACGTCAGCCGTCCTGTGACACGTTCGACCTGCATCAGATCGACGCCGACGATGGTCACCTGTTCCACCGGAAACTCTTGGTCGGACAGATAATCCACCGCGCGCTGCGCCTCGGCGTAGGTCGGGTACGAGCCGATGGGCCATCCCTTCGGCGGCGTCGGCAGCCCGGCCGGGCCGCCACGGCCCGGCTTCTGTCCAGGTTGTAGCGGACTGGTCATGTCTTCATCTCCTCCGGCCTACGGACAGCCAACCAGGCGACGTCCTCCTGGACAACGTCCCGGCGCCCCCAATCGTGCCCCGGATGACGACTGACCACCGAGCTTCCAGCCGTGCGCTAGGTTTGACGCCATGACGAACCCGGGCGGAGACGCAGGCCAGACGCCGTCACCCGAGGCTGGAACGGGGGCGGCCGAGCCGTCATCGGGCGGCTACGAGGCGCCACCGATCGAGCAGTCTCAGCAACCTTCCGAAGACGCTCCTTCACCGTCCCCCGACACGCCGTCGGCAGAGACACCTTCGCCCGAGACGCCGTCGCTCGACACACCGTCCTACGGCACGCCCGTCATCGATGAGCCCGCCTACCAGCCGCCGATCGAGACGCCCGCCTACTCGCCGCCGATCGATCAAGGCGCGTACCCGCCGCCCGTCGATCCGCAGGCCTATCCGCCCCCGGGGGCGGGCTATCCGCCGCCCTATGGCGCGCCCCCGCCGTCGTATGGACCTCCCCCGTCATATGGCGCTGCACCGTCCTATCCGCCGCCCCCGGCCTTTCCGCCGCCCCCGCCCTACGGCGCTCCCCCGCCGCCCTATGGCGCGCCACAGGGATACGGCCCCCCACCGGGATACGGCGCCGCCCCCGGTTACGGCGCTCCCCAGGGATACGGGCCACCGCAGGGGTACGGCCCGCCCGCCGGCTACGGCGCTTACGGCGCGCCCGCCCAGTCCACGAACGCGTTGGCGATCGCGTCACTCGTCGCCTCGGTCATCTGGCTCTGCGGGATCGGCTCCATCGCAGGCATCGTGATGGGCGTGATTGCACTCAACCAGGTCAAGCACAGCGGTGAGAACGGGCAGGGCCTTGCCATCGCGGGCATCGCCGTCGGTGCCGCGACGCTGATACTCGGATTCATCTTCACGGCGTTGGCCTGATCATGACGAGCGGCCCCGACCAGCCATACCCAGGCGAATTCCCCCCGCTGGAGAACTCGCCGGTGGACTACCCGAACGGTCCCGGCCTGCCACCTCCGGTCTACGGCACCGGGTATCCGCCTCCCGGCCCCGGCTACCCACCGCCGCCCGCGCCGGGTTACCCACCTCCCGGATATCCGCCGTACGCAGGTGGATACCCGTACGGGACCGATCCGTACGACCCCTACCGGTCGATGAAGCCTCCCGGCACCAACGGTAAGGCGGTCGCAGCGCTGGCCTGCTCGCTGGGCGGCCTACTGTTCTGCGGGTTGCCGTCGGTCGTCGGCCTCATCCTCGGCATCGTCGCGATGCGCGAGACCAAGCGCACCGGCCAGGAGGGCTACGGACTTGCGCTGGCGGGCACCATCATCGGCGGCCTGGTCACCGTGGGCTTCGTGCTCTACATCCTGTTCTTCGTCGGTCTCATGGCCAGCAACTGGTCCTACGTCTAACCACTACTCCGGCGGCCGGAACGGCTCGCCCGTGCGGGCCATGCCCGCTGCGCGCCCCTTGCCCGCGATCACCAAGGCCATCTTGCGGCTGGCCTCGTCGATCATCTCGTCGCCGAGCATCACCGCGCCCCTGGCGCCACCGGCCCGCGACGTGTGCCATTCGTAGGCCTCCAGGATCAGCTCGGCGTGGTCGTAATCATCCTGGCGCGGGCTGAAGATCTCGTTGCCCGCGGCGATCTGGTCGGGGTGCAGCACCCACTTGCCGTCGTAGCCGAGCGCGGCCGATCGCCCCGCGATCCTGCGGAACGCCTCGACGTCGCGCACCTTGAGGTACGGGCCGTCGATGGCGTTGACGCCGTGCGTGCGCGCAGAGACGAGAATGCGCATCAGCACGTGGTGATACGCGTCGCCGACGTCGTAGCCCTCGGGTTGCTCGCCGACCACAAGCGTGCGCATGTTGAGGCTGGCCATCATGTCGGCGGGCCCGAGCACCAGCGCCTGCACGCGCGGCGCGGCTGCGATCTCGTCGACGTTGGTCAGCCCGCGGGCATTCTCGATCTGCGCCTCGACGCCGATGCGGCCTTGCGGCAGCCCGTGCACGGTCTCGAGTTGGGTGAGCAACAGGTCGAGTGCGACGACGTGCGACGCATCGGTCACCTTGGGCAGCACCACGAGGTCGAGGTGTGCTCCCGCCGCGGCGACCACCTCGATGACGTCGGCGTGGGTCCATGGCGTGGTCCAGTCGTTGACCCGCACGCCCCGTAGCTGTCCGGCCCAGCCCGGCTCGGCGAGGGCGCTCGCTACCCGAGCGCGAGCCTCCGCCTTGGCATCCGGCGCGACGGCGTCCTCGAGATCGAGGAACACCTCGTCGGCGGCCAACTGCTTGGCCTTCTCAATCATCTTGTCGCTGCTGCCGGGAACCGAAAGACACGTTCGACGGGGGCGATACAGGTTGTCCACGCACCAACTCTCTACCCTTTGACCCATGGTGGCGGTGAACAGGGTCTACGCGGCCCGACTCGCGGGGATGGTGGTGCTCGGTCCCGACGGGGAGTCCATCGGTCGTGTCCGCGACGTGGTGATCAGCATCAGCGTCGTCCGCCAGCAACCGCGGGTACTCGGGCTGGTGGTCGAATTGCTCACCCGCAGAAGGATTTTCGTGCCGATTCTGCGGGTGACCGCCATCGAGCCGAACGCGGTGACGCTGACCACCGCCAACGTGTCGCTGCGGCGCTTCATGCAGCGCCCCGGTGAAGTGCTGGTGCTCGGCCAGGTGCTCGATACCCGCGTCCGCGTGAACGACCCGGAGCTGGAGAACCTCGCAGGCGTCGACGTCGTGGTCGTCGACATGGCGATCGAGCAGGTGCGGTCGCGTGACTGGCTGGTGACCAGGATCGCGGTGCGCAACAACCGCAGGCTCGGGCGGCGCACCACCGTGCACGTGGTCGACTGGCAGAACGTCACGGGCCTCACCCCTTCGGCGCTCGCGCTTCCCGGCCAGGGCGTCGCGCAGCTGCTGGCACAGTTCGAGGGACAGCGCCCCATCGAGGTGGCCGACGCCATTCGCGAGCTGCCCACCAAACGGCGCTACGAAGTGGTCAACGCGCTCGACGACGAACGGCTCGCCGACATCCTGCAGGAGCTTCCCGAGAGCGAGCAGGCCGAGCTTCTCGAACAGATGGACACCGAGCGCGCCGCCGACGTCCTCGAGGAGATGGACCCCGACGACGCCGCCGACTTGCTCGCAGAGCTCGGTGCGTCACGTGCCGAGCAACTGCTGGCCCGAATGGATCCCGAGGACTCCGAGCCCGTTCGCCGACTGCTCAAGCACTCCCCCGACACCGCGGGCGGTCTGATGACCCCGGAGCCGGTGGTGCTGGCACCCGACACCACCGTGGCCGAAGCCCTGGCGCGCGTCCGCGATCCCGACCTGACACCCGCGCTGGCCTCGCTGTCCTTCATCGTGCGGCCACCGACGTCCACCCCCACCGGACGGTATCTGGGCTGCGTGCACCTGCAGCGGTTGCTGCGTGAGCCGCCTGCCGCGCTCGTCGGCGGCATCGTCGACAGCGATCTGCCCAATCTGTCCCCCGACACTTCGCTGGCGGGAGTGACGAGGTACTTCGCCGCCTACAACCTGGTGTGCGGACCCGTGGTCGACGAGGAGAACCACCTACTGGGAGCCGTCACCGTCGACGACGTGCTCGACCACCTGCTGCCGCACGACTGGCGGCTCAGTGCCGACGAACCCGAGCTGCCCGCAGGTAGCGGCGCGTCCGGAGGCGACTCGTGAGCGACCTGTCGGGTCGCCAGCGGCTCGACACTCCGCGCGGGTCGCGGCTGCGTTTGACGCCACAGTTCGACGTCGAGGCCGCCGGCCAAATTGGCGAGTCGTTCGCACGCTTCCTCGGCACCGGCCGTTACCTGGCGATTCAGACCGTCTTCGTGGTGGTTTGGATTCTGTTGAACCTGTTCGCGCTGTCGCTGCGCTGGGATCCGTACCCGTTCATCCTGCTCAACCTGGCGTTCTCCACACAGGCCGCCTACGCCGCGCCACTGATCCTGCTGGCGCAGAACCGCCAGGAGAACCGCGACCGCGTGGCGCTCGAAGAGGACCGGCGCCGTGCCGAGCAGACCAAGGCCGACACCGAATACCTCGCCCGCGAGCTCGCGGCGCTGCGGCTGGCGGTCGGCGAGGTCGTGACCCGCGACTACCTCAGGCGCGAGCTCGAGGAATTGCGCGATCTGCTCAATCAACAGGTGCCGTCCAAGGGCGGCGCCGGGAAGAAGAAGCGGGCCAATCAGGCGGCCCAGGCGAGCGACTCGACCGACTCCGCCGAGCCCGTCGAAACCGACTCGAGCATTGCGGCAACAGAGGAATGACGACTAGGTATGGTGACTAGGTTCACTAGGTAGCTCGGTCACGCTAGGACGGTTGAGTGCGCATAGCGGGAGACCCGGCCTCCGTAGCGTCCGCAGCCCTGGCAAGGGTGCGGGGGCACGCGGGCCGCGCGATGCGCAGTCCTGCTTTCGGTATCGCAGTGCTCGCCCCCCTTGTCCTCGCAGGCGCGGTCGGCGCATCGGCCCCGTCACATCGAACCTCCGTCGACGACAACGGGATCACGCCGCTGGCCTCCGTCGCGCATACCACCGACGGCGCCACCGTGGTCGCGGCCGTCAAGGGGCCGTCCCCGTTCCGCATCGCCGCCGCGAGCCCGTCGGCGCCGCCGTCGATGATGGTGAATTCGCCTGGGAGTCTTCGCATTCCGGCGATGGCTCTGAATGCCTATCGCAATGCCGAGAGCATGATGGCAAGCGCCTACCCCGCCTGCGGCATCAGCTGGAACCTGCTGGCCGGCATCGGCCGGATCGAGTCGATGCACGCCAACGGCGGCGCCACCGACGCACACGGCACCCCGATCCAGCCCATCTACGGCCCTGCCCTCGACGGCACGCTCGCAGGCAACGAGGTCATCGTGCAGAGCGTCCAGGCCGGGCGGGTCACGTTTGCCCGCGCCATGGGGCCGATGCAGTTCCTGCCAGGCACCTGGGCCCGCTACGCCTCGGATGGTGACGGCGACGGCAAGGCCGACGTCCAGAATCTCTACGACTCGACGCTCGCCGCCGCGAGGTACCTGTGCAGCGGCGGCCTCAACCTGCGCGACCCGTCCCAGGTGATGGCGGCCATCCTGCGCTACAACAACTCGATGGCCTACGCACAGAACGTGCTCGGCTGGGCCGCGGCGTACGCCACGGGCGTCGTGCCGGTCAATCTTCCCCCGATCACCGGACCCGCTCCGATCGGCGACGCACACCTCGACGCCAACCCAGAGGGCCTCGGCCCCGGCCTGCCGCTCAACGCGGCAGGACTTCCCGTCGGCGATCCTCTGGCGCTGATGACGCTGCTCCCCGATACCGCGGGCCGGCTGGGCCCCGGCTTCGCCTCGGGACCGCTGCCAGGTCCCGGAGCGGTGGCCCCGCAGCAGAACTGCCAGGTGTTCTGCCTGACGCCGCAGGCTCCTGCACCAACGCCCGAGTCCCTGCCACCGGCACCATTCGCGCCGCCGGAGCCGTTTGCGCCGCCTCCGCTGTTCCCCCCGCCACCGCCTCCTCCGGCGCCGTTCGGAGCGCCGCCAGAGCCGGCTCCCGCCGTGCCTGCGGCTCCCGTCGCCCCTGGACTGGGGCCCCTGCCGGGCCCAGCGGCCTGACCCTGCCTGCCATCCCGTCGCTTCGCTCGCCCCGCGTGCCAAGTCGACCAGTCCCGTCGGCTTAGACTCGCGGGTGATGACCTCTACACCCAACGACCTGGAATCCGCGGTTCGCGCCGCGCTGGCCAAGGTCGTCGACCCCGAGCTGCGCAGGCCGATCACCGAAGTCGGCATGGTCAAGAACGTTACCGCTGAGCCAGACGGCGGCGTGCACGTCGAGATCTACCTGACCACCGCGGCGTGCCCGAAGAAGAGCGAGATCGACGAGCGCGTGCGCCAAGCCGTCGCCGACGTTCCCGGTACCGGCGCGGTGAAGGTCACCCTCGACGTGATGAACGACGAGCAGCGCGCCGAGCTGCGCAAGCTGCTGCGCGGCGACTCCCGTGAGCCGGTCATCCCGTTCGCCCAGCCTGGTTCGCTGACGCGGGTCTACGCGGTGGCGTCCGGCAAGGGTGGCGTCGGCAAGTCGAGCGTGACGGTCAACCTGGCGGCGGCCATGGCGGCCCGCGGCCTTTCCGTAGGTGTCCTCGACGCCGACATCTACGGCCACTCCGTGCCCCGGATGATGGGCACCGAGGATCGGCCCACTCAGGTCGAGTCGATGATCCTGCCGCCCATCGCCCATGACGTGCGGGTCATCTCGATCGCGATGTTCACCCAGGGCAATACCCCGGTGGTGTGGCGCGGACCGATGCTGCACCGTGCCCTGCAGCAGTTCCTCGCCGACGTGTACTGGGGCGACCTGGACGTCCTGCTGCTGGACCTGCCGCCGGGCACGGGCGACATCGCAATCTCGGTGTCGCAGTTGATCCCTGGCGCGGAGATCCTCGTCGTGACCACGCCCCAGCTGGCCGCGGCCGAGGTCGCCGAACGAGCGGGTGCGATCGCCCTACAGACCCGGCAGAAGATCGTCGGCGTCGTGGAGAACATGTCCGGCCTGCTTCTGCCCGACGGCACCACGATGAACCTGTTCGGCTCGGGCGGCGGCGCGCTCGTCGCCGAAAGCCTTTCGCGCTCGGTCGGTGCGGACGTGCCACTGCTCGGCCAGATCCCGTTGGACCCGGCGCTCGTCGCAGCTGGCGACACGGGTGTGCCGCTGGTGCTCAGTGCGCCGGATTCGGCGGCAGGCAAGGAACTTCGCAAGGTCGCCGACGCGCTGTCGGCGCGCAGACGCGGGCTGGCGGGCATGTCGCTGGGCCTGGACCCGGCGGGCCGCTAGAGCCGTTCACACTGCGCTCAGGGTCGTGCCGACGGCCGATTCAGAGCCCTACGTGCAGTCTCAACGGGCTTAGGTGGCGTCGCTGTCGTACGGCGTAGCGGCAGGCGGTTCCACGGGGGCAGGCGGCGGAGGCTCGGGCGTCCCATTGACCGCGGGCCCACCCGGTGAAACGGGCTTGTCGAAGTTGCCGGTCAGGAACGAGTCGTCGCCGTCGAGCAGATGCTTCGTCAGGGCCGCCCGAGGCGACATGCCGCGCAGCTTCTGCAGCTCGCTCAACGGCTGACGCAAATCGTCGAACTCGGGACCGAGGTCCTCACGCAGCTGACTGGTCGCACCGCTGAGGTACTCGCGGGCCTGCCTGATGCTGTTGGTCGTCCAGCGGATGGCGCCGGGCAGACGTTCGGGGCCGAGGATCACCAAGCCGGCGACCACCAGCACCAACATCTCACCCCAGCCGATGTTGGCGAACATGGCTAGGCGGCAGGGTTGTCGGGAGCGGGGTTCACGATCAGCGTCACGGGGCGGCCATCGCGGACCACCTCGATCGGAGCGTCCTGACCGATCTTGAGCTGCCGCACCGCGACGACCATCTCGTCGGCGTCGGCCACCTTGCGGTTGCCCACCTTGACCACGACGTCGTTCTCGAGGATGCCTGCTCGGTCCGCGGGCCCGCCGCCGACGACGTTCTTGATCAGCGCGCCGGAGGCCACCGAGTTGCTCACCGAGACGGCGTTCAGGCCGAGCGTCGGATGTGAGACCTTGCCGTCCTTGATCAACGCGGCAACGGTGTCCTTGACCTCGTTGACCGGAATCGCGAAGCCAAGCCCACTTGCACTGTCCGACAACGACTTACCGGCCGTATTGATGCCGATGACCTCGGAGCTCATGTTGATCAGCGGGCCACCGGAGTTGCCGTGGTTGATCGACGCATCGGTCTGCACGCCGTCGATCACCGTGTCTGTGTCCGAGCCGTCGCCCGACAGCGGCACGGGACGGTGCAGGGCGCTGACGATGCCGTGCGTGACGGTGCTGCGCAGGCCCAGCGGCGCGCCGGCGGCGATGACTTCCTCGCCAACGCGGATCTTCTCGGAGTCGCCGAGGCGTGCGACGACCAGGTTGTCGACGTTGTCGACCTTGAGCACGGCCAGGTCGGTCTTCGGATCACGGCCGACCAGGTTGGCCGGGACTTCCTTGCCGTCGTTGAACACCACCGAGATCTTGAACGCGCTGGGGTTGGTGGCGGCCTCGGAGATCACGTGGTTGTTGGTGACGATGTAGCCGCGGCCGTCCACGACGACGCCGGAGCCCTGGGAGCCCTCGGTGTCGCTGATGGCTTCGATCGTCACCACGGAGTCGGCGACCGCGGCGGCCACGGTTGCGAACCGGCCTGCCGGCGCCTCGGGGTTGTTGTCGGTCTGCAGCGTCACCTTCGAGGTGGTGAACGCCTCGACGGTCTGGGCGGTCTTGTTGCCGACCCATCCACCGATGAAGGCGATGACGACGGCGATGATCATCAGGGTGGCCAACGCGAGCCAGGACACCTTGCCGCCGAAGAGCACGTCGCGCACGCCCAGCTTTCCGACCGGGGCGTAGACGACGGTGGGCGCCGACTGTGGCACCGCTGGGGTGCCGAGCGACGGGATGGCTGAGGGGTCACGCCACGGGTCGGCGGGCTGGCCGAACTCCTGGTCGCGCTCGGCGTCGAGTGCGCCCGCATCGGCCGGGTGCCGCTGCAACGAGTCACCGCTGCCGTTCTGCGGACCGAAGGCCTGGGCGAGCACGGGATCGGGCGCCTGGTCGGTGGGCGTGTAGTCGCCCTGATCGCGTACCGCATCGGTGCCGAGGAACGAGCCGCGGAAGCCCTCGGGCCTGCCGAACGCCCGCGTCGCCGCCGGATCTACGGGCGGTCGCGACACCGGGCGCGGTGCCAGACGGTTGTTATTACCGGACTGGTCCTGATTGCTCACCCGTTAGTCACTCTCCATTAGAGCGGCCGCCTGCCCGGCGGCCACTGGTCGATCGACGCCCATCCAGCCTACCGGCGCTTGCGACGAGCCCGCGTAGTCCCGTCAGCAAACTGCCCGCCTTCCGCCTCGATGGGCGGCTCGGGTGGTGGATGATGCGGGATCTGCGACAACAGGCCCAGCAAAGCAGTTGGCATGACGATTGGGCATGAGTCCCGCAAAGCACTGCGCGCCTGTCCCTGTGCCTCGACCTCGGCCGCACATTGCGGACAGACCGACAAGTGGGTCGCCGCGCGGAGGTGCGACTTCATCGTGAGCTCGCCGTCGACGAAGGCAGCAACGGCCTCGATCGACAGGTGCTCGGTCGATCCGAACCGCCGCGGACCGACCGGCGCGTCGCTCTGCGAGGCGAACTGGGCGGGCAGCCACGAGAATGCGCGACGGAACACGTCACCCGGGTCGGCCATCACCCACTCCTCTCCGGTCCTACGCATCATCAGATCAACACTCTCACTTCGAATGTAACCCGATGGGCCGGGCCGGACACTAGTGAACGCTAGGCGGTTTTGGCCGCGGCGTCCGAATGGGCCTCGCCATGCAGTGCCAGGTAGTCGCGCAAAGCCTGCCGTCCGCGGTGGATCCGGCTGCGCACCGTACCCAGTTTGACGCCGAGCGTGGCGCCGATTTCCTCGTAGGACAAGCCTTCGATGTCACACAGGACCACTGCAGCGCGGAACTCAGGAGGCAGCGAATCGAGGGCGGCCTGCAGGTCGGGACCGAGCCGCGAGTCGTGGTAGATCTGCTCGGGGTTCGGCTCGTCGGCGGGCACCCGGTCGTAGTCCTCGGGCAGCGCCTCCATGCGGATCCGGCTGCGACGGCGAACCATGTCGAGGAACAGGTTCGTGGTGATGCGGTGGAGCCATCCCTCGAACGTGCCCGGCTGATAGTTCTGCACCGACCGGAACACCCTGATGAACGTCTCCTGGGTGAGGTCCTCCGCGTCGTGCTGGCTGCCGGACAGACGGTAGGCCAGGCGGTACACCCGGTCGGCGTGCTGACGCACCAGCTCGTCCCACGACGGCATGGCGGCCATGTCACCGGTGGCGTCGAAAACCGCGGTGCCCGTCAGCTCATCGGATGGCTCGACCCAATCGCCGTCTCCTGGCTGCTCGAGATGAGCCATGAACACGGGGGCAGGTGTGGTGGTCGTTGGATCCTCCAGGTCACTAGCTGAGCCACTATTACGGGTCAGCGACTCGATACCCGCGGTAACCGAATCGTCGCCATGGTTATTCCCTGGCCGCCGGCTTCCGTCGTATTCCATGCGAGTACCTTTTCCGACCCTGGTGAGCTTGGCATATGAGCAAACTGAACATTTCCTGAGAAAGCGGGCTACCCCCTACTCGAACTGGGCAAACCGGCCCGACGTGACCCGAATCCAGCGTCCCGGCGCGGGCGTGTCGCGACGTTCGCGATCAGGGTTCGCTTACGCTGCGGGGCATGGCCAGCACCGACGAGAGTCAGGCACGGCCCAGTCGCGCTGAATCCATCGTGACCCACGCCGAGCAGTCGATCACCGAGGACGCGATCACCGCGTCGGCCCGCGAGCGCGCCGACGACAGCGGAGCAGGGGCCGTCACCCCCGCCGTCGGCGCACTCTTGAGCGCCCTCGCGAAGCTGGCGGGCGCCAAGGCAGTTGTCGAGGTCGGCACCGGTGCAGGGGTCAGCGGGCTGTGGCTGCTGTCGGGTATGCGCACCGACGGCGTCTTGACCACCATCGACGTCGAACCCGAACATCAGCGGTTGGCCAAACAGGCGTTCGTCGAGGCCGGCATCGGGCCGTCGCGAACGCGGTTGATCGGTGGTCGCGCTCAGGAAGTGCTCACCCGGCTGGCCGACGACTCCTACGACCTGGTGTTCATCGACGCCGAGCCGGTCGACCAGCCGCAGTTCGTCGTCGAAGGCGTCCGGTTGTTGCGGTCGGGCGGCGCCATCATCGTGCACAGGGCTGCCCTCGGCGGTCGTGCCGGAGACGCCAGCGCCGCCGACAAGGAGGTCAGCGCGGTTCGCGAGGCCGCACGGCTGATCGCCGAGGACGAGCGGCTGACCCCCGTGCTCGTCCCGCTTGGCGACGGGTTGCTGGTCGCCGCGCGCGACTGACTCTCCCTTTCCCTGCGATTTCGGCGTGAATCGTCACGCTGACGAGCGCTACTGATCACGCCCAAATCGCGTCTTTACGCATTCTTGACGCGTGTCATGCTTGACCGACGGCTGAACGTGCGTTTAGCGTACTAAACATGCGTTCAGCGGATGATTTGACGGCCACCGCGCGGATCCGCGACTCGGCGATCGAGCAGTTTGGCCAGCACGGCTTCAATGTCGGACTACGCGCGATTGCCGAGGCAGCGGGCGTCAGCGCCGCGCTGGTGATCCACCACTTCGGGTCGAAGGACGGGCTGCGCAAGGCCTGCGACGACTACGTCGCCGAACAGGTCCGCGAAGCGAAGTCCGAGTCGATCCAGAACGCCGACCCAGCGTCTTGGTTCGCCCAGATGGCCGAGATCGAGTCCTACGCACCGATGATGGCCTACCTGGTGCGCAGCCTGCAGTCCGGCGGCGAGCTGGCCAAGGACTTCTGGCGCCGGATGATCGACAACGCCGAGGGCTACCTGGAGGAAGGCGTCCGGGCGGGCACCATCAAGCCCAGCCGAGACCCGCGCGCAAGGGCCTTGTACATGGGCATGTGCAACGGCGGCAGCTTCCTGCTCTACCTCCAAATGCACGACACCCCAACCGATCTGCGCGCGGTGCTGCGCGACTACGGCGAGGACATGGTGCTGCCCGCCCTCGAGCTCTACACCGAAGGCCTGCTGGCCGACTCGACCATGTTCGACGCGTTCACCGAGTTACGCGAAAAAGGCATCCCGTTCAGCACGTCTCAACAAGGAGGACAGAATGACAGCGACGTCCCTGCAACGAGCTAGCGCCGACGCGCGATCGCCGCTTGCGGTCGAAATCCGGGGCCTGTCCAAGTCTTTCGGCCGCACCAAGGCACTCGACGGCCTCGACCTCTACGTCGCGCCGGGCCACGTCACCGGGTTCCTCGGGCCCAACGGCGCGGGCAAGTCCACCACGATCCGGGTTCTACTCGGCTTACTCAAGGCCGATGGCGGGACGGTGCGACTGCTCGGCGGCGACCCCTGGCGCGACGCCGTCGCGTTGCACCGCCGGATCGCCTACGTGCCAGGCGATGTGACGTTGTGGCCCAACCTGACGGGCATGCAGGCCATCGACTTCCTTGCCCGCCTGCGCGGCAACGGCGTCGACACCCGGCGTCGTGATCAGTTGATCGAGCGGTTCGAACTCGACCCCCACAAGAAGGCGCGCACGTACTCCAAGGGCAACCGGCAGAAGGTGGCCATCGTGGCGGCGTTCTCCACCAACGCCGAACTGTACGTCCTCGACGAGCCGACGTCCGGCCTGGATCCGTTGATGGAAAAGGCCTTTCAGCAGTGCGTCGAGGAAGTCTCAAGCCACGGCGCTGCCGTGCTGCTGTCCAGCCACATCCTTGCCGAGGTGGAGAAGCTGTGCGACAACGTGACGATCATTCGCGCAGGCCGCGCCGTGAAGTCCGGAACCCTCGACCAGCTGCGTCACCTGATGCGCACGACCGTCACGGTGCGCACCCGCACCGACGGCCAGGCCCTGCAACGCGCCCCGTTCGTGCACGACTTCACGATCCACGACGGCCACTACAGCTTCTCCGTCGGCCGCCACGATCTGGACCACGCCATGGCCCAGCTCAAGGATTTGGGCATCATCGACCTCACGGTGACGCCCGCATCACTCGAGGACATGTTCCTGCGTGAGTATCAAGGGGCGGCGCGATGAGTACCACCGCCGTCGAACCACGCACGCGGGGATACGAACCCGCGCCGGGCGCCTCCCAGTGGACGGGCACCTTGCACCTGCTGCGGCTCGCGCTGCGCCGCGATCGCGTACGGCTCTCGGTGTGGATCGCGATCCTGACGATGATGATGGCCTACGCGCCGAACACCGTGAAGATGGCCTACCCGGAAGAGGCGCAGCGGCTGGCCCGCGTCAACCTGCTGAAGACACCCGCCGGAATGATGTTGGGCGGGCCGATGTTCGGCGGCAACGAGACCGATCTCGGCGTGATGATGGCCAACGAGCTAATGCTCACTCTGATCATCGCGACGTCGATCCTGGCCATCCTCACCGTGATTCGGCACACCCGCGCCGAGGAGGAGAACGGCGCAGCGGAACTGATGCTGTCTTCGGTGGTGGGCAGGCATGCCCGCACGTACGCCGCACTGATTCTCATCGGTGGGGTCAACGCGATCCTTGCCGTCACCATGACGCTGGCCATGACGGCGCTCGGCTTCAACATCGTCGACGCCGCGGCGATGTGCCTTGGCGTGACCGGTGTCGCAATGGTTTTCGGTGCCGTCGCCGCGGTCACCGCCCAGCTGTGGCGTCAGGCACGCACCGCCACCGGCGCCGCCATGGGAGCGCTGGCGCTGGCCGCGCTGGTGCGCGGCGTCGGCGACGTCATCGACAATTCCGGCAGCGCGGTCAGCTGGTTCTCCCCCATCGCCTGGGCTCAACAGATGCGCGCGTTCGTCGACATTCGGTGGTGGCCGTTCGCCCTGCTCGTCGCACTGGCCGTGCTGCTCATGGCGGCGGCGACGATGCTGGAGAGCCGACGCCAGTACGACGCCGGGAACATTCCGTCGTCCGGCGAGCATCCCAACGCCCGTCCGATCAGGGGCGTGCTGAGCCTGCACCTCACGCTGCAGCGCGGCCAGACCATCGGCTGGACGGTCGGAATGTTCCTCGGCGGCTTGGCCTTTGGCTCCATGACGAAGTCACTGCTCGACGCGGCCAAGGAGAACGAGCTGCTCGCAAGGGTGCTCGCCACGCAGGGTAACGACGGCGTGTACACCACGATGACGCAATTCCTGGCGGCCGCAGCGACCGCGTACGTCGTTACCGCCGTCATGCGCGTGTGGGGTGACGAGCAGTCCGGACTCGGCGAGGCCGTGCTGGCAGGCGCGGTGTCGCGGTGGCGGTGGTTGTCCAGCGCCGTCGCGGCAGCCCTGATCGGGTCGACGGTGCTGATGTTCTTCGCCGGCCTCGGCAACGGGCTCGGCGCCGGCATCACGCTCGGCGAGCCCGGCACCATCGTCAAGCTGACGCTCGCAGGCCTGGCGTTCGTCCCCGCGATGGCAGTGTTGGCGGGAATCGCGGCGCTGGCCGTGGCCCTGCGTCATGCGTGGATCGGTTGGCTCACAGTCACCTTCGTCGTCACGTCGCTCTACCTCGGGGCGCTGCTGCGGTTGCCGAAGTGGCTGATCGACCTGTCGCCGGTCGGACGCACCACCGCGCCTGCCGACGTCCCCGTCGTCGCATTGGTCGTGATGGTGGTCGCCGCGGCCGCGTTGACCCTGCTGGCCGGCGCGATCTACCGGCACCGGGACGCGCTGTAGAAGGAAGAGAGGAGATCATGAAGATCGCACTTCAGACACTGACGTCGTTCGTCATCGGGTTGGTGCTGTTTGCGCTGTTGGTGTTCTGGCCTGCAGGCACATTCGACTACTGGCAGGGGTGGGCGTTCATCGCGGTGTTCGCCGTGTCGACCACGATCCCGAGCATCTACCTGGCGGTGACCAACCCCGCAGCCCTCCAGCGGCGGATGCAGGTGGGACCCGCGGCCGAGACACGACCGCTGCAGAAGGTCATCATCACGTTCGCGTTCTTCTCGCTGGGCGCGATGATCGTGGTGAGCGCGTTGGACTTTCGCCTCGGCTGGTCGTTCGTGCCAGCGGAGGTCTCGGTGTTCGGCGACGTGTTGGTGGCCGTTGGGCTTCTCATCGCGATGATCACGACGATCCAGAACGGATACGCCGCCGCGAACGTCAAGGTCGAGTCCGCTCAGACAGTCGTGTCGACCGGCGTGTACTCCGTTGTGCGCCATCCGATGTACTTCGGAAACGTGATCCTGATGATCGGGATCCCGCTGGCGCTCGGGTCCTACTGGGGCCTTCTGTTCGTAATACCCGGTCTTGCCGTGCTCGTCACTCGGATCCTCGACGAGGAGAAGGTGCTGACACAACAGCTGGCCGGCTACGCCGACTACGTCCAGCGGGTGCACGCCCGGCTGCTGCCCTTCGTTTGGTGATGGAGGAATCATGAAACTCGCAGTGCAAACACTGGCATCGGGAGTCTTCGGAATCGCGTTCTTCGTCGTACTGCTGTTCTTGCCGGCGGGAACGCTGAACTATTGGCAGGCATGGGTTTTCATCGCGGTGTTCATCGCGACCACGATCGTCCCGAGCAGCTATCTCGCGGTGCACGATCCTGCGGCGCTGGCGCGCCGGATGAAGGCAGGGCCGATCGCCGAGACCAGAGTCATTCAGAAGCTCGTCATCACCGGGACCATGCTCGCGGTGGTCGCCGTGCTGGTCGTCAGTGCCGTCGACCATCGGTTCGGCTGGTCCCACGTGCCGGTACCCGTCGTCGTGCTCGGCAACATCCTGGTCGCCGGGGGGCTGGCGTTCGCGCAACTCGTCGTCATCCAGAACGGCTACGCCGCCGCGACGATCACCGTGGAGACCGACCAGAAGGTCGTCTCCACGGGCGTGTACGGCCTCGTCCGCCATCCGATGTACGTCGGCGCGCTGATCATGATGGTCGGCACCCCACTGGCGCTGGACTCGTACTGGGGGCTGCTTGCGACCGTCCTGGCCGTGCCGATCCTCGCGCTGCGCATCGAGGACGAGGAGAAGATGCTGCGTCAGGAGCTCGACGGGTACGACGAATACACGCAGAAAGTGCAGTACCGGCTGGTGCCTGGCGTCTGGTGAGTGCTACGCGAGGCTGCGCTCGATCGCGTCGAGGTGCAGCATCCGCGCAAGGACCTTGTCCAGTTCGGAATCGTCGAAGATCTTCTTCCAGTCGTCCTTGACGATCGTTTCCCGGCCGTAGTCCATCGCGATCAGGCACGCGTCGGAGAATGGGTTGGACCCGCGCAGGGTGTTGGCAAGTGCGACTTGGGTATGGCCGAGAAGCATTGCCCGGGCGGCGGCTTCGGGAACTCCGACGGTGTGGATGGTTTCCTCGAGCGCCTCCTTGAGAAGTGCCCCGACCATGCAGGCGACGGTCTCGACCAGGGTGGGCTCCAGTACCGCGAGCTGCTTGACGGTAACCCAGTGCACGTCGACGACGGGTCCGTATGCCACCCGTACGACGGCTTCGGCGAGATCGCGCGCGGCCTCGTCACCATCTTCGAAGGCTGCCACCACGTCCTGTGGAGCAGCGATCCCTCCGAAGGTGTCGGCGTGCTGCTCCTTGGTGGTTCGCTCGAGGAACACCGACGGGTGGCACGGATGCGCCACTGCGTAGGCGATCCCGTCGCGCCGGTACAGCAGGTTTGCGTAGGCGGCGGCGGGGTCCAGGGTGAGCAGGATGGCGCCCTGCTTCATCGTCGGGACGATGTCGGCGGATATCCGGCCAAGCAAGATGTCGGGCACGGCCAGGATGACGACGTCGGCTCGTGCGGCTGCTTCGTGTGACTCGGTGAGTTCACGGCCCAGCCCGGTGACGACTTCCTGACCCTTGGGCGAGTTCTCCGCGTACAGCGCACGGTAGTCGCTGCGAGCGAGATTGTTCGAGATCCGCTGACCCATCTTGCCGCCTGCCCCGATGACGGCAACGGTGACGTGCTCTTCGGTCATGATCTACTCCTCAAATAGTTGACGTTGTGTTCTGTCCATTGCGATTCCAGTTCGCAGGTCGTCTCGGCGTCGGCCTGCCAAGGCAGCCAGTGTTCGACGATCTGGTTGATGTCGTTGGCTGCTGGTTGGATCGCGGCCACGACGCCGTCGTAGTCCAGCAGTCCTTCGCCCAGTGGGCACCCGGTGAGGGTGAATCCGACCCATCCGGCTTGGCGCGTGAAGGCAAAGTCCTTCACATGCCAGTTCTTCACGTAGGGGGCGCTGCGCGCCACGACGTCGATGGGTAGCTCGAGTCCGGCGACACAGTTCGCCGGATCCAGGCAGATACCAACACTTTCCGAACCGACCGCTTCTACGATGGCAACCAGGCGCGCCGAGGGCACCTGCTCGTAGGTCTCGAGCGCCAGGGTGACACCCCGTTCGGCGTACTCCGGCGCCGCGTGCGCGAGCAGATCAATGGCTTCGTCGTCGGTCGGCCGGTGCTCTGCGGTGTTCACCATCGACCTGACCAATCTCACCTCCAGTTGCTCGGCGAAATCGAGATAGCGGCGAAGGTGATCGAAAGTGACACCGCGCGTGCCCAATTCGAGTTGGATGCCAAGATCTTTGGCGCTCCGGGCCACTGCGGTCAGTTCGGCGGCCGACATCGCCTCCAGTGGGCCGTAATCACAGATCTGCAGTACCGTGCAACCACTCTCGCGGGTCTGCTCCAGCATGTCGTGCAGTGTGAGCGGACGTTCCACGCGCTCGGATATCCGCCAGAAGAAGGCGTAGGTGCTCAGTCCGATTGCCATCGAGGCCTCCCCGTGTCGGGCAGTGAACCGCCGGCCAGCGTGGCTGCCCTGCCGTCGAACGCCTCGGTCAAGATGAGCTCGAGCGCCGCCGGATCGTGCGCGAAGCGCCCCAGAAACAGCCCGTCGACGCTGTCGTTGAGCGCAGTGAGCAGGCCCGGTCCCGCACTGCCGCCGTAGATTACCCGGCTGCCGGCGAAGCCGGGACGCGAATCCAGATGATCGCGGATCGCCTCACACGTCATGGCCACGTGCTCGGTCGACGCGGGTTCGTCGGCACCGATGGCCCAGTGCGGCTCGTACGCGACCACCAGCGGCCGTGCCGAGCTCGCGTCCACCTCGAAGAGCGCTGCGTCCAGTTGCGTTCGACAGTGGCTAGCCGCGCCGGCCGGGGTCCCGCGCATCGCCTCACCCACGCAGAGGATCGGGGTGAGCTGGTTGCGAAAGGCGGCAGCCGTCTTGGCGGCGATCATGGTGGGAGTCTCGCCGAAGATGCGCAGCCTCTCTGCGTGTCCGATCTCGACGTATTCGCATCCCAGCTCGCGGAGCTGCTTGCCGCTCACCTCGCCGGTGAAGGCGCCTTCGTCGCTCCAGAACAGATCTTGGCCGCCGACGAAAACCGGTGTGCCGGCGAAGACGTCGGTCACTTCGGAGACGTAGGGAAAGGACGGCAGGACCGCCAGCCTGACATGGTCGTCACGCACCGCCGGGTGGTTGGCTGCGAAGTCCGCAACCGCCCGGCACCATCGGATGGTCCGTTCGTGCCCGAAGTACATCTTCAGGCTTACCCCCAGGAACAGCGGTGACATCTAGCAGGCCCCGGTGTCCTCGTAGGCGGACAGCACCCGCACCTTGTCGGCCGACGCGGAGGTCTCGTCGAACCGGTAGGTCAGCCACTCACGGGCGAGGCGGCGCGCCAACTCGAGGCCGATGACACGTTGGCCGAAGGTCAGTACCTGGGCGTTGTTGCTCAGCACCGAGCGTTCCACCGAGAAGCTGTCGTGGGCAGTGACGGCGCGGATTCCAGGTACCTTGTTGGCCGAGATCGCCACCCCGAGACCGGTTCCGCAGATCAGCAGCGCGCGGTCGGCGGCGCCTGCGGCGACCAGTTCGGCGGCAGTCACCGCGACCTTGGGGTAGGCGGTGTGCTCGTCGAACCCGACTCCGACGTCGACCACCGACTCCACCAGCGGGTCGGCGTCCAGGTCACGCTTGAGGGCTTCCTTGTATTCGAATCCGGCGTCGTCGGCGCCGATGACGATGCGCAGCTTCTGTGCCATGTTCATACCTTTCCGTGAGCTCTTGCGTCGGTGTGCGCCGTCTGTGGGCAAGGAGTCGTCAACACCTTCCGGCCAGTACTCGATGCACTGCGTTGAAGGCGAGTGCCATCGACACCGCCCCAGGATCGGGTGTCCCCCTGCTCTTCTCGGCCAGCGGACGGGCGCGTCCGATCTTGGGCAGCATCTGCGCGGTGGCCTCAGCGGCGTCGTCGGCGACGGCTGCTGCCGTCGCGAGCGCCGAGCCCAGGTCGTGGCCGTCGGCGACGGCTTGGGTCAGCGCAGCACTGGCGGGGGCTAGCACGTCGACGAGCGTTTTGTCGCCGGCGTTGGCCTTGCCGATCTGCTGGACGACCCGCAACGCCGCTGCGACACCGTCGGCGACATCCTTGGCGTCGGGCTTGCCATAGTCGCCGATCGCCGCGGCGACGGCTCGAAGCGCTACGCCCCAGAGGGCGCCGGAGGTCCCTCCGCCGACGTCTGCCCAAGCCTCGGCACCAGCATCGAGTACTGCGCCTGCTCCTGCACCCCTGTCACTTTCGGTGCTCGCGACGCTGACCGCGGCGCGCGCCCCGCGCTGCATCCCGATGCCGTGGTCGCCGTCACCGGCCACCGCATCGATGTCGCCGAGGTGCTGCACGTTCTCTTCGATGGTGTCGCGGATGGCGGTGAGTACGTCGATGACCGTGCTTGCCGCTTCGCGCGATGCGTCATCAGCGGTGGCGACCGGCATGTCGTCTTCGACCCAGCGTGGCGCGACCGCGTCGACCGCGTCACCGTCCCGTGCGGCGGTATTCCCCTTGCGATAGGCCACGGAGTGAGCCGGTGCAGCCCAGTACTTTTCGAGTTCGTCGTCCAGCCAGAACAAGGTGAGCGACACGCCTGCCATGTCGTAGCTGGTGACGAATTCACCGACTTCGGGCTGGACCGTCGTGACACCGTGTTCGGTCAGCAGTTGAGCGATCCGTCGGTACACGACGAACAACTCCTCGTGCTTGACGGTGCCTAGCCCGTTGAGGATGAGCCCGACGCGAGCACCATCGAGCTCAACGTCGGGCTTGTCGTCGAGCAGTGACGTGACCAGTATTTCCGCAAGCTCGTCGGCGGTAGGGACGTCGGCTTCACCAGTGCCGGGTTCGCCGTGGATGCCCATGCCGACGGCCATCCGCCCTGGCGGCACCGTGAATAGCGGCTTGCCCGCGCCTGGCAGCGTACATCCGGTGAAAGCCACTCCTAGAGAACGGGTCCGGTCATTCGCGCGGGATGCGATGCGGTGCACGTCCTCGAGCGAAAGCCCGTCTTCGGCGGCCGCCGCGGCCACCTTGAACACGGCCAGATCGCCGGCGACGCCACGGCGTTTGTGCATCTCGTCGGTGATCGCGCTGGAGATGTCGTCGGTGACGGCGAGGGTCATCGTGGGAATGCCATCGTCGTTGAGCCTTTCGGCTGCCTGCCCGAAGTGAAGTACGTCGCCCGCGTAGTTGCCAAAGCCCAGCAGCACGCCGCCGCCGCGCGATGCCGAGCGAGCCACCGAGTAGATCTGTTTGGCCGATGGCGAGGCGAAGATGTTGCCGATCGCCGCACCGTCGGCCATGCCGGGCCCCACCAGTCCGGCGAAGGCCGGGTAGTGTCCGGCGCCGCCACCGATGACGACGGCGACCTTGCCTGCCGGAGTCGGGCTGTTGCGAATCAAGCCACCGGGCACTCGGCTCACCAAATCACCGTGTGCGGCAACCAATCCCTCGAGCACTTCGTCGGCGAATGCGTCTGGGTCGTTGAACAGTCTGGTCATCGGAGCGGTCCGCTGGTCGCCATCTCCGAGCCTGGGCTCTGCTGATCACCCGGAGCCAAATCGGTGCCTGTGGTCTCTACCCGTCCATTGCGGCTGAGCCAGACCATCAGCAGGCCAGAGACGACCATCAGTCCGCCGACGACGAACATGGGCACGACGTAGGACCCGGTCAGATCCTTCAGTCCGCCGGTGACGTATCCCGCGGCGAAGCCGCCAACATTGCCCAAGGTGTTGATCAACGCGATTCCCACGGCGGCCGATGCCCCGGTGAGGAATTGGGCGGGCACGGTCCAGAAGTTGGGCAGCGCGGCGAAGATGGCGCACGCCGTCACGGTGATCACGGCGATGGTCGCCGTCGGCGAACCCATGAACAGGGCGATCGGCACGCTCACGCCGCCGACGAAGGCCGGTGCAGCGATGTGCCATGTACGCAGGCCGCGCTTGGTGGCATCCCGCGACCACAGGTAGAGAACCAGGGCCGCAGGCAGATACGGGATCGCGGTGATGAGCCCCTTCTCGAAGACGTCGAACTTGGTGCCGAACTGCTCCTGGAAGCCGGCGATGATGGTCGGCAGGAAGAACGCCAGGGCATAGAGGCCGTAGATGAACCCGAAGTAGATGACGGCAAGAACCCACACGCGGCCGCTGCGGATCGCGGCCATGAAGTCGCCTCGGCCGCCGTGGTCGGGCTTCTTCCTCGCTTCGCCCTCCGTCTCGCGGGACAGCCATTCAGCCTCGTCAGCGGTGAGCCACTTGGCCTGCTTCGGCGAGTCGGCCAGGTAGAACCACGCGATGATGCCGATCAGAATGGCGGGAACCGACACGCACAGGAACATGAAACGCCATCCCTCGAGCCCGAATACGCCGTCGTGCCCGATCAGCCAACCGGCGAGCGGTGCGCCGATCACAGTGGTCAACGGCTGCGCGAGATAGAACAGCGCAAGGATCTTGCTGCGGTAGCGCGCGGGCACCCACAGGCTCAGGAACAGGATCGCGCCTGGGAAGAAGCCGGCCTCGGCGATACCGAGCAGGATGCGCAGCGCATAGAGGCTGGGGATGTTCTGCACGAAGGCGAACAGCAGCGAGACGATGCCCCACGACACCATGATCCTGGCAAGCCATCGCCTGGCACCGAATTTGTACAGCGCCATGTTGCTGGGGATTTCCAGCAGGATGTAACCGGCGAAGAAGATGCCAGAGGCGAAACCGAACTGCGCCGCGGTCAGCCCGAGGTCTTCGTTCATCCCGTTCGGGCCTGCGAAGGAGATCGCGGTCCGATCCAGGTAGTTGATGAAGAACATCACGGCGACAAACGGGACGAGTCGCATGGCGACCTTCCGTATCGCCGAACGCTCGACCGGCTGCGTTGACAGTGGCGCTCCCATGAGGACTCCTTGCAGAAAGACAGGGGTGTGGTTGTCGATCGCCGGGACAGCGAGTGCAGTGATGTTAGACACGCCAAATCCGGCGAAGACAGCATCGATGAACGGAGTTGCAAGTCGACGTCCACGTCGATCTCGGCTTGCTTCCGCCTAATGTCCAGCTCAGGGTGATGCGATGGCGGCCACGGCGCCGTGTAGCGCCCGCACCGCGTCATCGTTCGAACGGTTGACCATCAATTCTGTGCAATTTCGTTCACCCTGCAGGCACTTCGTTGAGGGCGAGCAGGTCAGCCGCGGCATCGTCGACGACCAGATCGGTGATCGCCCCAGCCAGTAGGGCAGCCCGGATGGCGGGCGCTTTGGCCGCTCCGAGAGCGATGCAGATCCGCTTCGGAATCATCTTCAGGGCTTCGATGGGCAGACCACTGGAGCGGGCATTGATCGGCAGTGTCTCGCTGCTGCCGTCGGCGCGTAGGAAGACGGTTCCGACATCCCCGACGACGCCCTGGTGCGCCAACGATTGCAACTCCTCGCGCTGCAGGTAGCCCGCGCGATACAGGTGACCGGGGATCGGTCCGCCGAGGGCACTCAGCGAGAAGACCGCGACGTTGGCCCGCTGCTGCAGTCGCAGCACGCGCTGCACCGAGCGTTCCGCCCACACCGCAGTCCGAGTTGCCGGCGCATCGAAGAAGGCCGGAACCGGGAAATGGTGCACCCGCGCACCGAGCGCGGCGCCGAACCGGCCAAGTGTGCCTGACGCGTACTCCGCGCCGGAGGAGAAGGTGTTGCCCGTTCCGCTCATCTGCACGATCTGCAATCCCGGCACTACTCCGGGTGAGAGGCTGCGCGCCACGGCGGCGACGGTGACGCCCCAGGTGACCGCGACCGACAAGTCGGGAGCCAGGTTCGCGCGCAGCAGTGCAGCGCCTTGCGTGGCGCCGTAGCGAAGACGATCGCCGTCGGTGGCCGTCGCCGGCGGCGCCACCACCGTGACGTCGATGCCGTACCGCTCGCCGATGACACGTTCCAAAGTTGCTGGGGCCCTGCCCTTGCGGTGCACGATGATCTCGACGAGCCCCGAGGTCTTGGCTTCGCC
>Ga0105239_10002220_pt1 | contig 24921 bp, 25 predicted proteins | sample KBSC44metaG_FD_92761 | JGI IMG/M metagenome (GOLD analysis project Ga0105239, IMG submission 92761) | Corn rhizosphere microbial communities from Kellogg Biological Station, Michigan, USA - KBS C4-4 metaG | ecosystem: Host-associated > Plants > Roots > Rhizosphere > Soil | place: Michigan, USA...
ATAATGGCAATCGCAATTTGACGTCTCAAATCTTTTTTCATAAATTACAAGCGTTTTGGGTTTTTAAACAAGATGCCAAGACAAACTACCGCTGGTAATGGTCGCAACATTGCCAGCTTTTTTTATGCCTCAAACCAACCTTTGGTTCACTTACAGCCTCGGGCTGTAACAACTATGTCTCCATCGATGACCTCATAGGTCGCATTAATGGCTTTACAGATAACGTTTAATTTTTCATAAAAAGATCCATCGCTGAGAGATGCAGACAGCGAGCAGGTTGCCGCGGCCTCCTCATCATACAGTATGGATATACCGTATACTTCCTGCAGCTTCTTAAATACCTGGACTATCGGCGTAGCGCTAAAGTTGAAGCTGCTATCACTGGCCTCCATGATCTGCTGCGGCTCCTCCGTCAGCTTTTTATTCAGCCTGTCCTTTTCCCCATCATACACCATCTCCTGATTCGGCGTGACAACGACGCCCCCCTGCTCGGTACCCCTTTGTCCCCGGAGAAAATCTTCCTTCCGGTACACCGATACCTTCCCTGTTGTCACCGCGACAATGGTCTTTTGTTCCGAGTTCAGCTCTCTCACCTGAAAGCTCGTTCCTAACACCTTTGTTATCACCCGGCTCGTATATACATAGAATGGCCGCGCCGCATCCTTCTTTATATCGAAAAATGCTTCCCCGGTGAGAAAGACCTCCCTCCTGGAGCCCGCTTCCCGGGCATAATATAAATGACTGCCCTTCTCCAGACGAACCGTGCTCCCATCGGGAAGCGTCACCACCTGCATCGAATCAGGCTCCTGTACTGCTGTATTTTTATGTTCCGCTAAAAAGGTCTTCAATACATCCTTTCCCCCCCGGCTAAGGACCAGGTGGTAGGCCGCAAAAGTCACCGCGCCCAGGAGACAGGCCGCAGCCAGCCAGCGGAATCTCCTGCCCAATGAACCCGCTCCGCGCTTGTCCTCCGGCGCCGATTCGAGCCGCTGCAGTATCTTCCGTACCGCTGTATCTATTTCTTCTTCAGTGAGTTGTTGCCAGTTAGGCTGGAGTGCGTAAATGATGGCCTTGGCATGTTGAATAAGCGCTGTCTTTTCAGGATGGCGGTCAGCCCAGCTTTCCCAAAAACCCGCTTCCGGGGAATCCCCCTTTAATACCCAATTTCTGAACGATGTGGAGAAGACCAGGTCCTCCAGGGTATTGTACTCGATATTTCCCATATAGCAGCGCCCTTTTACCTAGTATAAAGGGAGGAACGAGAAATATCTACTGTATTTTGAAAAGAAATTTTTTCCCTCGCTTATTTTTCTCAACCTCTTCAACGCATCATGCAGCAGATTGTACACCGACTGCCTGTTCAATCCCATGATCTCGGCTATCTCCTCCACATCCGCATCCATATAATATCTCAGATAGATCACCTCCTGCTGCCGCTTGGACAGCCCCATCAGAATAGCACGCATCTTCCGGGTCAGGTCCATTAATTCCTCCTCCCGGATAATGCTCGTCTCGATAGCGGGAACATCGGAAAAGAAAGTCTCGAAATAAGGCTCATGACGGCTGCCGAAAGGCCGGCTTTTGCGGTCCCCCAGCTTGCGGCGCAGCGATTTGAGTAAATAGTATTTGACAAAAGAGGTCTCGCTGATGGTCTGCCGGTTCGTCCATAAGACAAGGAAAAGATCCTGAATACAGTCCTTCACCAGCTCCTCATCCCGGGTGAACCGGGTGCCGTAATTATAAAGGTCCTGATAATGTGTGCGTATTAATTTACCAAAGGCATCTGCATTCCCATTCCGGAATTCATTCCAGGTATAAAGATCCTCGTCAAGCAGATTGATGGAGCTCATGGCAATCGTTAGTTCTGGCAGTATTCTCCTAAGATAGGAAATAGTTTAATACTGTCAAAATTACACTTTTTCCACCCGTATGCCCTTCTTAAAGAATTTTTTCACCACAAAGCTCGTGACCAGCCCTGCCGCCATACGAAAAAGACCTCCTTTTACGCCGCCAGACCCGCCAACCGCTTGCGAAACAAGCCCCTTCAACAGATTCATGGGCTTGAGGCTGTCGGCAATATCAGCCACCTTTTGCCGCATATGCTGCTCATTCACATAATTCTGATGCTCCAGGTCGCGTATAGCCTCCCGCAATTCCTCCAGGTTCCTGATCTTTGACATGGGCTTATTTTAAGATTTTTCTGATCAGCAGATTGCTGAAAGGCTCCTTCAACCAACGGTCCCTGCATATATAACAGATAAGCCCGAAGATGAAATAAGCCCCTCCGATAATAAAAAATCCATAAAAGCTCTTCCCCAGCAGGTCGCCTATCAATAAGGCAAATCCTACACTGAACAGCATCACCACAAAGGCAACCAGGCCGATCATACCCAACCCCGAGACCAGCTCGCCGGATACATCCGCCAAACTCTCGATGGCCTTCAGCTTAAATAAATTGGTCCGTGTCTCCAGGTAATCGCCCGCATCAGACAGCAGCGCGTCTATATCATGCCGTTGATCTTCCATATTTGTCATATTAAACGGTGCTTTTCTGCCGGGAAAAGCTATCTTTTACACCATCCACCATCTCGTTGACCTTGTCCTTGATCGATTCTCCCAGCTCGGATATGGAGTCGCCAATATCAGATCCTTTTTCCCTGATCTTCCTTCTCGTTTCCGATCCTTTGTCCGGAGCCAGTAAAATACCCAATGCGCCGCCTACCGCCGCGCCAACCAGAAATCCGATTATTACTTTTGAAGTGCTCATATACTTGATTTTTAAAGTTTACAATTCCCTTACTTCCTTATGTAAATTCCCTGCCAAATCCTGATCAGCCTTCTTAAAGCATCAATACCACTGTCGGATACATTTCCTGAGCAATTTTTTCTACATTCTGGGGCAGGTTCCCCTAGCCATCCATGTCAGACAGCATTGAATGCCGGTCAATCGGCCCTCTTGCAGAAATGGTATTATTCTGGTTGTTATAGCTGGTAAAAAAAGTCACTATGCAGCCTCAAATAGGTATTTCACCAAAGAACTTAAAGAGCGTCTCTTCGCTCCTCTCCGCCGTGCTTGCAGACGCCGTGGTACTATACACAAAGACACGCAAATTCCATTGGAACGTCTCCGGTGAGAGCTTTATGGAATTGCATCTGCTTTTCGAAAAACAATACAATCAGCTGGAAGAAGCCATCGACGAGATCGCAGAACGCATCAACAAGCTTGGCAGCAAGACCATCGGCACCATGAAAGAGTTCCTGGACGCCACCCATTTGAAAGAAGCGCCGGGCGAATACCCTTCGAGAAAGGAAATGATAAAGGAGCTGATGGAGGATCACGAGACAGTCATCAAAGAGCTGCGCAAGGCGGTGGAAGAATGCCAGGACGAATACAAGGACGCAGGTACTGCCGATTTCCTCACGGGATTGATGGAAGAGCATGAGACCAACGCATGGAAATTGAGAAGATATCTTGATTAAAATTAACCCTTATTATAGACTTGTCACCCCAACCTGAAAAAATGCAGAACGGAACCATCTTCCAATTCTTTCATTGGTATTACCCCACCGATGGCAGCTTATGGAAAAAAGTAAAAGAAGAAGCTCCCAGGCTGGCCGAGCTGGGATTTACGGCCATCTGGCTTCCACCTGCCTTCAAAGGCACAAATGGCATCTACTCCATCGGTTATGACGTTTATGATATCTATGACCTGGGGGAATTCGATCAGAAGAACTCCATAAGGACCAAGTACGGCACCCGGCAGGAATACTTTGACGCCATCAAGGCCATACATGATGCCGGTATGCAGGTCTATGTGGACATTGTATTGAACCACAAGGCAGGCGCCGACGAGCACGAGCTGATCCGGGTCCGCAAGGTAGACCCCGAGGACAGGAATAAGTTCATCAGCGATCCTTTCGATATCGAGGCCTATACCAAATTCACCTTCCCTGGCAGAAAAGGGAAATACTCTGACTTCATATGGGATTTCCGCTGCTTCACGGGAGTGGACTTCGACAACAAGACAAAGGAGACGGCTATCTACAGCATCCTCAACGATTATGGAGATGGCTGGGAAGAAGTGGTGGACAATGAGAAGGGGAATTACGACTACCTTATGTATGACGATATCGAATTCCGTAATCCCTTTGTAAGGGACGAGCTCAAACGATGGGGAGAATGGTATTGGAAACAAACCGGCTTCGACGGGGTCCGTCTCGACGCGGTAAAACATATTTCTCCCGCCTTTGAGAATGAATGGCTGGATCATATGCGCAAGATCACGGGAAAGGAATTCTTTGCCGTGGGTGAATACTGGGCTCCGGGGAACCTGCCGCTGCTGCTGAAATACATCGACGCCACAGAAGGCAGGATGTCCCTCTTCGACGCCTCTCTGCACCATAATTTCGAGAATGCCTCCAGGGCGGGAAAGGATTATGACCTCACCACCATCTTCGACGAGACGCTGGTAGGAGCCAGACCCGATCTGTCCGTCACGGTAGTAGGCAACCACGACACCCAGCCCCTCCAGTCGCTGGAGGCGCCGGTAGAACAATGGTTCAAGCCTCTCGCATACGCCCTGGTACTGTTACGGGAAAAAGGCGATCCATGTGTATTCTATACGGATATATATAGCTCTACCTACAAGGACAAAGGACATGATGGACAGGAATATGAAATATTTCTCCCGGCCTGTGAGAACATTGACAAATTGCTGTTGGCCAGGAAAAGCTTCGCTTATGGCCTGCAACGCGACTATCTGGACCACGCCAATTGCATCGGATGGACCCGGGAGGGAGATAACGATCATCCCGGCTCAGGATGCGCCGTATTGCTCAGCAATGGGGATGAGGGCTTCAAGACAATGGAAATTGGAAAGGCTCATGCAGGAAAGAAATTTGTGGACTGGCTGGGAAAATATCCCGGCGAGGTCACCATCGACCAGGACGGACGTGGAGAATTTCATGTCGGCGCAGGGTCGGTATCGGTGTGGGTTGCTGCAGGCAGCTGACAAACGCCTTCATCGGCTAAAATTGGGGGTATAAAATATGACTCCTGTTATAAAAAAATTTCCGGTCGATCTACATATCCGTGTCGGCTATGGAACAGCATTCTTACTGTTGCTGATATCCATTCTGTTGACCCTCTATGCCAATTCCGAACTCCTGAAACAGGCCCGCCTGGTCGATCGCAGCAATAAGAGCATTATCCAGATGGAAGGAATGCTTTCTTCCCTCAAGGATGCCGAATCCAGCGTACGCGGCTATATGCTGATCGGCGATCAGCGCTTTCTTTACCCCTATGATGACAGCAGACGCCATACAGACTCCCTGTTCTCTGCTTTGCAGAGGGGGACCTTCGAAGACACGGCCATCTACAACGACCTGGACATGCTCCGGAAATTGATTGATAAGAATTATCAGCTGGCATCCCTCGCCATTCATAATGCCACACAACAGCGGGAGCTCAGCGACGATCAGAAGGAAAAAAGCTTTGTCAGAGAAGAGATCATGGTTCATATCCGGGGAATAGTAAAGGACATGCAGGGCCTCGAGCAAGCCCGGTTGAGATCCCGGCTGGATGAAATGACCACCCGCTATCATGTGCTCAACGCCATTATCCTTCTTTCCCTGGCCCTGGCTGTCTCCCTGGCCGCCTATGGTTTTATTACGTATTCGAGAGAGAATAAGGCCCGCCGCGTCGCGGACGAAAAGGTCTCCGTCTACCAGGAACAGCTCAGACAGCAGATCACGGAGCTGGATACGGCCAATAAAGCCCTGATACAAATGCGGAGCATCGAAAAATTCGCCTCCACCGGCCGCATCGCCCGCACCATTGCACACGAGGTCCGCAACCCGCTCACTAATATCAACCTGGCAGTCGATCAGCTAAAGACCGAGATCGACGGTAATGCCCAATATAGCCTGATGCTGGACATGATCAGCCGCAACAGCGTTCGTATCAACCAGCTGATCACCGACCTGCTGAACTCCACCAAATTCACAGAGCTCGTCTATAAAAAAATATCTATCAACCAGCTGCTGGATGAGACCCTCGAGCTGGCCAAAGACAGGATCGTCCTTCATAATATCACCGTGATAAAATATTACTCGAACGACATATGCGACATCGCCGCGGACGTAGAACGTATCAAGATCGCCTTCCTCAACCTCATCGTCAATGCCATCGAAGCGATGGAGCCGGGCAAAGGCATACTCCAACTGCGGACAGCTACCCGCGACAACAAATGCGTCGTCACCATCACAGACAACGGACCCGGTATCGACACAGACTCACAATCCAGGATATTCGAACCTTATTTTACCACAAAGACAAAAGGCACGGGTCTGGGCCTGACCAATACGCAGAACATCATCCTCAATCACAACGGCCATATCAGCCTGGACAGCGACAAAGGGAAAGGCACCACCTTCACCATCACCCTCGACTTCGCATAAGCATAAAAAAACCCGCATCAGCGGGTTTCTCAATATCTTTTCACGAAACATCACTATGCGACATCATATACAGCGGCCCCCGCAGAGTCCGGACTGTACAGCTTGTCGATGGCATCGAAGATCATCTTACGGTTCAGCGGCTTTGCAATAAATAGATCCACACCCCCGCTATAAGCCTGCTTCCTGTCCGCAGCCCCATCATGAGCAGTGATCATCACGATCTTCACATCCGGGTAATTCTTCTTTACATAGGGAATAAAATCCAGCCCAAATCCGTCCGGTAAATGATTGTCCAGGAACAGAAGAGCAGGAGCATCCGACTGCAACGCAGTTACGGCTTCGGATAAGCAATTCACAAAGGCGGTACGGAAACTCCGTTGTTTTAACATCCCGCTGAGCAAATAACAAATATCCAGTTCATCATCAACAATTAAAACTTTGGAATTGTCAGTCATAGTGTTACCTTATCCTCGTATCTCTTCAATATTGATCACGTTCACATTCGACGACCTACGAGCCTGCCGCCTATTGTCATTTATTATTACAATTTTACTGCCATACAAAGTACCAACATCAATTCAAGGAGGGAAATTGCCTGTCACCATCACCTAAAGGCTAACAGGCAGAAAAATATACCCCTCAATCCGGTCTCCGGTTCCCCAAAGTGTAGAAAATTTTCCACATTTTCCCGGAAATATTCTTATGAAACAGCTTTAATTCAGCCTTAATCTGCTCCATAAGCACTTGTTTGAACGATGTCTTTAACTTTGGCTTGATGTTTCGGTATAGAGTGTGTATTAACTTACAAGCCGTCCCTTTTTTGTACTTTTTCCAGTAACTTTAAAAAGAAATTTTCACTATATGAAGCGAATTCTGATTATTGATGACGATATGGATATGTGCAATTTATTAGGCCGGTTTCTGGGGAAAAAGGGGTTCGAGACAGAAGCTGCGCACAATGGCAACAAGGGTATCGCTAAATTCAAGGAATCCAGGTTCGACATAGTGTTATGTGATTTCAGGCTGGGAGATAAGGAAGGAAGAGAAGTATTGAAAGAGATCAAGCAGATAGACCCGCAAGCCATTGTCATTATCATCACAGGCTACTCCGATATCAAGACGGCTGTAGACGTGATCAAGGCTGGTGCATTCGACTACATCACCAAGCCCCTGATCCCCGAAGAAGTGCTCAATGTCATTGGCAGAGCCCTTCAGCAACAGTCCGAGTCCAATGCATCCGACACAGGTGCAGTAGGATCACCAAGACCTGCCGTGACAGCACAGGCTTCCGCCACCAAAAGGAAATCTTCTACAGATGACGACTTCCTGGTAGGCCAGTCTCCCGCCACCCGGGAGCTATATCGCCAGATCGAGCTGGTGGCGCCCACGAATTACAGCATCATTCTATATGGTGAGAGCGGCACCGGTAAAGAGGTCATCGCCCGCACCATCCATCAAAACAGTACGCGAAAAGACAAGCCCTTTATAGCCATGGATTGCGGAACGCTCTCCAAAGAGCTTGCAGGCAGCGAATTATTTGGCCACGTAAAAGGCGCATTCACAGGCGCGCTCTCGGATAAAGATGGCCATTTCGAGCTGGCCAATGGCGGCACCCTGTTCCTGGATGAAGTTGGCAACCTCTCTTACGAGATCCAGGCGGCTCTGCTCCGTGTCATACAGGAGAGAAAGTTCAAACGCGTAGGCGGCTTAAAGGAAATGGATGTGGACGTACGGATCATCGTAGCCTCCAATGAAAATCTACAGGAGTCCTATCGGAAAGGGAAATTTAGAGAAGACCTTTTCCACCGCTTCAACGAGTTCTCCATCGTATTACCCGCACTCCGTTACAGGAGAGAAGATATACCCCTGTTCGCCGAATTCTTTTTAGCCAAGGCGAACAAAGAGTTGAACAAAGAGAATATTGAAGGGTTCGATCCGGAAGTAACGCAAATCTTCATGAATTATTCCTGGCCCGGCAATCTGCGGGAATTCCGCAACGTCGTCCGTCGCGCAGCCTTATTGACTACCGGTGGCCTCGTCAGTTCCAAAGTACTGCCGCCCGAGATCGTGGACAGCAACAGCTTCTCATCCGCCGCCCATGAGCCGCATGCCCCCGTCCAGCACCACCCTGTGGCGCATAAGGAGACGGACCTGAAGAACGCAGCAGCGCAGGCGGAATACGACACCATCATGAACGTGCTCAAACAGGTGAACTATAACAAATCAAGAGCAGCTGAAATATTGAAGATTGATAGAAAAACACTCTACAATAAGATAAAAAGCTACCAACCCTAGACGCCCCCCGGGTTTCACCCCGACGGGGTCCGTCAGTATACGATCAATTTTTCCTCGTTGACCGTGTGGGCGCTGAAATAACCCAGCGCTCCTCCCGTCAGATTCGTATTGGGATTAGCCGGACTGGCCGATTGAAAACCTCCATTGCTGCCGACGATCTGCGCCAGGCTAAAGAAATAATCATAGATCGACTTGTCTATGCAATACATCTTCATCAACAGCGTATCTTCCTTTTGCAGATAGGAACTGTCATTATACAACGCCTGTTCGATATAGCGCGCATCCGACAGTCTGTCTTCAAATACAAAGATATTGGGCACCTGTCTTCCATTGAGGTACTCGATAAATTGATAGTAGTTCCCCAATCCCGGAGGGTCCTGAAAATTCACCACCGCATTGAGCTCTTTTTTGCCATCGAAATTGGTATTGACAGCAAAAGTGACGGAATCCAGATGCACCGTTCCCGGCATGGTCGAAATGGCAGTGTATTGCTGACTATCTGCTATCACGGTCAGCTTATACATATGCAGGGGTATACCCGCAAACTGATTAGTTGCATAGATCCCCGGCGATACTTCCCCAAAAGGATAGGTAATACCGTTAATGCTGTCCTTGACCATTACCGTCGCGCCCGTTACAGGAGGGAAATTATTGTCGTCCGTATAAGGCACGCTGCGGGTAACTTTCACCTGGTAAGTGCCGGGCAGATTGGTGATCTCCCCCTCGATAACCACCCTCGACGAGGCGTCATGCAGGTCCACCTGTATCACCTTCTTACAGGCCAGGCCAGCCGCTACCGCCAGTAAGGCCAGCAGGCACATCGTATATCTTCTTTTTACCGTCATGCAAACAGCTCATCCAGGGCCGGATCCCTGTAATCTTCTATAAAATGTACAATATTGGGATAATCCCTGAACTCATCCTTTTCATGCATGGTCGTCAATACCACGCAGCGCATACCGGCATTATAGGCCGCCTCCACCCCCTTTGGCGCATCCTCGAAAACAAGACAACCCGGAGGCGCTACATCCAGCAGGCTGGCGGCTTTTAAAAAGGTCTCCGGATGCGGCTTGCTGACAGTCACATCATCCGCGCTGACAATGGCCTTGAAATAATGCCGGATGGAAAGATTGTCCAGGATGTAGTCGATATTGAAGGTGATGGCGGCCGATCCTATGGCCATCCTGATATGGTGCTGATCCGCCCGCCAGAGGAATTCGTGCAGCCCGGCTATCAGCTGCAAATGAGGACGAAAAGCCTCCTGGTAGCTTTTCTCCTTCACCAGGGATATCTCTGCCACCTGCTCGTCGGAGAAATGCCCCTTCCCGAATATGCGGTCCAGCAGCTCCCCGTTCTTCCCATACATATGGTTCTTTACCTCGTCCCGGCTCAATCGGGCATTCAGATCGCCATTCAGAATATTATACCACGCCGTAAGATGGTATTCCATGTCATTGATCATCGTTCCATTAAGGTCGAATATAAATGCTCTGGTCTCGTTCATCCCGTAAAGATACAAACACCCAACTATTCCGTATTTTGCGGACATGAAAAATTATCGATGGGGGATCATCGGCCCCGGAAAGATTGCTAAAAAATTCGCCGCGGCCCTGCCCCTCGCAGGCAACGCACAGCTCGAAGCCATAGCATCCCGGGACGGCCGCCGCGCAGAGGAGTTCGCCCGGGAATTCAACGCCGCCCGATACTACGACAGCTACGAGGCGCTGGCAAAAGACCCCAATATCGACGCTGTATACATCGCTACCCCGCACGCTTTTCATTGCGATCAGGCGATACTTTGTCTCAACCATGGCAAACCGGTGCTTTGCGAAAAACCCATGGCCCTCTCTCATAACAGGTACAGAAGATGGTACAGGCAGCCCGTGATAACAATACTTTCCTGATGGAAGCCATGTGGACCCGCTTCCTCCCACATATGGAAAAAATAGTGGAATTGATCCGCGACGGACAGCTGGGCGACATCATGTATGTCCGGGCCGATTTTGGCTTTGCAGGCCCCTATCACACGGACAACAGGCTGTTTAACCTAAGTCTCGGTGGTGGCTCTCTCCTGGACATCGGTATCTACCCCCTCTTCCTTTGTCTCCTCATATTGGGCCAGCCGCAGCAGATCCTGGCCACTGGTCAGCTGGCCCCTACCGGCGCCGATATGAGCTGTCACGCGCTCTTACAGTACTCCACAGGCGCCACGGCCGTTATCAGCTCTACCTTCGCCTGCCAGACCTCTATCACGGCAGAGATCGCCGGCACAGGCGGCATCATACAGATACCCGCAGCATGGTATAAGAACGATCAGTTCACCCTGCGCCGTCCCGCTCCCGCCGGCAGCCCGGCATCCACCGTCGTGGAACCCGAAACCTTCCAGCTTGAGCCTATGGTCAATGGATTTGAATACGAAATAAGGGAATTGATGAAATGCGTTGATAAAGGGCTGATCGAAAGCCCGGGCATGTCCCATAGTTTCAGCCTCCTGCTGAGCAGCACCATGGACGAGATACGCCGCCAGCTGGGAGTTCGCTACCCTGGAGATTAGGTTTTTTTAATATCTATATTATAAGTGAACTTATCCGCCCGATAATACCCGATATTATATTCGATGGGCCTATCCCCGGGATCATAGACAAAGCGCTCCCTTATAAGTATAGGATCATTGGCTGATATCTTCAATTTCTTACCCATCGGACCCGCCAGCGCCGCGGTGATGTTTTCATTGCTGCGCACTACCAGCACCCCGAACTTCTCTTCCAGCATGGTATACAGCGGCTTGGAAAAATTATCTTCCGGCACGACCCCGATCCGGGGATGAAAATAGCTCTCGAAGTATACGATAGGATCACCACCGCTGCCTTTTAGCTTGGCCAGCTTCAATACAGACTTATTCTCCTTGATGTTGAAAAACCGGACGATCTTTGCTTCCGCCTTTACAAACTCAGCCTTCACCGAGATATTCTCTACCTGTATGCCCCTTTCCCTCATTTCCTGCGTAAAAGAATACCAATGGTCCAGTCCCGTGGATAAAGGCTTCTTCTCGGCCACGGTCGTCCCCACCCCCTTCTTACGCAGCAGCAGCCCCTCATATTCCAGCTTGTTGGTGGCCTGCCGGATAGTATTCCTAGATACCCCCAGCCGGTTGGCCAATTCAACCTCCTTCGGCAAAAAAGCCCCATTCCTGAATTCCGGTGAGGCTATCAGCCTGCGCATCAGTTCCTCCACCTGTACGTGCAGAGGAACCTTCTTATCATGATCAATTTGAAGCTCCATATTGTTCAAACATACTAACTCCCCCCCGGATTCCAAAATTTCTCCTTTGGCCCTCACCCACCACGGCCCTTGCCAGGTCGATGACTCACAGGGAATTCCTCACGGTCAGATAAAATGGAACTTCCTGTTTCCGACACTCACCCCCCAGCACAAGCCTGGCCGCCATCGTCCCCATCTCCTGAAAATCAGTGGATATGGTAGTGATCCCATTCAAAATGATCTTCTTTAAGGGCGTCTCGTTATAGGATACCAACCCCACCTGGCGACCCAGCTCCAGTTTAAGGGAAATAATTCTTTCCACCAGCACAACGAGATCTTCTTCCATCAGGTTGATATAGACCTCTCCCTCGCTAATAGGTTCCTGGGCGATATTGTCCACTGCTTTGAAAGTAAAAGCATACTCCTGGCAGAACCTCCTGCAGCCGTCCAGGATGTCCACAGGATGATACGTATAGGTTGGAAATATAACTTTTATCGTATGGTATTTGCTCAGGAAATCCCGCGCCTTTTCCAGCGCCCCATAAATATCCGCTTCAAAATTCTCATACACGGCACAGTATTCCCCTTCGATGCCCGGTATTATCTTATCGAGAAGGATCAGCTTTTCCCTGGGAATGGCATTAATGATCTCAGGCGCACGCTCCTCCCCCTGCCGGTAGTGGGGGATAATGACAAAATGAGAATAATCCTCGTCTTTTTTCTCTACTAATAGCTTCTTGAAAAGCCCGAAATCGTTGTTATAGATATAAAAATCCACCGCCGCATATTCCCCCAGCGCGGACATGAATGCATCATAGATGATCTTTTTGTGGGCGCTCAGCTTATTGAAGAGAAGAAAAACCTTCAATGTCTGCTTAAAATCCGCATTTTGTATAAAATACCCCTTCCCCGGCACAGACCCCAGCACTCCCATCTTTTTGAGATACTTATACCCCTTCTCCGCCGTATCCCTCGATATCTCCAGCTCGAAGCTCAGCTCATTGATAGAAGGCATTAGATCATTTTTTTTTATCTTCCCCGTCTCTATCGCCTTCAGTATCGAATTGGTCAGCTGCAGGTACTTCGGCGTCGCCGAGAACTCATCCACACGGATCCATTCGAATATATTGTTATGCTTCATGATGAGTTAATGTTTTTTCAATGGTATCATGGCTCTCGCAAGCTCGGGTCATGATGAAAATATGCTCAATAAAACCCCGCATCCGATAGCTCCTCGTCGATAAGGAACACGGTCATGCTGCAGGGACCATGCGCGCCCAGTACAAGGGACTGCTCGATATCCGCCGTCTTGGATGGACCCGCAATAAAAGTACCGAATCCATAGGCAGCCCGACCTATCCGATCATACGCCGCATGCATATGGGGTACGACATCCTTCTTGTGGATCACCAGCGCCAGATGCTGCGCTATAAATGGCAGCGCCCTTTCGATCATCCTGTCCTCCGTGATCCAGCAGGCCCCATTCTCCGCCACGCCAAAATGAGCCTCCAGGATAGCCAGGTCCACATTCTCCAGCGTATGCGGGTCCTCATACCGATCCTTTACCTCAGCAATACCCGCCAGCTCCTTACACCCGGATACGATACGATGCTGTTGCGTATATTCCTCTTTGATAATAGTGGCTATCCGCCCCCAGCCCGACACGATATAGGCACGCCCGCCGATAGCTTCCAGCACCTCTACAAATTGTTTCGCAGGGTCCGTCACCTCTCCCCCCATGGGCGGCGCCACAGACGGCAATGTCCTCCCTTCCGGCTGGTTCGTCTTTACAGTACCCAATATCTTTTCCCTGCTGCTCATATTATTTTCTATTTCGTTTATACCATTCCCCAAAGGATTCCTTGGGTACCTCCGGCATGTCCCGTTGCTTATACCAGGGGTTCAGCCCGTTATTAACAGTAAAAGGCGCCCTAAGCATAAACCACCTGCCCGCCTTGCCGGCCGTATGGTATACGGATGGGTTGGACAACACCCAGCTCATCGTCTTCATCGCCATCGTTTTCGAGACAGGCGCATTTCCATCCTGTACGATCACCTGCCTCCATTTATACAACTGCTCGTGAATATCGATCTTCACAGGACAGACATTGGAACAGGACCCGCACAAGGTAGACGCAAAAGGCAGATCCGAATACTTTTTCATATCCAGGTTGGGCGATAATATGGACCCGATGGGACCCGCTACGGCCGTATGATAGCTATGCCCCCCGCTCCGCCGGTACACAGGACAGGTATTGAAGCAGGCCGCACAGCGGATACATTTCAGCGAATTCCGGAAATCCTTGCGCCCCAGATGAGCGCTCCTTCCATTATCCACCAGCACGATATGCATCTCCTGACCCGGCCGGGGCTGTTTAAAATGACTGGAATACGTGGTAATAGGCTGCCCTGTCGCGCTCCTGGTCAGTAACCGGAGAAATACCCCCAGATGCTGCCGCAAAGGTATCAGCTTCTCAATTCCCATACAGGCTATATGCACATCCGCCAGATGCGCTCCCATATCCGCATTCCCCTCATTGGTGCATACGACAAACTCGCCTGTCTCCGCCACGGCAAAATTGACACCGGTGAGCGCCACCCGTCTCGTGATGAATTTTTCCCGGAGATGCAGCCGGGCCGCATGCGTAAGGAATTGAGGATCGGCATTCCCCGCGGGAGTGCCCAGGTGCTCGTGAAAGATCTCCCCGATCTCCTCCTTCTTCTTATGGATACAGGGTAGTACGATATGACTGGGAGGCTCACCCGCCAGCTGCACGACACGCTCTCCAAGGTCGGTATCCACCACTTCGATCCCCTGCTCCCCTAAGAACTCATTCAAATGGCATTCCTCGGTCAACATGGATTTACTCTTAACCATCTTATCTACGCCATGCTTTTTCAGCAATCCATAAACGATCTCATTGTGCTCCTTTGCATCGGCGGCCCAATGTACTACTACTCCATTTTGAGTGGCATGATCCTCAAATTGCAAAAGATACTCACTAAGATTAGAGAGGACATTCTCTTTTATGGCCGAAGCTGTGTCCCGCAGCCATTCCCACTCAGGCACCCCGCCCGCCGCCTTGTCCCGCTTCTCTCTGATAAACCACAACGTCTTATCATGCCAGTCCACCCTTGGCTCATCCTTATTGAATTCAGTCGCTAAATGCGCGTGATCTTTCATTCTTTGCTATCTAATATTTCCGCAATATGCTTTACCTGCACAGGACTCTTCTGCCTGCGTAATATCCCTTCCAGATGCATGAGACAGCTCATATCCGCACCGGTAATATACTCCGCCCCATGCTGCAGATGATCAGCCACCCTGTCCTTACCCATTTTCACCGACACTGCCTCTTCCGCCACACAGAACGTTCCCCCGAATCCACAGCACTCATCCTTCCGGCCCAGATCGATCAGCTGAATACCTTTTACCATCTTCAACAGTTTCTCCGGCTTGGAGAAGGGCGGAGCCATCAGCTCGGTCATCTGCGACAGCTTCAGCCCCCGCTGACCATGACAGCTTTGATGCACCCCTACTTTGTGCGGGAAGCTGGCATCTATATTTTCCACTTTCAGCACATCCGTCAGAAACTCCACCAGCTCATATATTTTCCTCCTTATCCCATCCGCCCCGTCCCCCGGTCCTTCATAACTGCCATGCAGATGATCCTTTATATGCAAAGTACAGCTGCCGGAAGGACACACGATATACTCGAACTCGCTAAAATTCTTTATGAACAGGTCATTACAGCCTTGTGTAAGATGCCCAAACCCGGAATTGGCCATAGGCTGACCACAACAGGTCTGGTTAGGAGGATAGACAACCTCGCATCCATATTTTTCCAATAAATGAAGGGTGGCGATACCTACCTGCGGATAGAACTGATCGACATAGCAGGGAATAAATAATCCGACTCTCATACAATTCGCACCGGGTATGGGTTTATTCCGAAAGTACCATCCCCGGTGCATTTATTTCAAATGATGGTGTTAATTCGGTCTTAATGTCTTATCAATGGCCTCATTGAATGCTTCGCATTTCGGCCAACGGACCCGTGGTCCGTTCTGAGTGGTAAATCTACTTATAAAATTTCAAATCGATGATATCCCCGGGCATTTGTCGACTATTCCAGTGGGAATGAATGGCCAGAGCGGCTCCCATGGCGGTAGCCTGAGGTATGCTGGCGGCAAATACTTCGATATGCGGAAAGGCGGCGGCCAGCAGATGCATATATACCTGGTTGCGCGCAAACCCTCCGTCTACAAAGATCCTTTTGACATCCGTCCCCTCCAGCACCAGCCGGGTCGAAGCAGCCTGCTGTATCATGATATCCATGATCAGGCGGTGATACGCCTGTTCGAAGCTCTCATCATCTTCACATCCATGTACTATTGACACGATCTCGGGGTCATAGGCCACCGTACCGGCATATTGAGGGTCCTTATGAAACCGGGCCGCCAGTTTCTTAACCCCTTGCTCATGCTCATATCCCGCAAAAAGGCGGGACGCCTTCACAGGTCTCCCTTGATAGCTGATATAGCAGAGACAGTCCTTCTGCAGCTCTGCCACGGTCAGCGGCAGATGGTTGAACGGGTTCATGCTGATACACCAGGTACCGGTAGAAATAAGTACAAAGGGCTCCTGGAAGCACATTAGATACGGGATCATGGCAGCCGAGCTGTCGTGCAACCCAATACCCGATACAGCTCTTCCAACACGCACCACATCTTCCGCTCCCCTTATTGGAGCTAGTTTATCAATTATACCTTCCAGATACACCCACTCATGATAGTGGTCCTGTGAGAAATTCCAAAGATTGGTATGACAGCCGATGCTGGTAATATCCGAACATTTCTGTCCCGTGATCAAAAAACTCAGGTATTGAGGGAGATGCAGACTGCTTTGTATCCGCTGGTATAGTTCCGGACTTTCTTCCTTTAGCCGGTATAGCTGCATCCCTGAATTCAGGCTCCCCAGCACAGGACTGGCGGTCAGCATGCTGAAGGTCACCTCTCCGCCGTAGGTGTCGTAAAATCGTTTCTTCAGCCCCTCCGGATAGGGCTTGAGATAATTGTATAGGGGGGCAACGGGCTTTCCGTCCTTGCCGATATGTACAAAGCTGGCGCCATAGGCCGAGAAATTCACCGCCTTGATGGTAAAATCCCGCAATGTGAGCACATATGCATAGGTCCGTTGGACCCAGTTGGTGAGCTTTTCCACATCCTCACAGGGTTCGCCTTCCTCGTCGGTGGTCTCCGGCAGGGACTGGGACTGTTCCCAGACAATCTTGTATTGTTCATCCAATAAAAAGACCTTCTTATTGGTCTTTCCGACATCGAACAGGACAATCACGGATTGGGCAGCCATAGCACGTTATTTAAAGCCCCGTGGCCACTGTTTTGGCGCCACGTTCTTTGATCAAATGTTCACGGACCTTTTCGCTGCGATACAAAGCCAATGGATCCAATGCTCCACCGGCGCGCAGGCGCGCTTCAGCCACCAGCGGTCGCAGGTCTGTACGGAAACAGTTTTGCAATATTTCCTGGGCAGCCACCGTGTCATTGGATTGCTGTGCATCCGTCAGCTTCTTCCTGTCGACGATCAGGGCCTGCGCATATGTCAGCATGATCGCTTCCACCGACTGCAGCAGGTCTTCCAGCGGGTCTTTTACATTGTGGCTGGCATCGATCATCCATCCCAGGTCCTTCGTATGATCCATTCCCCGGGCATCCATTCCCTCTACCAGCTCATTGAAGATGAGAAAAAGCTGATAGGGCTTGATGCTGCCTACCGTAAGATCGTCATCCCCATATTTGGAATCGTTGAAATGAAACCCTCCTAATTTCCCTTCCATCAGCAACAAAGAAACTATCTGTTCGATATTCGCATTGGGGAGATGATGTCCTAGGTCCACCAGTGTATACGCCTTGGGACCCAGCTTGGACGCATAGAGCAAAGATTGCCCCCAGTCCCCCACCGTAGTGGAATAGAAATTGGGCTCGAAGGCCTTGTACTCGACGAACATCTTCCAATCTGCGGGCAGCGCGGCATATATTTCCTGTAATCCCTCCAGGGTATTGATAAAGGCTTTACGAAAATTCAGCTGTCCCGGGAAGCAGGACCCATCCGACAACCAAACGGTCAATGAGTTGGAACCCAGCTCGACACCATATTTGATCACTTCAATGTTATGATCGATAGCCTGTTTACGCACCTCTTTACCTACGTGTTGCAGCGATCCAAATTTATAGCTGTGCTTTTGTCCCGGCTGATCCTGGAAGGTGTTCGAGTTCATGGCGTCAAACCGCAGACCATATTGCGCAGCCAGTGACTTGATGGCAGCGGCATCCTTGGGAATATCCCAGGGTATATGCAGCGATATGGCGCCGCTGCTGCGATTCAGCGAATGCAGCACACCGATGTCTTCCATTTTCTCTTCCAGGCTGCGCGGCTCTCCTCCGCCGGAAAATCTTCCAAATCGGGTACCCCCTGTTCCCAACGCCCAGCTGGGAATGGCTATCTGAAAGTCGATCAGTTTCTGAAGGACCTCTTCCGCATTCCTGATACCTTCTGCAACAAATTCGAACTTCCGCTGATGCTCTTTCTGCAGGGATTGGTTATGCTCGCTTATCTTATATTTCACTATTTGCATATGGTCACAATTTATCGGCCTCCCCTTCAGGCGACCAGTTATCTAAGGCATGTAAAATAATTCTTTCAAAGCTGTCGTCACCGGTGATGTATCCGGATGCACCTCCATAATATCTTTCATATGATCCCACCATTTCCACATGATGTCCTGTGTCTTCAATTGGTCCAGCGCAGCCGGATCATCCACCTGAAGATAAGCGAATAGCAGCAATGTCTCCTCATCCAGGAATATGGAGTAATCCCTGACACCCGCCGTCTTCAGCAGGGCCGCCAGTTCGGGCCAGAGGGCTGCATGACGTCTTTTATACTCGGCCTCATAGCCGGGAAAAAGCTTCATCTTAAATGCTACTCTCATCGTACGAACGCCATGGCGACGCCTCCGTCTACGTTCAGCACATTTCCTGTTGACTTGCTCAACAGCCCCCCGGTGAATGCAAAGCACGCATTGGCAATATCTTCCGGTAAAATGATCTCGTTGAGCAAGGTCCTTTTGGCATAGTAAGCCGGTAATTCCTCTACCTTAACGCCATAAGCCTTTGCACGTCCTTCGGCCCATGCGCCTGCCCATATCTTGCTGTCCGAGATGACGGCATCAGGGTTCACTGTATTGACACGGATCTTGTCACCCCCAAGCTCCGCCGCGTTCAGCCGGCTGAGATGCAGCTGCGCAGCCTTGGCAGAACCGTAACCCGCATTGTTCGGACCCGATACCAGCGCATTCTTGCTGACAATATTGATAACATCACCTCCAATGGCTTGTTTCCGCATGATCGCCACTCCGGCCTGTGTCACCAGGAACTGGCCTTTTACCAGCACATCATACAGCAGGTCCCAGTCTTTTTCCGTATGTTCTTCCAGCGGTTTGGAAATGGACAGCCCCGCACAGTTCACCACAATGTCCACCCCTCCGAAGGCAAGCGCCGCAACCTTGTACGCCTGATGTATGGTCCCCGTGTCGGTTACATCCAACAGCTCGGCTGCAAAAACGTCCCGGCCGTACTGCTTTTGAAACTCTTGTTTGGCAGACTCCAGCCGTTGCGCGTCATTGTCATTGATCACCACACAGGCGCCTTCATCTGCGAATTTTTTGGCTATAGCCTTTCCAATCCCACCCGCGCTGCCCGTCACCAGGGCGATCCTTCCCGATAAAGCCTTGGGTTTTGGCATACGCTGCAGCTTGGCTTCTTCCAGCAGCCAATACTCGATATTGAACGCCTCCTGCCGCGGCAGGGAGGTATAGGAAGATACTGCTTCAGCGCCCTTCATCACATTGATGGCATTGATATAGAATTCCGCCGCCACCCGGGCCGTCTGCTTATCCTTGGAAAAAGTAAACATCCCTATACCTGGGTACAGTATAACCACCGGATTGGGGTCCCGCATAGCGGGACTGTTCGGATGCTTACACGTATCATAGTATTGAGCATACATCTTCCGGTATTCCTCGAACTGAGGCGTTAGTTTCTCTTTTATCTTTTTTACATCCGAAAGGTCTTCCGTGATACCGAGGTCCAGCACCAGGGGGCTGATCTTTGTACGGAGGAAGTGGTCAGGACAGCTCGTACCCATGGGAGCCAGCCGCGTCTGGTCATTGGAGTTGATAAACTCCAGCACCCGGTCGTCATCCGTAAAATGTCCCACCATCTTGATATGGGAAGAGCAGAATCCTCTCAGTACAGGAGCCAGTTCTGCCGCCTTGGTAAGACGTTCCTCCTTAGGAGCGGACTTGACCCTGGCCCCGCCGAATACCGGTCCCTTCTTTCCAATGTGATCCTCCAGGTACTGTGCACAAGTGTCTATAACCTCCAGAGTGTTAACATAGCTCTCGAAGGCAGTATCGCCCCAGGTGAAAAGCCCATGTGAGCCCAGCATGATGCCGCGTATACCGGGGTTTTCATCCAGGCATTTCTTCAGCTTCAGCCCCAGGTCGAATCCCGGGCGCTGCCATTCCACCCACCCGATCTTTCCGCCAAACAGTTCCTTGGTGATCTTCTTGCCATCCTTGGCAGCTGCAATGGCGATAGCCGCATCGGGATGCAGGTGATCGATATGCGCAAAAGGGAGGAATCCATGAAGAGGGGTGTCTATCGAAGGCGCCTTCGAGCTGAGGTCATAGATACAATGATTGAACAGTTCCACCATTTCATCCTCGAATTCCAGTCCGCGGTATACATGGATAAGGCTCAGCAGACGGTCGACATACAAGGCAGCCAGTCCGCCGCGCTTCAGTGTTCCCAGGTCGCCGCCGGAACCCTTCACCCACATCACTTCCGTCGCCTTGCCCGTCAGCGGGTCCTTGGCCACCGCCTTGCAGGATGTATTCCCTCCCCCATAGTTCGTCAGACGAAGATCAGCCCCCAGCAGGTTGCTGCGGTATATCAACAACGCTACTTCATCCCCGCCCAGGGCAGCCGCTGCTTTCTCATCCCATAAGTAACTCACATGCTTGAATTGCTTTGCTGTAACAGACATAACTCGATTTACTTTGTAGTTTATTTTAATGAATTCCCATACCCTACCAGTATCACCGAAAGGAGTATGGCAATGATCCCAAATGTTATGGTGAAGCGCGTCTTCGCGCTGACGCCCTTCCATTCTTTTAAGGCTATCCCCCAGAGATTCGCCACCAGTATGATAAATGCCATATGCAATATCCAGGAGCTGGCCCCATTGCCCAGCCTGCTCTCTCCCATTCCATAAAAGAAGAATTGCAGGAACCATATCGTACCCGCCAGCGCGGAGAAGAAATAGTTGTTCGCAAGCGGCGCTTTTTTGTTCGTGTAATCCCCGAAGGTCTTATTCTTCGCATTCAGGATCATACACCATATAAAGTTCGTCGTCAGGCCGCCCCACAACAGCACGATATAGGTCACATTGTTCTGATACAGGAATTTTGTCGTTGCCCCCGGATGCGCCGTCTGCCAGAAATTATTGGCCATCTCCGCCATGGGACCACCCGCCTCGATACCATAGTTGAAACATGCGCTGAGTATCCCCGATATCGTACAAACAACGAGCCCCTTTGCAAGATTGAACTCCTTGATGCTCTCTTTTTTCTTTTCTTCCGGCAGCTCCTTCTCCTTCAATACGCCCGCCCTTCCGCAAACATAGATACCCACAAGACAAAGGACCACGCCCCCCAGCACGATACGTCCCCACGGAGTAGTGAGCAGCTCCGTAAAGGTGGTCTTACCAGGCGCAGGTTTGAAATTGTAATAAATAGAGGGAACCAGCGCCCCGAATGCCGAGGTAAAACCCAATAGCACCGAGTTGCCCAGCGACATACCCAGGTAGCGCATCCCCAGTCCATACATCAATCCTCCAATGCCCCATAATATCCCCCAGAAAAAAGTCCATCCCAATGTAGCGCCCGGTGTCGCGGAGATGATCTCCCAAAAATGCGGCACCGTCAGCCACGCCGCCAGCGGCGGAACGATCAGCCATGAGAACAACCCTCCCACGATCCAATAACTCTCCCATGCCCAATCCCTGACCTTCTTGTATGGAATATAAAAACTACCAGACGCGAACCCTCCGATAAAATGGAAAATGATACCAAAGATTACTTGCATAAGGCGAACAATTTTTTTTCAATATGGAGCAATGGCCCAGCCTGGGCCGACAATTTTGTAAATGTAAAACCGAATCACCATGGGGCCGTCATGCACTGTCATGAAAGTCCCCATGTCGCTCAAAAAAAGTTGGGAAATTTATCGCCCCAGGCCCCCTCTCATCATTGGAACAGGACATCGTTCAAAGCCGTATGCCGCCGCCAGGCTGGCCAATTTGATAAATTTGAAAAAGTCTTACCATGATTATCAACCCTTTACAATTCTGCCGTCACCGACTGCAGAATTACCAACCTCTCATAACAGCCCCTTCACCTAACAAAAAATAATGCACCCAAAACTTCAATTTTCCAAATACATTTAACTTAAATGCATAAGTATTCTATGTATTTTGTTATTTTTACTGTCTGGATGATCATTACCAGATATAAATCACTAAAAAGGCCTTGTAGATCATGGTCATACACCGGACAAAATTCTTTCTGGCACTTGCCCTGATAATAATGACCCCTTTCCTGGCAAGCAAGATCATTTGGCTGACCCACTCGCAAAAGACGGAAGGCATATTGGCTTTTGAAGGAATGGGCGAGTCCGGTGAACAGATACGGCTGGATTATTCCGTCATTCATTTTAAACACGGAAAAGATACAATTTGGTTTAATGGCCTCGGTAACCTTCATTTACAAGCCGGGATGCCCGTCCCCGTCCGCTACCAGACGGGGAATCCTTCAGATGCAAAGGTTGATATATTTGTTTCTATTTGGGGAGATACACTGGTATATGGCGGGATTCCACTATTTATCTTGTTGATCTTATTTCTGCATCCCAAAGTTGTCCCGCGAAGATCGAAGCTGAGGTTGAGCCATAAGAAACCTTTTATACGAATAGTCTAAAGATAACTCTTATGGAGCCGCGATCAAAGCGCCTGCTGCACCTTTACAGCCTGCCTCGCCAACAGTCTCCAATCCCCCTTCTGCTTCTGCCACACCAGCAGTATCGACAGCTTTGTCTGCCCCGGTTTGCCTCCATCATTCGTCACAGCAGATAAATAATGCCGCACCACCGCCGTATTATTCACGATCGATATACTCTGCCCCGTCAGCTCGATGCTTACAAAATCAGACTTCCCGCTGGTCAGCGCCTCGACAAACTCCGCCTGGTTCTGCACAACCCCACTCGAATGCCCGTAGCTCAACTGCGGCAATGTCAGCTTCTCCAACACCGCCTTGTCCGGGTCGATCATCGCCTTACGCAAAGCCTCCACGGCCTGGCTCACCTCTTTCTCTTCCTTACCCTGCTCCACAGGCTTCCGATCCTGCGCCACGACAGCACCCGCTGCCAGCGCCAACATCAGTGTTACATACCATTTCTTCATATAATGACAGTTTAAATTAATTTATCCCAAGGTCCTTCTGTATATCCTCCAGCGTCCTCCCCTTCGTCTCCGGCAACACCCGCCATACAAAGAGCAGCTGAAGGAACATCATAATACTATAAAACACGAACGAATGATAGGCCCCGCTCTCGCTCCCTTCTACGATTATGGGAAAGGTCCAGGCAATAATAGCCGCCATCACCCAGTGCGTCGACCCTCCCAGCGATCCTCCCTGGCTGCGAACGGAATTGGGAAATATCTCCGAGATAAATACCCAGATCACCGCCCCCTGGGAAAAAGCAAAGAACGCGATAAACCCGATCAGGTAATACAACATCATGCTCCCACCCATCTTCTCTTTAAAAACATACGCAGCCAATCCCAGGAACACGGTCATCCCCACCGACCCGATGATCAACAGCTTCTTTCTTCCAAACTTGTCTATCACGGTCATGGCCAATAGTGTAAAGAACAGGTTCGCAGCGCCCACATAGATAGACTGCCGGAACGAATCATTCTTATCGAATCCTGCCATCTCGAAGATCCGCGGCGCATAATATAGAATGGCATTGATGCCGGATAGCTGGTTGAACATCGCCAGCAGCATCGCGTAAAGGATAGGTTTGATATATCTTTTCTGGAACAAGGGCTCCCAGTGCTCTCCCGGCGCGCCTTCCTTCTCATGCAGTGACTTGCGGATAGTAGCAATCGCCTCCCGCACGTCGGTCTCGCCTATCTTCTGCATCACAGGTATCGCCTGATCAGCACGATCATTGATGATCAGCCAGCGGGGACTTTCAGGAATGGTTCGCAGCAGTATCCAGAAAATGACAGCCGGCACCAGCATCACACCGAACATCCAGCGCCAGGCATCATCTCCAATATCCTTCAAAAGATAGTTCGTCAAAAAAGCTATCATGATCCCGGTCACGATATTCACCTGGAATGACCCCGCCAGCCTGCCCCGCAACTTAGCCGGAGCTATCTCCGATATATACATGGGTGCTACGACAGACGAAGCGCCTACTGCCAGCCCCCCGATGATCCGAAAGAAAATAAACAAAGCCCATGCCGAGACGGAAGCGCACCCGATGGCGGCTATGATAAACATAATGGCGATGGTCTGCAGTACTTTCTTGCGACCGTATTTTTTTGCGGGCCAGCTGACTAAAATTGCACCTGTGATAGTCCCCAGCAGACTGGACGATACAGTAAATCCATGCCAGCCGGAACTCAGGTGCCAAAGACCTTCCAATGTTTTTTCGGCACCCGAAATAACCACCGTCTCGAATCCAAACAAAAAACCA
>Ga0105239_10002222_pt1 | contig 24915 bp, 20 predicted proteins | sample KBSC44metaG_FD_92761 | JGI IMG/M metagenome (GOLD analysis project Ga0105239, IMG submission 92761) | Corn rhizosphere microbial communities from Kellogg Biological Station, Michigan, USA - KBS C4-4 metaG | ecosystem: Host-associated > Plants > Roots > Rhizosphere > Soil | place: Michigan, USA...
ATGAGCCGGTACAGGCTTAAACAAAAGCTGGGATTGGAAAAAGAAGAAGATCTCCATATTTTTCTGCAAGGATTGACAGGTTGATCATATCCATAATGATGCTATCGTAAACAGAAGCGCTACGGTCATGATCAAAAATCCAAGCTTCAGGAAAGCCCAGGCGCTAACACTTTGTCCTTCGCGGCGCAGAGCTACCAGCCATAAGATCGTTGCGAGGGAACCGGTTATAGATAAATTAGGCCCAAGGTCAACGCCAATTAAAACGGAGCTTTTTACAAGTTCTGGTACATGCCCCCCTTGCATAACATTACCCGCTATCAGCCCTACGGGCAGGTTGTTCATCAAGTTGCAAGCAAAGGCAATGATAATACCACTTCCCCAGGCAGTTTGGTTTACAGCTTCCTGTGCGCTTTGATGTAGGAGGACATTTAGCATTTGGGTTATACCTGTTTTACTGAGCGCTGCAACCAAAACAAAAAGCCCTCCTACCAACGGGAGTACACTCCAGGATACATCTTTTATAACCACCCAGGGGTTCTTCCTGGCCCTGATAATCACTATGCCCGAAGTAAGTATTCCTGTAATTGCCGTAGGGAGACCAAGCTGAATATCCAGAGCTGAAGCGACAAGTAGGATAATAGCCGTAATAGCAATTCCCAAAATCGCTGTTTTACCGCCCTGTGAAAGTATAGGTACAGGAATATTGGTTTCGATCTTTTGTTTTAGTGTTTTGCGTTGTGTTAGATAAAGCATCACATATGTTATCCCTATAGCCACTACAGAAGGTATAATATACTGCGACAACCATTGTAATAGTGACGGCATATGAGTACCGTAAATAACCAGATTGGCCGGATTTGATATAGGGAGTACGAAAGAAGCTGCATTGGCAATGAACGCGCAAATTAAAAGATAAGGAAGCGGCTTTTCTACCTTAGCCGCCTTTACCGCAGCAGCTACCGCAGGTGTTAGTACAACGGCTGTAGCATCGTTTGATAAAAATGTAGTAACTACAACACCAACCAGATAAATTAAAAGAAAAAGATTAGTTGATGATCCTTTTGCCATTTTGGTTGCATGAGCTGCCAGCCAGTCAAAAAGTTTTTCTTCCCGTGCGGTTTCAGCCAATAACATCATACCTGTCAAAAACAGATAAACATCGGTGCCTTTGGCGATTCCTGAAAATGCTTCTGCAGGCGAGATAAGCTGCAGCACAACCAATACAACAGCACCGGATACCGCCCAGATGGCTTCTGGTATTTTAAACGGCCGGATAATAACTCCTGCTATAGCTAAAAAAGTAATAATCCAGATAATATAATGATTCATATCATGGTGCATGTTTCGTTATCAGACATAAGCATGCCTTTTAATTTATATCTGGCAAAGCGTTCTTAAATGCACGTGAATTGATATGATTAAAATTTAACCAGCAGCTTTTCCGAAATAAGCTTACCGTCTTTATAGTATTCGTAGAACCAGCCATCGTTCTTTTTTAGAACTATACCGTTAGAGGCGCCATTATTGGCAATAAAATAATCCTGTACTGAAGTTTTAAGAAGGGTTAAAACTATTTTTGGTGTGGTATCAATTAATTGATATCCGTTAGCTATTGCCTGGGCATATAAAGTTCCAGCCGGCTGATTTGTTTCCGCTTGTACAGATTTTGCTGGAGTTGTTGAAGTTGCCGGAGTAGCTGCAACTGTTACCGGAGGCGTAACAGTTGGGGTCGGGGTGCGTGTATTTACAGTTGTTGCCGGAGTAGCAATTGCGCTTGTGGCAACCGTTGGCTTTACCGGTTGTTCATTAGTTGCTCCATTATAGGTATACGGCACCGCATCTAATGATGTAAAGGCTTCTCTCAGCGCCAGATTATAAGAAACACGGTATTCTTTCTCCCTGCTTTTACCCTCTTTGCTTTTAAAAACTATATTGCCCTGGCAATCTTTTAATAAAAGCGTAAGGGTTGTGGTAAACATGCCACTTTTTTCTAATACATCCGCGTTCAGCGCCTGGCATTTATTGTTAGCCACTTCACTTGGCAATTCAGTATTATCAAAATAAACTGTAAACCCTTTTTCCGCCAAAAGAGATTTGGTCAGATTGTTTAATCCGTATTGATCATTCTGTTTCAGGAAACTGAATTTTTCGGGCACTACAACGTATTTATAGTTATTGATCGTATTTTGGGCATATACCGAAAAAGAGATAAACACCAGGAGTAATAAAACGTATCTTTTCATATAAAACAAGTATGATATAACCTAAGTTTAATCTTTGATTTAGTTTAGAAAACACTTATCCTCAGAAGCTTTACAGGTTATAATGAATGGCACTAAAAATAGCAATATTTTCTAATAAGTTCGGGGCATTTTATATGTTCAGATACTTTTTTAATGTACCTACTGTTATAAGTTAGCAAAGTTTTTAACCGTCAATGATTTGCTTTAACATTATTTAACTAATATTTATTTGGTGTTCTGAGTTTGCTTTCTTTATTTTATAACATAATGCTGGCATTCTTATACTCACTTAAAATTCGGAAGTTAACGTTTATCACCCTGTTTATTTTTCTTGTACCTGCACCGCTCTTTGCACAAAATTTATTTTTGGAAAAAATAGATGTGTGTAATACGGCCAATTTTTGCCTCGACTGTGGCGACCCTAAAGCAATTTGCGATCAATTTACCCTTGATTATATCAGTGACCAAATCAATCGTAAGTATATCCTGAAAGATGCTTATGGATCTATATCCTTCCAGGTATTGGTTGAGCCCTCTGGTTTTAGCTGTGTGCTTAGTCATACAGATGTTACTAACGGGCCTTTAACAGCAGAGTTGATCAGGTATTTGAATGGTAATATTTGGAGAGCGGCTAAAGTAAATGGCAAGCCTGTTTCTGCATCCGTTAATGTGGTCTTTCGTTTTGCGAATGGCAAAATATCAGGTCAAATGCAAAGAATGGATCTAACCGAATTAAAACCACCCGGTGATCCCGCTATTTATAACAAAACAACTGCTTACACTAATCCTTCTTTGAAATCCTACGAGTTCACAACATGGACTAAGTATAATTCTCCCCTTCCTGATAATATCAGCAAATCTTGTATTGTAGATAAATCTGATGTGCTATGGTATACTACCATCAAGGGATTAACTCGATTTGATGGTCAAAACTTTAACCCGATCAACGAATTTAACTCCCCGTTCACCGCCGAAACAGCTGTGATGGATATTAATGTAGACAAAGATAATAATAAATGGGTGTACGTTGATGATAAAATGTACAAGTACAGTGATGCAGGTTGGCAAATATTTGATTTTAAAAAATTTGTAGCGCCAGGGGCCATCCGGATCTTAAACAACCAGCATGGTGACCTTCTTTTTACTACCGAAGCCGGTCTGGTTGTTTTAAGGAAGGACAAAGTTGTCGTACTGAATAAAAAAACAATTCCGCTACTACCTTCTAACAAAGTTAATTACGTTTATGAAGATAGCCGTAAACGTTTGTGGATAGGCACATCAAAAGGTTGCATTATGATTGACCATAACGTACCAACTACATTTAATAAATCAAATACTCCTTTGAAAGATACCTATATTTCTAATGCCGTAGAAGATGAGGCTGGTAATCTGTATTTCTCGTTAACTGCCTGTAATGCAACTCCAGGCGATAATGACAAAGAAGGTTTAGCGGTATTGAAAACCAATGGAACGTGGCTGCACTATACTGATAAAAATTCGGGAATGCCATCAAACCATATTAACGACATGCTATACGATAAATATGAGCATGTTTTGTGGATGGGCACGCAAGAGTCGGGACTGGTAAGATTTAATCTGAAAGATAGTTGGGAAAATTATCATAATAATAACGCCCCTATGCCTGGCTATACCATAAATAAGTTAGCGCAGGATTCCAAAGGCGTTATTTATGCCGCCACAACTAATGGTTTATTAAGGATCAAAAAGAGGAGATAAAAGTATACCGGGTATTATTGAACAGATGCTAACTTTTTTATAACTGCATCCTTTTTCATTATTGAAGAGGCAAAGTCGCCGGTTCTTGAAAACTCAAACCCTTTTGATTGTGCCCATTTGATAAAGTTTTTTATCCGGGATATAAACGGCTCTCCTGAATTTCTGGATATATAACCCGGGAGGCCATATTTTTCTTTATCATGCAGGTTAGTAAACTCCCAGGGATGAAAGTAAAGATTAAGATATCCGTCTTTGCGATGAGCAGCTAAACTGATCCATTTGATCAATGGTAGGGATAAATTGTGAAAACTTAACCAAAAAAGCGGAAAACGAACTAAAGGCGATACCGAAGCAGGGATCTGTAAAACACCGTCATCATAAAACCAGGTGCGTGGCTTATCAAAATTATTATAACGCCCTGGCAACCATGTAGGGTTAATAGATGAATTGTATGTATATCCTGCCATCTTAATTTCGGTTTCATCAACGGGCATCATCCGCGCCATCCGAAAACCGGTCACCTCAGTACCCGAAATATCCTCCAATACCTCTTTTGATTGCTTTAGGTGCTCTGGTTTAAAATCAGAATGATAATAACCATGTGATGCTATTTCATGCCCCTCATTCACAATTTTGGTTATAATATCAGGTTTGTGAAGTGCATAGTTAGCTGTACAGAAAAAAGTGGCTTTTATATTTGTCGATCTCAGCAACTCCAAAATTGAATTTGTGCCGTTTGTTGAGATCAACAATTGTTCATCAAAAGATATTGACCGGTCATATTCCAACGGCAAATCAAACTCCTCTACATCAAACCCCAATAAAATCATTGTTAATGTTTTTTATGCTCAGAAGATTTGTGGAACGAATGATATAATTAGGACGATGTTTTGACTGCATAAATATTTTACCTACATACACGCCAATTATACCCAGTACCAACAATTGTAAACCACCAAAAAACGCTATTGTAGCCAATACAGAAGCCCATCCGGAAACAGCATATCCGGCAAAGTAACTAAACAATACATAAGGAATGTACAATATAGCCATCACCGAAAAAAACAAACCAATACCGGTAACTAAATATAATGGGCGGGCGCTGAAAGCCATAATACTGCCTACTGCAAGCTTAACCAGTTTAAAGAACGAGTAACTGGCTTCGCCGGTATGTCTTTTAGATGGTGTATAAGGGATACCTATTTGCTTATAGCCGGCCCATTTGACTATTCCTCTGAAAAATATCTCATACTCATCAATAAGCTTTAGTTGCTTTACAACTTTTTCATCCATCAACCTGAAATCGGCGGTGCCATTCTCCAGTTTAATATCCGAGAGCATATTTATGCCTTTATAAAAAAGTTTTGACGTTGCTTTTTGATAACCTTTGGCGTGCGGATTACTGTTTTGCCGATAGGTGTAAATAATGTCATAACCGTTTTCCCAATATTTCAACATTTTCAATATTAAATGCGGGGGATGCTGCATATCGGCATCCATAGTTATCACGGCATCGCCCTGGGCCATAGCAATACCTGCTTTAAGAGCATGGTCTTTCCCAAAGTTTTTTGAAAGTTCTATGTAAAAAACATTGGCATGCAGTTGTGTATTAAATTTTATTTCATTTAAAGTATTGTCACTACTGCCGTCGTCAACAAAAATCAATTCATAATCATAATTGGTATGACTCAGTGTCTCGTTGACCTGTTCGATTAAAAAACTTATATTTTTTTCTTCATTATAGGATGGTATAATTACCGATATTTTCTTTTTTATAACGAATGTCATGTTATTCCTAATAGGGGATTTAAATTGTGATAGGTAACTAATATTATTATTGGTCAGGTTTATTTTTATAATTTTTCAATCTATCCTTATGTAACAAACATGATACGAAGAATTAAACAACAACGTTACAACCCCATCGTAATAAAAATTATCACACGCTTATAAAAGGAAATAATTCTCAGTCAATGTAACTTTGGTGTTACAAACATAAATAATTAATGATGATTTAATTATAAAATAATCTACAATTAGCCATAGAATTGTAAACATATTAACATTCCCTGGGTGCGGATATGTCATAAGGCCAACAGCTTATATAGCTTTAAGCTGTTCTTGCTTAGAAAAATCTCGGGTTAAGGTTTCGAAGATAATCTTTAGCCAGATCAGAAAGCATGGCAGAGCTTTAAGTTTATAAGGTACAACGTACTCCATCCTGATATATCGCGGAAACAGATCGGATGGGGAAAGACTGGTTATAACAAGGGCGAAAATCAATAAAAACACTTCGTACTGGGTAACAGGCCTGTTTAAATTCATATACCAGATGGCTACTCCGCTAAAAGCAATAATATAAGTTGATGATTCCGATGAACTACTGAAAATCACGGCAAAGATCAAAGCTGAGGACAGGATAAGTAGTTGATACTGCACCGCTTTAAAGATTTTTAACCTTAAATAAGAAAGTGCGAAGAGCACTATGGCCGGCGCTATAACATATATGTTTTTTAATCCGGGATAATTAAATATTTTCCTGATCAAGCCCATTACACATATTTCCTGTAACAGAGAACTCTGGTTACTGAGATTTTTGGCTACAAGATCATCATACCAGTCATGATAGGTTTGAATAATAAAAGCCGGTGAAGAAATAAGCATGGGCAGTATAAATAATATTACCGACCAGAAAAGAAAACTTCCGATAAACTTTAGCTTGTTTTCGGAAAAGAAAAAGAATGCAAGTCCTACTATTCCATAAAGTTTTACAAACGTTCCGAGAGCTATCATTAAGGCAGCCCAAAAATCTTGTTTCTTTTTGATAAAACTAAAACTCAAAATAATCAATCCAGCTATCATGGGATTACTTTGAACGTTGGCCGAAGCCGTCATTAACTCATGTGCACAAATCAACAAAATAACAACATACTGATTTTCTTTAATCGGTAGTGCTTGTATGGCTTTAAACAGTATAAAAGCATTAAACATTACCCACATTAAAACCCCAATACTATCGGGCATTAATGCAAAAGGCGCTATAATTATTGAAAATGCTGGGCCATAATGATTCAAATCGTTAAAATGCTCTGGCTGATAGCTGTAAAGATGATGTTGGTGGATGGTATTGATAAAATTATATTTAAAAACCAGGTAGTTATTAAATATTTGATGAGTGAGGATTCCTTTAAGAACGATGAGGAAACTTAAACCAAACCATAAAGAAAATACAAGGGGCTTATTATAAATAAGCCTGGTTATTTTATACATGCAGCAGGGGTATTAAAAAGCGAATATACAAAACAAGCCCTTTGGTAGTATTTTATCTTTAAGTTGGCATAGATTACAGGTTGATTACCAGTTTAATTTCTTTTGGTGCTATTTCCTGATTCTTTTCATGAAAGATTAAATTCTATTTGGCGGGTATAAATAATACTGCGTCGGCTACAACTGAGCCATCTGCCCCTGTATTTGATATTTTTACTGAAGCTTTTTTACCGGGAGTAAACATGCTATCCCCTATCCAAACCCATTCGCCTGATGTTTGACCTATCACTTTCATATCTTTGATATTGATAATAGTATTTACTGTCTTCAGTCCATTAAATATCTCAACATTGGTAATACTACTGGCTTTTTGAAGTTTAGCACAATAGACATATACTTTGTATCTGCTTGCCCTGCGAATGGAGGGTATAAATTTGACCCAGGCAGCATTTGATGCTGTGTCAACCAGGTATGATGGCCCATAACCATCATTGCTTATTCTTTTCCAGTCTCCCTTTTTAACAACCGTCAACTGATCATCATTATCAACCAATATTTCCGGTATACTGCCATCTGCCAGGGGGTTATTTTTTAATTCCGCCTGTAATTGTTTAACATTTACCTGCTGCACAGTTGCCCTATGATTAATAGCCAGGCATGCTGCTACAGCTGACGACTGACCAAGCACCATAAAAACCGGTTCCATACGTATGGAGCCATAAGCCATGTGACTGGCCGAAAGGCAAACAGGTACAAGCAAATTACCGCATTCGTTGCTTTTAGGTGTGATGGATCTGTAAGCTACCGGATATGGATTAACACCTTCGCTTAACTGCACATCGCCTTCATTTTTTACCATTCCGTTTACAACAACCCGTTCGGCATTGTGCGAATCCATGGTATACGCCGCTTTTCCTATTTCATCGGTAACAACTTCCCGGCCCTGGCAGTTGGCCTGGGTCATGATGTAAGCTCCTACCATGCGCCTGGCTTCACGCACATATAATTGTGGTGTCCAGTGGTTATTATCCATATATTCATCTTTTGGGTATCCCCACTCCAACATTTGCTTGCGTAATTGTTCGGGCATACGTACATCATGGCCAATAAAATAAAGCAGCCCTTTGGTATAATCTTCATGCTGTTTAATAATGAGGGCACGGGTTTGGTAATCACCATCAGGATAATCGTAGTTCATGCCGATCATATCAGTTGAAAAAGGGCCATTATTATTGATATCCGTTTTATGATTAGGCATCAGGTCCATTTTCAAAAATCCGCCGAGATCATTTGATGGCTTGATAGCAAGGTACCTGAGTAAAAGCTCATAACGAGTTGAGTCATAATTATTGGGCCTGGTAATCGCGATACGATTAGCCGGATTATTACTCAGGCATATCCTAAAGTTATAGGACTGTACTTTTTTATCCCCACTACCTGTCTCAGCTAATGTTCCGCTGCTAATACCCCAAAGTAAACCGCTTTCGGGCTTTCCTGGTATTTTATACGGATCGACCCCATCCGGAAACTGGTGTTTATTTTTCAATTGCACGCCATTAACCGTTTCATGATACATAGAATTGGCTTCCCGGCCTACGGTATAACTCACACCCGCTTTGGCCATCAAGTCGCCCTCGTAAGTACAATCAATATATTGTTTGGCTTTAATGATCTCTTTTTCTGCAACTCTCTCATCCGAGTTTTCCAATTCGACAGATATGATAAGGTTTTGATTTTTATTGACCTTTGTAAGTCTTTTGTGATATAGCGTTTTGAAGGCTCCTCTTTTCAGATAATCATTAAATATAGAATCCGCTGTCCTGGGCTCAAAGGTCCATTGCTCCAACTTGCCATAATGTTCACCTATGCGACGGTAAAAATCACGCGCCAACCCTGTAACTACATATTTATTACCAATATCAGTAAAACCAAGGCCCCCAGATGATAAACCACCCAGGCGGTTACCTGACTCTATAAGAACCACCTTTTTACCCATTTTTGATGCCGTATACGCGGCAATTACACCTGCGGAAGTACCTCCATATATACAAATATCAGCAGTAACGGTGGTGGATACTGACGACTGAGCTTGTATAATGCCGGGCAATAAGCACAAAGCCAGGCCTGCGAATTTTATTAAGTTCTTAATCATAGGTACAAATTGGTATACTGGTGATGGAATGTATTAATGCGAGTTTTTAACAACCCAAACATATCTACCAATATATAACTTACAAGCCAATAAAAAAAAGCCACCCGTAACGAGTGGCTTTTTTTTATTGGCTTGTAAGTATCAGGATCCTGGAGTCCCGGAGTCGAGTTTAACTTCCAGTGCCGCCCGTACATTGGTAGGCAGGCTTGACAATAAGGTATAACCCGTTGCCAGCTCTATATCTTTCACAGTTACAATGTATTTTGTCCAATCGCTGTTAATACTGTTAATATTGGGCGTATTTACAGCAATAACCCTTGTTGAACTCGTTACACGGCTCAAATCATTATCCCCAACAGGTATAATAACCGCCACTTTCCATACATTACTTGGCACATTAACATGGCCATTATTTACGGTAGTTGCCGATCCACTTGAACCTGTACCGCCCGTACCATAGCTACCCATAATAATATATACCTCGTTACCTAAAACAACCTGCTCGCGTAGGTAATTTTCCAGATTGGCCCAGGTTTGCTGATTATTCTGCGGTGCCTGCGGTATCATATTGGTCATCAGGAATGTAGCAGAGTTAGCATTAGCCGAACTTGTACGATCAGCCGAAGGACAATTGTGTCCTCTGTCAAACCCACTTCCGGAATAGGCATTATCATTAACCACGTACCAGTTTGCCGGTAAACTTGCCCATGCTGCAAAATTATTCAAACGGTCTGAAGCACCAGTGATATTAGTAGCATCCAAATGCCAGCTAACCCAATTGGGCTCACCTTTGGTAGCGTTGTATGATTCTGTGTAGTATTTCTGATCAACAAGGTAATTATCCATTGACGAAGTACTGTTTTGCGCGTTTGAAGGGTTACCAAAAAGCAGGTCGCTGTTGTCACCAGTTGTCGGTGGAGCGTCTGTACCTGCTGTTACATCTCTTGGTGTAGATGCGGGTGCTGTTGGCGAACCGCCACCGTTATCGCCGCCATCATCAGGTGTACCTACAACAATGCCCGGATCACCTTTTCCTTTAAACGTAATGTCGTCAATGTTCATACGGTTAGTACCAGTACCACTTCGTTTAATTTCAAAACGCACCTTACCGGTTACGCTTACTTTAAATGAGTCGGTAACCAGTGTGGTATTGTTCTCGTTGATATCGGCACCTACCTGTGTATAGGTTTTACCCCCATCGGTAGACATTAACAGTTGCCAAACAGAAGCCTGATCTGACCCATATTTGGCATGTTTAATATACAAAGTATTAAGACCACTGATATCAAAGTTCATGGCAATATCACCCGCACGCAGGCGCACAGCCCAAAGGCCGTCTTTTACATCAGCAGCCAGGTTGCCTAAAACGGCATCGTTAAAATTCCAGCTGCCGGTAAGTAAAGTTACATCGGCAGCGGCATAGGCGGCTTTCTTTCCTTGCTCGAAAGTTTCGGTAATACTGTAAGATGGAACTTCAGGAGGTGGTTTAACTACCGTTGTATCCCCCGGGTTTGTGGGCGGCATGTCCGTTGATTTTTTTGAGCAACTTGCCATGGTCAACACCAAAGCAAAACCGAGCAGTAAGTTTTGAATTTTCATCATAATTTGTTTTTTGTGATAGATAAATAGCATTGCATGGCCATAACCAACAGGCCTACGCGAGTATTCTTAAAGTGATAAAGTTTAATGAGAAAAGAATCGGGAGCCATGCCTCAGCAAGGCCCCTGATTCATAAAAAAAGAATTATTGAGTGGAGATCGAAAAGTTAGATCCGTCGTATACAAAGGTTTTGGCAACATTAGAAGTTTTCCCAAAGCTGTACACGGTATAAGTAATAATATATTTTTGCCCTGGGTTAGAGGTAGCTTTAAATTTATTTACTAAAACTGCTGTTAAGGCAGCATTCAGATCACTATCGCTCCAATAAGTAGCATCGGTAGGTGCACTGATATTAAAATCAGGATATTGAGCTACGTTAGCTCTTGCGGCATCACTACCCGCAGTTGTTTGTGTACCGATGTAGGTATAATCGGCTTTTACAAGGGTGTAGCTAATAGCAGCATCCAATGCCCATTTACCGCCATTTTTAGCAAATCCAAGTGTGCCGGTTGTTGACGTAGTTACCCAATTAGTACCATCAAAAGTTAAAGGTATAATGCGTTGATAGTTCTTACTATTGTAATATTTAAAGCTCAGGTATTTGACATCACCCACCGAAGCATTTGCTGATACTGCAATATCATTTTTCAACACCAAATTCAAATACGACGTAAGTTTTGCATCGTCTGTTGTTGAAAAATCGCCAAACGGATGCCCTGTATTGGCATACTGATCGGCTGTTAGGGTATAACATTTAACCCAGGCACCATTCAGAAACAAAAAGGTATCATTTTGCTTAGCTACAGCCGAAGGCGTAACCCCTGATTCATAATAAATGTAAGTTAAAAATGACAGCTGATTAGGCACCGCAGTAGGATATTTTAGGCCTAAAAATGCGATGGTCTGAGCCGTATTAAATTCCTTATATTTGGGGTTTGCACCTAAAACGGTGGCATAATCATCATCAGCTACAGTATAAGAAATATCTGTAAGCAAACTATCAGCAGGCTTAACACTAACAGGAGATATGGTGAATGTTACAGTGGCGCTGGAACCATTATCTACCTGGGGGTAACTGGTACTTAATATACCCGGAATTTTAGCCTTTGCATCATCTGTAGAAGTAAATGGAGTTGTTGGAGGTAATGTGATCATCATTCCTTTTTTTACATACCCCACAGGCGAAAGGTTTGGCTGCTTTTGACAAGCTGTTAATACCACAGCCACAAAAACAATTAAACTATATATCTTTTTCATGAAGTTTCTTTTTAAAATTTAACTTTTATTCCGGTAGTAAATGTTCTGAGTAAGCCATAGTATACATTCAAATTGGCTGGATTGCCACTGGCAGCGGCATCGTATCCGTCAGATATATATTTGGTATTTAACAAGTTGTTTACGTTACCATTCAATGTGGCATCTAAACCAGCGATCTTAAATTTAAAGGAAGCATTAAGATCCCATAAAGAATAATTTGGCAATTTGTAAGGCTGCACTCCTTCCTTGGTTATATTGACAAAGTTGAAGCTGGAGTAATAATTACCATAGAAATAATAATTTGTACCCAGTTTTAAATCAGGTAAAACTTTAATATCTAAACCAAATGCCGCAGTGGTTTGAGCTGCATCACCAACTTTAATGTCCTTTATGAACACCTCTTTTACAGAAGGAAGGGCCACATTTTGGCTATTAAATACAGTTGCAGGGCCTGCATTTTTAGTATAATACCAATCGCCATAAGAGAACATGCCATGCAATATAATAGCTTTAATAGGTTGATAGCTTAACTCCAGTTCGGCCCCCTGGTGCATTTCGTTTACGCCGGCAACGTTCGCGGTATAAATCTGATTGGTTGTCGCATCAGGGATAGGAACACTGAATGATTCATCTTTATACAAACTGCGGTAAAGGTTAACCTTTGCTACAAAACCAGATGTTTTAAACTGATAACCTAATTCATAGCTCAATAACTTTTCATCAACAGAGTTTGGGTTAATAGAGTTGGTGAATTTCTGAAACACATTATCAAAATACGGCGGTTTAGTGATATAACCAACATTGGCAAACACGTTCATCTGATCGTTTAGGTTATAATTTGCGCCGGCTTTGGCCTGATAGCTCAGGAAATTAACATAGCGGCTTGATTGTGCAGGATCGCTGTTCAGATAGTTGTATAAGTCAACCCTCTTATCACCGGTTCCAGAACCAGACAGGGTTACAAATGCCGAGAAATCATCTTTAGCATACTCAGCCTGGGCATACGCACCACCAGACATTACATAATCCTTATTATAATAAGCTATTTTATCACCGACTACCGCGCGATGATTAGGGTTATTGATATCACCCGTGCTGCCGCCTGGTTGAGTGCCAGCAACATAAGGGTTATACACATAGTCGGCGCCTAACAGATCTTTAACTTCTTCGTAGTGAGTACCTTTGTAATATCTTAAATCAAGACCGGCAGACAGGTTTAAATATTGCCCCAATGTGGTGCTATAAGTACTTCTTAAACCATACCAGGCATGATCATTATGCGAAGCATACAGATAGGTAGCCGCAGAACCATCTACACTGGCAGCATTGGTTTTTTGTACCGCATCCAGATCAAAGGGCGAATATAAGTTACCTACCCTTGGAGGGACAGTATTTGTACCTCCTATTGCCCCAGCGCCACCTGTGCCATAAGTAGCATATAATACAGTTGAGAGGCTTGATTTTTCATTGATAGCCCAGTTATGGTTTAATGAAAATACTGGCTTGCTGAAAAAGTTATTATATGGATTTACTTGTTTACCATCTTTAACGCTCAGATCATAGTTCCATTTGACTCCTTGTGGCGCTTGAGTATAGTTACCCAGGCTTGTGGAGTAAAGCGGACTTTCTGGTCTTTGACCATGGGTTTGGGTTGCCCCCATTACCGTAAAGGATAAGGTTTGGCTTGGGCTTAATACTTTTGATAGGTTAAAAAAGTAGTTATAGCCTAAAAAGTTCAGTCCGTCGGCATAACCATCACCTTTGGTTCTGCTGCCCTGAAAAGTTGCAGCCCAACCATTAGCATTTAAACCAGTTGATACCAGTACTGCTGTTTTTTCGTAATTATTGGTACCTATAGTCTGCGAAATATATCCGCCCTTTTCGGCATCAGTTGTACGTGTGGTGATATTAATGGTACCACCAAATGACGGAACGATAATTTTTGAAGCACCTAAGCCACGCTGTACTTGTACAGAGTTAGTTACATCAGTAAGACCCGACCAGTTTGACCAAAAGATAGAACCGTTTTCCATATCATTAACGGGGATACCATTAATGGTAAGAGCAACGTTACCTTTTTTTGAACCGCTTGAGAAACCACGAATACTGATACGCGAGTCGCCATAACCACCACCCTGCGCAGTAGCCATAACACCCGGCGTACTTTGCAACAGCTGTGGAATATCACGACCACCTAATTTTTCTTCAATAAACTGCTGATTGATGGTTGATACGGCTATTGGCGTTTTGCGATCGATGGCCAGATCGCCGGTTACCACAACTTCTTTCATGGCGTTGGCGCTTGATTTCAGCAAAATTACACCCAGGTCGTTTTTGCCGTTAAGCTCAACTTCCTGCGTAACGTATCCAATATAGGATATCACCAATGTTTTGACATCATCATCACCTAATTTCAACTTAAAATCGCCATTAAGCCCAGTTGAGGTGGCTTTACCTCCGCCTTTTACACCAACAGAGGCACCGATAAGTGGCTCTTTAGTATCGGCATCAACTACCTTACCGCTATACACTGATGCTAACATAGCCTGATCAGCTGCAGATACCGGTTTGCCTGAAGTTTTGGCTTTAACCACAATGGTATGACCAACGATGGCATAAGTAATAGGCTGTCCTTTAAATACCTTTTCAAGCACCTTTGCCAAAGGCTGAGCCTTCATATCTATAGACACCTTATTACTGCCGGCAAGCAGTTCAGTCTGCATAAAAATATCATAGCCGCTTTGCTGTTCTATTTTATTTAAAACGCTTTCGAGATTTGCATTTTTCTCGGTAAGTGTAATGCTTTGACTAAAGCTCGCGGCGCTCAAATGAAGGCATACGGCAAAAAGTAAAGCTGTGATAAGTTTGATCCGCATAATAAATTTCCTTTTTGTGGCCGGATCTATCCGGGAAAAACAATTGGTAATCTTATTAATTTTATTTACCCGCGTGCCTTCACATACGGGCGCAGGAAATGTAGAAAAATCCATACTTTTGTTTGGGTTGTTTAGTAAAAATGTATTAGTCAATATGATTTTAAATTGTCAGCCCGATACTTGGCCGGAGGTGCTCGCAACACTTTCCGGCTTTTTTTATGGGCCAAACCCGGTTAACCGACCTTGCCGGCTACCGTTATCAGGCTTTATGATCTTACTATAATCTTCCTCCCGTCAATTGTGAAGTTTATACCGCTTGTTTTTAGTATCTGAAATATCTCTGAAACCGGTACGTTCCGTGAAATACGGCCCCGGTAATGCTTTTGTGCCACATTGCCTTGGTATTCTACATCTACATCATACCACCTTGATAACTGGCGCATAATGGTATGCAGATCGGTGTTACGGAAAAGAAATTTGCCGTTTTTCCAGGCCACAGCTTCGTCTATATCTGCATTTTCTTTTACATCAATCGCGTTTATAGTGTTTACAGCCTGCTCCCCTGGTTTAAGTTTAGCGGTGGCTCCATTGATGTTACCGGTAATCCTTACACTGCCTTCAAGCAGTGTTGTTTTGGCAGCAATCTCATCTGCATAGCTGTTGATATTGAAATGCGTACCCAAAACCGTAACAGTTTGAGTCGCGGTTTTTACATAAAAAGGTTTGCTGGGGTCTTTGCTTACTTCAAAATAAGCTTCTCCGTTTAGCTCAACACGGCGATCATTACCAGCGAATGTTGTAGGATATTTTAAAGACGAAGCCGAGTTTAACCAAACCCGGGTACCATCGGGTAAAACAATTTGGTACTGCCCACCACGTGGAGTGGACAACGTGTTCATTACATTTTTTTCAACAGGCGGCAAGTCCTCAGTTTGACTGGTTTCGGTAGCCTGGTAAACCAGCTCCCCGCTTTGATCCTTAGTTATAACGACATTTTGCTGACTGGCTATTTTCCCGCGTTTGGCATCATCCAGGATAACCTTGGATCCATCAGCTAAAGTCAGAACAGCTTTATTACTTCCGGGTAAAAGATCTTGCTGTGGTTTAACAGTCATCTTTTGTTCGCCGAGAGTATTACGGTACCGGGTTAACGTTACACCCAGGGCTACCAATAGAACTATAGCCGCGGCATACGCAGGCCATGGTTTACTGGCAGCACTTTTACGGGTGGTGCTTTTAAACCCCGTTTTCTTTACAATATTTTTCCAGGCTTTATCTTTATCGTTTGTTTCAAAAGTTTCAAGTTCTGAATCAATTATAGTTTGATCAGTTAATTTTTTGAATAATTCCTGGTTGCGCGTATCTGATTGAAGCCATTGCTCCAGTTGGTCTTGCTCTTGTTCGGTAAGCTCTTTTCGCAGGTACTTCGCTATCAGCTTGCCAAGATCAAAATAGGGTTGGTAATTATTCATATTTCCTTTTCGTATATAAAGACACCTTTGTTTTCAAAAAGGATAAAGGAGATATAAAAAAATTACTTTTTTTCTTCAGGCTGTCCAATTCATCCTATCTCACTTGATATGAAGGTGTAATTCATATATTTATTAACAATTAAAATTTGAAATAATGGACGAGTTCATTTTAATTTTCAGGCATGAGGATGGCACTAAAGTAGCTTCACCTGAGCAGATCGAAGTCTGGATGAAACAAACTATGGATTGGATAGGTGGCATCGCGGCACAAAATAAATTTAGCAGCGGCACCGGTTTACCTTTTGATGACGCCAGGGTAGTTTGGCATAACAATGTAGTTACTAACGGCCCTTTTGGCGAGATCAAGGAAACCATTGGAGGATATATTATTGTAAAAGCCGATTCTGTTGAAGAAGCCGTTGGATTTGCCCAAGGCTGCCCCGTATTAATGGGCGAGGGCAACAGTGTTGAGGTGCGCAAAATTGCCCGGCGCGACGGTGTACATTAAGTTATCCCCCTGTATTAACTACAGGGGGAATTTTTACCATGAAAAAACAGGAACTCATACCCCATCTCTTCAGGACCGAATACCGGAAAATAGTATCTGTACTTTGCCGCCGTTTTGGATTTGACCAAATGGAAACTGCTGAGGATATTACCAGCGACACTTTTCTGGAGGCGGCGCAAACCTGGAGTTTTAATGGCGTTCCGTCCAACCCTGCCGCCTGGCTTTACAATGTGGCTAAAAACAAAGCCAAAAATCACCTGCAACGCAATAACATTTTTGAAAGCAAGGTATCACCCGAAGTAAAAATCAATCACTCTGAATTCCAGGAGCTGGACATCGACCTGTCGCCCCAAAACATCAACGATAGTCAATTGCAAATGATGTTTGCTATTTGTCATCCCGCCATATCGCCGGAGGCGCAAATCGGCCTTTCACTGCGTATTCTTTGCGGTTTCGGCATTGATGAAATTGCTGAAGCCTTTTTGACTAACAAAGAAACCATCAACAAGCGCTTATTCAGGGCAAAGGAAAAGATCAGGAACGAAAAACTAAAAATTGAGCTCCCCAATCCTGCTGAAATTGATGAACGGCTTGAAAACGTATTAACAACCATATACTTGTTATTTAGTGAAGGCTATTACTCCGTTAGTCAGAATCAGACGTTACGTAAAGACCTCTGCTTTGAAGCGATGCGGTTGTGTAATATGCTGATCGAGAATAACAGCACCAACAAACCACCGGTAAACGCCCTACTATCACTCATGTGTTTTCATGCTTCCCGATTTGAGGCCCGTCTGGGTAAAAATGGTGAACATATTTTGTACGATGATCAGGATGTTAGTCTTTGGAATGCAGACCTGATCAGTAAGGGCGCCTATTTTTTAAAATGCGCCACAACCGGGAATGTCCTTTCCAAATACCACATCGAAGCCAGTATAGCTTATTGGAGCACTCAAAAGACCGATACCAAAGAAAAGTGGGAAAATGTACTGCAATTATACAATCGTTTACTACAGGTAGCCTATTCACCCATTGCAGCGCTGAACCGTACATTCGCCTTGTCAAAAGCCAACGGCAAAGCCGAAGCGATTGTGGAGGCCGAAAAACTAAAGTTAACCGATAACCAATTTTATTTTACCCTACTGGGCGAACTTTATACCGGCATTGATCATGATAAGGCGAAAAGTAATTTTAAAACAGCTTTGTCCATAGCCCGTACCCCAACCGATAAGCAGGTAATTCAAAAAAAGCTTGATCAGCTACAACAATAACATTTATTTTTTCAAGGCAAGCACGGCTAGTGCAAACCAGGTAAATAGTTCGGGCGAGAGTTTTACCCGGAGCAGTTCCAAAGCTCTTTGCTTTTGCTTTTTTACGGTATTGATAGACATATTCAGTTCATCGGCAATTTCCTGGTTCTTTTTACCATCAAAATACCCCATGATAGATATGGATCTGTAACTATCTGGCAGGGCATGAAGGGCAGCATGAATTTCGGCCATAGCCTCGGCTGTGATCATAGCCTCAATTATTGGTGGTTCTTCAGGCTCAGCATTTCCATAGTATTGTATATAACCATCTACCACTTTAGTATGCCTGATGCAGTTAAGGCTTGCATTACGAACTGTGCTGTATAGAAAGTTCTTGATAGCTATGCCGTCCTGCATTACCGTTTCACGGTGATTCCAATATTTTATAAAGGCATCCTGGACAAGATCCTCGGCCTGATCTTTATCTTTAACCAACTGAAAAGAAAAGTATACCAGCCTGTCGTAATGCTCTTTAAAAAGAACATCCAGGTCTATTTGTTCAATTGATCTGTCCGACTCACTTTTGTGCGTAAATATTCCTTTTACAATGCTCATCTATCCGTTTCAGAAATAAGTTTGAGCATTACACGCGTCATTTCCGACGCGTCATAAATACCCGGTTCAAAGTTGAACTTTACGTGTTCAATTTAAGTTAAATCCGGGTTAATAAATAGTGTTATTACCGTAACTTTTCAGTTGCAAACTCTAAAGCAAATTTAATAACCAGGGTATACACCAGTCATTACAGATCATTAACGTTAAGCTATAAAATCCACCCGAAACAATCGGGTGGATTTTTTTATAAATAACTGATCTACTTATAAAAGCGCGCAATAATACCCGTTATTATTCATCAATTTGATGACCCTGGGCACGGGGATATGCTCTCCCTCAATCCGTAAAACACAATCACAATCTTCCAGATCAAAATTTATCAAGACACCGGGAATGTGCTGACTTAGCTTACGGATAAGCTTAACTGACTGACTTGTACTTTGAACATTTGTTTTAAAAATTTCCACCATGGTATCTGTCATTGTTGATGCATATGTCTGTTTAACCATCATTACTTTGTTTTAGGAGAATAAATTGTATGGTGCGAAAGGATTGTTTTTAAAACCGGTAGTTAATTCCAGTCGATACGGCGACACCTGTTTTCTTTAATTCTGTTAAAGGAGCCCCTCGTTTGTCCAGGTTGTTGAACGGTACCCAATTAACTTTTTGATCTTTATCATACAGATCAAGTTTTTGGACGAAATTATATCCAGCACTTACCTCTACTGAAAAGTTCTTGGCCAGCATATAATTGTAGTATAAAGAGCCTTTAAATTGTTGCGCCTGGAAATAATCGGAGTTCATCTTTTTTGATAAACGATAAGTGCCACCACCGATGCCAAAATCGCCGCTTATGCCAAGGTTGCTTTTGGGGGATAATTTATAGTTCAATTTTTCAGAAACCGGTAATGTTCCTGATAAGCTTAGTTTGTCGGAAATATTCCAGTCGATACCAAATACCGGGACAAGCACCGAACCAAAGAACTGTTTAGAATAAACTACTCCTAATGAATAGGTAAATTTAGCCGATGACCTGATCTTTAACATAGCCACTCCCGTATAAAGCATATCATCACCAGAAATATCTTTCAGGTCTGAAGATAGTGTTGGTACAGCTGAAATAAGCAAGGCGTATTTGGGTGAAAATGCCTTTTGAAAAGTAATAGGAACCGAAATAGCATGGAAGTTATTGCCGCCAAACTGATTACCCATACCGGAAAGAAACAGGCCACTATATCCTACTCCTGCCAGTAAAAAATCAACTTTTCCGTTTTGCATCTTGCTGTATATGGGTAAGGTCAAGTTTCCGTTCACTTGCTGTATATTCATATCCTTACCATTAATTTTAAGGGGGGAATAAGTATAATCGGCTTCAAATGAACCTAAATTCGGGACCGACTTTATTGGTGCTGCTACTCCTTCTTCTACCGGTGTACTTTGCTGTGCCTGTGCTGATAGCGCGAATGAAACTGAAACTATCGCAATTAAAGACAAGATCTTTGTTTTCATGAGTTGTTGTGTGGGGTTACTTTTTTTGATAATTTGATAATTTGTTTGCCAAACCGGCTACCAGGCGGATCCTTCCTTGCATACAGTTTAGCATCATTGTTTTTATTAATATTTCTCTTGAAACACGTTCGGGCTCATTTACCCTTACTCGTTATGAAAATTATTCTGAGATACAGTCAGGCTAAATCTGCTTTACCCTTAGCCTGTATTTAAATTATTTTCGGCAAATGACATTTTGATGATTAAAGCAGCTATCAGAAAACCATGAAACTACATTCATAAATTTTCTGTCAGTAGTTTGCTCTTTTGTATTTTATTAGATAAGCGATGAAAAAACATAAATTTTTAATATTATTATCATCACTGTTCGCGGCCTGTACCCATGCACCCGAGGTGGCCGATCACACAGCGGAGGACAGGAATAAACAGATCATCCAGACTTATTTTAATGAGGCCTGGAATAAAGGCCATTTGGATGTGCTGGATAGCATTTTAAGCGAAAATTATATCAACCACACCCCGTCTACCCCTAACCCATCAAAAGGCCCCGCCGGGTTGAAACCAATAATTATGGCGATACGCACCGGATTTCCTGATCTGCATTATGAAATAAAGGACATCATCGTAACTCAGGACAGGGCGGTTGTGCGTGTAATCATGACCGGCACGCAAACGGGTACATTATTCGGGATTGCCCCTACAGGAAAACATATCGAGGTGAACCAAATCAACATTGAAAAAATTGAAAATGGAAAGATCACAGAACACTGGCGGGTAACCGACGAGCTGACCATGATGAAGCAGTTGGGTGTGGTCAAATAACTGTGATCCGACTGTTTAACATTTCCCTTTTCAAAAACTTTTTAAACCTTAAATTTTAACACTTTTCTGCTCAAAATCGGGGTAAAAACGGGTGAAAATTCATTCAAAACCATCGATTTTAACATTTTTTAACAAATTTTAACACGATTTTGAACAGTTTTGAAAGATTTAAAAAGTATTAATTTACTAATAATCAAATACTTAATAACAAAATAGACTATTTTTACCCCTTTTTATTCCTTAACAAAACGGCCCGGTTCTCTTTTTTATCAGAAAACCAGGCCGTTGCTTATTGTAAAAATACGAAAATTCGGGCACAAAACCAAGACAGACACACCCTATTTTGTCTCATCTTTGCCGGCCGATAGTAAAGCCATGACATCATTTTTCAAATGATCGGGTATCAAAATAATGCTTTGGGAAACCTGCCCTATATCCTGGATCCTGACCGGGGTTTCAGGTGCAGCACTACGGTAGCCTTTCAGAATAAAGCAACCTTTTTCGTTTTCATATTGCACGGTTATTCTTAATTCGGTAAGCAGCTGAATATCGCGATACAGTGTACGGGTACTGATATGGAATTTTTCTTTTAAATAATCAACCGTTACCACCTTTTGGGTTTGTAAAACGGCCAGCACCTCCAATAGCCTGTCTGTCCTGTTCATTTCGTTTTGTGTTTCTATACAAAACTGGTACAGCGTCGTGACAGCAGTATGTCAGCAATGATTAGGGGAGTAAGGATTTTTGGAGCAAAGCGCAAGGACTTGGGGAGCAAGGATAAATGGAACAAAGAGTAAGGATTTATGAAACAAAGGCGAAGAAAAAAATCCTTGCTCCTTATTCCAAAAATCTTTGCTCCAATATCAATCTTTCCTCAGCCTGTCTCTTTCGTCACCCGTAGTCTGTTTAGCCTGGCCGCTTGCACGGGTGCCGCCGAATGATTTGGAATAGGTTAGTTTGATGATCGGAAACTTGCTTGATTCCGTACGCACATCCACGTAACTCTTGATATTAAAAGGCTCCTGCGTTAATGTGCCATAATAAACATGCACCCGTATGCTTCTTAAAATATCAGCTACAGAAAGTTGGAAACTTCCGCCGTTGTTATTCAGTTCTTTTTTTATGCCCGCATTGAGTGAGCCCAGACCATTAATTTTGGTGGTGCCGTTATACCATTGCGAATTATACCAGCCCGAAAGCTCCAATGAATACTTTTTGGGTAATTTAAATGATTCATTGAAGTTGAACGTGTAAATAAAATAGCTTTTCCGGAACGGAAATGCTGAATAGCCTCCCCCTTTAAACTGGCTCAGTCCGCCTGTAAAACTGTAGGTCATATCCCACCAGTTGCTTATCTTAAAAGGCAGGTTTGCCTGAAGGGTGAAGTTGTTTTGATAGCTCAGGTTTTGGGGTGATATATACAGCAGGTCTTTGGATGGCCCGGTGCTGAGCTGGTACCGCGCTATGGGGTTATCATCACGACTGTAAAGCAACGAGAATGAATAATCCCGATAATTATAGCCCAGTTTAATATTATTAGTGATGGTTGGTTTCAGGAAAGGGTTGCCTGTATATACGGCAGTAGGGTCGCTGTAACCTACGTACGATGCCAGGTCATTATAAGTAGGCCGACTGATCCGTTTGCTATAGGACAATTGCAGTTCGGCGTTTTCATTTAGTTTTTTCGAAAATAATATAGTGGGGAACAGTACACCCAGTTTGCGGTTAACCAGGCTTTTACCCGTGTTAGGATCGGTCATGTCGGTGTAGGAGTACTCGTACCTTGCCCCTACAGTGAGGTTCATGGAGGAGGTTATCTGCGAATTGAACGAAGCATAGGCCGCCCCGATCCCCTCTTTCATATAGATCTCATTGGCCGATTCTGTTCTTTTAACCCAGGTATTATCCAGCAGGCTTTCCAATCCCGATGAGCTGGAGCTGGTGGTATAGGTTCCTTTGATGCCTGTTTCCAGTTTCAACTTAGGGTTCAGCTGTTTGGTATAATCTACCTTGGCTACCCCAACTTTGATAGTTGTAGCAGCAAAACCTCTTTGTTGGGGTGAATTCAAACTGTCGTTAGTCCCCGCCACCTCACCATGCTTATTAACAAAGGAGGTTTGTACCTGCGATGGGTTATCATTATGATAATAGATATAATCCGCGTCAAAACTGATCTTATCGGTGGTGTTTATTTGCCTGTCGATACTTACCGAGCTTACCAGGTTGTTCCATCGGTTTTGGAAGGTGTTAACACCATCATACATTAATAAAGAATCGGGCAATACGTTATAACCGGCATGATTTGTAGTTATAAGGGCTGCACTGCTGGCATTATAGCTAAGGTTACCGCTTATGGTAGTTTTTGTATTGAGTTTTATATCGGCCCCGACATTGGCATTATGATCATTCTGCATGCGTTTGGCATGGCTATCGAAAATAACGGCAACGTCGCCACCCAAAAAAGGCATGTTCTGACTGCTGGTGATAAACAGGTCGGTATAGGTTTTGTCGTGCGAAAAGGTGTAGGCACCGTATAAATTCACATTTTTTGTATTGTGTGCCAGGTTCAAGCTGGCCATGCCTTTTTCGCCCCAGCCATAACCGCCTGTTGCCGAAAAAGAACTATTGGTACCCTGTTTCTTATTCTTTTTGGTGACAATGTTAATGATACCCGCGCTGCCTTCGGCATCGTAACCGGCCGGCGGCGTGCTGAGCAATTCTATTTTTTCGATATTGGCAGCGCTCATACCGCTGAGCATATTGACCACCTGATCCATCGGCATACGCATCAGTTTGCCATCCATCATCACCATTACCCCTCCTTTACCGTTTAAATTGATGCTGTTGTTGCGATGATCGATAACCACTCCGGGAGATCGCTCCAAAACCTGCAGGGCAGTGCTTCCTTTGGTCATTAAACTGCTTTCTACATTCACCACCATGCCATCCGGACGCTGCTGATACAAGGGTTTACTGGCTTTGATCACTACCTCGCCTAACTGCCGGGTACTTTCCTGCATCACGGTAGTACCGAGATCTTTATTGGCAGAGCGAGCGTTGATCTCAAAAACAGGGGAATCCCAGGTTTGGTAACCAACACTGCTCAGCCGGAGTTTATAAGTCCCGGCCGCAATATTTTCGATGCGATAAATACCCCTGGCATTGGTTTGCGTATTTTTTACTACCAATGTATCCACTGCTTTTACGAGCGATACATTAGCAAACACGAGCGGCTTGCCATCGGCTGCCACGAGCTTGCCGCTTATCTGCCCAAAGGCATTTTGCATTAACAGAAAGGCTAAAATATTTAAACAGAGGGTTTTCATCGGCAATAGTTTTCGTTAATACTGGTCATCCTGTATCGACTCACCCCGACATCGCTACGCTCGTCACCCCTCTCTCCGCTTCGCGCATAGAGGGGATTTTATTTTCTTTTTTTCCACCCTCTTTCCGGCGAAGCCGAAGAGAGGGTGGTCCAGCAAAGCGTAGACCGGGTGAGTCGACTCTGCGGCTTGGTTTATTTATCCGGTTCAAAGAAATACGCACAGCCGATAATAGAAAAATGAGAATGACCAGCCGCCGTTTATAATTGATGAACTACACAAAAC
>Ga0105239_10002223_pt1 | contig 24909 bp, 28 predicted proteins | sample KBSC44metaG_FD_92761 | JGI IMG/M metagenome (GOLD analysis project Ga0105239, IMG submission 92761) | Corn rhizosphere microbial communities from Kellogg Biological Station, Michigan, USA - KBS C4-4 metaG | ecosystem: Host-associated > Plants > Roots > Rhizosphere > Soil | place: Michigan, USA...
ACGAAGGTACAAGCGCCACGAGGGACATACATAATTTACCACTGCTCACTAATTACAAGTCCTATAAGTATTGTAATAGTACTCCCTACTGGCAAGTTAAAGTCTTTTACTTCAGTTGGATTCATGGAATTGCGTTTATGGGAGGAACCTTAGTTTGCTGCCCAGGTCCATACATCCACCTTTGCAGGTGATCGATCTAGCTCTAATCCCTAGAGAAAGCTGTCCAGAAACACCATCGCTAAGTCTTCTGAAGTGAGTCATGACTCGTGACTAGATCTTCACAAAAACCTCCTTTTGGCACTACCTTGGTACCTAGGTAGCCTTTCACAGCTTCGATTCGAGGTCCTCGAATTCTCGGATGTCTGCCACCGCCACTGGGCCCTTGCTGACTTGCAAAGCTGCCTTCCATTGGTGTGTATCTTTGATGATCACAGGTGTCGGAATTTGAGCCGCTATTTCTTCACCATTTGTCTCAAGAACTGGAGGCTTGATCTTCAGAGCCACTTGGACCTGAGGAATCGCTGCCCTCATTTGCTCTAGAATCTCTTCCACCTTGGGTGCTGGCAAAGAATCACCAATATAGCGCTTGATCGCGCCAATGATGCTCGCTTGGTCACTGGGCTCAACCGCTTCAAAATGCTCCTTCAGTGAGGTTTCTTGCACATCAACCTCTAGACTGCAGAGAACCTGTCCAAGTAAACCAATTGCCTGTGACTTCTGTTCTTCCGGAGACAATTCAGGTGGAGTTGAGGAAGCTTGAGCTTGAAGATGAACTGAAAGGTGGGCTCTTGTGGGGGATTCTGGGCTAATGTAATGAGCATAGAATTCCAAGATATCAGCTTTGGTCAACTTCCGGATTTCCGTTACATCCCGATCGACTTGGTGAAAGTTGAGGTATTCACCACTAATGTAAGCCCATAGACGGTTGGTCTCAAAGTCAAGATTCTTGAGTTTCTCCAAACGTTTATTGACCAAGCTTCGCTTATGCCCTTCAAAATCATCGTTGGACATCGAGTCCAATACCGTCTTGATCTTGAGCAGGAATGAATTGATTCGTGTTTCGAGATAGTCCGGATCCCTTTCGCTCTGGATAAGCACTCTGAAGCCCATCGTGACGGCTGCTGGTCTTACGCCACTCCAAACCACGTAGCCGAGCTGTTCCTTGGTTCTCAGTTGATCGAAAGCAGGTTCATCAGTGATTTGAGCGAACAATTGAAGCCTTGACCGGAGTGGCAAGTCCATGACGTGGCCGACATCAAGATAATACTCAATTGCATGGTTGATGTTAGCCGGATCACCCAGAGTGTGCTTGTACACAAATGTACTTCCCGGAGGAATGATCATATTTCTTCGAAGCTGCCACTGTGATGTGGGAAGAGCACGTGGCTTCAATGTGGTCTCAACCAGATTGGCCACCTTCTTAGCGTCCTCCTTGTATAGATTACCGTGGGCAAGAATTTCGATATGCGCCTGTTGTAAAAGCTGTGGTGCAAAGGCTCGAACATCTTCAACAGTGACGTGCGGGAGTTCGGCGGAATATGAATCAGTCATCCAGCCACGCTCATTCAACAGCCACCTTGTGTAATCGCCGATTTGATAGTATGGCTGCTGGTAGGACCAGTTCTTGTACTTTCGGGCCATCCGTTCCTTGATAATATCAAATCTGTCTGCATGGATTTCAATGTCTCGAATGGTGATGAGGATCTTTTCCAAGAGCACTGCCATCTTGTCGTTGTATCCGTGCACACTGATATCAACCCCGAGCATATTTGCCACTATCCCGTAGGAAAGCCCTGAAATCTCCGCATCGTAGGAGTAGCTTGAAAGAGCATCCTTCACGAGATTCACAAAAAGGTTGGCCTTGACATAGTTTAATGGGTTTGCATATGCAACTTGATTTCGGAGCTTGATGCTGAGGTTTGCTTTAGGAACCCAGAACGTGTCATCCTTCTTCCACCAAAGTCGGACCAAATCGTCGTTGCGGAGGAGCTTGGGGGTCTTGGCAGGCTCCTTGACCTCCACCTTCTCCACATCGAGCTTGGTAGGGATGAACTCATTTTTATGCGGCAAGTGAAGGGCTTCGATTCTGTCCTCGTTGGGAGCATTAAGGGCCTTCTGGATACCAGACCGAACATCGGTGGGGATCTGGTCGACTTTGTAATCGGTGCCGTACCATTTCTCCTTCTGATCCCAATTGCCAGGATAGTCTTGCGAAACCAGCATCAGCCTGAAGTTGTCTTCTCGAAGATATTGCATAGCTTGTACTATAGCTTTTGCATCGAATTTCCTGAATTTGCTGGTGCTGCTGAGCAGCCAATGTCGAGGTAATTTCTTTTGCATGACACTGCTGGTTCCACTCGTAAAGCGACTTGCAGGAGACTTCTGGCGAAATCTGAAGTCAACCTCCGCCATGTTTTTCATCTCCTGGTGCATCCATTCGACAGGGGGGTTCGCTTTCATCATACCGATATACTTGAAGACAATTCTTGCGACTTCGTGGTAGTTCTCTAGTCCCTTTGGCGTTAAGCCGATGTCGATTTCAAAAAAGGCAGATCCCGGACAAACCGGCTGGTAGCCAGCAGCGAGGGTCTGGGCAAGGCCTTGCTCCTTTAGGTATGCAAGAACACTCCCAGGTCCCTCGTGCCCAATCAAATGGCTGATATATCTAGCTGGTTGAGTCTCATACATATCGTCTTCATCTTGCCAGGGGAAGCTGATTTCCAGGGAGCGGGATTCCATGACAGGTTTTGCAAGGACCTCTGTCAACAATTGTTGTTGAGACAGCATTTCAATGCCATCCCATCGATTTTGCTCAAGGTCCTTGTTCTTGACTTCAGAGAAGAGTTCAACCACCCACTGCTCAAGGTCATCTAAAGACTCACGGCCCAAGACGACAAGCTTCATTCGATTGGCAGAATAATGTCTCTCGTAGAATCGGATAAACTCTTCACGAACCTTCACCCCTCGGCTCTCCGGATCTTCTTTCAAGGTTTGGAGGTTGCCGGTCGAGAAGTGATGGTAAGGATGGGCTGGATTGGACAAGGATTTGGCAAGCTGGGACAGACGCCATGCATCGCTTTGGAGGTTTTTCTTGTTTTCTGAGTCAACGGCCCTCAATTCGCGGTCTAGAGTGTTTTCTAGGAAAAGCGGTTTGACAAAAAACTGTGCAAATCGATCTAGAGCACCATATAAAGGCCCTCTCGGAGGTTCAGCGGACCCGTTGAGAGTAGTGCCGTTGACAGGCTGGTCATTAGACTCGTGGGTTGCAGCACATTCAAAGAAGTAGTTTGTCTGTGTGGCGGCAGTGTATGCATTGGAATGGCCCGAGTTTGAGGAGAGATAGGAGCTATACTCATTTTCGACAGGATACTAGTCGTAGAGCATGTCAGCCGCAGCTACTCGGGAATGAAGGGTGTACACCAAATCCATATCAAGCTCACCTTTTCGGTTCCCATGAAAAGTAGATGTTCAACGGCGTGTGCCATGCCAGGCATGTCTTCATCATCTGAGAAATTTCCAACATTCACATTGAGACTGGCACTGGCTTTATCGGTCTCTGCATCGTGGACTAGTAATGCTTCCAGCTTATTGGGGAGCTCGATCACTCGATAGGATCGGTCATCAAGATCAGGCTTCTCCAAATCATCGGTGATCCGCCGAACAGAGCCCATGACTGAGGCAAATTGCCGGCTTGAGGCAGACGGCTGTGAAGGGAGGTCCGACATGAGAGGTCTACAGATGGGTCGCTGTCGATAGGCAAGAAGAAAAGTATGCGGAGACCGAATCGAAAGCAAGGAGGAAATGGCCAGGCGAGCAGACAATCTCATCTAGAATGAACTTGAGCGAAGATGAAGAAAGTCTGGTGTGTCCGGGACAGGCACGAAGCGCGTTTACGAACACCAGGTGGCGTACAATGAGCGTGAGCAACGAGCAATAAATCCTGGCAATCCTGTTCGCTGTGCCTCCTGATGAATCAGTTTGTCCGCAGGCTTAGCCTTTAGGTTGAGGAGCAGTGAGCCGTGGGCAGCGGGCAGCGGGCGGCGGGCAAACAACGAAAGGGCGGGCTGGTTGCTGATACGTAGTGATGCCGGGGTCATCTGGGGTTGAGAAGTCACGGGTTCTGGGCTCTGGTCACACCGCCTACGACCGACTAGTACGAGGCGCACCTGCCAGACACGCTTGGCTGCCAGCGCCCGTGCACCTGCCAATTATCCATGTTATGCCCAACCCTCGCATGCTTGATTCTTCCCGTTTCCCGATGTCCTCAGCCTGGCGTCCCACCTTCGATATCGCCAAGAAGATTCTGAGGACCTTTTGCTTCCCTGCTGCTCCTTGTTTTCAAGAGCAGACATGGCTAGCACCCTTTGCATCGAGCGAGACAGGATGCAATAGTGTGGCCCAATACTGGTCGCCCGTACGGATGTCAAGCACTATCAACATGGCACCCTGGCCACACTCAAACCGTGATGTTGATGCCCATGAAGCGCGTTAGACCTGCGGCTGTGTGATGGATATCTGTATGGCTCCACGCTCTTTGTCTCACCAACCTCAGCTTCATGCTGTGCAACCTCAACTTAGCTCCCTAATTTCCCGTGGATGGACAGCAAATGATGCACGTGGCAGCCACCGTGGCCAAGAGTGCCAACTCCAGGCCGCCCTAGGCCTGTACACATGGCTTTAAGTAGGACAAGCCTACCTAAGCTACCAAGCTTGTGAGACACATCGGCCCATGAACGAAGCGTTGCGCATGTATGAGCAAGAGTGAGTTTCATGGCAAACCTAGGACTGGGGCCTGCCCCCTTCGGCTCTGCGATTTGAAAGCAATGCTCGAATCTGCACCACAAGTGTCAATACATTGAGCTTCGCCATTTTGACGACAGCATGATAGGAGAAAAGGAGAAGAACACGGTGCCCACGGATACATATGAATCCTGGGTACCTAGGTATGTACATACGATCCGCCAATCACCTATGTACTAGTTGCTATGTTATTGTGCCTTCACCTATTACCTACCTGACTTGTTAATAGGTTAAGTCGCCAGAGGTGTATATCTAGCTCAGCCTTGGCGCAGTCGGATCGACCTCTGCAGCAAATCAAGGGGCAGATCACGTCTTCGCCCATGAATATGTTGCAACCCCCTTTATACCGCTTTTCAACATCTCCCCCACCTGCTATGGCCTTCTGCATGGTAGGATGAAGAGATCATTCATGGACTCAGACCGCATTGGTAATCATTAACCCGTCGACACCAGATAGGAACCCAGACTGTGCTGTGCGAAGGTGTTGCTGGCACGGTTTGCATATCGCGAAGTTAAAACGCATATTCGGATGCAGTGCATCGAACCATCCTCTCTGGCTGTTGATACTCTCTGACAATCGGATCGCCATGCGTCTGATCTTTTGAGGAAGGTATCCTGATCGGCTATTGTATATATACCCGACCTTGGACGACCTTCATTAGCCCATCGATTGGTCAAGTTAGGAGGGGCAGAAGCACGTTTGTGAGCCCACTACTGATGCCATCGCCTTCCCATGTTTGGATCCGGTTTTGTATCTTATCAATGGGCGGGAACTGGTTCCCAATATAACGACCATTTCATCCAGAGAGCATAAAGAGCGTAGAAGCCACGTCCTTGTATCGGACTTTCCATTTGCACCCGTTTGTGCATATCTTATTCAGTCGACTTCCTCAACATGGGTAACCCTACGTTTCAGAGTAAGCGCATCCATGAGGACATTTCTGCTCTGTCTACCACTCCAAGCACTCTTGGTGAGAAGGAACAGGTTCTCTATCCACCCTCTCTAGGTCAGCAGCATGTCGATGACGTTGATCCAAAAGAAGAGAGAGCTTTTGTATGGCGTCTCGATCTCTGGTTCCTCACCATTGGCTTCCTGGGATATATGTTCAAGTATATCGACCAAACCAATATCAACAATGCTTATGTGTCCGGCATGAAGGAAGACTTGAACCTACATGGAAATGAATTGAACTATTTCACCACTTACTTCAATGTAAGCCTCACTCTTGAGTCTTGCTTATCTGGTGCTTGCCCAGGAATGGGTTGGTCAGCGGCTGCATAATCAAACACCCATGCCTATATGCTGCTATGCATTTATACTGATGGCTCGGATGCTACAGATCGGATACATGGTCATGCTGTTTCCATCGTGCATTCTGATATCTCATTTGGGGCCCAGCGTCTGGCTGCCTCTGTGTGAAGTTATTTGGGGAACGTTGACATGTTGCCTATCTACCGTAACCAAAGCTGAACAAGTTTATGGACTTCGCTTTCTCATTGGTCTCTTTGAAGGCACAGCTTGGCCAGCCTACTTCACTATCATTAGCCAATGGTACATGCCTGATGAAGTTGCTCTTCGCATGTGCATCTATAATATTGCCCAGCCAACAGGAGCTATGTTGTCTGGTGCAATGCAGGGAGCTCTTGCTGAGAACTTCAATGGCGTTCTAGGACGAGCTGGCTGGAGATGGGCTTTCATATTCAACGGTGTTTGTACTATTATTGTAGCCTTGGGCGCTTTTATTATTCTCCCAGGAAATCCAGAACGTCAGAATCCGTTGTCAAAGTTTTACCTTAAACCTCGACACATCGAGATTGCTTTGGCCCGCGCCCGACGAGTATCGCGGAAGCCTCAAATTGGCATTACTCCTAAGACCTTTCTGCGAGCCTTGACCTTCTGGCAATTATGGGTCTTTGCCATTGCATGGCCCCTCAGTGGCAACTTCACACCAACCAACTTCTACAACCTATGGTTAAAGTCATTGAAGAATGGCGATGAGAGAGGTAATGTTGATGGTTGAGTGTAGCATCAAAAAAGTGAATCGTACCCCAAAATAGTCGCTGAAGCCGCTGGATAATAGTTCTGCTACGAGTTGAGCGCCTTGACCGATGATGGGAAGATAGTTGAGCATTCCGACGCTGTATTTTTTGGTACCATCATATTGAGTCTGCGACCAAGCAATGAGCATACTTACATGGCTGCTTGGTACTTGAATTACCTTGGAGCTGTAACAATGATGCTTCTTTGCTCATGGGCGGTCACCCATCTACAAGACGAGCCTCAGGTCAGAACCCTTCTCTTCGCGACAGGCACTTGCTTTGCCTACCTGATGAATGCCTTCATCCCAATCGCTGCATTCCCAGCGAGAGAGGCCCCAAATTGGAGAATAGGTGCCAAGCTGTATCTTGGTTTCTCAGTGTTTTCCACGTTCTTGTTCATCGGGATCTTCTTCGCCTTCAGATGGGAAGAAAAGAGTAATGCCAGGAAGCCAAGCAAAGATGGAAGCAATGGAGGTTCTACAGACGATGTTACAGTCATGGGTAAGGCTGAAATTACTTCGTGATGGAATGCAGTACGAGGGTGGTAAGCATTGAGCCGGATTGGGGGAAAGTTGCGAATCGCTGCCCTCGAATGATTGGTTGGCTTAGCCATGATTCTTATTACTTACGAGCGGGCAGTGAGATAAGAAGTACGACGCCCATATAGTTTTGATGCATGTCGAGTCACTCTTTAGTTCCTGATCCAAAGCTTCAGACAAGCCTTCGATGGTTTGTCGGTTGTCAGCCAATTCGATTAGTCTACATGAGTCAAGAAATTCTTTCCAGAAATGGAGGAGCGTCAAACCTAAATGTCTGTTCCTGCATCATTCGATGTTTGTGACCATGCAGGGCTTGCGGAGTTAAGCCTCCGGTTTTCTGGGTGGAGCTCATCGTGCATATCGTGTCATCTCAACCGGTGGTATCAAACCTGAGGTTTTGCGCCCATCAGATCTTTCCTTGATCATGCGGCGGAACTGATTGCACCGGTTGTTCCGTGACACGACCGAATATCTATATCCACCATGTCAATGCAGCCTGCTGACAATATAGAAATTAACGCCGTTAGCGAGACGAGGGTATTTTCAACGCCACCGATCAAATATTTAAGCAAGTGAGTATCCGTGTCCTATGCCTGATGTTTGGTCTGGGAACGAAAGATATGTGCCTGACCCAGGGATATCGGTCAATAGTCCCCAGCCAGTCGCTAGGTATATCACAGCAATAGTTTGACTCTCAAATTTTGTGTTCCCAACATCTGAGATATTGTACTAATTTAATATCATGGCCTTCGGATTTGAGACCACGGCGAATGAAATCGTCGATTCTTTTCGCGACAGCGTTTCCGGCAAGGCTTGTGAGTGGAAATCCCCCCAGAACGCTCTGGATGGACAATGACATTGTTAGTCTTAATCACTGGTCCAACTCCCGGAGGAATTGGTGCAGAGACAGCTGCCAGCCTCGCAAGGGCAAATCCCAAGCATCTCATCCTCGCTGGCCGGACTAAAGGCAAGATCCAACCACTCATTGACCAAATACATCAAGAACATCCGCAAGTCAAAGTCAGCTTTCTACAGCTCGATCTCAGTAGCCTCAAATCAATCCGAGCTGCCGCAGACGGAGTAGAGCCTCTCCTCGGTGAAGACAAGATCACCGTCCTTATCTGCAATGCCGCCATCATGGCGTGCCCTTACAGTCTGACCGAAGACGGAATTGAATCGCAGTTCGCTACCAACCACATCGGCCATTTCCTGTTCTCGAACTTGCTTGTGAAGAAGGATCTCATTAGCTCGCGCATCGTCGTTGTCAGTAGCCTAGCATCTGAACGGAAACCGGATTATCTCTTTTCCAAAATGGACGATGTGACTTGGGACGGCGGAAAATCTTACGACCCCGTCGTCGCGTACAGCTTGTCGAAGGCAGCGAACGTGCTTTATGCCAAGCGACTGGCAAAATCACTGAAACCAAAGGGGATCACCGTCTTCAGCCTGAATCCAGGAAGCATTCGAACAAACCTCCAAGCCCACATCACAGAGGAGATGAGAGCTTCTGCCGTCAAGGCGCTCTTGGAGGAGAACCCGGGTTTCAAGTACCCAACACCAAAATCGCTGCAGCAAGGAGCTGCTACTCAGCTTCGCGCCGCTTTGGATCCAAACCTCGCGAGTGACTCTGGGGCTTATCTCAATGACTGCCAGGTCAAGAACTCGCCTTTACATGCAGAAGCTGAGGCCTTCGAGGATCACGTCTGGGAGCTTAGTGAGAAGCTGGTTGGTGAAAAGTTTGGCTATTAGGGCTTTCGAGACGGCTCGTCCAATTGGTGTTCTGGGATATGCATTACCTGTCCTGCTCAGCAAGGCTGTTCTCAAGGGACAGCTCTTTAATTTCAATATTATTGATGTTGGCTTCAAACTTAACCCTTATGTCGATCAATTTGAGATCACCTCGGAAGTGAAAACTTGCTCATGCCCCGTCAGGCTTCTTTATCACTCATTGGGCAGGATGGGAAACGAAATGACACCAACCCATTGTAATTAACTTTGGTATCAATGCTGTATAAGTTCTGACCCACTGGTCCACTTGGTGCGTCTTTCCAGGGCAGAGCATATTTAGTGACACCGTGGTTGGGACAACACATGATAAACAACACACTGAAAATAGCCCACTAGGAACAACACATAGTCTCCAGGCATCGTCACGGGGACCATTTCATTTATCTTATGGGGACTACATGAATTATGATTAATGTTTCCATTCGGGACTGATTATGCCCCATAAACTGGTCCCTGAATCCTGTGCTGAATGAGCCGTCACAAGGAATGAGTCAACATAGAGGACCAATTTCATTACCCACAAGAGAGGATCGGTTACAGTCTTGTTGCTGGCGGAGCCCTAAAAATAGTCGGGATTTGACACCGGAAGTTCGGTCCCCAAAGGCACGGCTGCCAAAGTTGAGCATGTTTCTCAGAACTTGGAGCTTTGCCAGATTGATATCATGGAAGCCACCAGTGCTCATCAGGCAGGAAGCTTATTGAAGTCCTCCTGCTCTCTCAGTATCGAAGAGCAAATAGCCACTGTGCTGGCCTTGATCGACGAGTCGCTCTTCTACCACACTCCTTGTCAATATTAAACATATTTTCGCTGTCCTCCATGTGGAGAGCATATGCCAATTCGAACGAATCCATTGTCTCGTTGGTCACAAGCACAGTCAGAAGCCCTCGCCCTCAGAGCTTGCAGGATGTCCAACCCGGGTCGAAATTTCAGGATGAAAGGAGAAAGTTTTCTTACCCCCCGGCTTATATTACTACTCACTGGAGACTATATTCCCGCGACTATGTCGTCTCAGCATCCGTCGTATCTCTCCAACTGGGCTTTGGCATCTGGCAATGTTACAAATACAGTACAAACGAGGCGGTCAAAGAAGCATTTGGATGGGGTGTCCCGGTCGCCAAATTTGCGGCTGGTGCGCTATACCCAACGTTCGTCCTTCTTATTTTGAGCATGTCTCGCTGGCTGGCAACCATCGGTCGCCATACGAGAGGACAAAAGTATCTAAACTGGGACAGAAATCGGTACTTCCATGTTCGTATGGCAATCATGGCACTGGTGCTTTCCCTCTTGCACGCCTGCGGACACATCATGGGCACCATTCCAAGTGCGGTGCAGACAGAACACCGACAAGCAGTAAAAAACGTTATCGGATCCAAAGTCCAACATCTCGATTGGATGAGCTTCCTCCTATCACGCCCGGGCTGGACTGGTGTGCTTGCACTATTCATTTTCCTTATCATTGCGACGTCCAGCTCCCCAGCAGTGCGCAAGAGGTCATTCGAGGCATTTCAACTTGCCCATCTACTAGTCTTTCCAATGCTGGTGCTGCTCGCGTTGCATGGCACGGCCGCCTTACTGCAATACCCTGCTCTGGGATTTGTCTTAGCTGGACCTCTAACAATTATTCTATGCGAAAAGCTCGTTCGAGCGACTCAGTGTCTTGGATATCGAATGGCCCGTATCGCAGCTACTGGCAAAGACTATGTAGAGGTCAAAATATTCACCTCAGGCTCTAGAAGACTATTTTACCACCCCGGACAGTATATCTTGCTTCGAATTCCTAGAATATCTCGGTTCCAGTGGCACCCATTCACTGTAGTACGGACAGATAATAGTGAGCTTGTGGTGATTGCAAAGAATAATGGAGACTGGACCCGTCATCTACAAACACAGCCAGAGGTCACGACCGTCAACCTGGATGGACCCTTCGGTGCGCCTTGTCAAGGCTTCTGGGATTACGAAAACTCCATCCTCATCGGGATGGGAATGGGGCTGACATCGTCTGCAGCCATTTTGAACGAGCTACTCTTCAATCCAACAATTCCCTGGACAACAAACAAGAGATATCCTGAGAAGGCAAGGTCCGTCGACAATACTCATAAACGTGTGTCCGTCGTCTGGGTAGTCCGCGATGCAACCCTGTTGAACGCCTTCACTCCGCTTCTAAAAGCGATGCTATGCCGACCTCGGAATAACGAGATTGATTTAAGCTGCCATATCTACATTAGTGGTTCGGCAGCGCCTCTGCACCCAGAGGGCACACCCTCAACCACTCCAAGTGTGCCGTTCGACTGGACTGGCTCGATTATACAGCTCGATGTTGGAAAACGTCCCAATTTCTCCGACATACTGCAAGAACACCACTGTAAGCTTGCAACGAATCTCAGGGAGAATATCCTTCGAACGGGCCAACCGCGGATGGAGAGGTCAAAGATCGGTGTCTTTTTCTGTGGCACCAAAACTGTAAAATCCGAACTCAGGCAGATTTGCTTCGAGCGGACACGACAAGGCGTTGTGGACGGAAGCGATTTGGAATACCATTTCCACCCTGAGGTTTTCTGACGCGGAATCGCGGCTCGGAGCCCTCCCAAGGTGCGTGGACCTATCTCGGGTGAACAAAATGTTAATTACTTTCATTTAAATAAATGTGCGTTCTCACCCAGAAGCGTATATATTCCATAAACTGTAGATCGGCTTATTCTTAGATATCGATCAAGGATTCAATTCCAATTTGCTATGAGGTTACAATTCAGACTCTGGTCGAGAAATGTAGTGGTTCGAGCCTGACACATACTCACCACCCCCACCACCATACGAAGTCCTTCTGCAGTGCTCCCTGGCCACTGGGACATAGTCTGGAGCTGATGCGCAGTAAAAGCAACCGCAGCATGCGGCACGCAAGGTTTCTGATGGAGACACTGTAGGATCAAACGTTCGAGACGTCGAGACGAATCATCAGAAACAGAAGCAACAATCTTATGACGAAAGGCATCGAGACAGTGGAGTTCGAGGGTTCGCTTCATGTTGTCTCTGTAGGATGACATTGCGATACTCAGGGTTGTGGCGGGGGTTGTCCACTTGACGATTGAGCGCCGGGAGTTGGACGTGACATACCCATCGCACTTGCGTCCTGTCAGGGTGCATTGCCGGCAAGCGGGTTTGTTTTCATCACATTTGACTCGCCGGATTCTATCAAGCATAAGCAGGGTAATATGTACGAGAGATGCAGGCGATTAAGGATCGTGTGCCACCACCCGAGCTGCTTACCTGCAGGTGACACATCCGAGACGAGATCGAGACGAGCCTCTTCTGATCTGTCCCATGCTATCAACGATGCTGCGTCGAAGGTGCAGTAGTGGCAAGGAATATCTCACCGGGGTTAAAAGTCAGAACCTCTTTAATCGTTACAAAAAGACTCGGGTGATGGTGCACAGGGGGGAAGCTCAAGGGCATCCATTCCAAGGCCACTATGGCATGTCACAGGGCAATCGCTGTCAACCTTATGCCGTTGTTGATCCACAGAAATGACGAAGAGCGGGAAGCCTGAAGACAAGGGTAAAATTTAGTAACGAAATATTGACCAGATTCTCGGATCTACGGCAGATCGTGACTGGGTTTGGCAGTGTCATGAGTGTGTCTTGCAACAAGTGAATAGATCCCAACATGAAAGCGCAGACGGGAAACGGATAATGACAAGCAGGGTGAAAGAAGCATCACGTGGAACTGCAGTTGGGCCTCCTGGAGGAAGTCGTGGCAGAATCCCAAGAGTTCGCTGATGCAATTGCCAGCTACGCACGAACAACCGTCCTTCACGGTGCTTACAAAGGCCAGATGGCGACGGGAGGAAATCTGGCCTCGCCTTTAACGCCATTGGAGTCTGCAGCTCGAACGCATCTCAAAGTATCAGCCTTGTGTGAAGCTCTCCTGCTCGCACCATGGTACCGATTACGAAAAAAAGAGACTAGTTATCGATTTTGAGCGACTGCTCATATGCTCCGTACATTATCTCCGGCGCCATGCAAGGAGAGAAGCCGCAGTTCGCCTTTGCAAACTGTTGACGATTTGCAAGGCCGAAATTAGCTAATTGAAAATAGTTGATAATAATAGCTTCTCTATATTGCGAGCTTTAAAACTACGAGTACGGTCGAGATACATGCTTTACTATTGAATATATTAGAAGAGCTTATAGCTAAAACGGTAGAGAAACGAGATAATAGTTATATAATACTCTTAAAGAGTAGTTTTGTATTCTATTATCTATTAGAGCGAATCAACTAGGATTTAGTCTATCATTCGTGTTAAAGAGTGGGTTCGCTATAGTCCAGATTTTTTGATTTCATCCCATAGTTAAATGGCGACATCTTTTCTTGGTCCATGGCCTCAGTCGAAGTAACACCATAATAGCTAACGTACTCCCGATCAGAGCTCTTGTTGTCGACCCACGAGTCATAACCCTGTCGCAGATCCTGGATAATCTCGTCTTTCCACAGCTCGAGAGGTTCTTTGCCCTGGCCCACTTCTCGAATGGCTCTGTTGCCCGCCATCAGGGCCAACCAGAACTCTCCCAGCTCCATTTTGGGAATGATACTGCCTGTTACCTTGCCTTCGAGCACCTTTTTGCAGAAATCGAATTCCTGGACGAGCGGCCGTGCGAGACCAATTCCGTCCACTGTGTCCAAAGCTCTGACCATTCCGCCGACGGTCCGCAGACCACCGGTCAAGTAGACCTTTGTCTTGGTCAGACCGGGGACGATCTTCTCGGCGAATTCCTGAAAGTAAGCTTCTCGTCTCTTGGTGGACTCCCGCACCTTCTCGCCCTGGTGCTGATTGCCAGTCATGAGGTTCTCTGAAGATCCTCCGCTGAGCTCGACAAAGTCAAAACGGTGTCTTTCCAGCGCTAGACAGACTTGGTTCGCTTCCTCGGGAGTGAAAGCACTCTCTTGAAATTCGGTGCTGTTGATCTTGATGCCGAGGATGAAGTTGGACGAAACTCGTCGACGAATAGCCTGCTCGATTTCCAGGTGGATACGCATTCGGTTGTTGATGTGGCCACCATATCGATCCGCTCGTTGATTGGTTATTCTGCTGAGGAATCCAGAGAGAAGAAAGCCATTCGCAGCGTGGAGTTGCATGCCGTCGAACCCGGCCTTCTCGAGATATTCAGCCGTGTGCGCAAAGGAGTCGATGATGGCCGCAATTTCCTCGTCTGACGCTGCATGGGGATCGTTAAATTTCAGGGGTCGTCGTGGACCGCTAAAGTCGTACGGGACGGCAGAGGCTGCGACTGGGTTCGGCTGAAAGTAGCTGTGACATTGCCGTCCTGGGTGAGAGACCTGAGCGACCATGAGGTTGCCTCCTTTCTTGACCGAGTGTGCCCATTGCTTGAATGCCTCGAATCTTTTGCCTTGGAACGGTGCATCCGGCGGGATCACCGGGTCTCCCACCGATTCTAAATGATCGCAAAAGATCACTGAAGGTCATTTAGCATTCCGTGTCGTCTTTTATCTGTCGCTACTCGTATTCGGGAGGCGTCACTTACTGACGTTCCCAGTCACAACCACGCCAATTCCACCTTGACCCCATCGTTCATAGACTCGATAGAGATTGGCCGTAGGGATGCCTCTCTTTTGCGGTTCTTCTTTATTCCACGACGACAATTGCTCGGTCATGGCAGCCTTCATAAACCGATTCGATGTCGTCCGACCTGAAAACGCAAACGTCATAGGCTCGCCTAAGCGGCTTGCGTCGGTGACATCGGACCTGTAACGAGGAATTTCTTCGAGGGAACCCATCTCGACAATCAACACTTTGGCACGTGGAATGTATGTGACAACGACTACCCGTCTTGGGGGCTCGAGTGGCTCTTAAGCAGATTCCCAAGAGTTCTGGTTGGTACGTCATACCTTTTTTAATGTTGCTTGCGACAGTGGCCGGCCTGACCTTCTTCCCCATGGGATCTTCCGCATCTTTGGGCCAAGCTCGCAATCCGGCAATATCACCTGATGAGGTTTGTGCCTCGCTGCACAGTACCACGGTGTCAACTCTAAACGATGAGTCTGTCACGGCGCACAGTGGAGTTAGTGGGTGAGAAAGACACGGCTCGGAGAAGACAAATTACCAATATTGGCTTGTCCCGACGAACGACGCTGGATCATGGACGCCGGAAAAGACTGGTCAACCCTGAGTGGAGTGAAGGATCTTGAAGCTCAAAATGCGGGAAAGCAAGAGATTAGGTTATCCAATGCACCCCCCCAATGTGGAGGAGGTGATCGGGGGTGGGACCGCTACATAGCATGTCATCGGTAATTGCCTCTTTGGGGGCAACCAGGCACAATCGACCGAAGCCACTTCGACTGGCTTGTGTGTACATGCAGGGTGAACTCTACTTCGACGGCTTCTGGTTGGCTTCAAATTGCACGACCACATTATCTGTCGAGCATTAGACTGCTTGTAGTCTTTAAACAATTCTGATCAGAGGTTTATCTTGAATTACTATTCTGTGCTTTTGATTGCGACAGCTCCGGCGATCTTGAAGACAACTTTACGACGCCAGGCCCAACAAAACGGATCTCTGCATTCTCTCGATTCTTTCGGCCGCACGTCTGAGCTAAGCTCACAATGGCAACTTGGGAATTCACAGTCCAGCATGATATCATGGCCCCTCCAGATATCGTCTACCAGGTGTGGCTAGACGGCAACGACAGCCGGGGACCTTGGGTCGGTGATGGTGACAGGACCATCGACGGCCGCGAGGGGGGGAAATATTCGTGGGACGATCGCAATTTCTCAGATATGGGAGGTGCTGGGGGGTGCTGGGGACATTGGGGCGAGTTCACGAAGCTCAACAATGCGATACTCCCGTACAACATCGAGTATACGTGGAAGTCGCAATGGACCGATCACTACGACTCGATGATGTTGATCTCGCTGGACACCGACAAGACCGACGACAGGTTCACCAAAGTCACCGTGCGCCAGACTGGTCTGCCGGACAACAGACACGGCTATGAGCACAAGCATGCGTGGATCCGCATCCTGGGAGAAATGGGGGCAAAGTTCTGGGGAAATGCAGGCCCGAAGGACAAGAGAACCAAAGTTTTGGTCTGATGGACACTTGACGACCAATAGATTATATGTGACATGCTGCCCGCATACATAGGTGTGATCAGTCAATGTGAACACTTGCAGTATATCAGAGACTTTTTTCTAGAATCTCTCCTTCATCTCCCCGTGAAAGTCGAAGAAAGTCTCATCATCGAGGCGTTATGTTTCTCCCTCTAGAAATCTGTGCTGTAACTTGTTCCACCGTCCCATGACAGATACAAGCATACGAGGACACATGCTCAGACACCTCTCATTACGCGTTGCGGTCACCACCAAAAACATGGTGATATATTGTCATATTTTCATTTGGTAAACATGTGTTGATGTATATGCCTCAAAGGTCCAAGCTCAGCACAGCTCTTCCTTTCAGTCGACCAGTCGCCAATTGCTCGCAAAGGCTGTCGAGGTCTTCCAGTTTTCCCTTTGTCAGAACCGGACGGACCAACCCACGCACGGTGAAGTCGAGGGCCTCGTCGACATCCTTCAACGTGCCTGTCGTACTGCCCTGAATACTGCAGAAAGTCAGAAAACGCACAAACATGTCCTGGTTATTCATGACTTACGTGAGCCTGTTCCCAATAACGAGCATGGGATGTGCGCCCGCAACCGCCGTTGGGTCTGGGGCTAAGCCAATGGCGACAAGAGTACCACCGACACGAAGGTACGTCGGGGCTGCTGCGTATGTCTCTTTGCTGGCAGGAAACACAATGACAGCATGTGCTCCATAGCCGGTTATTTCATGGATCCGAGCGGCAATGTCAGACGTTTCCTTGAAGTCGATAAAGGCTTCGGCGCCCAGATCCTTGCAGAACTCGCCCTTGTCGCCGCCTCCGTCCACCGCAATCACCCGCATTCCCATTACGCGAGCGTACTGAACGGCAAAGTGTCCCAAACCGCCTCCAGCGCCTGTTTTTGGCATGTCAATATAGACCTGATTGATCCAAAGTCAGGCGCCGGCCATCTTACCGAGAATGACGATCCATTGCCCCGGGTGGACTCCGCTTCGTTTACACGCTACATACGCGGTCACACCTCCACACATGATTGGGCCAGCCTGTGAAATGGTGTTATCATGGGATGCTCTCGAGGACCAGACCCGTGTGAGTCAACCACAAAGGCGGCACTCGGCTTACCTCTTCGTCCGTTACGCCATTGGGAATCTTGGTGGTGTATCGTCCATCGCTGAGAGCGTACTGTTGAAAGGTCCCCGGCTGGTTGAAGCCAGGGTGTTTCTTGTTGGGGCAGTGAAGCTCGTCATCGCCTCCATTCTTGCACAAATGACACTCTCCACAAGTGCTATAGATCCATTTGATACCTGCACGGTCCCCGATCTTCCACTTGCTTTCCATGCCGGGACCTACAGAAACCACTACACCGGCACCTTCGTGGCCAGCAATGCCCTGACACGAGTCTTGCATTCCCCATTGGAAGGCGGCCCAGTCATCATGAAGGAGGCATTTATCTGACGCACACAGTCCGGACCTTAGTGTGTTTTAGCGAGAGCGAGCTGAGGTGGCGCAATGGTCCGCATGCTTGCGAAGTTACTTACCAGCTGATCTTGACAAGAATCTCGCCAGGTCTAGGTGTTGGTACATCTATCTCCTTGATGACAGTCTTGGCGTCATTCCCACTGCCTTGTTTGACGGCCGCCTTCTGCTTCCTCGGGATGTCGATAGTCGCAGGAAAGGTGTGCGCTTTTGTATAGATAGCAATATCTGTGCCATTTGTGCCGTTCATTTTGTTGGCCAGAGTACTTTGATTTCCAAGACCTGTTGTGGACCTGTCGAGCGATGGAATTCCCAACTGTGATTTCGAAGCTTGCTTCTACTCAACCTCAATTCGTCATGTCCCTCTCCATCATATACATGTTCGTTCTACTCTTCTTGCCGCGAAGTTTCCTCCTTCCTCGATTATACCGAAGTGTCCAATGGTACGCCGCGGAGAGATCTCCATGGAGAATGCAGCCCTGGTCCAAAATCCTGGCGCAAGATCGTGAACACAGCAGAGCGCCTCGGTGCAGCGTACCGTGGCGAGGCACTCGTGATGGCTCGAAGAGGCAAGTTCCATCATATGTTCTCCAACAGCCAAGGCCGTCTGCACTACCCGCAAACGGGCCCAAATTTCTCTTATGATGAGTTCGGGTGCTCCACACCGTTTTTCGCAAGTCAAAAATTCGGTTCGGCATCCATGATTCATCCGATAGTCTCCTTCTCATTTCGCCGAGGACGGACCTCGAACGGTAAGAACCAGGAATGTCTCACATGCCGACCAAGACCACCCTGCAGGGTGTAGAGTCATCCAGACTCAATTTATTGCTCCTGGCGGTCACCGCGGACTTTGTAAATCCCAAATCTGGCGGTGAAACGGTGATACCTTGTTAATCTCCGTCTTTGGAGGAGGTTGATGGCAAGGGATAAATGAAACGACAGCTTCAGCAGATTCCACAGTGAAGGGCGTGTTGAGGCAATCAAAGGAAAAAAAGCCCCTTTGTCCATTATTCAAAATGGCATCCTACAAAATGAAGAAGCCCGAAACTCGCCTCTTCATGGGCGGAGAGTTCGTCACACCAAAGAGCGGAAAGACATTCGAGGTTCACAACCCCGCAACAGAAGAGCTTGTTGCCAATGTATACGATGCTGGCCCGGAAGATGTCGATGCTGCCGTCGAAGCCGCCAAGGATGCTTTTGAAGGTTGGGAAGGCCTAGGTGCTCTTGGCCGAACCGCGGTTCTTCTCAAGTTGGCAGATGCTATCGAAGCGAACGCGGAAGAACTGGACTACTTGGACGCAATCTGCATGGGAAAACCCATTTCTGATTGTGAGCATATTTCCTTTTGGCTTGAAGTAATTGGGACGCTTACCAGACACAAAAGTTTGCAATGCTTTCTTCGCCGCATTCTGTCTTCGCTACTATGCCAACAAATCTATGGACGTACAGGGCACAAGCTCTCTGAACACCCCAGGCATGATCAACATGGCTTGGAGACAACCGTTCGGCGTTTGTGCAGCCATTATCCCTTGGTATGTTGCTAAAAAGGTTTCCTGTCAAGATAAAATATACTCACTTGGACGAACTCAGGAATATTTCTCTCATCACCTTCATCAATAAAGTCGGCCCTGCTCTGAGCGCTGGAAACACACTCGTCCTGAAGTCCAGCGAAAAGTGCCCTCTTTCAATCCTCGCAATCGGTCGCCTTTGTCAAGAGGCCGGCGTTCCCAAGGGTGTTCTTAACTTGCTTTCCGGATTCGGGCGTCCCTGCGGCGAGGCATTGGCCAAACACATGGACGTGCGAAAGCTTTCATTTACAGGCTCCCAGATTGCAGGAAGGGCGATCAAGAAGGCCGCTGCAGAGTCCAACCTGAAGAAAGTTACCCTGGAGCTGGGTGGAAAGTCACCCTTGATTGTCTTCCCGGACGCGGACTTTGACAAGGCTGTTGGGGCTGCAACGGCCTCGATACTCATGCTCAGCGGTCAGGCCTGCGTGGCTTCGACAAGGTATTCTCCACACGAAAACGAAACCATTATCTCGCGCCGAAGCTAACCAGTATACACAGAATCTACGTTCACAAGGCCATCTCGGCCAAATTTACCGATGCAATGAGCGCGGCCATCAAAGCCTCTGGTGCTTCCGGCGATACTCTTGCCAAGGCCACCACTCGCGGTCCACAGGCCGACAAGGCCCAGTTCGACCGTGTCATGGGTTTCTTGAAAGCAGCTCAGGCTGATGGTCTCAGCATGCCCGTCGGCGGCAAAGCCGAAAATAAGCAGGGGTTCTACATCGAGCCCACCATCATTGCGAACGCGCCCGAAAACCATCCTGTCGTGCGAGAGGAGATTTTCGGTCCCGTCGTGGTTGTCAACACGTTCGAGACCGAGGAAGAAGTTATGAAGCTGGCCAATGGTGAGAGAATGTTACCTCCACTTTGAAATACATCATCATTATCATCATTTTCTCCGATGTACTGACTTTCGAATGCAGATACTGAGTTTGGCCTATACTCCTCCGTCTTCACCAAGGACATCAGCCGCGCACTGCGTATCGCGAAAAAGTACGAGGCTGGCATGTGCGGCATCAACTGTACCTCGCCGACGTTCTCGGTTGATCTGCCGTTCGGTGGATGGAAAGGTAGTGGCGATGGACGAGAGTATTCGCAGTTTGCCTTCGAGGCTTGGACTGAATTGAAGACTGTATTGATCAGTTTGTAGATTGAGTGACCTCAAAAAGTGAACGAAGATATTGATCATATGCAGCTTTGTGCCCGCAGTCGATAGACTATCAATAGATTTTCTTGTTTTTTTGTTGGTCTTGGTGAGTAGGCGAGACGTATTAAATAATGTTGGCCACTCCTCTACCCTCTTACGCGTCATCTTCAGAGAGGTCAATCACAATGACACAGGCAATAAGCCGAACTCAACCTCAGGAACTATTCTCTAGGACAGATGAGTGAGACAGATATGAGTACTGCTTGAGACAATGTTGGCGTGTTCTTGATTACCTACTTAATCAATGCCTACTTGAGATATCTTGATGAAAGTTTGCCCTCCGCGGCTTTCTATCCCTTCTGCCCGGACTTGTCAGTCAAGAAACTGGACATGATCTCTCCATATATCCCGTTGAGTCTTCATATGATTGATACGCTTACCCTCATCTTCGTAGCCAATGGCCAAGGAACATAATAGCTGCATATCGTCTCCGATCTCAAGCTCTTTCCGCACCAAATGCGGCCAAACGGTAATCGTGCCCTGGAAACAAGTCTGGACTCCCTGATCGGCGAGCAACAGAGCCAAAGTCTGGAGATATAGCCCGATGGATAAGATATCTGACGGACCGAGATCTTTGTCCATGGCAATGATCGCAACGGTGGGTGCGTGGTAAAAATCGAAATTCTTCATAAAAGCATGTGTGTATAGGTGTTTGTCGTCGCGAGGGATGTCGAAGCCGTTGGCCGAGAAATAGAGTTGGTCCTCGAACATGCCGCGATGGCGAGCAAACACTTCAACATTTGACGGGAGACTCATAGGTACTCGGTCTTTGAATGCCCGATGCAAGCTTGCCTTGACTTTCTCGAGCCGGGCCCCGCTGGTCACCGTCACTCGCCACGGCTGTACGTTCAGCGACGACGGTGCCAGTTGAGCAAGTTCCAATGCTTGCTCTAGTTTTGATTGTGGAACGGGCCGTGGACTGAATGCTCTTGTGTTGTGTCTTGATCGGATGAGCTTCGTGATTGAGTTCCGAGAGCCATTGACTCTAGATGCATCTTCTTTGGTGGAATACATGGTAGACGTTCTTACTAACAGAAAGACAAATAATATGACATTACTTGACATCTTGAGACTGCACAGATAGTGGCATGATGGCTACATAATATACGAAAATGACCTTCGTGGATACACTTACAGTTCCATCCCTAGTACGAATCGGCTCACGGTATCCTAATGCTGGCCGCTTCAGCAATTGGTTGTATGGTACTCTGTGAATGCACCGGTGATTTCCAAATCGGAGGCACAAGATAAAAACCACGCTCACTAGGCCGAATTCGTCTATGGAAATGCTCTTCGGTACTCGTAACGTGTCTTTTTATGCTTTGCCGATTGCCACGAGAGGAGGTCAAGACTGATAGTTTCACATCGAGGCCATGTAGTGGGAGTGGAACCTCTGGAGAGCCAGATTATCGACCCTCAGCTACCAATTGAGATATATTTCCATGTTAAACACACCAATCAATCCGGCTAGGCTGCCATCGTGCCATGAGGAGAACAGAAGCGATGATCGCACTGCGCTTCCCTAGCAAAGGTATATTGTTTGAGACAAAGATTTCAGCTGGGAGACTCCCTGTGCCGCCTGATAGGTGCGACACGCGATCAAAGGGCATGTTGCGTGTTGAATAAGATGACCTTCAGGTGGTTAATAGTGTAGTTTCTCAATCTCTCGCCCCAGACATACAACGGTATGGCAGCTGCCAGGGAGAACATCCAGATGCCAGCCATCGTACCAAAAACCTATCCACCGGTTAGCCAATTGTTCGTCAGCAAGTGTCCTAGTTGAGAACCTACCGCAGCATAGCCGACTTTCGAGTACCATTGCGAAAAGCCGTAGGTGAATGCAAACGTCACCAGTTCTTTGACACCGTTCACCATGAGCATACCCTCAAGAGCTACCTCAGGGTATGAGTCCAAGACATATGTCATGGCGATGTTGGCGGCGGCTGGGGAGATACTGATGCATCCGTACCCGACGTACAACAACATCCAATGCAAGCCCCTTTCGGCTCCAAACCCGAACATCAACAGTCCAGCCGAGCCGACCACGAAAGGGATCACCAGGAAAACTAAACGGTCCTCTGGAACAAATTTGCCCCCGCGACGACGGGCGCATCGCCGCACCCACATGTCTGTCAAGATTCCGCCTGAAAGTGCTCCGACCAAGTTGCCAACTGTGCGCAGGTCAGTGAATATGTAGTTGCCCCAGGGTTCACGGGTACGTACTCATAGCAGGGACGTTGACCAGACCAGCGATTGCAGTCGTAAAGTTGTAAGGCTCCACTTGAAAGATGAAAGATGTGACAGTACCGGCGCCCAGAAGCCAGGCCAGGCACACGGCGTCTGATGCGAATTCGTCAGCGAAAGATATTAGGACGGGGGCGCAATACATACAAGCAAAGGCGCCCCAAGCAACAGCCGGGTAAGCAATAAGAGGTAGTGGTCGGACGAAGTGAAGAAACCACGACTGGCTGGCGGTGCCTGACCAGGGGTTGAGTTCTTGTATGAACGTCTTCCGGGTGCCAGCCAATTCCACATGCTCATGGTTATGTTCGAGGTTTCGGTTTTGCTCAACAGTTTCAACGAGCTCGTCTTTCTCGGCACTGGCAGGCGCACTTTGGGGTACGGGGGTCGTTGATTTAGTAGCTGCAGCATTTATGGATCTATTCCACCGCGTTTCGGGGAAGAGAAAGATGAAGCCGACAAAGTTTAAGCCCCCTATAATAGCAGAGGCCCAGGAGGTCCAGTGCCAGTCTCCCTCTGTGCGTGGTTAGCGACCTAGTTACCGTTGGTAAAGAATGGTTTTGTGGAAATATACTCTCAGCAATCACTCCAGTGAAGACGGGACCAAGCGAGTTTCCGAAGTAGAGGGCGATCACGTAGATGCCCATCTTAGAGCCTCTTTCGTGGAGATAGAACAGGTCCTGGCAATCTGACTCAGTAAGGTTCTCCCCCTTTCCACAAGAAAATCACTCACATTGACCGCCACGGCACCTAGAGCCTCTGTGCAAGCGCCGCAAAAGGCGCCGAGAGCTCGTGCAGCGAGAAGACTTCTGTAGCTAGTGGCAAGACCGGCCCAGATCTGGCACAGGAACATTCCCAAAGAGGTGGTTAGGAAGACCGGTCGTCGGCCAATATACTCAGCAGTAGGAGCCCAGAAGAATGACTACAACACAAGTCAGCACTATGTGGTGTCACCGACAATGGGTCACCGACAGAGAGCGAGGCCGTCAAAACACACCAGGTCAGCAGACCTGAGGTGCTGGCCAGGTTGATGCCGAAATCCAGGCTGAGATTGTAGAAGGCTGGAAAGAGACCGCCGACCCAGGCATTGGTCATGAACCCGAACACAAGCACATTAAGAAATGCTGCCCATTTCTTCCACTGAGGGAACCGGAGAGGATCATTGACATCGTTTGAGGGGCGTGGGACGAGAATGATATCTGCCCCTGTGTGGTTATGATGCTCCGCTTCTTCGATTCTGCTTACTTCAGCATCAATGAGGGTCACCTCACGCTGCTCGTGCCCGAGTTCACGGAGTGTATGAAGTCGCATGTTAAAAGATGAACAAAAGAGGTTTCCTGAGAACGGTGCCTGAAAGTGGTCTGACATCTTCATCGTGGTATTGTCGCATGGTGGTCTTATATCTATCTCCAGGCATATTAGGATCCGAGTAATCCAACTCGACATGTAGCTGTCACAGATCTCCAGCATTCGCAGAATCCCCATGGGGTTCAGGATGAGGGCTGGATTGCTGTGAGACTCATGGGAAATGACCGAAGAGGGTTGAACCAAGCTCGATATGGTATACACCGAAACTGAAACTTCCCTCGACTGGTAGAGACTTGCCTGTCCTGGCTGGTCATTGTGGAAGATTTCAACTTAGGAAAGCAGTTGTCAAATCAAAATCATGGCTGACATTGCATTATCCATGCTCATGTCCTGATCTTTCAAAGATGCCTAGTGGCATTCCAGCCATATTTCTCTCATGGCTCCAAGTTTTGCGGCCAGGTTTGAAATTCAATGGCGCACACAGGTTTCTTCGGAGTGTCAAGCAAGTATCGTTCCAGCAGTCGAAGTCCGCACTTGATCGACCGTTCTCGACCCCAGCTTGTCTTCTGAACAAACTTTAACGAGTACAGATGGCTAATCAGCGGAGTGGTATTGGTCCAGAACATGACGCGCTCTACCATCTCGGCTGTTATGAGCTTTGGCAAATTGTTTACTAAGCAAAAATTGTAGCTTTTCAATGACACTAGTGGCTGGTTATCCCTTCCGCGGATGGTGTGGGACCATCGGGCCTTGGCGCGTGCAACACCAAAAGTCGATATGGCTTTTTGAATGAATTGGCAACTTAATGTGCTCATATATATATGAATCC
>Ga0105239_10002224_pt1 | contig 24899 bp, 17 predicted proteins | sample KBSC44metaG_FD_92761 | JGI IMG/M metagenome (GOLD analysis project Ga0105239, IMG submission 92761) | Corn rhizosphere microbial communities from Kellogg Biological Station, Michigan, USA - KBS C4-4 metaG | ecosystem: Host-associated > Plants > Roots > Rhizosphere > Soil | place: Michigan, USA...
CCAGGATGAGGACAGGAATAAGAAGGGCCGCCGTGGCTATGTACAGGGGCCAGTTGTCTTTGCGGATAAGGTTGCGCATGATGAATAAGGCTGTCACTAAATATAGGAAGATTCACTGCAGTGAGGGTACAGTATAAAATCTTCTCCAGCGGAAGATCGGGTCAGTCCTGAGTTCTTCAAAAAAATTACGGATGTCTGTGGGCAGTCTGTCAGGAGGCTATCATGCTAGATGCATGAAGTGCTGTGAATACCTCTCAGCCACGCCAAGGCGATAAAAAAATCCCTGAAGAGATGTCTGAAGAAGTAATTACCCCTTTCATCTCTGATAAGGAGTGCATTGTTTTGCAGGATCAGCTTCAGGCAATTCATGTCGCGAATCATACCGTTGTTAAACCGGCTGAATTTACCTTTATTGTTTTGCAGACATTGGCAGCATATACCGATAATATCCTTGTGGGGGCTCGAGGGGAGCGTATCGACGCAGGTGTGTAATACGAAGTGCATCAGCAGCTCGATCGTTTCATTCCGGTCGAGATGGAAATTCACCCTGCCTGATTGCGGCGGGAATCTATTTTTTCAGCCTGACTAATACCTTTTTGCGAGCGAACGTGCTCTAGGTGCCTGTTATTCCGTCTCCTCATCCTGCTGTGGCAGGTAATTCTTTTCCGCCCAGTCGAACAGGTATTGGCAGATGTCTCTATAATAATTTTCGTCCTCCGGCATTACTGCCGTGGAGAAGGTAAAAGTGGCTCTTTTCATGCATCCTCTCACAAGTTTATCCAGTGCCGTGGCTGAAGAGTTCTTACCTCTTTCCCTTCTTTCCATTGCTATTGCCTGAGCAAATCCCTTTCTGAAGCCAATACCTGAGCGTTCAATGATCTGTACCAGCGAGTCCGCGCTCATTTGGTGCAGCAATTCCCATCGGGCGCCGTTCTGATCCGCCCCCGTATCGAAAAGCCAACCCGACAGCCACAATGTGTAAAAATAATTTCGAGGAGAACTGATGATCCTGTCCTTCGAAAGAGGCTTGCCCGTAATGATCTTCCATCTCCAGAAGCTGATCAGCGGAAAGACACGCTGTGTCATAAAGGCCTGGGTCATACGATTGCCGGCTTCATAGGGCGGCACTATAAACTCATTGTCTTCCAATGCCTCGATCAATGCCCCGCTGAGTCCAGTGTCAATCCGGCTGGCCTGAACCGGGGTTTGCGGGGCATGGGGGAATCCAAATTCCGCAGCAGCTTTCTGAAATACCCTTGAAATTACCCGGGCCAGGGCTGTTCTATACCCGGCAGGACCAAAATAGTCGGCCCCGCTGTTGAAGACCTGTGAATCCAGGTATTGCGTGATGGCTGTTTCTGTTGTTGCCTGAGATAGCCCTGTACCCCACACTTTTCGCGCAAGCTCCTCCATAGACGCGCATTGCAACATTTCCTCGCAGTCGGTGTCACGGATCGTGACAGCGTCCTGTTTATACATGGGTAGTTTGTTCATACGGTTTCAGGTTTAATAATTAACCCCTTTGTGTAGATATTATCCACACACTGATCGATTTCTTCGGGATGATCCAGATAATGTTCCCTTAGTGATGTGAATGAGTGGAGATGTAATTCCGAGCGCAGTTTCCTCAGAATGTTGTGAAATGAGGCTCCCAGGCTGTCACGTTTCCAGGGCTGACTCTCTTCCCCCTTTTCCACCAGCTGTTCAAATATCTTCTTTGTAAAGGCCCATCTGACAAAACCCTGGATAATCATAAGGTTTATCAGCCATGTGCTTTCTTCGCTCTTATCATTTGTGCTGAAAAGCGGATGTTTTTTGTCCAGGTATACCATAAATCCTGACATGGGAGGCATATCCAGATCTTGGTTAGCTGAGAAGTCCCAATGGATGAGATGCCGGCCGCTACCTTCATATTCAGATATGGGGAATATGCTGCCCCTGCCAATGGTTGCATCCTCGATAGGTATGGTCGCGATGATGCTGCCGGGCGGACGACCCCATTCGTTAACTGATTTCCCATTAACGGGTTGTACAAAAATATTACATTCCACCCGTAATCTAGTTGAGCAGGAACCCCTGGGAATGATACACGTCAGGGCTGACGGCTGCGGGAAATGGCATACCTGGGTGGCACCGCAACCGGTGAACTTCTCATCACCCGTCCATCTGATCATAATCCGGGATTCTTCATCAGGGGATATATAACCGGCGAGATCCGGCATTTCCCTGCGGGGCTCGATATTCACCATCACCTCAAGATCTTCATGGACACTGTTCCATTCCGACAGATCGCCGGAAGGCGGAGTATTACCATATCTGAATGTAAACTCCTTTCGGAAACAGGATGGATCAATGATTGGCCATGCGAAAAATGTCTCCATGTCAGGACTGATTATTAATTTTTGAAATATCAAAGGAGATCAGGGCATCCTTTTTCACCGGCTGTATCGTCAACTGCAGGGATACAGATTCGGAGGGAGGTGAGGAGGTGGAAAAGTTGATGTCCGTATCTTCCACTATTGTGGTGCTAATGCTTCCGGTGCATTGCAGGATCCTGAATGGAAATTCATACCCCAGATTTTTTCTCCATGAGCTGCTGTCGTAGGACCGTCGTTCACCTCCTGCCAATACCGAAATTATATAATCACCGGCAGAAATATTTTCCGCCGTCAGGTCAAATTGAATATTCCCGTCCTGCAGATAGACAGGCGGCTTCACCTGCAGTCTGGGTTTCCTGTTGCCACCGCCAATGCCAGCACCGCCACCGCCCGATGACTTAGTTCCCGGGGGAGTAGTTTCAATGCCTCCGACATCGGTGCTCAGCAACAACTTCCCCAGAATTTTCGCAGATGGAGAAATCTGGTTGTCAGAAGAGATAATGCCTCCACTGTGTAGAGCATCGGCGATAATCTTTGGTGCCTGCTCACGGACAGTATTTACGTATGTTCTGAACCATTTTTTTTCAGCGTCAAGATCTTCGAAATTCCATTCGGAATGAGTGGCGGATTCACAAACTTTAAAGGCATTGTCCAGCTTTTCTAGCTTCGCATTCGGCTTACCGTTGGGTTTGACCTCTTGTTTGGAGTTTACAAGAAACAAGGCAGCCACCGAACTATCCGTTCTTGTCCGTACGGGAACATCGAAAACCACCATCCTCGGCCACCGGATCATAAATATCCTGTTGAAGAGCGCTTTGTCGGCCTGTGGTGGAATGATCTGAAAAGCCACCGTTCCCAAAAATACATTTCCATATCTCTCGGTCCATATGGGTTTGACAGTGCAGGAATTTTCCGGATCGATGCCCGCATTATTATTTTCAGCGGCCTTTAACAGCTTGCTCATGGCAGCATACTCTGTTGCAAGTCTGATTTCCTGTCCACAATTGATAAACTGGAGAGGGCATAGTTCTCCTTTTTCATGTACTTGTCTCGTGATGGTCATGCGTGGCCAGAACCATTTCTGTACGGATGCTGCCACCATCCCTTCGATAGCTTTGATGGCGGCATCCGTGTCATCCACTTCTTCCGGGTCCTCATCACCTTCTGTTTTTTCCCGGGGGAGAAGCAGATTCTGAAGGTCGGGTGCAATTATGCAGATGACTGTGCCGGTTTCACCCTTTTGCAGCCGTTTGTGCAATAATCCCATTTTTTTGAGGATCTGTACGATCTCTCCCGAATTTTCGATAGGAACGGGGGCGTCACGTTTTTCCTCTTTCACGCGATATGTATCTCCCCACCAGGCAATGCCTGTCCCATTTTTTGTCGCATCATTTTCCTCCTCGGAAATCATGCAAAAGGCGAGCCGTTCATTTTTGTCCGTTCTTGAATAATACATCACCAGACCTGCCAGACCAAGATGATAAAAAATTGTCTTGCCGAACCCATATGATCCACCAGCGAGGTCCTCGCCATGATTGATCCCCAGATGGTAAACCAGGTTTTCAAAATTCTTCCTGCCCTTATAGGTGTCTTGATCTCGGCTATCCTGTCTGACAGGACCTGTAAGACCGGTTGTGCCTTTATCCGACAGCACCAGCAGCACGGGATCACCTTGCCTGATGCGCTCCTCCATTCTTTTAAACAGGGGGTCATTTTTTTTCTGTGCGAGCATTCCGATCTTGCCGACAACCTCATCATGATCCTTACACCGGATAAAGTCAAGTTCAACAGTCACGCGTCCAGATTTACCATCCCACGCATCCAAAGAGTTTTGTACCAACTCCCGTAGCAGGATGTCTAGCTTAAACAATTTTGATTTTCCCAGTACTTTCATGAGGCCTTTTGCCTGCACGGCCATATATATTTTGAGATGATCAGACCTCTTTAACATCAGAATAGATTTTAGATGATGGATTCGGGGAGGCCGGGATTGCTGTCAGCCTCCTCGTCATTTTCATATGCATCTGCCAGGTCCAGTTGTATACCTTGCGCGCCTTTCTGCCTGTTGGGCGGGTTCATCACCAGCGACAGGCCTATTATATGTTCCACAGCCTGGAGATCCGTACGTTTATTATTGGTGGGAGGTCCACCGGCGGGAGGAGGGGTATAGGTAGAGTCCTTGTCGATGGGGTAAATAATCAGGACGGGATTCAGCCTTTTGTCCCGTCGCAACTCCCATATTTCCGTCTCCTTTGCCTTTTCAGGGAATGGTTCGGGCCAGTCGCACAGAAGATCGCGTGTGGCCCTAAGTGATTTCAGGTTGATAAATACAGGAGACTTTCCGGGAACTTCATTATCTTCTTTGATCCTGCTCCTGTTGATCATTTTGACAGCGCTGGTAGGCGATCCAAAAGTCTTTTCTGAATTGCCTCCCATCACGACCACCGACCACAGACCATATGCGTCTTTGTTCTTTTCGATAAAGTCCAGCATATGCCGGCCGTTAAAAGTGTTGGAGTGCTCCCAGAAGAAGAAATTGCCAAGTAGCTCCAAAATGTGATCAGCAGGGACATTGTTGTAAATGGCCTTTGTTGAATCTTTCCCCCGAGGCAGAGCGTAACCTTCGATCTTATTTAGCATTGCTGATGTGAGCCGCAGGTTATTCTGCAGCCACGAAGCTTCATTGTGAAAGAGGATGGTCTGCGGCGCCGCGCCGGAATAATCAGCTTCGACTACGACCGTATTACCCATTACGCTTTTACGCGTGATGGCCATCGCCGGCATCTTTTTGATGATGGGAGCTTTGTTGGCGGGGCTCTGTCCCTGCAAATACAACTGGAGGGTCTTCCGCAAATTCAGTTCCATGATGACAAGATCCCTGAAGCCTTGTTTCAGGAATTCTGTCGTCCAGAGCCTGGTAAGTAATTCGTATCCCTGACGGAAGCCAAACCATCTACCCATCTGTAACAGGGTGTCATAGCCGCTCTGCGAGGTGAAATTTCTCGCAAAATAGGATGATACCAGCCCCTCAAGTGTGAGACCGCGGGAAAGAGTGTTACCGCCGATGGCTATCTGAAGCTTTTCTGACGCCGGACTTTCATCCGAATAAAAGATCCTGTCCAGTCCGATGTTCAGACTGTTGTCCACCCTGATCTTTATATCCTTTATTACCTGGTCCATCTGTGCGGCTACCTCTTTCCATGCCGGATAATCCGACGGGCGTGGACGTCCGTAATCGGGGAAAGCATCATCCAAATTGCCCAGACCGACGCGCTGTGTTTCGGCTTCCCACAATTCGCGCCATTTCGGCCGATGGCGGGTCCAGTCGGCCTGTAATTGCCGGCAATATTCGCTGACAGTTGTAAACATGGCCACATGATCAAGGGTCCTGCTGCTCGTGTGTATCAGCATGGTGGACCAGGCGTCAGGCGTATGTACTCTGCGTGCGGCAGAAGCAAGAGCGAACCACCTGATGGCCTGTTCAAGACCAGGAGATACAATGGGGTTATAAGGCTTCCCCTTCTGGGGCACCGTCTGCACGATATCGTCTTCGGCAAGTGTCCTTATTACATCCAGAGGAATGATCGTTTCTTCCTCTTCCGTCTCATCAGGATTGCCGAATATCTGCCAAGGGCCAAAATAGCGTCCTGACGGACGCAGAAAGTAAAGGAAATCCTTAGGGTATAATGTCTGTTGTCCCGCTTCATTCAGCAGGTTGGCAAATGGAGTTGCTGTAAATCCCAGATAAGAGGTTTTGCCTTGTATGGGACAGAAAGGATATCTGCTGTCGGAAATGATAAGCGACTTTATTTCCCTGTTGATAGCCGTGATGGTATCGTTGTTTACACCCGCATTCGGGGTGGCCTGATCCGCCTCATCATCTATCACGAGGCCTCGTATATTTGAGTAGTCGGCCGGATTAATGGTCGTCAGGAAGGCCCTTAGTTTTTTCAGGACAGAGGCATTTTTCAAAAAGACCCCGATAGCCACCTGTCTGCGGCTCTGATTGTTCAGTTCCGGCAATGTGCTGTTGGCCTTCCCCGGCACGGCAAGGCCTGGCCCGTTATGATTCGAGATCCAGGTAAAATAAAAGGGCGGATTGTTCTTTGTCTGCCAAGGGTCCGTAACATCCCTTTTGATGCGCTGTTGTGTCTGCATCCGCAGACTTTCCAGGGTGCCGGAAAGAACAATGATCAGATTGAACCCCATGTCCGCGGCAGCTGATATGACTCCATTGAAGATGGTGGTCTTCCCCGATTGCACCTGACCGATGACCAGGCCCCGTTTGTCTGCATTCAGAGCCGGCTGTGGAAGAAATTGTTGTACGATGACATTGCATTCATCCTTTATTCTATCCAGGTCTTCCCTGCTCCTTCCATCCGATGACAACTTGTCAAAATACACGCCCCAACAGGTGTACTCATTCTCGGAAAGGATATAACCATTCTGGGCACCCATGGTCCGGAAAATACCTTCCTCGATGCCTGCTACCCTTGACAATTCTCTTTGGTAGCTCTCCAATGCATTCATAAGGCCATGGTTATCAATATGTACGCCCAGAAAAGGCCCATGCTCTATAAACCATTTTTTTTCTCTCTCGGACTGAAGGATATGATCGATAATGTCAATAGGAGGTTTCTTCTCGTTTTCACGGATGGTCTCTACCCTGTCCCTGATCAGTGCGGTTATAGATTTGCTCATTCGATAAGGCGAATTGGTTGGCGGAAATCCACATAACCAACAAAACTAAGCCAATGGATAATTCGCTGCATACCGTCAAAACACGGTATTTTGACCTTTTGCCGGCTAAGTGCCTCCTATAAACACTTTAGAAGGAATTCCAGCGGTAAGTTTAAGTATTATTTTTGAAATTTTAATTTACTTTATAGCCTAAATGCAGCTGGACATGGATATTATGGAGCGAATGCAGCAAATTGCTAAGTATCTGGCGAGGTTTTCTGCGGAAATAGAGCAACTGAACAGCATCCGGGACTTTGGGGCCAATACATATGCGGAAAATATAATGGTTCATCTTCTGAACGATGTATATGGCCTGCGTCTTATTAACCTGAATACCGGGGAGCAAAAAAATATGCCTGCTATCGACCTGCTGGACGAAACGGCAACACCTACTATAGCCTTTCAGGTCACCAGCGACAGCGGTCTCGCGAAAATCAAGGACTGTATCCGGAAATATTTCAGGAATGGGGTGTATAAAAAGGCGGCAAAGCTGAAAGTCTATATTATTACTCAGAAACAGGAGAAATACTCCCAGGCGGCCATCGACAATGTCATCCGGGAAGAGATCGATCTTCTCGTTAGGAACAAAAAGACCGGCAGCGCCCATGATATTTCATTCTCCTTCAGAGTGGACAGAGACATTCTGGATAGACTGAAACTGCAGGCCCAGCTGATGGCGGATAATGATCTGGAAAAAATAAGACGGACACAGCTCAATCTGCTGGAGCAGTTTGGGTCTTTCTATGAAAGGGTAAGCTTGGGAGACTACTACGTCGGACTAAAGGGTATGTTTTACGACGTCGTCATGGGTGACGAAAAGGGAATGACGCTGAATGAAGTGTACGTAGAACCCTCCTTTGCCGTCATCAATTCGTCATTAAAAAAGGATAACCCTGCGTTGGCGCGGAATGCCGGGAGAAAGTTTTCTCCTGCTGACTCCCGGTACAAGGTAGGCGTGTTCATCGATGACCTGTTTGCAAAGGACAATACACTGGACCTGAAAATAATGTCTCGGCTGGTTTTAATACTCGGATACCCGGGGGAGGGAAAATCTACTTTTTGTAAAAAGTTTATCCATAACTATATATCCCAGGAAAATGTAAAAAAGAAACCCTTGTTTTACATCCCGCTGAAAAATATCATGGAGGCCAGGAAATTTATTTTCAATACGGAAGATGTGTTGTATTCGGAGGCCTGCTCTTTGGCGGGGCAGGACTTGGGCAGACAACAGTTTTATAAATCTTTCCTTGTGCTGGACGGCCTGGATGAAATATATATGCGGGACAATCTGAGGATGCAGGAGATAGACGACCTATGTCTGCATCTTACCAGACTGATGGAAAAATATGAGGATCTGCAAATTATCCTGACCTCCCGGTATGGTTATGTCGACGATGAAAAGCTTACCGAGGCCGGCATCAACATCATCCAGCTGACCGCTCTATCCCTGGATCAACAAAAGATATGGCTGACTAAATATTTGAAATTTCATCCCGAGACCTGGCTGACGGAAAAGGATCTGGAATTATTTCACAGTCAAAGTAAATACAGACATATCCGGGAGCTGCTGGAGCAGCCCTTGCTCCTGCTGATGGTTGCCTCAATCTATAACAGGATCGACGAGACGGCCAACAAATCGGGGATTTATGAGCGTCTTTTTACAGAGCTGCTGGAACGGAAATATGCCAGGGATGGAAAATTGAAGATATATCAGCAGGTGACAATAGGAGATCTGCGTACGCTAATCCAGGAAATAGCCTTTGCCATCTTCATATCCGGCAAGGAATACATTACGAAGTCGGATCTGTTGCGACTGGAGGAGGTCGGCAAATTTTTAAAGTTGTTGCCACAAGGCAGCTTTACCGGCAGCATAAAGGGAGTGATGATCTCTTTCTACTTCAGGGAGGTTGAAAAGTCCGGCGGCGACGAACCTGATGAAGAGGACAAAAGTAATTTTGCGATTGAATTCCTGCACAAATCCCTGCGGGAGTACATGACAGCTGAGAAAATTTTTGTTACCATCAAGGAGAAGTTCCTCGATCAGAATAAAAGGACCCACCAGTACATCGTAAAGGAGGCCACCATGGCTCTGAAGATCATCAGTGAGTTGTTCGGGCAACAGGAGCTTTCAACGGAGATTAAAGACCATTTGAAGGAACTCATCATCAATAACGATGACTTCGATAAGGCGGAGCTGATAGAGCGACTGCTTTGTTTTCTGCCGGAATTTCTCAGGACGGATTTTATTGTCGAATACAGGATGAATGAAGGCTCCCTGCCAATAGATCAGTCACTACGTTGTTTCTATGGTCTCTGGTATTTTGTCTCATTGCTCGGACCGAAAAGGAATTACCTCACACACGAATGGGTCAAAAACAGGTTTGTCTATTACCTGAATCACCTGCGGCATATACGTTTACTGGATTTTAGCCATCAGGATTTTTCCGGTCAGCGGTTTACAAACATACACTTTGAACAATGCTGGTTTTCAGAAGTTACATTTGTCAGAGCAGGATTTGTTGGTTGCTTCTTTTCGAACGTGCGGGTTAATAACTGCAATTTCCAAGCGTCGGAGATGAGCAATGTTTATTTAAACTACTCAATCATTGAAAACTGCCGGTTTTGTCATTCCGAAATAATTTTTTTACAGATTCAAACATCAGAGATCCAAAACTGCACATTTGCAGAGGCGACTTTTCATAATCTGGATTTTATCACGGAGTTTGACGGAAAAGAAGAATATATAAATACACAAATAAAGGATTGTGACTTCCGGGGAGCGGTTTTTGATGAAAAGCCCCTAAAAAATTTACAGGCGGTCTATCCCTCTGTAAGTGGTTATTTAATTGTTCAATATGAAGATGCACCCCCGCCTTACGAAGGGCAAGACATCGAGATAGAGACACTCCCTGCCAATTACAAACGTCTTATTTGATAATCAATTAGTTATGAATGGATTGAGCTGCCCCTCCCATTTTTTACCCCTCTATTGACCTAAATAGGCCGTTTTCATGGTATTTTACATTCCGGCAGCATATTTTGCCGATATTCACATTAACCTGTTATTCCTGATGGGGGATGTACACTCGAAGGAAGTAAGAAGCTTCAACATGAGCCGTATCAGAGGCAAGAATACAAAGCCCGAGATGCTGGTACGCAAATATTTGTTTTCCAAAGGATTTCGCTACAGGATCCACGGCAAGCTTTCCGGAAGGCCGGACATCGTGCTTCCTGCGTACAGGACTGTCGTCTTTGTCCATGGCTGCTTCTGGCACAAACACGAAGGCTGTCGGTATTTTGTTGTTCCCCGGACAAGGACAGAATGGTGGTTGGAGAAGATAGGGCGCAATTGCGTCAACGACGCAAAAAACGTGGATGCACTGCGGGTGCAGGGATGGAAGGTCATCATTGTCTGGGAATGTCAATTGAAAAAGGATAAGATAGAAAATACGCTGGCCAGGCTTGAGAGAGACATCCGCAGCAGCGTGACAAACTAAAATCTTTATTGCCCCGAAAAAAAACTAATATTTGCCGAATTTTGAATTTTTAAACTGAACCAGATTGGCAATACCTGTTATTGACCTTTTTGCAGGCCCCGGTGGACTTGGAGAGGGATTTTCGGCATTATCGGATAAAGAAGAGAGCGCTTTTAAAATCGTCTTGTCGGTGGAAAAAGAGCAATTTGCCCATCAGACGCTGACATTGAGAAGCTTTTTTCGCCAGTTTCATCGCGATGAGGTACCGGATGACTATTATGATTTCCTCAGTGGAAAGATACCCCTTTCCAGCCTGTACTTTATGTGGCCTGATCAGGCGCAGGAGGCACAGGAGGAAGCTTGGCATGCTACGCTGGGAGAAGGGCCAGGGGCGGTGTCCGCCGGAGAAGTTGACAAAAGGATTGAGGCTGCTCTGAAAGGAAGGAAGGATTGGTTGCTCATCGGGGGGCCTCCCTGCCAGGCCTATTCGATTGTCGGCAGGGCCAGGAGACAGCAAAAGACACTGGATGAGAGCAAGGATGAAAGGGTAGGGCTGTATAAACAATATCTCAGGATACTAGCCGTACATAGCCCTTCTGTGTTTGTCATGGAAAATGTAAAGGGTCTGCTCTCTGCCTCGACAACTACGGAAAATCGTATGTTCCATAAAATGAGGGAAGATCTGTCTGACCCTGTCACAGTCTACTTGTCTGATAACAGAGCCAACGGACGTCAATTGACCTGTCCAGGATATAAAATTTATTCGCTGGTGATGCCTGCGGATCGATTTGAACTGTTAAGTGGAAGACCGGGCTACTCCCGGCATATGGATTATGTCATCATGGCGGAAAAATATGGTATCCCCCAATCCAGACACCGTGTGATCCTACTGGGCGTAAGAAATGACATCAATGTGGTGCCCGACGTCTTAAAGTCAACGGATGAAGTGCCTATATCAAAGGTGCTCTCGGGACTTCCCCGAATAAGGAGCGAGATTTCAAGAGGCAATGACAGCAATGAATCCTGGAGAGAGGCGATTTCACTTATTACACAAAAAGAGATATTGCATAAAATTGATGAGGATGTAAAAGAAGAAATTTTGAAAAATCTGGAACAGATAAGACTCCCGCAGAATGGCGCAGGTGCTGACTATATCCCGTATGAACATGTTAACGTAGATTACAGAAAGGAATGGTTTCTGGATAAAAAAATGAAGGGAGTGTGCAACCATTCTTCAAAGGCACATATGGAAAGCGATCTGAAAAGATATTTCTTTGCATCCTGCTTTGCCAGGGTAAGAAAAGTATCTCCTAAACTGAGTGAATTTCCCCAGGGACTATTACCGGCACATAAGAACATAACGGAAAAGCAGGAATTTGATAAATTTGCAGACCGTTTTCGCGTGCAGTTGCTGAACAAGCCATCAAAAACCATCACCAGCCATATCTCCAAGGACGGACATTACTATATCCACCCTGATCCAACGCAATGCCGTAGCCTGACCGTGCGGGAAGCTGCGCGAATCCAGACATTTCCGGATAACTATTGTTTTTGCGGAACACGGACTGCACAGTTTACCCAGGTGGGAAATGCGGTTCCACCGCTGCTGGCCCATCAGATAGCCAAAGTGGTATTGAATATTTTTAACAAATCAATCCTTAATGAAAAAAATAACCAGCATTCCAAACGCCTCAAGAACGTTTGAGGCCTTGAGAAGCCTTGGCTATGACCTGAACTCTTCCGTTGCCGACGTCGTGGATAATGCCATCACTGAAAAGGTCGGTGCAAAAAATATCGATATCATATTTGCCTTCAGATCCGGAGGTATGCGCTGCCGGATCATGGACGATGGTTGTGGCATGTCGGAGACCGAACTGGAGGAAGCCATGCGGCTTGGCGCGAACGCCTCCTATGAGGTCAATGACCTGGGGAAGTTTGGCATGGGGATGAAGACGGCCTCGCTGAGCCATTGCAATATACTAACAGTGATTTCAAAGAAAAAAAAATCCGGAATATGCGGCTATCGCTGGGACGTCGGTCATATTCGAGAGAACGGATGGGCATTGCTAAAGCTGGAAAAAAAGGACATAGAACAAATACTTTTAAGGGAGAAAATTACATTACCAGATCATGGTACGCTTGTCATGTGGGATGAACTTTTCTGGATCAATGCCGAATTCAGATCATACGCCAATGAAAAGCTGGCGATGAATTTTTATTACAGGCTGGAAGAACAGATGAAATTGCATCTCAGGACAGTGTACCACCGGTTCCTTGATGGCAGTCTGGGGCGGGGAGGATCGGCTAAAATTAAGGTCAATAACGAACTGCTGAAACCCTGGGATCCCTTCTGCCGGGATGAACCGCACACGGAAAAAGTCCCTCTGAAAAGGGAAGATGCGAAACTGACGATACCCGGATACAAAAAACCTGTGTTGATAGAAGGTTATATTCTTCCTACCCGCGAAGGGTTTTCCAGCGAAGATGCATGGAAGGATGGAAAAGGGCTGCTTTCATGGAATGATGCCCAGGGTTATTATATCTACAGGGCCAACAGGATTATCCGATATGGGGGTTGGCATGGCACTAAGGCAAAGGACGAACATGATAAGCTTGCCAGGATAAGCATAGATATAGATCCGGCGCTGGATGGAATCTTTCACATTACGGTGAACAAGGCAAGGGTTCAATTCCCGGAATTGTTGTTTCAACATCTGAAAAATGTCGTTAATCCCCCGGTGATAAAAAAAGCGAAATTAAAATATAAGAAGTCCTTTGATCATCTGGTTGTCAATAATAATTTCAGAAAGAGCGTCTTTGACATTAGCAGGGTTTCTCAGCAATTGCTGACTGAGCATGGCATCAGTACAAAGCCGTTATATGCCCGGATTGATGGGGAAGTGGAAGTGGTCAATCCGTCCGGATCATGGGTGTCCAACGGGATCGGTGAATTCCTTCAATATGGCAGCGACAAGGACTTTGAGATAGTTTCTGGCCATCTTGATAATGGTCGGCTATGGAAAATTGTATGTAATGATGAGGCGAAGTTCAAGGTAGTCGTCAATGCATCGCATCCTTTTTATACGAATATTTATAAAAGATCCGCTAATAAGGCTGCTGCCAATGCACTGGATGCGATGATATTTTCCCTGGCATTTGCTGAGCTGTACAACAAGAATGAAGATAATGCCCATCTGTTCGACAATTTCAAGGATGTATGTTCCAGGGCACTGGAAAAGCTCACAAAAGAACAAATGTTCTGATCACCTCAGCGCCACCGCCAACATATACCACGCCGCATGGGGCAACCATTGCTCCGCCCACCGCCAGTCGGAATCCTTTCCCGTGACGGCGTAGGGGAGGTTCAGATCGATATCGTCTTCGTCGTCGAAACCGGAAGTAACGCCGTTGACGATGCCGCCGGGGGCATTCGTGTATTCAAAGGTGCCAAAGAAGCCGTAGGTGGGGTTGTTGCGACCGGTACCCTGCACCGCTGCGGTAGCTGGATTGATAGCTGCGCCAGCTGTCTTGTACGGGGTCCCTTCCCCAATCGGCGTCTTTGGAACCTTTGATCCTATAGCTTTTCTGTTCCGGCGACATCCCCCCTGTCCTTTGCCAGCTTGCCTGCGCCGGGAGCCCCGATGCTACGATAAAAGGAGCCATTCTTCGCCTATACCCGGACCAGGTAATCGGTGCCGTACATGGCTTCATCGAAAAGACGCCGCCGGAATTGACGGAAGTCGGTGCCTTCCCTGGCGGCCAGGAGACGTTCGGTCTTTAAGAGACTCCATACTGTAAGGCTTACCTGCTGGGGGTTAAAATATGAGCTGAATGACAGATGGGAGAGATGGATGCCGTAATCGCCTGTGGCATTGTACCAGCCACCGTGGAGGTCGAGGGTAGCGGGACCGGTCGCGGAGTTGGGACCTGCACCCGTTGCCTTCCCTACATATGATGTCATTCCTGACGTACTTCCTCCATCCGGTCCATTCCCTCTACCTGGCGCCATCTCCCCACCCGGCGCCTGCGGCGGAGCCGGCAGATGGTGGTCCGCCTGGTCGATCAATCCCGCGCTGCGCTGTCCCTTGAAATAGTAGATCACGTCGGAAAGAGTGGCTTTTCCAGCACGTTCCTGCCGATGATAAAAGGGTAGGAGCTAACAATACCGCCCGGTGTCATAACCTCCAGCCTGTAACTCCCCTCCGTCCGGCAACTACTAAAGTCCAGGGTCCAGAACTGCCAGCTCTTCCATTTGGCGACGGGGCCGGTGTAAGTGACGGGTCCCTGGTAGACGGACTGGTTTGTTTTTATGTCTATGAGCCGGATGGTTGCCAGGTCCGGCTTTGAGAGGGCTGCCTGGCCCGGTTTTGTGTCGGCGATGACCACGGCCCGCTTCGCCAGGGTGGCTTCATAACCCACCTGGTTGGTGAGAATGCGCGGTTGGGCATTCAGCATATGAGAGCATATTGAAATACAGATCAGTCATGCGGCGCGTTGGACATGCATAAAAAAAATTATGAGATAAAGATACGTGTGTCCAGCGATGCCGGATTGTAACTACTATTTAGCGGCAAAAATATCCACCAGGTAGCCCAGCTGGACCTGGTTGAAATTGAGGTTGCTGTTCCCTGCCTGGTAGTTCAGACGCCAGCGAAAGAACACCTTGCTGCTGCTGCCTGTTGCCAGGAAACCGCCAATGTAGAAAGTACTGATCCTCCCTTTGAATTTCTCCCCTCTCCTGACATCCTCGGACATAACGCTGATCCAGGTAAATCCATATCCTACATAAAAGCCGTGGTCGCTATCCGGGGTGAATTCGTACTCTGCCGACAGATTGGTCTCGGTAAACGTTATCATACGTTCATTGGCCACATCCGTCTTTGTGAGGCCAGTGCCGGAAAGGGCAAAAGAGTCGGCTACATTGCTTCTGCTGACGCCAAACCGCCCGTTGACATGGAGATTGGATTTCACCTGCGGGATGTTGAGTTTCCAAAGATTGACACAAAAGTCGATGGCATTGCTCTTATACCGGTAAAGATCGATGGGCGAGGCGAAGAACGCCTTTTTTCCCTGGGTGAGCCGGCCGCTGTCGACGGCTGACGGCCCCAGGATCAGGAACTTGTTGTTATCTTCGATCTTTGTAACCATTGCATCGACATTGGCCTGGGTAAGGAAGCCCTGGTAGGTATATTTTTGATGGAAGAAGAGGAACCTTTGCAGCCGTTCGGTCAGGAAGTTGGCATTCAGGTTTGCCTCGAACTGGATCAGCCCGTTGGACGCCTCTTTATTCACGCCCATAAAATCGGTGAATGCCTTGACGGTAAGCACCTGCGACCGGCTCTGTTTCGTCAGCGTTAGTACGGGCTGGAGGGGTGTCAGGACATAGGTCTTGTCGGCAGGCGAATAATCTTCCTTATCGTTCTCCAATGTGATGGAATAGCTGATCAGGTCATCTACTTTGAAATATACGTCATTGTTATACCCATAACCCGGATCGATCTTCACGCCAGGAGGTAAGGTATCCAGGATCTCCTTATGATAGGACTTTTGAATAAATACCGGGTTATACGCATAGATCATTTGTTTTGGAAAAAAATCGTTGTCGAACTTGCCCGATACGCTGATCGGCATGTTATTCCTGAACTCGATGTCTTTCGGCTCTCTGTAGTTCCTGCTACAGGCAAAAGTGGCAATGAGGTTCTTGATAGTACCTTTGTCGAACTCCACCTGGACTTTCGATACAGGCAGGCTGATGGGAAGGTCCTGCTTGTAATAGCGTACCCAGCTCTTTCCATTTCCCAGGCTTTTGTAGGGTTTGATGATATCGTTCAGCCGGCCCCATATGGTAGAGTCGACTTTGCCGGTGACCGGATCCTTGATGAGGGAGGCATCCCTTTCCGCCACCATTCGCTGATATTCCTGATCCGTGATGGTTTGTACCAACGGGACTTTTTCAATATATGCATGGATATGGTCGTTCAGGAGTGTCATATTTGCCGTCACGGGCGGGTTGTCGGTAAAGTCTTTGACGGCTTCGCCTTTATAAAAGATCTCCAGTGCGAGTGTATTGAGATCATTGTCGGTAGTCGCCAGGGATGGGGTATTGGGCTGCAGCTGCTGTTGCAAGGCTCCTATTAAACCCGTCACGCTCCAGTTAACATTGGGTGGCGCAGCCTGCCTGCTGCTTAACCTGCCCGTACCCGTCTTTGCCTGGTTCACCTTCTCCTGGAAGTCGATGATGGCCTTTTGAATACTGTCGTTCGCCGCATGTACTTTCAGCGTGTCCAGCCTGCTGTTGATACTATCCAGGTAATCTTTGACCGAGTCCAGCTGTTGATATAAGCTGTCGACCTTGCCGGCAATACCGGCTGTCCGGGGGATCAGCGGGTCATTAGGGTCGCCGCCCCATTGCGTCAATTGGGAGGTGAATGTTTGCCGGATGTCCGATAAATCAGCCCGTAAAGAAGTGTCCGCGGTTCCCACATTGGTAATTTTTCTTGTCTCCAACGTAGCGCCATTCTTGGACACCTGGCATTTGTAAGTATAGATATCATTTCTGAACCGGAAGGAGCCTGTTATCTCACGCATCGTGGATTTTTCCTGGGCAAGGCCTGTAAAGCAGCATATAAGCAGATATATGGAGGCCAGTGATCTGATAGCAGTCATAGATAAAGGTTAAATGGTTATGGGTCTATTCGGAGTAGAAAATAGGGAATTTTTAAGTAATAAAAATGGGTGTTTTTCCTAATGTCGCTGCATTAGGGGAAAATGGGTGTTTTCACTCTTTTTGGAACCGGATCCTTCCTATATATTGATGTTATGAAAGTGATGACCCTGTCTAACATTACTGTCCGGTTCCCCCACGACTGGCAACTCAATGTTCTCGCTGGTGGTGCTGACGTGGACCCGGAACTTGTACCTATACTCCACTTTTTGCCTACGGCGAAGGTGAAATTACCTATCCCAAAGGACGTAAAAATATTGATCACCGTCCGCCCGGTAGAGGATAAAGAAGTCGCGGTCTTCTGTGAGTATGGGGACGAAGGAAAGACTATGCGGCTTCAGCCGCGTGGCTTGAGGGGAAAGCCCAAATTTGAAATTCCCGTGGGGGATATTATCTCATTTGGCGACCCCGCTGCCGGAATAAAAGTATATATCTACTATCTTGAGGTTCGCAGGGAAAGATTCTACGAGTCTCGCGAAGGACATCTTGATTTTGGCGGGCTCAAGGGACCGGCTTTTTTTGAAACAGACCTGTTCCGGGAGATTGCAAATTCGACTAATGCGATGCTGCCGGTTAAACCCCCCGACAAAGTACTCTGTTATTTCCGGGCTGAAATGGATGCGGAAGTGGTGGTCAAAAGAGCCTCTACCATCGTGGTGAAGGTTTCGCGGGAAGCCATTGATGAGGCGCTCTCCGGTATTTCCGAAGGCGGCGAGTCATCCGTGGAAAAAGATAAGCCGCTGCTGATCCGCTCTGTAGCCAGGTCCCGGTTCATCATCGATGACAAACAGGATGGACGGATAGAGATCGAAGTGCCTATGCCTGGCAAACCGCGTGAGCTGTATTTCGATTGCCGTGCGACGGAAGAGGGACCGGGTGAAATATGGATCCTGGTCAGCCAGGGCGCCGAATTTATACTGAAGCTGGTGCTGAAGCCCACCGCAGTGACGGTGAAGACCATGTCCGGTCTTGTAAATGCGTCGGGAGAAGCTGACCGGCCGGCGCAGGCGACACAACCCTTGCATCAGCTGAGGATCGAGGAAACAGCCAATGCCGAAGGGATATATTACAGGTTCTTCATCTATTCGGAAGGGTTGCAATTGAATGGAAGCTTCAGATCGAATACAATCCGGGGCGACCGCTCAGGATACATTTCCAGGATCTATGACCAGATAGAGAAACGTTGGCTCAGCTCGAACAAAGACGTGGCAAATTTTGCCGAAGAGCTGCGCGCCTACGGCGCTGAATTATTTGAAGAATTGATCCCCGAAGGTTTACAAAAAATATTATGGGAGCGCAGGGCGCAGTTCGACAGCATCCAGGTGGTCTCCAACGAACCGTTTATTCCCTGGGAACTGGTGCATTTGCGTGAGCCGGGCAAAAAGGGGATGCCTGCTGAAACCCTTCACCTTGCCCAGATGGGAGTGGTCCGTTGGCCGGAGGGCGCGGGGAAGAATGGATGGCCGCCTCAAAAGCTCCGCATGCGAAAAAGCCAGATCAAATATGTGATCCCCGAATATCCTTTGTCCAACTACCAACTGCCGGAAGCATTGGAGGAAAGGAGTTTTTTACAAAAGACATTCGATGCCGTCGCCGTGACGCCCGAATCCGGGGAAGTAAGGAAGATCATATCCCAACCCGGGCAATTCGACGTCCTGCATTTTGCCTGTCATGGTGGCGCCGAGCTCGGAGATATTTCAGCTTCCAGCCTGTTGATGCAGGGAAGAATGGACAATGGACAGTATGTTGCCGACAAGCTTAGCCAGACGACAGTATCCCAATTCTGCAACCTTGGAGGGGAGGATGGGTCACCGATGATCGTTCTGAATGCGTGTCAGACAGGGCGGGCAGGTTATACACTGACACGCATCGGCGGTTTTGCAAATGCTTTGCTCATGGGGGGCGCCGGTGCCTTCATCGGGGCTTCATGGTCCATCGGAGACCATCCCGCATTCGTCTTTACGGAAACGTTATACCGGCAGCTTCAGAGTGGTGTTCTGCTTTCTGCCGCGGCAAAAGAAGCCAGAGAAGCCGCCCGCTCAGCAGGCGATGCCACTTGGCTGGCCTATGTAGTATATGGACACCCGCATTTAAAGGCAGCGGTGGAAAGCAACTTCTAAATAGGGTGTTTTCCCGGTTTTATATCCTCTGCCGGCTGTCTATCTTACAGACATACCTAATCAAATCGCCATGCTTATATTTTTTATTGTAATAGGGGTTCTCCTGGTGCTGACCATCGCTGCTTACATTATATCGAGGGACAAGTCGAATGCTACAGTCGTCAGGAGCAGAGTGGTCTCATTTCCCGCAACAGTAATGGCTGATCAATGCTATTATCTGCCGGCCCACAGCTGCAGGATCACCGCCACCGCACTAGTACGCCTCTTCAAGACGCAAGATAACATCATACAAGCTGCCAAACTCGTGCAGCTGACCCTGGACCCCACCATTACCATCGAGCCGGATACCCGCGAGCTCGTGGTGCTCACGTATGAAGAGGACTGGTTTGCGAGTGACGAGATCGAGCTGGGCACGACGCCGAAAGGTTTGCTGGAGAACATCTCTTCCGTGGCCGAGGATCGCATCGGGCAGATCGTGGCCCATCTTACGGATGTGGTGGACCAGCCGCCGGGAGGGGCGGCGGAAAAAAGAGGTTTCCGCAGAGGGGAAGAAGTGGAAGCATTAGTAACGGAGATCGTTGAATATACGAGGACCTTCGATATAGGCGTAGAGGAGGCGGGTGATCCTGTGATCAGGCGGCAATGGCTCCTTCCCCTGAAAGGGACCGTAGCTGCCGGCGTGCCGTCCGTGGACGCCTCTTTTTCCCTGAGCCATGGGAAAAATCTAAGAAGAAAACGAACACTTGCAGGAAACGAATATGCCGGTATTCTCACGCGCCCGCTGGTGCAGCAAACCTGGGAGGTCACAGCGACAGGCTTGCAGGAGGTCCCCACTTTCACCTGTCTCGTGCCTGACAGGTATTCCGTGATCAATGTGCCGATAAAGCGTTCTTTTTTCATCAGGAGAGAGCAGCAGCCAAAATTGTCGAATGGCCTGCTCATACAAAATCGTATCGTCAAACCCAGTGAAGCGGAATCGCTTATTACTATTCCTATTAAGATTGCCAAGGCCGTCTTCAGCATACCCGCCCAGCTCTTTCAGTTCAAGATCATGCAGGTGCGGCAGGAGACAGAATTTACAAAGGCCAGGAAAGACCTGGCGCAAGCCAGACAGGATCTGGCAAAATTGCAAGCGCCCGCCCTGCAGACGGGCGGCGGCCCGGGTGGACCAGGCGGCCCAGGTCCCGGTGGACCAGGTAGCCCAGGTAGCGGTCAGCAACAAGCTGGCGTCGTCCCTCCCCCGGCGGATACTTCAAAGGATAATACGCCCCAGGAAGAATTCCCTCCCCTGGGAAAGTTGCCAGCCACCGTCCAACCTCCCGCAGGCATACGCATGGCGGACATCCGGCAGCGATTGAGGGCAGCTGCGCTTCCCGCCGGCGCGGATCTCACGGAATTTCCCGAATCCCGTTTCTGGAACGATAAATTCAATGGGCCATGGCTGGACTATAGGAACGTCAAAGGAGGCATCCATTCCTGTGTACCGGCCGCGGCAGCGCATATGATCACCTCCTGGACATCCCTGACGCGCACCCAAGCCATCGTGCCCAACACCGACGAGATCATTAAGGTGTATACCCGGGAATCCGGGTTCAATCCCGCCACGGGCAAGTCGGACGCCGGCTGCTCATTAAGCGTATTCATGGACAACTGGGTACTCGAAGGCGTTGCCGGCAGGCTCATCAGCGCTTATGCATTACTGAGCAAGAGCAAGGATGAATTGAAATTCGGCCTCTTCTGGTTCGGACCTTGCGTCGTCGGGCTAAAAATGCCACAGACCGCGCAGCTCCAGACTGACAGGTGGCAGGTGGTCAGTGGAGATGCTACCCATTCGGCGAATCCCGACACCTGGGGCGGGCATGCCGTGGCCGCCATCGGGTATGATGCCGACGGGGTACTCGTCATCTCCTGGGGCCGCCCGATCCGGATGGACTGGTCTTTCTATGATAAATATTATGACGAATCCTATGCTGTACTCACCGATGACTGGCTCATGCAAGGGCAACACTCTCCCGACCCTGCAAACAAACCCCTGGCGGCCTTACAAACGGCGTTAAAAACATTACAGCGATCACAGCGGTCCTAATTTGAAATAATAAACATGAAAAAGACGTACTACCAAAACATCGCCGCGTTGTTGCTGCTGGCGATGATGACCCTTACTCACCTGCATGCGCAGCAGCCCGGCCAGCTAAAGCAAAAGGTGTTGCTGACATTCGAGCCTTCCGGCCGTCTGACCTCGTTCCCTCCCACCGTGGTGCGTGACGGAAAAAAAATATGTCTGCGGGTAGCGGTTCCCCGAAGCTTTGTGCTTGACCAGGTCCATACATTCAAGGGGATGCTGGAGGAGGCGCGGGATTCCCTCACGAGCAACAAAGCATTGTATGATTGTTTTTTCGACAACAGACGGGTGTTCGACTTTTCCTCCTACCTGGCCGGCCTGAACGAGATCATCGGATTATTGGATGACGATAATATCAAAGGGAATGATAACGCCGCCCTGGCGACTGATCTGGATCACTATGATTATGTTCCCGCCGCAGCCTTTATCCGCAATCTCTTTCACCCGTTGTACCAGGTGAAGATCTATAGGGGTACCAGCCTGGTGAAACCACTACCGCTTAACCAGGTGGAATATGATGCAAAGAAAGAATGCTATTATTTCAATGCGCCCTGCCAAAAGGTGAAAGAGCTGGTTTGTGCCGCCTGCGGCAGTCGGGCCGGCGATGAGCTGGTGTTTAAACTGACAGGCGCCGATCCGCTGGTGCTTACCATCCAGCAGTGGTTTGAAGATAAAAATAAGGCGCTCAGCAAAATTAAATATAAGGATAAAGAGATAGACATACAGGCTACCCGGAAGAGATTGGATGCCATGGCTGCCCTGGACGCCGGTGGCCTGGCCTTTTCCGGTGCATACCATACCCTGGATCTGCTGAAACCCTGGTATCCGTATTGGTTCTGGTATACCAAAGGGGAGATAGTACTGGACCCTTTCCAAACGCGAAGCAAAAAATGGGCGGCAAATCTAAAGGCATCTATAAAAGAACTTGGCAATGCCATCGACAGCCTGCAGCAACAAAAACGGTTTACAGACAGTACCCTGGCCCATCTGAAATTCGTCGTCTACAATTTCCCGACATTTGGCTATGTCCAGTCCATCGGTATAAACCTTTCCCGGCAGCTGTCCGATCTGATAAAGCAGAAAGCCGCAGCTGAGGAGGTATTGAACGCCAGGTCCGACAGATTCCCTAATACCCAGCCTAAGCGATTCCTCAATAAAGTATCGATCTTCCGGTCGGGCCTTTCGCAGGTGCATCCCCAGGTGCAATTCGATGCTTCCCGGGAGTACAAGCATACCGCAGGGAGAAGAAGACAGCTGCACCGGGTAACGGAAATGCCGGAGAACGAACGTCCCGTGCTGTTGGTGCACAATATCGACTCGGCAAAGACGGTGAAATATGGGGATGCCAAGCCATTGCCATTCAGCGACGATGAGGAATTCACCAGCCTTGTTATTAAGCTGCTGGGCGAGGCAGATCCTTCCAATATATCTTCCGATGCCGTCAGGAACCTGCAGAACGCAGCCAGCTCGTTTGTTCTCCACGGGCTGCGAACGAGTGGATTGCCCGAAGATTCTGCCGGGCATTGTGGTCTGTTTGAAGATCAGATGATGGCGCACTTTCACCAACTGGCGGAAGATTTCCATAACGACCTGGCCACCTTCTTCTATACTTCTTCAATTTTCAGCAATGCCGTACCTGATAAGCCTGTATACAGCACTTTGTCGAAAGTCGTAAAGGTGACGGATGCCCCCATCAGGGATAGCATTCCCATCTTCGAAGTGAAAGATGGAAAGGATTCATTGATGACCCAGGCCAACCTGAAGATAGGGAAGCTAATATACATCACCGTGGTCGCCGGTCTCGCCATGACGGACCGGGCCGCCACCGTCACTACCATTGACACCACCGGCAGCGGGTTCCGGGTGAGCTCTGCCGACAATAAAGCAAGGGCTGTCATCGGCTTTAAGCTCTATCCTTTTCAATATTATAAAAGAGACCGCTGGCTGATACCCCGCTACCCGTTACGCCGGCTGAGCCTGTTCGGCGGCTTCGAGCTGCTGCATCCCATCAACAACTTCTATATAGGTGGCTGCTATGACATCGTGCCGGGACTGGGTTTCTCCGTCGGCGCCAATTACTATCTGCAAACAAAGTATAAGATCGAGAACAACACCGTAGTGGATACGCATCGCAGCTATAAGAACTCGGGCACGTATTATGCCGTCGTTGTCAACCCCCTGCTGTTTGCCTCATTTGTAAAATATCTTTTCAAAGCGTTATGAAAAAATATATCCTTTTACTGATAGGCGGCTTCCTGCTGGCACAGTGCCAGAAGGACAGTGGTTTCAATGACCTTGCCGGGTCAACCACCCTGAATGGGATCGCCTTTATAGCCGACAGCCTGAATGGGCCCGCCACCCTTATGCTGGCGCCAAACCTCAAGGTATACCTGCGGTATGCCACCCAGACATCCGGCTACCTCACCAGCAACAAAGCCGATGGATTGGGGCAATACTCCTTCAACGGGATCGACCCCGACTCATCCTATACCGTTTATGCCTATACGGATACAGGCGTGGTAAAATATTATGGAGAAATAACCTATCCGCCCCATACGATCGTGGATAGAAAGTCCGACACGCTAAAGCTGTATGCGGCGCAACAGACCCAAAATGGGATACACCTGCTGGTGCAGGACACGACATCGACACGCATACCCAGTGTGACGGCCTGGGTCTTCAACAGCCTGCCGCTCTTCCATGCCGACACCAGCGCGGGACGCGCCTTCGATCTAGCGACCAATCTCTATGGCGTTGGCAATAAGTTCAACCTGGCGCCGGGTAATTATTACTTCCGCGTGAAAACACATATAGGCAACCGCGACATGTTCGGGGAGGCCAGCGTTACCCTGGACCAGGTGGGTATCAAGACGGTGGTTTTGGTGTTGCGTGATATTACGCAGGATCGCAACGGTATCGAGCTTACATTGAACGACAAATGGAGCACGCCGGCAAGTAATGCGACTGCGTATTTCTACCGGTCATATGCTTCCTACCTGGCAGATTCCATCACCATCGGCGCCGGCAACTACCTGTTCCCAGTGACAGCGAATGCAGCGGGACTGGCAGCCATTTACAACATCGATTCCGCGAAATATTATTTCAGGGCCCAAAAGATTATCGGGACAGACACGATAAGGGCCACAGACAGCATCGTCGACATGGGCGCGCATAAAATAAGCAGGTTGACAAGAACAATGAAATAACGCAGGGTCGATGGGATTAGGGGTCTTTCTTCTCAGGGGGTGGCGAATAAAAGTACTGTACGGTCAGGTCCTGAGGTAAAAAGTGGGTATATTCTTCCAGATTTTTTCTAAGCTGTGTCGCGGCCGAAGAATC
>Ga0105239_10002225_pt1 | contig 24899 bp, 15 predicted proteins | sample KBSC44metaG_FD_92761 | JGI IMG/M metagenome (GOLD analysis project Ga0105239, IMG submission 92761) | Corn rhizosphere microbial communities from Kellogg Biological Station, Michigan, USA - KBS C4-4 metaG | ecosystem: Host-associated > Plants > Roots > Rhizosphere > Soil | place: Michigan, USA...
AGCGAACGTCGTTACGATCAGAACCAAGGGGGTTCCAAGTGTTTCAAATACAAAGCAAGAGCAGCCTGAAAACGGCTCTGCTCCTCGGAGCAGCGACCGCGTCGGCCATGAGCCTGTCGTCGGCAGCAATGGCGCAACAAGCACCGGTCGAAACCGTTGTCGTAACGGGTTCACGTATTCCGCAGGTGGGGTTGTACAGCTCCAGCCCGGTGACTGCGGTCAACCAGACGGAAATGAAGCTGCAGGGCACGACCAGCGTCGAAACCCTGCTGAACAACCTGCCTGGCGTCTTCTCGGACTTCACGCAGACGGCATCGAACGGTGCGACCGGTCAGGCGACCGTCGACCTTCGCGGTCTCGGTTCCGCCCGTACCCTGGTGCTGATCGACGGCAAACGCCTGATGCCTTCCGACCCGTCCAATCCGGTCGCCGACCTTAACCAGGTCCCGGCGGACATGGTGGACCACGTTGAAGTTCTGACCGGCGGCGCCTCGGCCGTGTACGGTTCGGACGCTGAAGGCGGCGTCGTGAACTTCATCATGCGCAAGGATTTCGAGGGCATCGAAGTCGACGGCCAGTACTCCATCAACAACGCGGCCAACGACGGCCAGAGCCACGGCGTCCCCTACTCGACGCTACAGAAGAACGCCGGCTTCCCGTCGGCCCCCAGCGACTGGTGGGGCGGTGCGACGACCGAAGCCAACCTGATCATGGGCGTCAACACGGCTGACGGCAAAGGCAACATCACGGGCTATATGGGCTATCGCGATATCCAGGCGATGCTGGAATCGGCCCGCGATTTCTCGGCCTGCTCGCTGACGACGAACTTCAGCACCAACCTCTTCTGCTCCGGTTCGAGCAACTACAACCGCTGGCTTTCGTGGGACGATCTGCTGAACGGCCAGCCCGGTCAATTCTTCGGCGGTAACACGAACTGGGTGCCCTACCATGGGTCTGACCCGACGATGAAGTTCAACTATGGCCCGCTGAACTACCTGCAGCGTCCGGACGTCCGCTATGACGGCGGCTTCTTCGGTCACTACCAGGTCAGTCCGATGCTGGACGTCTATTCGAACTTCATGTTCTCGGACGACCATACTCTCGCCCAGATCGCCCCGTCCGGCGCGTTCCTTGGCAGCGGTCCGGCAAACTTCCCGGGCACCATCAGCCCCGGCTATGTGCAGGTGAACTGCGACAACCCGCTGATGACGGCGCAGCAGAACCAGTTGCTGTGCGGTGAAGTCTCCCAGACGACTTATGGTTCCGGTCCGGAGGCCGGCCGTTTCGATGGTTCGGGCAACTTCCGTCCTGGCTACTCGACTTTGTGGCTGGGCCGCCGCGATATCGAAGGCGGCAACCGTATCGACGATCTCCGTCATACCTCATACCGCTTGGTGGTCGGTGGCAAAGGCGATCTCGGTCACGGCTGGTCGTACGACCTTTATGGTCAGTTCGGCGAGACGGTGTACCAGGAGAACTACCAGAACGAATGGTCGAAGCAGCGGCTGGAAAATGGTCTGGACGTCAATCCGGTCACCGGCAATTGCGTGTCGGCTGATCTCGGCATTGATACCAAATGCGTTCCGATCGACCTCTTCCATGGTTTTGGGGCCGTCACGCCAAACCAGCTGAAGTACATTGTCGCGCAGGGCTTCAAGGAAGGCTTCACCGAGGAACAGGTGGTCAGCGGTTCGATCACCGGCGATCTCGGTGAGTGGGGCATCCAGTCACCGTGGTCGAAGAGCCCGGTCTCCATCGCTCTGGGCAGCGAATATCGCCAAGAGCAACTGAAACTGGATACCAGCCGTGACTTCCAGATCAACGACCTGTACGGACAGGGCGCGGCGACGTTGCCGGTTCCGAAGTCCGGGTTCAACGTGACGGAAGGCTTCGGCGAAGTGCAGATTCCGGTTGTCCAGGATCAGCAGTTCTTCCAGTCGCTGACTCTCAACGCGGGCTATCGCTACTCGGACTACAGCTCGGCGGGCGCGGTCTCGTCGTACAAGTACGGGTTCGACTGGCAGCCGATCGACGATTTCCGCGTTCGCGGCAGCTATCAGCGCGCCGTCCGTGCGCCGACGGTGCTGGAATCGTTCGCGCCTCTGAATGTCGCGTTGTTCGGCGGTCAGGATCCATGTTCCATTCCCGGCAACGCAATCTGCGCCGCACAGGGCGTGACCAACGCACAAACCTGCCCGTCTGCGCAGTGTAACGCGCAGTTTGGTACCAACCCGGCTCTGCGTCCGGATCCCGAAACGTCGGACACCTGGTCGATTGGCGTTGTGCTGACGCCGACCTTTATCGACGGCTTCACGGCGACGATCGACTACTTCGACATCAAGGTGAAGAACTACATTTCCTTCATCGACCCGAACATCACGCTGTCGGGCTGCTATGGTTCCACCGCAACGGCGGCGAGCGAGGCATTCTTCTGCCCCCTCGTTCATCGTACGAACGGCGGAACGGGCTCGATCTTCGGTTCGGGTTTCGTTGATGGAACAACGCGCAACCTGAACTACCTTGCGACCTCGGGCATCGACTTCGAAGCTAACTACCAGACCCAGTTTGACGATTGGGGCCTGGATGGCGCTGGCGGACTGTCGATCAACATGATCGGAACGTATCTGCAATCGCTGACGACCTCACCGACGCAGGTTCCAGTCGATCCCGCCAATCCGACCTACGACTGCGCCGGCCTCTTCGGCGTGGTTTGCGGAACGCCGAGCCCGACGTGGCGCCACAAGATGCGCGTCACCTGGACCTCGCCGTGGGATCTTTCGCTGTCCTTGGATTGGCGCCATCTCTCGAGCGTGAAGCTTGACGAGAACACCACCAACTCCAACCTCGACGGGCTCCGTACGGCATATTGTGCGGCGTACGGCATCTGTAGTGATCCGGTCGACGCCAAACTGCCGTCGATGGATTACTTCGACGTCTCCGGCACATGGACGGCGCGTCCCGGTCTTGAGTTCCGGTTCGGTGTGAACAATGTGTTCGACAAGAACCCGCCGACGATGGACAGCAACACCTGGGGTGTTTCTGCACCGCCGTTCGGCAACGGCAACACCTTCCCGGGTACGTACGATTCGCTGGGTCGCACCTTCTTCATCGGTGTGACGGCGAAGTACTAATCTCGGTAGCCAAGAGTCTGAAGGCGGCGGCCCCAAAAGGGCCGCCGCTTTTCTTTGTGCCGGCCAGGAACTGCCGCTATGAACGGTGATGCGCAGAATATCCGCCGGCCTTTCATGAGCTCGCCGCCGCCTGCTCCCGGCACCAACCGGCACCAGGACATTCTCAGCGCCCTGCAGGCGCAAGATGTGGTACGGGCCGTGGCGCTCGCTTGTGCTGCCCTGGCGGACGGAGATGAGCGCGCGCTTTATCTCAATCTTCGGGCCTACGACCATGAGAAGGCCGGACGCGACACCCTGGCGCTGGCAGATCTGAAGCGCGCCCACGTGCTCGACCCGGACGATATGCAGGCACTCAACGCGCTAGGGCTTGCCTATGCCCGCAACGGCCAGTTCGAAGAAGCGCGAGCGGCCTTCTCGCAGGTTGCGGCGCGCATGCCTGAATTTGCGCCGGCACATTTCAACATGGGTTGGGCCAGCGAAGAGCTTGGCGAACTCGATGACGCGCGCGAAAGCTGGAAGCGGGCACAGGCGATCGACCCCGCCAACCCTGAACCTCCGGCGCGCCTGGCGATGCTGGCAGCCAGGCTTGGAGCAAATGCCGAGGCCCGGACATGGGCTGCCAAGGCACAGGCCCTGATGCCGGCGCATCCGGGCGCGCGGCTGGCTGCGGCCAGAGCGGATATGCAGGAGGGTAATCTCGCTGCGGCCGGCGAAGCCGCCCGCACGCTCGCTCACGATCCGCGGACGCCACTCTTCGAGCGCACCGAAGCCCTGGGCGTCATGGGCGATGTGCTGGACGCGCAGAATCGGACCACCGAAGCATTCGCCGCGTGGCAGGCGCGGAATGCGGCTATCCGGGCCCAAAGCTCCGCCCAGTACGCGCGCCCTCCTGGCGAAACCATGCCGGAGTACCTGCATCGTCTGATCGAATATTTCGAGCGGGCAGCTTCCTGGTCACCGTCCCCTGCGACAGACAATGAGCCGTGTGTGCGGCATGTCTTTCTTCTCGGCTTCCCGCGCTCGGGAACGACGCTGCTCGAGGAGGCGCTCGCGCGGCATTCGGATGTCGTTACAACACAGGAGCGGTCCACCCTCACCGACATCATCCCGGACCTGATGAGTACGAATGCGGCCCTCGACCGGCTCGCACATCTCGGCGAACGCGATGCCGAACATTATCGCCATTCCTATTGGCAACGCCTGCGTGGCCACGGCCTGGAACCAGCAGGCAAAACGGTCATCGACAAACAACCCTACAACACCATCAACCTGCCGCTGATTGCGCGCTTGTTTCCCAGTGCCAAAATCCTCTTCGGCCTGCGCGATCCGCGCGATGTGGTTCTCTCCTGTTTTCGCCGCCGGTTCCGGATGAGCGCTGCGAACTATGAGTTGCTTAGGCTGGAAAGTGCCGCCGCTTTGTACGACGCGGTCATGCGGCTCGCGACGCTCTATCGCGCCAAGTTGCCGCTGACGCTCATCGATATTCGTCACGAATCGCTGACGGCAGATTTTGCGCGCGAGATGGAGCGTATCGCCGACTTCATTGGCCTTCCGCATGACGGCGTGTTGCGTGAGTTTGTGCCCCGACAGGGCATGCGCGCTGTTGTGACTCCCACGGCGGCACAGCTGGGCAATGGGCTCAGGAGCGACACAGGAGGTCAATGGGGGCGGTATCGGCAGGAGCTCGCGCCGGTGCTGCCAAGGCTTCAGCCTTGGGTAAGTCATTTCGGCTACAGCGATATTTGATGCCATCGGCAACAGTTGCTATGGAAAGCCGATAGAGTCATTCGGCTCAATCCCAACAGGAACAAAGGGTTCTCTTTGCAGATCGATCTGACATCAGACGGCCAGACGATGCTCGGCCAAGTCTCCGCCGCGGTCGGCGCCAACAATCTGAAGCGCGCGGCTGAGATCGCGGACGCCGCCCTCTCCGCCGGTAACCGCCACCCGGCGTTTTTCAACGCACGTGCCCTGCTCGCCCAGTCGCAGGGGAATCAGCAGTTAGCCCTGGATGAGTTCGAACAAGCGCTTGTGCTCACGCCGCAAAACCCGCTGCTGCTCAAGGCCATCGGGATGTGCCTTGTGCGTCTCAATCGCCCGCAGGAGGGGGTAAGCCGCTTCGATATGGCGTTGCGCTCCGAACCCAACGACGCACAGACCTACTACTTCAAAGGTTGGGCCCTTGCCGCCGATGGTGATCAGGATGGAGCGAAACGCGCCTATGAACGCGCGATTGCCCTTCAACCGAACTATCCTGAAGCACTGGCTGCCCTTGCAACCATTGCCGCGCGGGCTGGTGACCGGGATACGGCGCGCCAGCTCGCCAACCGCGCCCTGACGGCAAATTCACGCGAGCCCGCTGCGATCGTGGCGCTTGCGGTGTGCGATCTTGCGGAAGGCGAATATCGCGCAGCCGAACGCCGTCTGAAAGCCATGTTGGATGACCGCAATGTCGTGGGTCATCCGCGCGCGCTGGCGCTCGGATACCATGCCGACGCTCTCGACGGACAAGCACGGTTTGCAGAAGCCTTTGCAGCTTACCGCTCGAGGAACGAAGAGCTGCGTGCCCTCAATGCGGAGCGCCTCTCAGGACTGAGAAGCCGCCCCGTCGTGGAAAGCCTGACCGACTATCTGCGCAAAACGCCGGCAGAGCTATGGAATACGTTGCCGTCCGGGGAAGCCGCATCGCGTGCCCGTGAGCACGTTTTCCTCATGGGCTTTCTGCGCTCCGGCACGACGCTGCTCGAGCAGGTGCTGGCGGTTCATCCTGATGTGGTCCATCTCGAAGAGCGTGAGACGTTGCTCGATGTGTCCCGAACCTATCTGACGGGTGGCCCGGGTCTGGATCGACTGGCGGCGCTCTCGGGAGAGGAACTCGACCGCCTGCGCGCGCAATATTGGCGGCGCGTGGAATCTTCCGGCGTAAACCCCCGACGAAAGGTGTTCATCGACAAACAGCCGCTCAACGTCTTCAATCTTCCTATCATTGCGCGACTGTTCCCACGTGCGAAGATCCTCTTCGCGATCCGCGATCCACGCGATGTCGTCCTTTCCTGCTTCCGCCGTCACTTCGACGTCAACGCGGTGATGTTTGAATTCCTGGGTTTGGAAGATGGTGCGCGCTTCTATAGCGCCACGATGGATCTCGCCGAAGCCGCGCGCGCAAAACTTCCGCTTGATCTGCTGGAGCATCGTTACGAAGACATGATCGCCAACTTCGAAGGCCGGGTGCGGCGGGTTTGCGATTATCTCGGGATCGAATGGACCGATGAGATGCGCGATTTCAGCGCGGCCGCACAGAGCCGCGCGATCCGCTCGCCGAGCGCCAGCCAGGTTCGGCGCGATCTCTATCGCAGCGCCGTCGAGTCCTGGCGGAACTATGCGCCGCAAATGACCCCCTTCCTTCCGGTCCTTGAGCCGTGGGTGCAGCGGTTCGGCTATCCGCCAAGCAGGAATTGACGCTGCCAAGGCTGAGGTTTTGCGAGAGAACACAACGCTGCGCTAAGGTTGCTTGCGAGAGGCAGCAATGAATCTCCAGTTTCCGTTCTACAAATTCGCCTTCCGCTTCGATACCGAGCGGCTGTTGTCGGAGGTCAACGCGATTCCGGAAACCGCGTGGCGCTTCCATCATGAAAATTTCAAAGGCAATTCCGCGCTCCATCTCATTTCGACGAACGGGACCGTGAATGACGAGTTCGAGCCGCCGATGCGGCCGACCGAATACTTCGAACGCTGCCCTTACATCATGCAGATCATGGCGCAGTTCAAAACCTTAATCGGGCGCGCGCGATTGATGCGGCTTGAGCCCGGCTATGGCGTGCCGGCGCATTTCGACCTCCAGCACTACTGGCGCACGCACACGCGCGTGCACATCCCCGTGCTCACCCATCCCGACATCATCTTCCACAGCGGCGACCAGGCTGTGCACATGGCGGCCGGCGAGGCGTGGACGTTCGACAATTGGCGCGTGCATAAGGTCGTCAACGAGACGCAGGTGCGGCGCATACACCTGACCTTTGACACCTATGGCAGCACGGCGTTCTGGCAGATGGCCAAACCGCTGGGCCGCGAAGACGCGCCGCAATTCATTCCATATCGCGAAGGTGAGACGCCACGCCTGATGCTGGAGAGTTTCGTCGACAATCCGGTGATGACGCCGGGCGACGTCGAACTGGAATTCTCGCGGCTGGTTTCGGATGCAGCATCTCTCCCGGCCAACGATCCGGCCGGCATGGCACGGCTGATGAGCTACGTCGCCTGGCTGCGCAACGAATGGCGCGTGCTCTGGTACGCCGTCGGGCCGACGCCCGAAGGCACGCCGCAATTCGTCAAGCTGATGCAGCAGGCGATGGAGGCCGTGCAATCCATTCCGCAGACCATCTTGATGGCCAGTAATGGCCGACCTCTGATGCAGGCCCTGCCCTCGACCATCGCAACGCTGGTGAAGCCGCAGGCTTATGGCGCAGCGGCTTCGAAGGCGCCCGGCGCGCCCGTCGTTTCACCGGCCGCCAAATTCGACAGACCCGTCTTCATCGTTTCGGCGCCGCGGTCCGGCAGCACCTGGCTCTACGACATGCTCGCGCGCAACGAAGCGTTCTGGACGGTCGGCGGCGAAGGCCACTATCACGTTGAGCAGATCGCCGCTCTCGATCCCCGCCGGCGCGGATACGACTCCAATCGGCTGACAGAAGCCGATGCGACTGCGGAAACAAGCGCGCGGCTGCGTGCGAACTATCTGAAAGATATGCGCGATGCGCGCGGCTTTGGCCTCAACCGCTCCAATCCGGCTTCGTTCCGCTTTCTGGAGAAGACGCCCAAGAACGCGCTACGCATTCCGTTCCTGAAAGCGCTGTTTCCCGATGCGCGTTTCATCTTCCTCCACCGGGAGGCGCAGGCCAATGTCAGTGCGATCATGGAGGCATGGCGCTCGGGCAATTTCGTCACCTATCCCGCATTGCCCGATTGGACGGGTCTGCCCTGGTCGATGCTGCTTATACCGGGTTGGCGCGAGTTGATCGGTGCTGGTCTCGAGCAGATCGCGGTGCGGCAGTGGCGCGATGTCAACGAGATTATCCTCGACGATCTCTCGGCCCTTCCCGCTGCTGATTGGTGCGTGGTGCGCTACGAAGATCTGCAGCGCGATCTCGAAGCGAGCTTGAAGCGGCTTTGTGCGTTCGCGGACGTCCCGTTTGGTGACGGCATGCAGAAGGCCATTCAGGAGAGCAGCAAACCGTCGCGCTATACCTTGTCGCAGCCCGACCCCCAGAAGTGGCGTAAGAACGAACCGGCTGTCAGCGCTGTGATGGCCCACGCGCGCAGTACCACCGAGCGGCTGTCGGCGCTGGCAGACCTACCCAGACGAAGCGACGCTTGATCCGCTTTCGAGCCATGCTGCGGCATTCGGCGGTAACAGCTGTGACATGCGTTGCGCGTAAGCCGCAAGCTCGGCTGCGGTGACGAAATCCTTCCACTGCACATTCTCGCCGCTGCGAAAGAAATCGCTTTCGGACTTGAACTGGCCGCGGCCTATGCCCGGTGCGAATTGTGCCGCTTTGTCGCGCATATTCGCAAAGGCGGTTGCATCGGCGATGCGGGCGATGAGCCCGTCATCCGCCGCAATGCCGAGGGCGGCCGCGATGCGCCGGATCGTGCCCGCAGGATCGCGCTTCAGATCCGCAAAATGCACGAGTTCGATATTGGGAAGCGCGTGATATTTCCAGAAGAGATTGAAGTGATGCGCAATCGCCGCGAGCGACATTTGCTCTCCCTGTCCTGGCCGGAAGGGTTCCTTAAGCCAGAGACCGAAGAGTTGATGAAGGTCGGCGATCTGCGACGCGGCCGCACGGCCTTCGAGCGTCTTCGCTGCGAGCCGCATCATCGACAGGAACGTATCGCGGGGGTCGCGGTAGATCGCGATGTAATTGCAGTCGGCAAAATACGGGATGCCGTCGAGGGGTGTGTGGGTCTTGAGATAGCGGCGGTGCTTCTGCGCCTCGATCATCCGTGAAACGGAATCCGCAGGCTCCAGGTTCGTGTCGAGCCAGGGAGAGATCTTGGCCGGTGCGATGTCGAGCTCGGCCGTGCCGAAGATTAGCATCGCACAGATGGCCTGAACCCAGGTCGTGCCGCTCTTGGCGGGTGCGCAGATAAAGATATCGCCTGGCCTGGGACGGAAGGTCGTCCAGCGCGTGGGATCCGTAATGGGTCCCTTGTAGGCGGCCGTTCGTGCCGGCAAAGGAGGCGTGGCATTCGGGCCGGAATCGGACATTTGTGTGCGTTATCCTGCGGAAAAAACCGATTTTAAGGGTATATGCAGGCCGCGCAATCACAGCGTCCGTATGCGGTGACGCGCGGCACATCCTGCTGTAAATATCGCCGCGAAGCATAGCCGGAGTTTCAATGTCCGACGTTCAGTCCCCGGAGCAATTGCCTGCCGATGTCGCCAAAGAAGTGCAGGCTCTTCTGCGTGCCGGCAATCTTGTACGCGCGACCGAGCTGGCGCGGCGCGCGCTGGATGAAGGAACTGTCGATCCGTTGTTGCTTCATGTTCGCGCGCATTGGCTGGAACAGCAGAACCGCGTTCCCGAAGCCCTTCAGGATCTGGCCCGCGGCGTGATGATGGCGCCGAATGACCCGCTCGCCCATCATGCCTTCGGTGTGCTCGCGGCAAAGGTGGGAGACACCGAACGCGCGATCGGCGCCTTCAACGCCACGATTTCGCTGAAGCCGGATTACGCGCCTGCCTATCACCACCTTGCCGTGGCCAAATGCGCGACCGGAGAGATTGCGGCAGGCCGCGCGCTCTATGAAAAGGCGATCGAGCTCAATTCGAACGATGCGGATTCGCTGGCCGGGCTAGCGGAGCTTGCGCAGCGCCGCGGCGATGACAAAGTGGCACAGGCGCTGATCGAGCGCGCCCTCGCACTTGCGCCTGGCCAGCGCACGGCCTTGACGGTTCAGGCCACGATGGCGCTTGCGTCCGGTTCGCTTGGACGCGCGGAGCATCTCGCCAGCGGGCTTGCTGCCGACGCCAAAGCCGGGCGGGTCGAACGCGCGATCGCGATGAGCCTCATCGGCGACATCCGTCACGCCCAAAAGCGTTACGCCGAAGCGTTCGAAGCCTACACGACGGCCAATGACTGGAAGTTCGATGTGTTCGCGCCGCGCTTCGATGTCTCGGAGGGCGAGACGGCGTTCACCTACACATTGTGGCTGCAGGACTATCTGGATGTGGCGCCGGCGTCCCAATGGCGCGCCATGCCTGGCGCACCAAACGAGGCCGGCGTGATGGCGCATGTCTTCCTGGCCGGCTTCCCGCGCTCCGGAACCACGCTGGCTCAGAACGTGCTCGAAGGGCATCCCGATGTCGTAGCGCTGCAGGAGCATCCTCTGCTCCAGGAAGCCCTGCGCGATTTTCTCTCGAACGACGAAGGCCGCAAGCGGCTTGCCGGTCTCGGCCCCAACGAACTGGCCGCATATCGCGCGCATTACTGGCAGCGTGTGGCGGCGCGCGATATTGACGTGAAAGGCAAAGTGTTCGTCGACAACAGGCCGCTCAGCTCGCAACAGCTCGTGCTGGTCGCCAAGCTGTTCCCGGATGCGAAGGTGTTGTTCATGCGGCGCGATCCGCGGGACGTCGTGTTGAGTTGCTTCCGCAGTTCTTTCGCCATGGCCCCTGCCACCTTCGAGTTTCTCAAACTCGATCGCGCCGCTCGTCTCTATACGGCCGTGATGGAGCTTTGCGAATCCTATCGCGAGGTGCTGGGTCTTGCATGGCATGAGCTGCACCACGAAAAGCTGGTGGACGATTTCGATGGCGAGCTCGAAAAGCTCTGTCGCTTCATCGGCATCGACCGCCGGCCGGAGATGCGGGATTTCGCCGAACGCGCGAAAACGCGCGAGATCCATACCCGCAGCGCGCCCCAGGTCCGCCGCGACCTCAACCGTGAAGGCATCGGCCAATGGCGCAACTACGCCGACCAGCTCAAGCCCATCCTTCCCATCTTAAGGCCGTGGGTGAAGAAACTCGGCTACGACGCGGGCTGATTGTAGTAATCGTACATGCCGTTGAGGAGCCCGGAGACGAGTTCGCGCTCGGCCGGTGACAGCAGCGGATTCCAGATGTCGATCATTACGATCACGCGCGGTTCGTCGCTGTCGTTCCACGCTTCGTGTTCGATCGTGTCGTCGAACACCCATGCCTCCCCCACACGCCACTCGCGGATCTCGTTGCCGACCCGGAAGCGGCACCCCTTCGGCACGATCAGGGGGAAGTGGATGATCAGCCGCGCGTTCGTGTCGCCGGAATGCGGTGGGATATGCGTGTGCGGCTCCAACACGGAAAACAGCACCGTGGGCCCGAAATTGGGTGCGTCGAGCATCGGGATCGATTCAAATAGCGCGGTCGCCTGGGGACAGCGCCGGCACTGTTCTTCCCGCTTTATGCTGTCCCGCCAGAGATAGAGCACGTTCCAGCGCATGGACCGATTGAGTTCCGCCCACTGGGCGAGCGGCGCGCCCTCGGGATGCGATACATAGGGTTCGAAATTGCCGCCATCTTCCTTCGCAGCCTTGAGAAACTCGTCGCGCACGATCCCGGTCGCGTCTTCCAATGTCTTCAGCCAGGGAAAGTGGACGCGGTCGTAGAACGGGATCGCAGGCAGCCGCGGCACCAGAAGCATGTTCGGCTGCTGCACGTAAGGCTTGGTTTTTCCGATCGCGATATCGCGGCATTCCTCGAACCGCGCCAGATTCTCGCCCGCGTGCTTTTTGCTGACGCCTTCAAGGCGGGTGCGCAGGAACCCATCGAGGGCAGCGGAATTGCGCTCTACAGCTTCCCGTGCATGCCGGATCGACTGCTGCATTTCGCCGGTGAGCTGGCCATCAGATGGTGCAATCGTCAGCACGTCTTTGAACGTCCGTGCGGCCTGGCGGGTCTGGCCCATCCTCTCCTGCAGCATGCCTTTGGCCAGAAGCGCGGGGAAGAAATAGGGATCGATGGACAGCGCGCGCGTCAGCCAAGCCATTTCGCCGGCATTGTCGCCGGAAGCGCGCTTGACGAACGCCAGATTGAGCGGAACGGCGGGGTTGTTGGGATCGGCGCGAAGGGCCTTCTCAAGAAGCTGAGTTGCGCCCGCCATCTCCTTGCGCAGCAGGTGATGCTGGCCCAGGTGAAACAAGGCCTGCGCATGATCCGGCGCAATCGCGAGGACATTAGTCCAGGCTCGCTCGGCCTCATCGAGACGGCGCTCGCGCATCATCGCGAGCGCGGTCTGTGCCAGCGCCGTCACGCGAGTATTTTGATCAATACCGGAGCCAGCCGCCATCGAGCCGATCCATCCCCCATGGAACGACCGCACGTTAGCCCGCCGCTCCTCTGCGTCAATGCGACAGAGGAGTGCACGGCCTCGACGTAATCAGCCGGCGTTAATTGCCGCGCGGTCCGAGATTGCCGCTGGACTGCATCTGGCCGATCTCCTTCTGCGTCTGCAGACGAGCGTCATCCCATTGCCTCTGAGTCTTGCATTCCCGGCGCGCACCGAGACGTGTACCCGTGGCGGGCGCCATGTTACGGCAGACGACCTTGTCCGCATCTTCGGTTGGCGCTGCTGTCGGAGCAGGAGCGGCTGCCGGAGCAGCAGTGGCGGCCGGAGCGGGCTGCGCGGGATCTTCAGCCATCGCGCTGGAACCCATGGCGATCAAGCCGGCAGTCGAGACAAGCAAAAGAGCAAGTTTGCGCACTTCGAAACTCCTTAAAGAACGTAGAGGGCCCCACCCACGATGGTCTGCCGCTGATACCGCTATGTTACGTGAGCGTCAGCGCATTTTGAAGAACCCGTTTAATCACATCTCGCGCAACGCGTTCATTTTCAGGGGTATGTTTGCGCTGGAAAGTACCGAGCGGGTCCGTGTTCCGCATTGGAACTTGTATGCTGTGGGATCGAAACGAGATTAATTTGGCGCACTACGGCATTGATAAAACTAGCAATTTGGCAAAGGCTGTAGCCATCCGACGGCTGACGGGCACACGGCTCCTCAACGCTGTAAAATATGCGTCACAGAATCGCAGCCACACGCGGATATTGCTGTCCAATCTGCTCAAGCCAGATGAGTGCCGCGCGAATCTCGGCGCCGTAGAGGTGTCGGGCCTCGGCCAAGCGATCTGCGCGCAGCTTTGCCGAATACGCATGTTCCGGCGCTTTGGAGTACCGCGCGAGGACCGGACTGGATGCGATTCCGGCCACCTCAGCGAGCGTGGCAGGGATTTGCAGATGTGCGAGGATCTTCGCCAGAACAGTCGCGATGTCCTGCAGCAAGGCATCGAAATCCAGAGGAAGAACTCGACCGCCAAAAACCCGGAAGAGATCGTCCTGGGTGAGTCGCTCGGTCAGCCAGCTCATGGCAGCCAGTTCACCCAGATTCGCAGGGCGCGGCGGCGCCGCATTCAAAAGCCTGCCCAAGCGATGAATGCGCTCCGGCCCATGCGCGTTCAGGTCAACGGCGGAGTTTTCAGCCGCGAGCATTGTGGCGAGATACGATTCGGCGCTGACATTGAGTGTCACAGCTCTGGAATTCCGGCGCAGGGCCAAAAGGTTTGAGCCCAAGCGTTCGGCGGTGCTGGTCGCCTTGAGAATGACAGTCTCGGTATCACCGAAGCCCCGTTCCCACAGCCTGAGCAGAACCTCCAGCCTCTCGTCGAGGCCCGGCCGTCCGGCATCGTAAACCTCCGCCACCGTCCGCAGCGCAAGCGGCTCGCGCAAGGAAAGCACCCTCCCCGTCTCATCGAGCATGCGGCTCAGGAGCGTCGAACCGACGTGACCGCTGTGAAAGATGAAATGAAGCGGGCGGGAGGCGGACGGTGCTGCCACCACGCGCGCGATGTCGGCGACCGGAACCCATTGTCCGCGGGTCGTGGGTGTCAGAAGCCGCTCGTCGAGAAAGCTCGCGCGCCGGTAGTCCTGCGCCTCCACGCGGATGAAGAACAGCGCGTCGCGTCCGGGATCGAACGCAAACGGGTAGAGTTCCGGGTTGGTCCCGAGCTCCGCGAGCAGATCCGCCATGCCGCTAGTGTGGCAGGTTCGTCGCCCGCAATTCCACACCGCCGTGCGGCAAAGCCTGCGCGGTCGTCACCACGGCCTGAATCGCCGGCGTGTTCATGAGCGTGACCCACCCCTGCATCGCACGCGCGGTCGCCGAGTTCTCGCTGAAAGCCTGATTGAGGGCCTGGAAAAACGACTTTTCGCGCGGGAAGCGCTTGAAGACCACGTTCTCATTCGCCGGAATATTCGCAAGTTTCTTAGTCGCATCGGCCGCCGTCCAGAAGCCGCCCAGCTGATCGACCAGCCCGCGCGAGCTGGCGTCAGCGCCGCTCCACACGCGCCCGCGCGCGATCTCCTGCACGCGGTCCAGCGAAAGTTTGCGGCCTTTGGCGACCTTCTGCTTGAAGTCGGCATAGATCGTGTCGGCTTCCCGGTTTAGTGCCGCCCATTGGTCGGGGGTGTAGGGCGTAATGCCGGAATCCATCAGCGCGTTCTTGCCAACGCCCACATTCTCCGCGCCGACGCCGATCAGTCCGAGCGATTTGCCGACCGACACCTTGCCGGTGAGCACGCCGATCGAGCCCGTGATCGTTCCGGGCTCTGCCACGATCTTGTTGGCGGAGGTCGAGATGTAATAGCCGCCGGATGCCGCAACCGAGCCCATGCTCACGACCACGGGAATGCCTTTGGCCTGTGCCTTCTTCACCGCATCGAGAATCTGATCGGAGGCGGAAACCGAGCCGCCAGGCGAGTCGACACGCAACAGGATCGCTTTGACGGATTTGTCGTTGGCCGCGTCGCGGATCGCTTTCGCCGTGTCGTCGCCGGCGATGACATTGTCGCCCCCGAACAGTCCGCTGCCGCCCGTGGTGCCCTCGACGATCTCGCCGGCGGCCTGGACAAGCGCGATGCGCGGTCCGTCGCCGAATTCGGAGAAACCGTCCTTGGAGCGCACGAAGTCGCCCACCGAGACCTGCTTGGCATCTTTGCCGGCCCGGCCATAGGCCGCACCCCACGCATCGTCATCGTAACCCAGCCGGTCGATGAGCCCTGTTTTCTTGACGTCTTCCGACATTTGCGGGCTGGCCTCGAACGTGGCCGTGAGCGTTTTGGAAGGTAGCTTCCGATCAGCCGCCGCCGCGGACGTGGCCGTGTTGTACCAGGATTGAAGCAGCGCGGTGATCTGTTCGCGATCGGGCGCCGTCATGCCCTTTTCCATGTACATGTCCGCAGCGCTTTTATAATCGGAACGCTTGGCGATCTGCGGCTCTGCCTGGATCTTGTCGAACAGCCCCTTCAGGAAGATTTCGCCGCCGCCCTCACCCGCCGCGCCGAAATCGGATTTCGGCTGCATCCAGATTTCGTCCGCCGCCGCTGCCGTCAGGTAATCACCGAGGCCCGCGGACTCGAAACCCATGCTGTGCGCGATGACGAACTTGCCTGATTTGCGAAACTTCTTGAGTGCTGTGCCGATCTCTTCCGCCTGCGCAATGGGAAGGTTGGCATCGCCGAGGCGCACAACCACGCCTTTGACACGATTGTCGCGTTCGGCGGCGTCGAGGCCGAGGACAATGTCCATGACCGTGACCGGCCGCTTGCCGAAGATCGTGACCGATGCCGAATCTGCGATCTGGTGACGAAGATCGAGCGCCAGCACCATTTTCGATGGCAGGCCGTCGCCCTCGATGAGCCCGATCAGGAAGAGAGCGAGGAAGATCAGGATGAGCAGAAGGACAAAGCGCGCTACCGCATTCAGGGTGCCCGCCACAATCGACTGGCCCCAACGCAGGAATGAGATCATCGCAATGTCCTTTCGCCATACAGGCGGATGCTTCTAACGATCTAATATGGCTATGGGTTCAACCAACATCCATGCTGACGCACGAATTGTTTTCCGCTACGACCGCGGCGAATTAAGCCTTTGATCTCGATAATAAATCGTTGAAGGATGGGCGCCGGCTACTGGGGAGCTTTGCGTGCCGGAATTCATCTCTGACGGACTGACCATTGCCTATGACGATATCGGACCGCGCGAGGGGCGGCCGGTGGTGCTGGTCCACGGCTTCGCCTCCAACCGCAAGGAAAACTGGCAGCGGCTCGGCTGGTATGGCGCTTTCGAGCGCAAGCGTATCCGCTGTGTGGCGCTGGACTGCCGGGGGCATGGGGAGAGCGCCAAGCCACACGATCCGGCGGCCTATACGCGCGGGGCCATGGCGGGGGACATCATTGCCCTCCTCGACCATCTGGGCGTTCAGCGGGCCGACCTCATGGGCTATTCGATGGGAGCACGGCTTTCGCTGGCGGCGGCGATGATGGCGCCAGAGCGCTTTCCGCTCCTCATATTGGGAGGGATCGGCGGCAGGCAGTTCGAGAGCCATCTGCGGACCGATGCGATGGCGCAAGCGATGGAGACGGCCGATCCAGATTCGATCGAGAACCCGCTGATGCGCAGCTTCCGCGGTTTTGCCGACGAACAAGGCGAAGACCGCATGGCGCTTGCGGCGCTGTCGCGCGCACAGGATGCGCCATTCGAGCGCAGCATGCTGGCGGCACTAACCATGCCGGTGCTGGTGGTGGCGGGCGCACGTGATGAGCTTGCCGGCGATCCGGAAGAGCTTGCGCGTGCCATGCCCGACGGGCGCGCGGTGACCTTGCCTGGCTGCGATCACTTCTCCGCAATTCCCCACGCGCTATTCAAGGCCGCTGTGTTCGACTTCCTCGATGGAACGCTCGAATAATCACTGCGCCCAGGAAATGCCGCCTCCGATGATCAGCGGTGCGGAGTAGCTCACCACTGCGCCTGTTCCGGTGCTGGTCGGGCCAAAGCTCGCTGTCGAGGCGATGCGGGCGTCGAAAAGGTTGTCGCCATACACATAAGCCGACAACTGCGACGTAATCGCATAGGACACACGCGCGTCCAGCGTCACTGCCGCGCCGAGACGGAATTTGTTGAGGTCGTCGGCATAGCGCAGCCCTTCGTAACGAAGATTGGCATCGATGCTGAGACGTTCTAGGGGCTTGGCTTCAAAGCCGCCGGTGATCGTCCAGCGTGGCGCCTGGGCCGGCCGATTGCCGGTGAGTTGCGGCGCCTGCGCGCCACCTTCGACATGGGCGTCGACATAGTCGAACGCAGCGTGCGGGACGAGGCCGTCGAGAATCTTGTAACGCCCCTCGCCTTCAAATCCCCAGGCATCGATGTCGCCGACATTCTGACGTTGCACAAGCGTGATTCCGGGAAGCTGGGTGCAGGGGAAATTCGTGGGGCATTTCTGCAGCGTCACGTTCGTCACCGCACGGTGGAGCTGGTTGACGAAAATGTCGCCGTCGAACGACATGCGGTCGTCCTGCCAGCCGCCGCCGAGTTCGGCGCCGTAGAGTTGTTCCGGCGTAAGATCCGGATTGCCGAGCGTGTTCGTGTTGCCGAGACGGAACGGACGATAGAGTTCGTTCAGCGACGGCGCGCGGAACCCCTCATAAGCCGCGCTGCGCAGATAGAACCCATCGTCGAGCTCGCGGCGCAGGCCAAGCCGGCCTGTCGGCAGCGTGCCGCCCTTCGACTTGAAATGATCGTCGACCGTGATGACACCGGTTGCCAGCGAGTTCTGGATCACGTGGCCGTTGGAGGTTTCCCAATGATCCGCGCGCAGTCCGGCCGTGATCAGCCAACCATCGGCGCGATGCGCGCCTTCCGCGTAGATGCCGCCCACGAAACTGGCGCCGCCGGCATGACGCCCCGACGTGAAAGCGCCATTGACGAAAGAGAACTGCTCCCGGGACTCGCCTTCGGAGGATCGCACATCCGCGCCGATCTCCCAGTTGAACCAGGATGCCTGTCCCCGCAGCGCCGCATTGCCGCCGATGCCCGTCGCAGGCGTTGCGTACTGGTTGTTGGCCGGCGCCGATGTCGCGCGCAGAGGGCCTGCCGCATAGGTCACGTTGCTGAAACCGACATCGCGCATCCAGACCTGCATGCGCCAGCCGAGATCGTTTGCGCTGTCGGGATGCGCGACAGTAAGGCTCGCGGTCTGGCCGTCGGCGGCGGAGGTCGAGCCCACGATGCCCGAATTGCGTGTCTCCTGGTAGGCGCTATAGCGCGCGGAGATCAGCGTGTCCGCCGTCGCATAAGTCTGTACACGGATGGATGCGTTCTTCGCATCCAGCGTGACATAATCGTCGGCGGCGCCGCGCTGCTCGGGTGCGACGGGAATCCATCCATTCGACGCTTCGGCCGATGCGCTTGCAAAGACCTGAAAGCGGTCGACATCGGTGCCGCCGGAGGCCGCAATGCGGCGCTGGCCGCGCGCGCCGCCTGAAAGATCGCCCGCGACAAACCCGCTGCCTGTCGCCTCATCGAGCGCTATGACACCGGTGAGCGCGCCCGCACCGTAAGGACCCGCACCGGCGCCGCGCACGACCTCAGCACCGCCCATGTCCTCGGCGGGAAGCGAACTCCAGATCACCCAATTGCCGAAGGGATCGTTCTGCGGAACGCCGTCGAGCGTGACGAGCGCCCTGCCCGCACCGGAGGGCGCGATCGATCTGAGGCTGATGCCCTGTGTCGTCGGATTGGCCGAGAGCGAACTGTCGCGCCGGAAGAGCGAGAGGCCCGGAACCTCCTTGAGTGCAGCGTCGATCTGATGCGAGACGCGAAGCTGCGCCGGCGTAACGCGAACAATGGAAAATGCGTCGTTGCCCACTGGGTCCGGGGGGCTCGCGGTAACCACGACGGTCTCCGGCGCCTCATCGGCGGCGACTGGGGTGGCTGCCGCGACAGAGAGCAGCACGAGCGACCCGATACGAATGGCTGTTGCGGTGGTCACGAAAGCTTCCGAAAATCTGGACAAGTATCTCTAAAATCCAACGCTACAATTTCATCATGACCGGCGCGAGGGTCGATCGCGAAATATTCTATGTGACACGGCATAGACCGCTCTAAGAGTCGGATTAACCGCGACACCGCCCGAAATAAGTACTTTCGCCGCTCTGCGAACGACTCTAACGTGCATGTCATCATCCAAGAGCGGAGAATTAGTAATGCGTCGCGTGGTTTTCCTGGCGTCTTCTTTGGCAGCAGCCTTCACATTGCAGATCGCGACGGCCGCCCCGCTCCACTATCCGCTTCCGCCCGACAGCACCGCGCGCAATGGCGTGCCTCACAAATCTTCCGTCACCAGCTTGCCCGACCAGGAGATCGCGCCACAGCAGGCCGAGAAGGGATTGCATCCGCATGCCGCGAAAGGGCTGGCACGCCGTTACGCCGGCACGCCGACGGATGTACTGCGTTATCACAACGACAATTATCCGACCGGCTGGAACCAGAACGAAACGGATTTGACACCGGCGGCGGTTGCCTCGGCGAGTTTCGGCCAGATCGCGACACTCAATGTCGACGGCAATGTACTCGCGCAGCCGCTGATGGTTTCCAACTTCACGATGCCGGACAACTCCGTCCACAACATCCTGATCGTGGCGACCGGACACAACACCGTCTACGCCTACGATGCGCAGACCTACAATGTTCTCTGGCAGCGCAATCTGGGGCCGTCGCAATCGTCCGGCGACGTCGGCTGTAACGATATCGTTCCGGAGTACGGAATTTCGAGCACGCCGGTGATCGTGCGCAGCGGCGCGAACGCGGCCACGATCTATCTGGTTGCCGCCACCGAGCCTGCCTCATTCTCCTTCCACACCAAACTGCATGCGTTGGATCTTGGGACCGGTGCGGACCTCATGCCGGCGCGCGAGATCGCGCCGAAATCCAACATCAAAGGCGGCTCGAAGCTCCACTTCGATCCGCAGGCGCAATGGGGCCGCTCGGCCCTCGCTTATAGCAACGGCTCGATCTACATGGGCATGGGATCGCATTGCGATAACAGAGCCGGCAGCATTTCGGGTTGGGTGCTGCGCTACGATGCTGCAACGTTGGCGCCCGCCGGCGCTTTCAACACCATCGAGGCGAAGGCGGGCTATCAGCTCTCGAGCGTGTGGATGAGTGGCTACTCGGTCGCGCTCGATCCGACAGGCAACGTGTATGCGATTACCGGCAACGGCAATTACAGCCTCGTCAAGAGGCAGAAGGGCTACGGTGAAAGCGTCATCGCGCTATCGCCCGATTTGAACAAGAAAACGGTCAGAACCTTCACCCCGAGCAACTGGGCCTCTTTGAACAATGGCGATACCGATTTCGGTTCCGGGGGCGCCATGCTCATTCCAGTTGTCCAGGGTCAGATGGCCCCGCCCATGATCATCGGCTCGGGTAAGGCTGGGACCGCCTATCTCCTCGACGCAAGTCATCTGAACGGTCTTGAGGGCAGCAACGGCTATCAGGCGCTGCAGAAAATCTCGACGGGCGGGTGCTGGTGCGGTCCGGCCTATTACGGCGGACCGACGGGCGGCATCCTTTACTACCAGGGCAGCGGCGATCTGCTGCGGGCCTACAGTGTGGCGACGGGCAACACGCCGAAACTCACGCAGGTTGCGGCGAGCACCGACGGCGCCGGCTTTGGCGGCTCCTTCCCGGTGATTTCCTCGAACGGAACGACGGCGGGAACGGCGGTCGTGTGGGCGGTCGAGCGCGGCAGCCCGACCGAATATCTTGCGGCCTATGACGCGGTGAACATGGGCGATCCCCTGTTCAAGGCGACCGCGGGGAGCTGGTCGAACGGGAGCCGTTCCTATCTCACGCCGCTGGTCGCCAATGGCCGGGTCTATGTAGGCGCCTACAAAACCGTGACGGTGTTCGGACTGACGGACTAGGAGCACCTGAAGGAGGCGGGAGTAACAAGAATAAGGGCTGTTGCTGTCGGGCGGACAACTCTAACCTGTGGGTCATCGACCAGAGGAGAAACGTTTGATGTACCGCTTCACCTTCCTGGCATCGTTCATGACAGCAGCGCTGCTTGGGCTGCGGATCGCAGCCGCCGCTCAACTGCACTATCCGCTCCCACCCGGCAGTACGGAGCAAAACGGCGTGCCGCAGCACAAGACCGCGCACGTTGTCATGCGCGCACAGAAGTTTGCGGTTGCGCCGCTACCCGCTCGCGGGTTGCATCCGAACGCTGCGCAAGGTCTGGCGCGGCGCTATTCCGGCACGCCGATCGACGTTGTCAGATACCACAACGACAACTACCCGACGGGCTGGAACCAGAGCGAGACCGACCTCACGCCGGCCACCGTCGGCTCGGCCAGCTTCGGTCAACTCACCACGCTGAACGTCGACGGCAATGTGATCGCGCAGCCATTGATAGTCTCCGGCTTCCGGATGCCCAACGGCTCGACACACAATGTCCTGATTGTCGTGACCGGGCATGACAGCGTCTACGCGTTCGATGCCCAGGATTATTCGATCCTCTGGCATGTCAGCATGGGGACGGCCCAATCCAGCAATGACGTGGGATGCGGCGACGTCGTACCGGAATACGGCATCTCCAGTACACCGTTCATCCTGCGCAGGAGCGCGAACAACGCCACGATCTATCTTGTCGCGGCGACCGAGCCCGCACCGTTCTCTTTCCATACCCAACTGCATGCGCTCAATCTCGCGACCGGCGCCGACGAGTTTCCTCCGGCCGAGATCGCTCCGCAGGCAACTTTACAGAATGGCGGCACTGTCCATTTCGATCCTCAGAACCAGTGGAGTCGCTCGAGCCTCGCCTACAACAATGGCTCGCTCTACGTCTCCATTGGCTCACACTGCGACAACAATGCCGGCAACATCTCCGGTTGGGAGCTGCGGTACAACATGAGGCTCGCCCCGAGGGGGCAGTTCAACACCATCGAGGCTTCTGCCGGATATGAGCTTTCCAGTATCTGGATGGCAGGCTATCCGCCGGCGATCGACGCGAACGGCAACATCTTCGCCATCACCGGCAACGGCAACTATAACCTCCATAGCGGCATGAAAGGTTATGGGGAGAGCGTGATAGAGCTCAGCCCCAATCTCAGGAGTGTCCCGGTCGACACGTTCACGCCGAGCAACTATCAGGACCTGAACAACGGCGACACCGATTTCGGCTCGGGCGGCGCGATGCTGATCCCGCCCGTCAACGGACAGACGGCGCCGCCGATGCTGGTCGCGATGGGCAAGGCCAGTACGCTGTATCTGCTCGACGCTACCCATCTCGGCGGCCTCGAGGGCCGCAACGGGAACAAACCGCTGCAGAAGTTCCAGGTCGGCGGCGGATGCTGGTGCGGCCCAGCCTATTACGTCGGCCCAAGCGGCGGCATCGTCTATTACCAATCGGGCGGCGATGTGCTGCGCTCGTTCAGCGTCGCGACCGGCGCCACTCCGATGCTCACGCAACTAGCCATGGGGACCACCGGTGCGGGGTACGGCGGGTCTTTCCCCGTCGTTTCTTCCAACGGCGCCACGGCCGGCACGGGGGTGGTGTGGCTGATCCGCCGCGACACCACGGAGCAGCTCGAAGCCTATGACGCGGTCAACCTGGGCGCCCCACTGTTCCAGGCCAATGCGGGCAGCTGGAACACGAGCGGGCCGTTCCTCTCTCCCCTCGTGGCGAACGGCCGCGTCTTTGTGCCGGCCTACCAGACGGTTACGGTGTTCGGGCTGACGAACTGAGCGTCTCGTACCGTTTGTGGCGATAAGGTTTCGTTGCTCGCAACGGACGAACACCACGCTTATGCGCAGCTTGGGGGCGCCCGAGCTATTAGCACGGCAGCGTAAAGCACGGCGCCAAGCAGTACGTTGTCGGCGCAATTCACACGAACACGATTGAGGGTTTCTGCTCGCTGTTCAAACGTTCGATTGTCGGCAGCTTCCATAAGGTCAGCGCCAAATACCTCCCGCTCTACGTCGCGGAAGCGCAGTTCCGGTACACACGCGGATATCTTTGGCGAAGCAATCCAGGGCTTCTAAAGTCATCACTTTGCCCCGAGATCGCTGAGAAGCTTACGCACGTTTTTCTCATGGCTCACGCAGTGTTCTTTGGTCCATGTAGAATGCTGTACTCCCATAAAGTGCACGCTATTCGCCGAAGAATTCTGGTGATTTTTATCTGCGAAAAATGTTGCGTTCCTAACCCAGTCCTTCGCGCCTAGATCAAGCGGAAAGTCGATCTTCGTGTGCGCGATGTCTTCGCCGTCAACGACAATTTGCAGATAGGTCGCGGTATCCGAAACGCCAACTTGCGTGGTCAAGACTACAAATTTATTGAGAGGAACAATGCTCTCGCTCACACGTGCATCAAGGGAGTGTGTTTCGCCGTGAACGTCAGTGACCTGCATTGTAAAGTGGCCGGTGTTTTCAGCTAGGAAAAACGCCACTTCTGCGCCATCGCTTGTTCTAAAGTCATAGAGGTATTGAGGCCGATTTGTCATCGCGACATGAAATTCAACTGCAAAGCTGCTGCTGAAACCAGGCAACGTCTCTCTAGCCAGCAAACTCTCTCGCTCTTGCCACGCCTTCCAACTCACTATCGCCCATACGGCCAAGATAACGGCTGCAAATACGATTTTTAGCCATCGCGCCCATTCGTGAGTAATCTCTGATCGCCAAAAGCCATGGATCGTGAGGAATGCGGCTAGCGCCCACACGGTCGGTGCCTGCAATGGTCCCGCCGTCCAGCCCATGGAGTCTAAACCTGACTGTACGAACGCGAGACTGATCCCAACGGCACCTTCGATGGTTGGTCGAGAGTCCTTTCGTCTTCTGGCCATGCCGGTGCCCCGCCTGCGGTCCAGTCCTTGCCACTGTAGCGGGTTAGCAAGCGGGAGGACCCCATCCGGCATTAGATCTTGGTTGTACTTGATTTGTTCTTATTTTCGTCTCATATTCCTATTTATGACGGTGATCCTAGAACGGACGGTCGATCCTGAGTTGGCGCGCGGGCGCGGGGCGGTTTCCAACAATGTGGGGCGCTATGAGCGCCAGACCCGGGTGCTCGTCGATGACGGCTGGGACGATGGTTGGCGGGATGACGATCTTTCGCCGCCGCAGCTGCGCACCGAGGTGATCCGCGATTCAACGCGCACCATTATTGCGCGCAACAAGTCGCCCGACATCTCCTTCGACCGCTCGATCAATCCCTATCGCGGCTGCGAGCATGGCTGCATCTATTCCTTCGCGCGGCCGACGCACGCCTATCTGGGCATGTCGCCGGGTATCGACTTCGAATCGCGCCTGTTCGCCAAGCCCGATGCGGCCGAGCTTCTGCGCAAAGAGCTGTCGGCGCCGGGCTATATTGTCAGAACGATGGCGATGGGCACGAACACCGATCCCTACCAGCCGATCGAAAAGAAGATGCGCATCACGCGCTCGGTGCTCGAAGTGCTGCGCGACTTTCGCCATCCCGTGGGCATCGTGACGAAATCGCCGCTGGTGCTGCGCGATCTCGACATCCTGTCCGAGATGGCGGAGATGGGGCTCGCCAAGGTCGCGCTTTCGGTGACAACGCTCGATCGCAAGCTTGCGCGCTTGATGGAGCCGCGCGCCGGCACGCCGACCAGGCGGCTGCAGGCGATCAAGGGTCTGAGCGATGCCGGCGTTCCGGCCGCGGTGATGTTCGCGCCGGCTATCCCCGCACTGAACGATGGCGAGATGGAAGCGGTCTTGAGCGCCGCGAAAGAGATGGGCGCGCGCAGTGCCGGTTATGTGCTTCTGCGCCTGCCGCTGGAGATCAAGGATCTGTTCCGCGAGTGGCTGGAGGCCAATGTCCCCGACCGCGCCAAGCATGTGATGTCGCTCATCCGGCAGATGCGTGGGGGCAAGGAT
>Ga0105239_10002227_pt1 | contig 24857 bp, 20 predicted proteins | sample KBSC44metaG_FD_92761 | JGI IMG/M metagenome (GOLD analysis project Ga0105239, IMG submission 92761) | Corn rhizosphere microbial communities from Kellogg Biological Station, Michigan, USA - KBS C4-4 metaG | ecosystem: Host-associated > Plants > Roots > Rhizosphere > Soil | place: Michigan, USA...
AAGATTTTGACCGGCATCTACCAGCCGGACAGCGGCGAGATCGCCATCGCCGGCAAGCCGGTGACGCTCGCTTCCGCCCATGCCGCCTTCGGCGAAGGCATTACGGCTATCCATCAGGAGACGGTGCTATTCGACGAGCTGACCGTCGCCGAAAACATCTATCTCGGCCACGCGCCGCGCACCCGTTTCAAAACCATCGACTGGCGCAAGATGCGCCGCGAGGCGCAGGACGTGCTCAATTCGATGGGCGCGAAGATCTCCGCCGATACGCGATTACGTGACCTCGGCATTGCCAACCGCCACCTCGTCGCAGTGGCGCGAGCAATGTCGATCGAGGCGCAGATCGTCATCATGGACGAGCCGACGGCGGCGCTTTCGCAGAAGGAAATCGAAGAGCTCTACGTGCTCATCGAGCTGCTCAAGAAAGACGGCAAGGCGGTGCTGTTCATCTCGCACAAATTCGACGAGATTTATCGCATCGCCGACCGCTACACGGTGTTCCGTGACGGCGAGATGGTGGGCAAGGGCTTTATTCGCGACGCCAAGCAGAGCGAGATCGTTCGGCTGATGGTGGGCCGCCCGGTCGACACGATCTTTCCGCAGCGCTCGGCCGCCATCGGCGCGCCGGTGTTGAAAGTTTCGGGCCTCAGCCATCCGACCGAGTTCGACAACATCTCATTTGAGGTGAAGCGCGGTGAGATTTTGGGGTTTTATGGCCTTGTCGGCGCAGGGCGCAGCGAGGTGATGCAATCGATCTTCGGCATGACCCGGCCTTCGTCCGGCCAGATCGAAATCGAGGGCAAGGCGATTGCGCCGAAGTCACCGGCCGATGCGGTCGATGCGGGCATCGTCTATGTGCCGGAGGAGCGCGGGCGACAGGGTGTCGTCATCGGGCTACCGATCTTTCAGAACGTCTCCCTGCCCTCGTTGCGGCGGACCAGCAAATCCGGGGTGTTGAAGCTCGCCGAGGAGTTTTCGCTGGCGCGAGAGTTCACGCAGCGGCTTGACCTGCGTGCCTCCTCGCTCAGCCAGGATGTCGGCACCCTGTCGGGCGGCAATCAGCAAAAGATCGTCATCGCCAAATGGCTGGCCACGGCGCCGAAAGTCATCATCCTCGATGAGCCGACCAAAGGCATCGACATCGGCTCGAAGGCGGCGGTACACGGTTTTATGGCCGAGCTTGTCGCCGAGGGATTGAGCGTCATCATGGTCTCGTCCGAACTGCCCGAAGTTTTAGGCATGGCCGACCGCGTCGCGGTGATGCGCGAGGGCCGGATCATCGGCATTTTCGACAAGGCCGGCCTCACCGCCGAGACGCTGGTGCGGATGGCCGCTGGCATTGCCGACGAGGCCGCAGCGTGAAAGCCCTGCTCAAATATCGCGAACTGCTGCTGGTCGGCGCTATCGTGTTGCTGACGATCGGCATTTCGCTGCGCTCGCCGCCGTTTGCCGACCCGAGCAACCTGCTCGGTATCTTCAACGATACATCGATCCTCATCATCCTCGCGCTGGGCCAGATGGTGGTGATCCTGACGCGCTCGATCGACCTCTCGATTGCAGCCAACCTCACGCTCTCGGGCATGATCGTCGCCATGATGAACGCGGCGTTCCCCGGAATACCGGTGCCGGTGCTGATTGCCACCGCGATGTTGTGCGGCCTCGCGCTCGGCGCGTTCAACGGCATCCTCGTGTGGAAGCTCGATATTCCGCCGATCGTGGTGACGCTCGGCACGCTGACCATCTATCGCGGCATGGCGTTCGTTGTGTCCGGCGGCAAATGGGTCAATGCCGATCAGATGAGCCCCGATTTCATCGGCTTCACCCGCACGATCATCCTCGGCCTGCCCGCGATGAGCTGGATCGCGATTCTCGCAATCATCGTCTTCTACGTTTCGCTGACGAGAACGGCGGTTGGGCGCGCGCTGTACGCGGTGGGCGTCAATCCGACAGCATCGGTCTATGCCGGGCTCAATGTGGGGCGGAGCAAGTTCATCGCGTTCTGCATTTCTGGCGCCATCGGCGGTCTTGCCGGCTATCTCTGGGTGTCGCGCTACGTCATCGCGTCGGTCGAGATCGCCAACGGCTATGAGCTGAACGTTATCGCGGCCTGCGTCATCGGCGGCATTTCGATTGCCGGCGGTATAGGCTCGGTGGGCGGTGCGGTGCTTGGCGCGCTGTTCCTCGGCCTCGTCAACAACGCCCTGCCGGTGATCGACGTGTCGCCGTTCTGGCAGATGGCCATTTCCGGCGCTGCGATCATCCTCGCGGTGATCTTCAACGCCCGCGGCGAACGCCAGCAGGGCCGCCTCATCCTCAAGCGGGCGGAAAAGACGTGACCGACACTACCCCATCGCCCCGCATTATCCCGAACCGCCTCGACAATCCGCTCCGTTCCGCGCTGCTGAGCTGGGAAACGCTGCTGCTCGCAGTGGCCGTGGCGATCTTTGTCATCAACTGCTTCGCCTCGCCCTATTTCCTCGACGCCAATTCGCTGTCAGACGCGACGTTCAATTTTACCGAAAAGGCGCTGATCGCCTTCGCGATGGCGCTGCTGATTATCTCAGGCGAAATCGACCTTTCCGTCGCGGCGATTATCGCGCTGTCCTCAACGCTGATGGGCATGGCAGCACAGGCCGGTGTCGATACGCCGGGACTCGTCGCGATCGGCATTCTCGTCGGCATCGCCTGCGGGGCCTTCAACGGCTGGCTCGTGACGGGCCTAAAGCTGCCGTCGATCGTCGTCACGATCGGCACGATGAGCCTCTTCCGGGGCATCAGTTTCATCATCCTCGGCGACCAAGCCTACGGCAATTACCCCGAAAGCTTTGCCTTTTTTGGGCAGGGCTATGTCTGGTGGGTGATCTCGTTCGAGTTCGCCGCCTTCGTCGTCGCGGCGATCGTCTATTGGTTCCTGCTGCACCGCACCAATTTCGGCCGCCGCATCTTCGCCATCGGCAACAACCCCGTGGCGGCGCAGTTTTCCGGTGTTCGCGTGGCGCGGATAAAATTCACGCTGTTTTGCCTCACCGGCCTTATGAGCGGCATAGCTTCCATCTGCATCACGTCGCGGCTAGGGTCGACCCGGCCCTCGATCGCGCAGGGCTACGAACTGGAGGCGATCACGATGGTGGTTCTTGGCGGAGTCAACATTCTGGGCGGCAGCGGCAGCATTTTAGGCGTCGTGATCGCCGCGTTCATCGTCGGACTCGTGACCTTCGGCCTTGGCCTCCTCAACGTGCCGGGCATCGTGATGTCGATCTTTACCGGTGCGCTGCTCATCGTCGTCATCGCCCTCCCCATCCTCTTCCGCATGATAAGGCAGAGGCACCGGGCATGACGGGCCCGCGTGTCGCCGGTGTCATCGACATCGGCAAGACGAACGCGAAATTCGCGCTGGTCGATCTCGAAAGCCTCAGCGAAGTGGCGGTCCGCAAGACGCCGAACATGGTGCTCAAGGATGGCCCCTACCCGCATTTCGATATCGAGCGGCTGTGGGATTTTTTGAGCGGGGCCATCGCAGACCTCAATCGCGAGCACCCGATCGATGCGTTGAGCGTGACGACGCATGGCGCGTCGGCGGCACTGCTCGATGCCGACGGTGGGTTGGCCATGCCGGCCCTCGACTATGAGTTCGACGGACCGGACGAACTCGCGGCCGAATACGATGCGGTGCGGCCGGAGTTTTCGGAGAGCTTTACGCCACGCCTGCCGCTCGGGCTCAATCTCGGCGCGCAGTTGTATTGGCAAGCTCGGAAGTTTCCCGAGGCCTTCGCAAATACGCGGTCGATCGTCACCTATCCGCAGTACTGGAGCTATCGGCTGTCGGGCGAAATCGCCTCCGAGATTACCTCGCTTGGCTGCCATACGGACCTCTGGAATTTCCAGACCGACCTCTATTCGTCGCTGGTGCTGAAACAGGGCTGGATCGACAAAATGGCCGAGGTTCGGCCGGCCAATGACGTGCTCGGCCTCGTGCCGAGTGAGCTGGCCAAACGGCTCGGGCTCGCAAAACCGGTGCCGGTGCATTGCGGTATCCACGATTCCAACGCCTCGCTGCTGCCGCACCTCTTGGAGCAGGAGCCGCCGTTCTCGGTGGTTTCGACCGGGACTTGGGTGATCGTGGTGGCGCCCGGCGCCGATCTTTCGGGGCTCGACCCGAGGCGCGATTGCCTCGCCAATATCGATGCCTTTGGGCGGCCAGTTGCCTCGGCTCGTTTCATGGGCGGCCGCGAGTTTTCGCTGCTGGTGCCGAACGAGCCGTCCTCGGTGCCAGAGGCCGTCGTTGAGCGGGTACTGAACCAGCCGATCATCCTGACCCCATCGGTAGTGGAAGGGTCCGGTCCCTTCCCTGATCGGCACGCGCACTGGTCCGTGCCGCGCGAAACGCTCGACAAGGCGACGATCTACACCGTCACGTCGTTCTATCTGGCACTGATGACCGCGCAATGCCTTGCGCTCACCGACGCCTCCGGCGAGATCGTTGTCGAAGGCCCGTTCGCCGCCAACCGGCTTTACGCCGAGATGCTGGCGATCGCCACGGCGAGGCCGGTTATCGCCATGCGATCGAGCGCCACCGGAACGTCCGTCGGCGCGGCGCTGCTGACATTTGGCGACAATCTGGCCGGGGCAAAGAAAGCCGCGGCCTCGGACAGCGAAGGGCAGATGGTTGCCCCCTCGGCGGGGCTCACCGCCGCGATGGTGAGCTACGCCGAGGCGTGGCGAAAGGTCGTGCGCAAAGGCGCCTAAAACCGCTTGGCCAGCCAGTCGAGCTGGGCGCGCTGCTGGTGGGTGCCGCCGCCTTCGTGGTCGTTAAAACCGTACTCGGTCAGCGTCTTGTCGGTGCTGGCGAGGGCGTTGTAGGCGGCGAAGACTGTCGAGGGGGGGCAGATGGTATCCATCAGGCCCACAGAGATCAGCGTCGGCGCCTTGATGCGCTGGGCGAAAACCGTACCGTCGAAATAGCGCAGCGTCTCGAACACCTGCCCCACCTTGTCGCGCTGGATGGCTAGGAACCGGCTGATCTCCGGATAAGGGTCGCGCGGGGTGATCCGCACGGCACGCGGAAAGTCACAGAGGAACGGCACATCCGCCATGATCGCCGTTACCGCCGGGTCGAGCCCCGCGGCCGCCAGCGAAATGCCGCCGCCCTGGCTGCCGCCGACCACGGCTATGCGGGATTTATCTACAAGCGGATGGCTGGTCGCCGCCTCGACGGCGCGGACGGCGTCGGTGAAGACGCGGCGATAGTAGTAGGTGTCGCGGCTCAGGATGCCGCGCGTCATGAAACCGGGATGGGCCGGATCGGAGCCGACCGGATCGGGCGTATCACCCGGCGCCCAGGCACTGCCCTGCCCGCGCGTATCCATCACCAGATGCGCATAGCCGGCGGCTGGCCAGGCGAGGTGATCGTGCGGCAGGCTGCGGCCGCCGCCATAACCGAGATAGCGCACGACGAGCGGCAGCTTTTCGCTTGCACCGGCAGGCAGGAAGAACCAGCCGCGCACCGGATGGCCGCCGAACCCGGCGAACGTCACGTCGAACACGTCGATGAGTTTCAGGCCGGCGTCGAACGGCTTGAACTCAGCGCCGATCGGCACCTTGCGGGCCTCCGCGAGCGTCGATCCCCAGAAGGCATCGAAATCGGCGGGCGTGACGACCGTGCTGCGATAGGCGCGCAGCCGCTCCGGATCGTCGAAATCAAAAATCGGCACGGAATATCTCCCCGGAATATCTCATTTGACGCTGGCGCGCTTCCCAAGATCGTCGCGACCTGACTTAATCGATAGCCAAAGGGTGGCTGCCGCGAAAGCGGAAAGGTTCATCTTTGATCAAAAACGGATTCTTCCGCATGCTGGACCTTGACCGCAACTTCATCGAACCCGGCCGCTCGGTGGCGATTGCCGAAAACGGCATGGCCGCAACCTCCCATCCGCTGGCGACGGCGGCGGCGCTCGACATCCTCAAGGCGGGCGGCAACGCCATCGACGCCGCGGTAGCGGCCGTCGCGGTGCAGGGTGTGGTCGATCCGCATATGACGGGGGTCGGCGGCGACGTTTTTGCCATCATCGCGCCAGCGGGCGGGCCGGTGACGTCGATCAACGGTTCCGGTCCTGCGCCGTCCGCGACGCGGCTCGAAATGCTGCATGCGCAGGGGCTGACGTCGTCGATCCCCGAAACCTCGCCCTTCGCCGTGACGATCCCGGGCGCGGTCGACGCCTGGTGCCGGCTGATCGAAAAGCACGGCCGCTTCGACATGGGACGGGTGCTGGGCCCCGCAATCGCGTACGCCGAAAACGGCTTTCGCATTACCCCGCGCGTCCATCTCGACTGGCGCCTGAACGAGCGCAAGCTTGCCGGCAACGAGGCCGCGGCGCGGCAATTCCTGCGTGGCGGCAAGGCGCCGGCCATTGGCGACCGGCTGGCCAACCCCGCGTTGGCCAATACCCTGCGCGGCATTGCCAAGCGGGGCCGCGACGCGTTTTACGAAGGCGAGGTTGCCGCCGACCTGGTGGCGACACTCAAGGCGCAGGGTGGCGTGCACACCGAGGCGGATTTTTCCGCCTATCACGGCATCGATACCATCCCGATCGCAGCCGACTATCGCGGCTACACGGTCAAAGAGTGTCCGCCCAACGGCCAGGGCCTCGCGGCGCTGATCATCCTCCGCATCCTCAGCGGTTTTGACCTCGCCGATCCGGCGATGCCGGAGGCCGACCGCATTCACCTGCTGGCTGAGGCAAGCAAAGCCGCCTATGCGCAACGCGATGCGCTGATCGCCGATCCGGCGTTCCTGACGTTCAAGGTCGAAGATGTGCTCAGCGACCGCTATATCGGCGACCTGCGCGACCGCATCCGGATGGACAAAGCGTCGGCGCCGCAAATCTGGGATTTGCCGAACCATCGCGATACCGTCTACCTCACGGTGGTCGACAAGGACCGCAATGCGATCTCACTGATCAACTCACTGTTCTCGGCGTTCGGTAGCGGCATTTATGCGGAGAAATCCGGCGTGATGCTGCAGAACCGCGGTTGCGGCTTCTCGGTCGTTGAGGGCCACCCCAACGTAATCGCCGGCGGCAAGCGGCCGATGCACACGATCATTCCCGGCCTGCTCGAAAAAGACGGTCGGCCGGTCATGCCGTTCGGCGTCATGGGTGGGCAGTATCAAGCCGTCGGGCACGCGCACTTTTTGAGCCAGATGCTCGACCGCGGCATGAACCCGCAGGCCGCGAACCAGCAGCCGCGCAGTTTTGCCTTCGGCGATACGCTGACGCTCGAGCCGACAATCGGCGAGGATGTGGCGGCCGATCTCGCGGCACGGGGGCATAAGGTCGCGTGGTCTGCCGACCCGATCGGGGGTTGCCAGGCGATCTGGATCGACCACGAGCGCGGCATCCTGCTCGGCGGCTCGGATCACCGCAAGGACGGGTTGGCGTTCGGCTACTGACCGCTATCCGCGGCGAGCGGCTCGCCTATTGCGGATCGGCGTACTAAGGTCGGGGCGCCGGGGCAACTGCGTCGGCGCTCCCGCACCACCGCTATCGGAATTGCCCAAATGACTGATCTGCCCAACCTCACGCCCGTCAAGCACGCCGTGGTCGGCATCGGCGCGTCGATTTTTGCCGAGCATCGTCACGGCGCCGAACTGCCCGAGTTCGACCTTATCGCGGGGGTCGATGTCGATCCGGCACGCGGGCAGGCGACGACGGAGGCCCTGGGCGCGCCGTTCTTTACGGACCACAAGGCGATGCTGGCAGCGGTCAGCCCGGAGCTGGTGGTGATCATCACGCCGCATCCCTCGCACATTCCGATCGCCATCGATGCAATGGAAGCCGGCAGCCACGTGCTGCTCGAAAAGCCGGTCGGGGTGAGGGTGTCGGACGCCGATGCGCTGGTTGCAGCAGCCAAACGCACCGGCAAGATCGCCGCCGTGAATTTCCAGCAGCGCTGCCGCGGCGACATGAAGACCATCAAGCGCGTGCTGGGCGAAGGGCAGCTGGGCGAGGTGCAGGCGCTCGAAATGAGCATGGCCTGGCCGCGCACTAAAACCTACTACGACAGCGGCACATGGCGGGGCACCTGGGCCGGAGAAGGCGGCGGCGTGCTGCTCAACCAGGCGCCGCACCAGCTCGACCTGATCTGCCATTTCCTCGGCCTGCCCGAGACGGTGTTCGCCTATACAACCACGTCGCTGCACAACATCGAGACCGAAGACACCGTGCATGCCATCTTCCGCTGGAAGAACGGCGCGACCGGCTTTTTGCACATCACCACCGCCGAGGCAGGCCGAGCCGAACGGCTCGAAATTGCCGGTACAAATGGATCGCTGCAACTCGTCGACGGCGAGCTGACGGTCAAGACGATGGCCGAGGATTTTCGCGAGGTGATCGCCAAATCGCCCGAGAAAATGCCCGACATCAAGGCGCAGCCGATTACGGTGGCCATGGAAACCGGCGAAGGCAAGCACACCGAAATCTATCGCAATTTCTACGATGCCGTGCGCAACGGCGCGCCGTTGGTGGCGACGGCAGAATCGGCACGGATGTCGCTGGAGCTCGCCAACGCGATGATTTTGTCCGGCCACATCGGCAAAGCGGTGGCTCTGCCGCTCGACCGGCCCGCTTATGACGCGCTGTTCGCGGAATTGGTGAAGGGCTCGAAGTTTAGGGGGTAGTTTGGGGTTCTCTGCCTCATAGTGAGCTTGTCGAACCATGGTCTCAGGCACGAGACCTCGTGGTTCGACAAACTCACCATGAGGTCTTGAGTTTGCGCCCCCCTCCCCAACCCTCCCCGCAAGGGGGAGGGTGTTCGCCTGAGGTCGTGGTGAAGGTATTGCCTAGCCAATATCGCTGACTAGCACCCTCCCCCTTGCGGGGAGGGTTGGGGAGGGGGCGAGCCACGAGCATTGAGAATGAGACAAATTCGCCGATCAGCTCCTCAAAGGGAAAGCCTGCGTCACCCCGCCCGCTTCACCAGTTGCAGCACAAAGCCGAAGGGGTCGCGGAGGAAGGCGAGCTGGTCGCCGACGGCGGTGGTGTTGATTTCGCCGACTGGCTGGCAGCCGGCGGCGACGAGGCGCTGGTGGTCTGCGGCAATATCATTGGCGAGGAACGCCAGGTGCCAGATCTGCGTGCCCATGCTGGCGCCGTCGAAATGCGGCTCGCGAGGGTCGTTGTAAAGCTCGATCATCAGCCCGTTGTCGTCGGCAAGGAACAGCGTAACGGTCTTCGGGTCGCCGCGGCGGGCGATTTTCATGCCGAGATGGCTTCCGTACCAATCCGCCATCGCCGCCGGATCGGCGACGTTCAGGGCAAAATGTTCGATCTTCATTCCTGGTCCTCCAAAGGTCTTCAAAACAGGCTTCGGCGCACGGTGCCGCGGCGTCGACGAGGACGCGGGGTTCCACGCTCCGGCTGAATGGCATTTCGTTATCGGCCCGTCGGACAGAGAAAAATTTTGCGCCGACCGGTAACCGTGCATCAAGCAAACCCATATTGGCGCTGGACTTGGGCGCGCGCAACCTTAGGATATCGGCAGTTTCCCGGTATCCTGCGGCACCGGGCGCATGATGTTGGAAGCAAAGAGCTTTTTGAGCATGGCTGAGCCGGATTTGCGCGCCGCCGTATCGCTGCAGCAGGTGACCAAGCGCTACGACGAGGGGGCGGTCGTGGCCGACCTGACGCTCGATGTCGCGCCGGGCGAATTTCTGGCGATCGTCGGGCCCTCCGGCTCGGGCAAGACTACGACAATGCGGCTCATCGGCGGCTTCGAGGCGCCGGACAGCGGGCGGATCGCCATCGCCGGTAAGGACGTCACCAACGTTCCGGCCGAGAAGCGTAGCGTCAACACGGTGTTTCAGAGCTACGCCCTGTTTCCGCATCTCAGCGTGATCGACAATGTCGCGTTCGGGCCGCGTATGCGGGGCGTGTCGCGCGACGCGCGACTGAAAAAGGCGCGGGAACTGCTCGATCTGGTGCATCTGCCCGATGCGGCGGACCGCATGCCGCGCGAGCTTTCCGGCGGCATGCAGCAGCGCGTGGCGCTGGCGCGGGCGCTCGCCAACGACCCCGCGGTGCTGCTGCTCGATGAGCCGCTCGGCGCGCTCGACCGCAAGTTGCGTGAAGAACTGCAGCGCGAATTGCGGCGGGTGCAACACACGCTCGGCGCGACCTTTATCTATGTCACGCACGACCAGGACGAGGCGTTCGGCATGGCCGACCGGCTGGCGGTGATGCGCGACGGGCGGATCGAGCAGATCGGCGATCCGGCATCAATCTACGACAAGCCGGTCAATGCCTGGGTCGCGCTGTTCGTCGGCAGCGCCAACAGCTTTGACGCGACGGTCGGAGGACCGGGCGCACGCTCTTCCATCGAAACCGAGTTCGGCATGCTGGCGACGGATCATGTGGCTGCCGACCTGCGGGCCGGCGAGCGCGCCGTGGCGGTGGTGCGACCGGAGGCGACGCGGATCGAACTTGCCGGCAGCGATACATCGCCCGGCCGGATCAATCGCATCCCCGCCCACATCGCTGACCTCGTCGCCGTTGGTCCGTCGCTGCGCCTCAGGGCCACTGCCGCCGATGGCCACGAATTCGAGGCCGTGATGCGCCGCGCCGACGGGCCGGCGCCCGATTTCCATCCCGGAGACTCCGTCTTTGTGGCGTTCGACGCGGCGGCAACCCGCGTCTACCGCCCCGATGCGGGCTCCGTTTCCACGCCGTCATGATCAACAAAGGACGTTTCGACATGACTTCTCGTTCGACTCTCAATCGCCGTTCGCTTCTCGCCCTGATGGGTGCGGCGCCGGCGGCCGCGGCACTGTCCTCGGTCATTCCCACTGCTGCGCGGGCGGCCGGCGGCACGGTCAACATCTATTCCTGGCCCGACTATTTCGCGCAGGACGACCTGACCGCGTTCACCGCCAAGACCGGCATCACACCCAACATTTCGACCTACAACGCCGACGAGATCATGTTCTCCAAGATGAACAGCCCGGCCGGTTCGGGGTTCGACATCGTCGTGCCAAGCTCGGGCTGGGTGCAGCAGCTTGCGGCGAAAAACCTGATCCAGCCGCTCGACCGGACCAAGGTCGATTTCAGCGCGCTCGACCAGTCGCTGCTCAACAAGGATTATGATCCGGGCAACAAGTACACGATCCCCAAGGATTGGGGCCTGCTCGGCGTCGTCTACGATCCCGAGGCGGTCGGCGGCGAGATCAAGACCTGGCAGGACTTTATCGATGCCGGCTCAAAGCCTGCCGTTACCGGCAAAATCCGCTTGACCAAGTCGGCGACCGAAACCGTGGGGCCCGCTCTCTGGATCGCGGGCAAGAACTGGAATACCGCGACGGAAGCGGAAATCCGTGAGGCCGGCAAGGTGATGATCGACTTCGCCAAGCACGTCAAAACCTTCTCGGCGGTCGATCCGGCGGCGCTCGCCTCGGGCGCGATCGTCATGGCGCAAGCCAACCAGTCGGCGGCACGCGGGGCGATCCTGCAAAACCCGAAGCTCAAGTGGGTGGTGCCGGGCCCGCACAGCGAAATCTGGGTCGACAGCTACGCTATCGCGGCTGGCGCGCCGAACCTCGATAACGCCTATGCGTTCCTCAACTTCTTCCTGCAGCCGGATATCCAGGTGAAGGAGACGGTTTACAACGGCTATCCGGCGGCGATCGCCGGGCTCGAAGCCAAAATGCCGGCCGACACCAAGGAAGCCGCGCTGATCTTCGGCGGCGCCGGCGTCGATTTCTCGGCGCTCACCGCCTATGTGGTGAACCCCGATACCGCGGCGGTCTACCAGGATATCCAGAACCAGGTGCAGGCGGCGGCGGGGTCGTAAGCGCTAGGCAGTACAACCGGATCGTCCCCTACCCGGCTGCTGCCACCCTCCCCCAAGGGGAGGGAATTTGTGGCACCGTCGAAGACCAATCGTCTCCCTCCCCGTTAGGGGAGGGATCAAGGGTGGGGGTCGTGCAGCCAGCACTAACCGCTATTTCGATTGCACCAACCTGAAGCTGGGGCTTTAGAGTTCCGCAGATTTTCGTCCGGACCCCAGCTTGCCCGATACGAAGCCAAACCGACCGATTGCCAACCGCCTGCGCGACCATTTGTTCGCGGGCGTGCCGGCGATATGGCTGTTTTTGTTCTTCATCGCGCCGCTCTGCTTCACCGTGGTGTTCTCGTTCGGGCACGCCTCGTTTGGTGGCGTGGCGCTCGGCTTCACCCTCGACAACTACGCGACGGCGCTGTCAGGCTTTTACCTCACGACGTTCCTCAGGACGCTGCAGTTCGCGGCGACGGCCTGCGTGCTTTGCCTTATCGCGGCTTATCCCACCGCCTATTTCATCGCGCGGCATGCGGGCCGGTTCAAAACCCTGGCGCTGGTCATCGTGCTGGTCCCTTATTTTACCAGCTTTCTGATCCGCGTGATGAGCTGGCAGATTCTGCTGGCGCGCGGCGGGCCGATTGAGGCGATACTCAACGCGCTATGGTTGCATTCAGGCCCGCTCGACGTGATGGATACGCAGACCGCCGTGTTCATCGGCATGGTCTATGCTTACCTGCCGATCGCCGTGGTGCCGCTCTACATCGTGCTCGAGCGCATTCCCATGACACTGGTCGAAGCGAGCCGCGATTTGGGCTCCTCGCGCTGGCAGACATTTTTGCACGTCGTATTGCCACTCTCGCGGCCGGGCATTGCGACCGCCGTGCTGCTGACCGGCGTGCCGATGCTTGGCGAACTGGTGATCCCCGGCCTGCTCGGCGGCGATCGCGGCGTGCTGATGGGGCAGGCGATTTCGTCGCAATATCTTGGCTCGCAGAACTACGCGCTGGGTTCGGCGATGGCCGTGCTGGTGCTGATTGCGGTGGCCATCATCGTCGTGCTGCTGGCGCGGCTGACGCGGGGCTTCGACGAGGTTTCGGCATGAGAGCGGCCGCGCGAGGGCCAGCAACAACAGGGCAGCGGGCCAGCCGTGTCTTGCTGATGCTCTGGTATGTACTCGTCGTCGCCTTCATGTTCGCGCCGATCGTCACCTCGGTCATCTACGCGTTCAATGTCGGCTCGCTCGGCAAGCAGACCTCGGCCTTCACCGGCTGGACGCTCGACTGGTTCGGCGCGGCGTGGAACAATGTGTCGCTCAGGACCACCATCCAGACCAGCCTCGTCGCCTCGTTCTGGTCGGCGTTGATCTCGGTGATTGTCGGCTCGGCGCTGGGCTACGCGCTGGTGCGGCACCCGAGCGAGGCCGTGCGACGGTTCCTCACCGGCCTCACCTATGTGCTGTTGATCGTGCCCGAGACGGTGACAGGCGTGTCGCTGCTGCTCTTCTATGCCGTCACCCGAGTGCCGCTGAGCCTCGTGACGCTGGTGCTCGGGATCACGCCCTTGGCGATTTCGGTGACGGCGCTGATCGTCCGCGCCGGCGTGATGACGCTCGACCGGCGGCTTGACGAGGCGGCGGCCGATCTCGGGGCGAACCCCTGGCAGGCGCTGTGGTTCGTGGTGCTGCCGCACCTCACGCCCGCGGTGCTGGCTGGTGCCCTGATGAGCTACGTGTTTTCGTTCGATAACCTCATCGTGTCGTCGTTCCTGACGACGCCGCAGGTTTCGACGCTGCCGGTCTATCTCTATGGCAGCCTGCAATACGGGCCGTCGCCCGCGGTCTACGCGGCGGCCGCCGCGGTTTTCATTTTTACCATGCTGTTGCTCGGTATTGCCGCGCTGCTTTACCGGCTCGTGCAACAGCGCGGCCGTTTTTCCAAGGTCTCCCGATGACACCACCGTTCAATCCGCTGCTCGATCCCCCGGCCTTTCCCGCCGACCGCTACGCGCCGCTCGCCGACCGGCTGAAGCGATTGCTGTCGACGACGGGCGACGTGATCTTCGTGCAGGCCGAGGCAATTTTGGCGCTCGAAGCGGCAGCGACCAGCCTCGCACGACCGGGGATGATCGCGGTCAACATCGTCACCAGCCCCTATGGCGGGTTCTTCGGGCAATGGTTGCGGCGTGGCCGGGCGACGGTCACCGATGTCGCTGCGTCGGCTGGGCAGCCGATCGGGATCGAGGCGGTGAAGGCGGCGCTCGATGCGCTGCCGCAGCTCGATCTGGTTTCGGTGGTGCATGGGGAGACCTCGAGCGGCATCCTCAATCCACTGCCGGAGATCGCGGCGCTGGTGACGGCGCGCGGCGCGCTGCTGGTGGTAGACGCGGTCGCGTCGTTCGGCGGCCACGCGCTCGATGTCGACGCGCTCGGCATCGATGTCTGCGTGACCGGTCCGCAGAAGGCAATGGGCGGGCCGGCGGGGCTGTCGATCGCAAGTATCAGCGCCTCGGCATGGGCGGCGATGGAGTGGGCCGCGAGCTTTTCGCCCTCCAACCTGTCGTTGCCCGACATCAAAGCGAACTGGCTCGATCGGGGGCGGGGCGTCGTGCCTGGCATGCCGTCGGCGCTGGAGTTCTGGGCGCTGGAAGCGGCGCTCGACCGGCTGGAGGCAGAGACCTTGCCCGTACGCATTGCGCGGCATCGGCTGGCGGCGCGCGCCAGCCGGACGGCGCTCAAGGCGATGGGTGTTGCGCCGTGGGTCGCCGATGAGGCGCAAGCCTCGACGCTGGTGACAACGGCACCGGTGCCGGCTGGGGTCGACGCCGATGCGTTGATCGCCGCCGGGCTGGAGCTCGGTGTCACCTTCACGCCGGGGTTTGGCGAGGTCCGCGGGAAACTGGTACGGCTCGACCATACCGGCGTGCGCGCGACGTTTTCGCCGGTGCTGGCGAACGTGGTGGCGTATGGCACGGCGCTGGGCAAGCTCGGGCACAAACTGGATGTCGGCGCCGGTGCGGCGGCGGTGGCGGAAGTGTACGCCAAGGCGAACTAGAGCGGCGGTCGGCGGCAGATTCAGAGTCCGCCGCAGCCGCGCTCAAGGCGTAGCTCCCCCCTATTCGGGCGAGGGGGCCTGCGGGCGCCCGCGCAGGGCTTTGTGCGGCATCAGCATGTAGATCAGGGCGGCGACCAGCATGAGGCCGCCCATGACATAGAACAGCACGGCGAAGGGCCCCGCATCCGTAACGTGCAAGGCCTGTCCGCCGCCCTCGGCGCCGAGGGGAATGCCGTAGCTCAGGGCGATGGCGCCGAGCACGGCCACGCCGAGCGCGCCGCCCAGCGAGCGCAGAAAGGTCATCATGCCGGTCGCGACGCCGAGATGTTTCTGGTCCACGCCGTTCTGCACCGAGACGGTGGTGACGGGGAACGTCAAGCCCATGCCGAGCCCGACCAGCACCAGCAAGATTTCGAGAATGACGATCGAGGTCCCGGCGGAGGCGAGGCCTAGCCCGATGACGGCGATGCCGCTCGCCGCTGCGCCAAGCAGGGCGATCCGCTTTACCCGCACGACCCGCATGGTGAGACGGCCGGCAAGCGTGGCGCCAAAAACGGAGCCAAGCAGGAAGCCGAGCAGCGAATATCCCGATTGTGCAGGCGACAGACCGAGATACGCCTGCGCGTAGACCGGCAGGTACACCGCAAGGCCGATGTTGGCGGCCGAGACCATGAACATGGCAAAGCAGCCGGCCAGCACGATGGGGTTCGCGAGCACTTCGACGGAGATCAGCGGTTCGGCGGCGCGCGAGACGCGGACGCCGAAAACGATCCACAGGATCAGCGAGACGGCGCCGAGCCCAAGGATTTCCATAGAGAACCAGGGATAGGTGCTGCCGCCCCAATTGAGCAGCAGCAGCAGCGCCGCCGTCGCCACAACGAGGGTCGTCGCACCCGGGACATCGAGCTTGTGAGCATGGCGCGGTACCACCAACTTGCGCAGTGGCTTGTCGACCACGAAAATGGCCAGTGCCCCAAGTGGCAGGTTGAGCCAGAAAATCAGCGACCAGTGCAGTTCGGCGAGCGTGCCGCCAAGCAGCGGTCCAGCTATGCTGGCGATGGCCCACATGCCCGAAATCCAGGCCGAATAGCGGCCGCGTTCGCGGGGCGGCAGCATGTCGCCGATGACGATCTGCGTCAGCGCGAAAAGGCCGCCGCCGCCCAGCCCCTGCACGGCGCGGGCCGCGATTAGCACGAACATGTTGGGCGCCAGCGCGGCGATGATCGAGCCGAGCAGGAACAGCCCAAGCGCGCCATAAAGCGTGTTGCGGCGGCCATAGATGTCGGAGACCTTGCCATAAAGCGGGGCCACGGCGGTCGATGTGAGGAGATACGCGGTGACGATCCAGGGCAGATATTGCTGGTCGCCGAGCTGGCCGCCAATGGTGGGCATGGCTGGCGTGACGATCGACTGGTCCAGCGCCGCGAGCAGCATGGCCGTCAGGATGCCGATCATCGTCGCCGTGCGATCACGGTCCGTCAGCTCAACCATTTGGACTACCCCCAGTGCCGCGCGGGACGCGGATGCAATGGGCAGGGTGTGCCAGCCCGGCCCGCCGGGATCAAGGGCGAAGGGTGGGAGGTGATGGCGGCATGCTCGGCGGAGGCTCAGGAGCGCGGTGCCCCCTCACCCCATCCGTCCCCAGAAGGGAAGTGGGGGCGGTCGAGTTTGTTCGCCGGCGGCAGCTCAGTGAGGGCTGCCCCTCAAATCACCTCGAGATAATCCCGATCGGGCAGCGCTTCGAAGGGGGCCGTGGGCAGGGTCTGGTACCAGTAGGCGACGGAGGCGATATCGTCCTGCAGCGGCAGGTAGCGGCGGTTCTTGAAGTCGCCGAGTTCGGTGCGCCAGCCGAGCGCCTGGATGGTGACTTTGAGATCTTCCTCGAAGCGGATCGGATCGGGGAGGTGCCAGCGATAGAGGCCGAAGCGCTGCTGGCTTTTATACGTGCCGTCCGGGCGGATCACCTGCGGCAAGCCGGAATAGGGTGAGGTAAATTCGCGGTAGCGGCTGTCCATGCCGGAATCCTGGAGATTGCCGCCGTCAAAATTATAGGCGCCGCAGAAATAATCCTCGGTGCCGGTGCCGCAGATGGTCGGGAACTGCTTGTCGCCATCCATGAAGAATTTTATCTCGCCTTCGCCCCACCAACCGTTGTTGTTGACGCCCCAGGCCATGTAGGTGCCGACATACTGGCCCCTGCCCTTGATGCCATCGACGATGGTGTAATCGGACTTGAACGGCAGCGGGTTGGTGCGGCGGAATTTTGCGTGGAAATAGGCGGCGTCCTCCGGCACCTCGGTCAGGGTGTAGTTGATCTGCCAGTAGACCACCCCATGGCTGTCAGGATTGATGTTGGTCAGCGTGACGCGGGCACGTTTGCGAAACGGCATTTCCCAGTAGCAGTTGAAGGCCCGGCCCGGGTTGACACAGACGGCCAGCGACTGGACCGGCGCGTAACTGCCCCAGCCACTGCAGAAAAAATCGCCGATTGGCGCCTCGACCGACGGGTTCTCCTGGTCGTCCCAATAGATGCGGAGGATCAGGTCGCGCCAGCGGAGCACCGCGGGCGTGATCCAGAACTGCTGGATGGCGCCCATACCCTCAATGTTGGCAAGGGTCAGCGTTTCGCCCGGCTCGATGCGCACCGAGGGCGAAACTTTCCAGCCGAGGCCCGAGCCATCCGGCCCAAGGCCACGCGCATGATGCGCGCCGGTGCCTTCGGTCGCCATGCCGCCCTTGCCCTTTTCGCCGGTGAAGTTCTCGGGCGAGATGGAGCGGGTCTTGGCGGCCGACAGCCGGTAGAGGTTGGAGAGATTGGAGCCGAGGCCGGAGAAGCTCGTGTTCATTTTCGTCCCTTGGTCGTCGCGGCTATTTGAGGCCGCTGGTCTTGATGGATTCCATGATCTGCTTCTGGAAGATCACGAAGAGGATGAGCATGGGCGCGGCGACGATGGTCGAGGCGGCCATGATATAGTTCCAGGAGGCCGAATACTGGCTCTTGAAGTTGGCGATGCCGACCTGCACGACCCAGAGCTTGTCGTCGGCGGCAACCGTTAGCGGCCAGAGGAACGAGTTCCAGTTGGCGAGGAAGAACAGGATCGCCAGCGCCGCAATGATCGGCCGGCTGAGCGGCAGGATGACGCTCCAGTAGATGCGCCAATAGCCGGCGCCATCGATTACGGCGGCCTCTTCGAGCTCGCGCGGCAGCGACAGGTAATATTGGCGCAGGAGGAAGATGCCGAAGGCGTTGAAGATCGCCGGGACGATCAGCCCTGCATAGGAATTGAGCATGCCCATCGCCCTGACCAGAATGAACAGCGGCACGATGATCACCGGCAGCGACACGAGGAAGGTCGAGAAGATCAGAATGAAGATCGCCTCGCGGCCGGGAAATCTTAGGCGGGCAAGCGCATAGCCAGCCATGGTGTGGAACCACAGGGCGAGCACCGTCACCGCGACAGAGACGACGAAGGTGTTGATGAGGTAGCGGACGAACGGCACCGCCGTCAGCACGTAGACGTAGTTGTTCCAGGTCGGCGTTTTGGGGATGAGGTTCGGCTGGAACACGTCGGTTGGCGTCTTGAAGCCGATCGAGATCATGTAGAGCAGCGGCACGACCGTCATAAGGGCGAGGATGGCCGCCACCGCCATCCAGACGAGCCGGACGGTATTGGCCTGCGAGCGGGTGAAGAGTGCGCTATTCAAAATCGAAGCGCCCCCCGCGCGTCAGCAGGAATAGTACGCCGGTCAGCGCCAGCAGCACGACGACGAGGATCGAGGCCATCGCAGCCGCGTAGCCGAACGCCGAATACTGGAAGGCCTGCTGGTAGATGTAGATGATCATCATTTGCGTCGAGTTGGCGGGTCCTCCCTTGGTCATGACGTAGACGAGGTCGAAGGCCTGCGACCCGGCGACGGCGGCGACCAGTGAGACCAGCAGCACGAAGAAGCTGGTGGGGCGGAGCAGCGGCAGGGTGATGTGCCAAAAGCTTTGGCGCGGCGTCGCACCATCGATGCGGGCCGCCTCGTAATATTGCTGCGGGATATCCTGCAGGCCGCCGAGGAAGATCAGCATGTAAAAGCCCATCAGGAACCAGACGCTGACGAACACCACGGTGAAGAGCGCCAGGCTCGGATTGCCGAGGATGGATACGCCCGGCATCCCGAGCGAGGTGAAGAGCCGCGCCGCGAGGCCGATCTTGTCGCCGGAGAAGAACTGCCAGATCACGGCGATAACGACGACGCTGACCATTTGCGGCGTGAAGAACAGCGCGCGCATGACCGTGTTGAAGCGATTGGTGCGTTGTACCAGCAAAGCGAGGCCGAGCCCTGAGAGGTAGAGGCCGGGAACGAGCATCACGACATAGCTGAGCGTCACCCGCATGCACTGCCAGAACAGCGGATCGCCGGCCATGCGCTGGTAGTTGGCGAAGCCGACGAAGTTGAACGTGCCAAAGCCGTTGACGTCAAAGAAGCCGATGGCGAGGGCCAGCAGCATCGGCAGGCCGACGAAGATCAAGAGACCAAGGAAATCCGGGGCGAGGAACAGATAGCCCGCGAGCGCCTCGCGCTGCCGCGAGGTCATTCCCGCGGGGCGCGGACGTTCCTTGGCCGGTGTCTGAGTACTCGCCATGGATGTATTGGTATCAGCCGTCATTGTGGTTTCCGAGAGCCCTCATCCGGCGCTTCGCGCCACCTTCTCCCGCAAGCGGGAGAAGGGACGATCGTGGAACGCGCACCTCTTCCCCTCTCCCGCGAGCGGGAGAGGGTGGTTCGGCGGTTTGGCCGAACCGGGTGAGGGCCATCACAGCATCGGGGCGCCCTTATACGTCGCAAGGAACGCGTCGAGCTGCTTGCTGGCGGCGGTGGCCGTCGCTTGCGGATCGGCGCCGCCGAGCTGGGTCTGCTGGATGGCGTCGGAGATGATCTTGTAGACCTCCGGCGGCAGGCGCGGCTCGCCGCGAACACCGGGCAGGATGTCCTTGGCAAAGAGCGCCAGGTTGCCCTTGTTGAAGGCATCGGCGCCCTGCTTCAGCGCGCTGGTGCGGGTCGGCATGTCCGACTTGGCAACGGTGCACCAATCGACCTCGCGCTGGATCGAATCCGGCGCCATCGAGGCCAGCGCCCAGGCGATGAACTTGCCCGCCGCTTCGGGGTTCTTGCCCTTGGCGTTTGCGACGAAGGCCCAGCCGCCACCGACCGTCACATACTTGCCGCCCTTGGGGCTCGGCAGCTTGAAGATGCCGTAGGGCACATCCTTGGCGTTGTTATCCATCGCCGAGATGCCCCAGATGCCGACGTTCTGCATGGCGCAATAGCCGGCGCCGAGATTGGCGACGACGTCACCGCCACCACCGCCGAGCAGTTGCCGCGGCGCGGCGCCTGAATTGATGGCGTCCTGCCAGAGTTTCAGGGCTGCGACCGTGCCGGGCGAATCGAAGGCGCTCTTGCCACTGGCGTCCTGGAAGTCGCCGCCGCCCTGCCACATGAAGGGGTACCAGGTGAAATTCTGGTAATAGCCGGGCTGCACTTCAAACAGCAGGCCATAACGATCGCCGGACGTCAGCTTCTTGCCGAGTTCGAGCAGTTGATCCCAATCCTGCGGGATATCGTTCTCGTTGAGCTTGGCGTCCTCAAACGCCTTCTTCGAATAGTAGAAGGCCATCGGCTCCAGCTCCATCGGGATGCCGTAGATCTTACCGTCGACCTTGCGGCTGGCGATGATGCCTTCCGGGAAATCGGCTTGTGCCTCAGCGTCGATATAGGGCGTCAGGTCGAGCAAGACGCCGCCGTTGTAGTAGCGCAGGAAATCGCCGGGCGAGATCAGGAAAATATCCGGCCCCTGCCCCGAGGCGAAGGCGGTCGAGAGTTTTGAGCCCGACATGTAATCGGCGTTCGGGACGTAATCGAGTTCGACCTTAATATCGTGGCTGGCGTTGTAGTCGGCCGCCATCTTGGTGAACCAGTCGACCTGGGTTTTGACGTCGCCACCGGGCGCGTAAAAATTCCAGAAGTTGAGCGTCTGCGTATCGGCGGCCTGCGCCGAGAGGCGATTGACGAAGGGGAAGCCGGTGATGCCGCCAACGGCGCCGGCAGCGGCGAAAGTGGCGCCGCCCTTCAGGATGGATCGGCGAGACCAGCCCGCCGGCAGTTTTGGATCGTTGCTCATGGGGTCTCCTCCCGTTTGAGTTTCTTGTTGATCGAATCGCGGCCGGCATTCTCCTGCCGGCTGCGAGGTAGGTTCAGGCGGTGTCCTGAATGGTCAGAATGTGATGCACGATTTCCTGGCGCGGCGGCCCCTCGTATCTCCCCGTCAGCCGCTCCAGCAGCATCTCGGCGGCGCGACTGGCGAGCCGGCTCGGATCGGTGCCGACATGGGTCAGCCGCGGCCGCACATAGGTGAGGTGCGGCAAGTGATCGAAAGTGGCGAGGGCGATGTCCTGCGGTACGCGCAGACCGCGATCGTAGAACTCGGCCATGGCGCCTTGCGTCATCAGATAACTGGCGAGAAAAACGGCGGTGGGACGCTCCTCCGGCGGCATGGCCAAAATCCATTTGGCTGCCTCCTGCCCCGACGGCTCGAGATAGCTGCCTTCGAATCGCAGAGTGTCGATGAACGGCGCGCCGTGATCGGCCAGCCCCTGCTCGAGGCCTGCGGCGCGCGACATCGCTTCCTTGAAAAATGCCGGACCGGTTACGTTGGCGACGCGCTTGTGCCCGCGCTTTGCCAGATAGGCGCCCATGGCGTAGCAACCACCGAAATCGTCGACCTCAATCGAATCCACCGCGCGGTTGGGCAGATTGCCGACGAAGACGGCGGGATAATCGATGCGCTGCAACTCGTCGTGCAGGCCGTGGAGAGCAAAGTCGCCGACGATCAGTCCATCGACCCGCTTGCTGCGGATCTGGTCAAGATATTCGCGCCCGAGCTCCTTGGACTTACCGCCCGGGACGTCGGTGTTGACGATCAGCATGTCGATGCCAGCCGCCTCAAGCTCGAGCTGCGCGGCCTTCACGAGCTGCGTGTAGAACGAGTTGAGGATGTCGGGGATCAGCATCGCGACGATGTTGGTCCGCCCGGTCCTGAGGCTCTGGGCATGCCGGTTGGGCACGTAGCCCAACTCATCGATCGCCACCTGCACCCGTTCGCGCAGAGATTTTGACACCCGGTCGGCGTGATTGATCACGTGCGACACCGTGGTGGGCGATACGCCGGCCTTTTCGGCCACCTTGGCGATGGTGCTCATGCCCCGACGCTAGCAATCTGCAAATCGATTTGCAAATTGATTTGTGAGGCGAGTGTCGCAAGCTGATCGGGCGACTGAGAAGGCTCAGTTCCGTCGCGAAACGCGCATGGCGAGGCCGATATCTGGCTGCACGGTGATCTTCTGGACCGGCATCGGCGGCCGGTCGCCGACATAGTCGAACCGCAGATGCCGCATCAACGAAGCCAGCGCGATGACGCCCTCCAGCATGGCAAAACTCTGGCCGATGCAGACGCGCGGACCGACGCCGAATGGCAGGTATTGATAGCGATCGATACGGTCGCGGTTCTCGGGCAGGAACCGTGACGGGATGAAGTCTCGGGGCTGATCCCAGCGACGTTCATGCCGGTGGAGAACCCAGGGCAGAATCAGCACCGACGCGCCCTTGGGAATGTCGATGTCGCCGAAGCGGTCGTCGGCGAGAGCAGCGCGGTTGAGCGAGGGCGCCGGCGGATAGAGCCGCATCGCTTCCTCAAGCGCCGCTCGCGTGTAAATCAGCTTTTCGGGCCATTCGACGGGGTCGGTCAGACCGTCGAGAACGGCATCCAGTTCGGCCTCGACTTTTTCGCGCTCTTCCGGCGCCTGACTCAGCAGGTACAGTGCCCAGCCGAGCGCTCGTGCCGTGGTCTCGTGGCCGGCGCCGATGAAGGTGATGATGTTGTCCTCGATCTCGCTGCGACTGAGGCCTTCGGCTTCGAGCAGCAGGGTGAGCAGATCGCGCGGGGCTGCGGCAGGATCGCGTTCGATCGCCGCCTGCCGCCGCTCGATGGTGTTGGAGATCAGTTCGCGGAAATAGCGCTCCGACCGCCGACCAAGCAGCCGGGTCGGGCGGGGGATGAAGGCCGGCGCATCGAGCACGTCGAGCGGATCGGCATGGCCCATGATGCGGAGGAATTTCGCGACTGACGCCGCGAACTCATCGGGATCGCCGGCGATGTCGCCGGTAAACAGTGTGGTCTGCAGGATGTCGTAAGCGAGGAGCGTCATATCGAGGGCGACGTCGCGCGGACCAGACTGCCCTTCCAGCCCTTTCGCAAAGAGTTCGGACCGCTGGCGCATGACCGGGGCGAGGCCGTGGATATTGCGGGGCGCGAAAATCGGCGCCAGCGACCGGCGCGTGCGCCGCCAGAGTTCGCCTTCAGCGGTCAGCAGGCCATCGCGCAGGATGGGCCGGAGGATGCGCTGCCGCAGTGGCTGCATGACGTAGTTTTTGGCATTCTCGACCATCAGATAGCGGATGGCGGCCGGATCGTTGACGATGATAGTCGGGTTGCCAAGCCACTTGGCGCTTACGAACGGCTCGCGATAGGCGCGCTGGCCCCAGATCTCGAGCGGGTTGCGCGAGGCTGTGAGCACAAACGCGAGCGCGCTCAGCGGCTTAACGTGTGGGATCGGGGCGGGCGCGCTGAAAGCTAGAGGCGTGGCATCCATGACGGCACTCCGAGGCTACTACCCTGCTATACCGGTGAAGATCGGTCGAAATTCCGACAGCGCAACAAAAAACCCCGCCGGAGCGGGGTTTTTCACATGGTAGCCGTGAATGAGCTTAGAGCTCGCAGCGGTGACGATAGTTATCGTAGCCGAGATAGGAGTCGCTGCGCGGATCGTAGGACTTGTAGGTGTCGAGGCAAGCGTCGACGTGAGCGCGCCAGCCGCCACCATAGCCGCGATCATCATAATAGCCGTCGTCGTAGTAGCCGCCACGAGCCGAACTCGCGATGGCGGCGCCGGCCACGAAGCCGAGCACACCGGCGCCAACGGCGTAACCGGGATAGAAGTGCGCCTGGGCGGGCGCGACGGCGGTGAAGGACAGGGCGGCTGCCAGGGCAGCGGCGCCAGCGAGGGGAAGAAACTTGTTCATCTGATACTCCTTTGACGCGGGGTTGTTGCGCGTTGTCTGGCGGTTTATGCCCCGCTCGCTGAACCACAGATGAATGCATGTGCCTACAAGTTAACGTGAAATTGTCCCGGCATGGCCGCATTGCAGGGGGTACGGCCTAAGCCGAAATCACGCCGAACGGCGCCGTCTCGCCGGTGGCACAAGCCCGTCGCGCCGGTCATCCGCGACGGTGCGGCCGCCATATTCGGGCGAGCGTGCCCATTCCTCGGCGATCACCGCTTCGAAGGATGGGCCCGAAACCTTGCCGTCGAGCAGCCGGGCCTGATCATCGAGCCGCCGGATCGCCGCCAGCTCTTCGCCCTGCCCCAGCCGCGCCTTGCCGACGGCATATTTCAGCACCCGGATGGTCTCGTCGTAGACGGTGAGCGGCACCGGGAACGGGTGACCATCCTTGCCGCCATGGGCGAACGAGAACCGCGCTGGATCGCTGAAGCGGTAGGGCGCGCCATGCACCACCTCGGCAACCATCGCCAGCGATTTTACCGTTCGTGCGCCGACGCCGGGCTGCAGCAGCAGTTGAGCAAAATCGACTGGCCCGCGATCGGCGGCGGCGGCGAGTGTGGCGTGGAGGCGCCGCATGATGACATCGCTAGGCCGCACGTCGTGATGATCCGGCAGCACCATATAGGGCAGCATCGGCTCGGCTTCGTCACCCGGCGGTTTGGCGGGCTTGTCGCGCCCTTCAAGCGCCGCGACCTCGCGCACGATGCGATCCGGGCCAAGATCGCGCAGCACACCGACCTGCGCCCGGCGCGACGACGCGGCGCGATGATCGGTGAGGTTGACGATTTCGCCCTGCCCCTCGCCCTCGATGGC
>Ga0105239_10002228_pt1 | contig 24855 bp, 25 predicted proteins | sample KBSC44metaG_FD_92761 | JGI IMG/M metagenome (GOLD analysis project Ga0105239, IMG submission 92761) | Corn rhizosphere microbial communities from Kellogg Biological Station, Michigan, USA - KBS C4-4 metaG | ecosystem: Host-associated > Plants > Roots > Rhizosphere > Soil | place: Michigan, USA...
ACTACTCTCGGGTGTTTCTCTCACCTCATTCGATCGATCTCGAGCACTGGGTGTTGCCATCAGACTTTTGGTGCGCATCAGACGTCAACTCTGTGCCGCTGATCAACAGTCTTTGCTGCGTTAGTCGTTTTGGAGGACCACCCAGATTCAAGATATCGATACTAGAGGCCTGTGTCTCGGCTCTGTCCAGGTGCTGTGACTGGGGTCTCGAGCGCCACCCGAATCCAGAGCCGTCAATGGCAATTAGCTCCTACTCAAATCCCCGCCCAACTCGCCTGAGTATTGGGTACCAAATGCTTTCACCTTCAGCCTGGTGAGGAATCCTGCGATGTGTATATTAAAGCCCCTCCCCCAGACATCAAACTTATTGTACCATCTCTTGATAGATTCAAACCACATCACAAAATCACATTAACTCTCGAGTCAGACTCAAAGCCACATATCCAAAAGACGTTGAACAGTCCTCCACAATATAACAAAAATGGCTCCCGCTATCGAATATCTCTCAAGGCCAACTGAGCCCCTAGACTATGAGTCAGATCCAATTGCTGCAATGTCCACATACGCCCGTATGATGCACTCCCACACCAAACAACAGATGGATGCCGCAACTCGCTCGGCGCGGCGACGAAGTCCACAGGCAACCGATGCCCAAGTTTCTCTATCATTGCAAACCAGTCATAGCAGCAATTCCTCACGAGCATCATTTTGAGTAATTTCCAACAACTCAGTCAACCAACGTTCAGAGTCTTCTTGATTTACTTCCAAAACCTGGCTCAAAGCTTGTTCCCTAATCCAGGGCATCAGACTTGGGTGAGGCAGGTTGACTATGATTTACCACATCAAGCGGCATCAGCAACTTAGATGGAGTACGACAATGACACAGCTGCCCCACTATCGGGACGTTTACCAATCAGCACGGAGTTTTGGGGTTTATTTTTTGCAGATCAATCAATCCGTCTGCGTTTTTGTGGGGGACGAAACCCGTAACATCAGGTATTTGCTCTCGGTCCATGGTCACCCACTTCTTGGGAAGTTGATCAATAGCATTCACTCTAGTTCTCATTCGGTCGGGTGTCCAATGCTATATAGCGCGTGGTCTCAAGTGGAAGCTTGACTTAATAGATACCAATGAAACAAGTGTGGAGAGACAAGTTGATTCGTTCTGCTTTCTAATGCATACCTTGACAATTAGTAGATCAGTGTTCTTGATCTCTTATAATGGTTATACCAGACATGAATAGTGCCCTCAAAAATGATAACAAGCTCACAATCATGAAGCTTGTGGAACAGATAACGAGGAGGGAAATGTGGTCAATGATCGAGAAGTGATAGGGATCACTTCACACAAGTGGAAATGTTGTCGTCGATCAGTTGCATCATACCTGCCGAGGGATGCATTTTGCACTGCCACACACCAAGCCATCATTCACCTCTTACCTTTCAAGAAAGGTCATAAATTACACCGGCGTAGCACTTATTGCCCTTGCTCTGACATGCCCTTTGACTTCAGACTCCACACTCCACACATGTGTAGCTCACCTCACCAACGCCGTCAGGGTGGATGGGAATTCGGTGGCACCTAGCTGGGTGGATGAGGGTGCTGTACTTCATGACGAACAGGGTCCTGGCGATGATGGCAGCAACGAGATTCTTGCCTTCCTTCCAAGGTTGACGGCAGGATATGTCACTGTGACGTGCATCAAGCAGTGGCGGGACCCTCTCTGCGATGGTGCCTGGCTCACTCTCTGTGTTGAGGCAGGCATCGAGGTGTGACGCCCTGGAGCACCCAGAATCCTTCATGCTGAATTTCAAGCCTGATCCTGGTCAGTACACACGTTGGTTCGCAAAATAATTATTCATGAACTCGTAACCTCGGGAGTGTGTCTGAGGTACCTACCTCCATGTAACATATGGATGGGTTTAGCCCTCCTTTGAACGCCCTCACATAGTTGTTCCTAGAAGCATCTCTTCTTCCACATGTATTAAACGCCCCTCAGAGTCCAGATCTGACAGGATCCTCCTTCAGGCAAGAGGAGAAACATCTCTTTCAGTCTGGAAATCTTCGACTGAGAACGAGGATCAGCATCGTTCCCCTCCTTGGCCACAGCAACACAATGTTCGTGTCCGTCCGAAATTGAGACTCACATCCACTACAAGACCCCTCCTTCGAGAATTGGCCGTTTCATCGTGCTGAACGAGTCGCAAGGAAATGATCGAGATCTCTGGTAACCCTCGTTATCTGATGCCGCGACATCCCTGCATAGCTCAACTCTGCGCGTGCATCCGCTTCGCGTGGATATATTTCAAAGGGCCTATTACAGCGTGACTCTATCCAGCCGAACCGCGATGGTTTGCCATCGACTGTAAACCCATTGGGCCAGAGGATAATGTCCGTGTGCTCGCGTCTTCGTCTTTTCCCAATCACTTCCCGCAAAGTCGCTAATTCGCCTGGTTTGATCGACACGTTCCGCGGGGGACTTTGCAGATCTTCCCAACGACTATGCCGTTTTTTGCTTGGGTTAGTCACTGATGCTTTTGTCCAGTCTAGATCCTAACGGTAGGATCTGATCATTGACCCCTTGTACGGATTCCGAGGTGCGTTTTAAACGAGCCTGAACCATTCGAGGGCCGAGGTCGTCCGCCTTGTCGTTCAGGTCTCCTGCGATCTCAACTGCTGCCACGATCGAAACATGGTCACTCTTGCTTTCTTCCACTCAGACATTTACCTCCAGGCCAAGGATCCAGAAGTCACGTTTTACTCCTCCAGCATCAAGCCAATGCAAGTTCAGGACTTGGATACTCTTTTCGATCCGCGTCAAAACAGACCCATATCACATGTACCAGCAGTAGAACCAGCCCCTGAGAGGGTACAAGTTCGATTGCCACCTCACCTTAGAAGGCTTGAAACCATCAATTTTCTACCAAAGCCAAATTTATCATGTGCTTTCTCCATCTTTTGAGCACAAGGTTATCGGGATGCCAAAAGCATGATATTGTGTTTATGAAATGAGGAGATGGTTTGGATGCTAAAAGAGGAGTGAGTAACAGACTTCGGGGTAAGTGGGCCAGTGGACCACTTATCAACTTATCAGCGATGCGGCTCAGCTTACCTAAGTATCCTCCAAAACTGCCTGTGTGGGTGGCCGACGAGATTTCGGATAGATGATCCGCGATCTGGGATGTCTACTGTATCTTCGCGCATGGATATGCAAGCAAGACGGTTGGTTCCACATCAGTGCTCGCGGTTGAAATATCCGGAAGTCCAGCCCTCAAGCTACTTTTGGTGCTACCTAGGGTATCGAGGAAGACACAGATATCCGTGCAAGGCTGTTAGTCTCAGGGGCGGTGTCTTGGATGGCAGGCACCACATACCACCCAGCAAGGTTCACCACAAAGATATTTGAGCATCAGATGAATTTGTTTATCAGTAACTATGCATTCTTAGTATTCAGGGAAGAATATTCCCTGATCATCGAGGATTGAAGCAGGTGTGTGGTGGTTTCGTTGAAATCCAGGATCGTTTTCGGAGTCCCTTTCATTTCACATTATCATTACTGAATTCTAGCTAGCTCTAACTCAGGGGGTATGCCCGCCCGGGTTTCATTCCCGCATTCCAACCATCGATTTCCATAAATTAGGTATACCGTATAATCATCCGCCAAGGGGTTACGTTGTGTCTCAAAGAATTAGAATCCAAGAGCGCAGCACATTCTTCCTTCACATCATGCTATTCAATAACTCATTCCTTCGTCCCTTCGCAGAGCTCCCGGCAGGGATTTAAACCACTTTTAACTAGCCAAGCTTCGCCTTAACCCAGCCCGCGGCATCGTCAGAGTACAGATCAAAATAGTTCAAGTGCGTCTCAGTTACGAAAGGTCCTGGTCCCGCAGCGGCGCAAACTGGGTCGGTGTCCACGCAGTACGATCGAAGAATATCTGAAAACTCGTTCATGCGTGCGAGCGACTCGGGGAACCGTGGGTTGTTGGCTGAGATGTCTGCGCCCGAGAGCACGTTGTATGGCTGACTGGCGACGTGCCTGTTGTCGCCGAAAACGAGTGCTGCGGCCACTATTATATTAGGACAGTCAGTCAGTCTCTGCAGATTTTGGGCCATGGGGCGACAACCGCAGGAAGTGCTTACATTTATTTCCAGGGCTTGTTGTTCTACTCAGCCCCGGAGTGTCACCAACGGTGCAATACACCGTTTCATTCCCGAACCTTCCGCCGCCGCCGCCCAGGATATCTCCAGCGACATTCGCTCCTTGAGAGTATCCGCTGAGCACGAGGCGGGAGTCCGGACAGCGATCAGCATATGCCGTCATTTGAGCGACACCATTGGTGTTGCCCTCGGTGACCGAGGCGCAGTAATCGGCGTCGGGAGCGTTGTAGTAGATGATGTCTTCGTAGTCACAGCTGTCGAGGCCAAAGCATATCGCTCCCGCAAGTTTGCCCTGTCGGCCTGGATATGGTTCGTTCCAGCCCTTGGCCAGGAAGATGTGCACGTCCGTGCAAGGCGCCCCCTGTGACTGTCTCTTTTCGGTGACGGTGTCGACGGTGATGGGAGCGGCAGAGACAGGGCTAACTGCAGACGCCACAAGCAGGCATAAGATTGTGAGCTTACTGGTGGAATTGGTAATGTGTTTGATCATGTTGGGCTGTTTATCGTGCAGGACTGGGTTGTTGGAGAAAATCACAAACGATCCAAACAACCTACTCGGCTCTTCAGCTAGTACTTGTACTTTGTCCCATGGAGCATCTCGGCACGGTTCACTCTCGGCGACGTCTCATGACGTTGGTCAGTGGTGAACTATGAAATTTTCGTCAAGCTTGTGTGGTGGAGGTTAGTAACCGAGTGGACTCTCCCTGAGTCAAGTAATGGATACTTGAGGTGGCAACGGGATTCCAAAACCGTGCATATGGAGATCCGGAATGGTCAAGACATATTGCCTCTAAGCGATCACGCTTCCCATGCAGGATGGCATGCTTTAGCTTCCGCTCTCGTGGTGAGTGATAGTACATATCCACCTAGGACATCCCAGAATAGGCTAGTGGCACCACCGTATCGGCATCTCCATCCGCACATCATTATTGGACAGCAACGGGGATATGAGCCCTTGTAAATATTCTTCTATTGATCTTCATGTCTGGAATTGTGTGAACTAGTACCCAGAGATGGAGGGAAGGAAGTACATCGTTTTGTGTGTAGCACATCGCAAGGATGGAGCATCAAAGATTTCAATGTATGAGGATTATATAAATAAGACTCTGCGATCCACATGTGGGGCTGTTGAACTAGAGCGAGGGATATGTTTTGGACAACGACCCATCTAAAGGTGGCTGGGTTTACATTCCAGAAGCCGATAATGCCGTGCTGTCCCGGGACTGGAGCACCACAACATATGTGCCTGTAACTCGGAGAGGTACTTGGTGCCTTCTTTACTGCAACCACAAGTGAGATGTACACAGATCGCCTGATCTCTGTCATACACACGTACCTAGTAGATACCGATGAAGGTATAGAAACTAGATGTTTCGACAAGCGTTACCAGAAAGGGATGCCTTGATGTGACCTCTTCATATCAGCCCCTTCCCCACTACAAATAGTATGTGATGTGATGTGCCCGGACTTCCCTCACTGCAAAATGGCCCCAGCACACTCTGATGGTGCGAGCTCTACCAGAAGTGAGTACGGAGTGAGCTCCCAGTGAACATTGATTCGAGAGGGGAGTAAGATGTGCGATGTCATGGCATTCGCGAGAATAAAAGGACGATATATCCAAAAGGCTGCAGGGCTCAAGATGTGCCATTTGTCGCTTCAAACATGAGGTGCCCATTGTCGTAGGAGTCTGGGAGGTACAAAAGTGATCACGGGACCAGCAACAGGCAGTGCTGTTGATGAAGATGGGAGGGAGTCCCCGTCAATGTGTCGGTGGTAGACAGAGGAAGTCGCAGAGGCAGTCACACTGATGTCGCCACGACTTCATCTTTCTCGACAACTTGTCACCCTCCAGGACTCGGTCATATTTCCTTCTCACCCTCCTCCTGTCAACTCTCGCTCTCCTCCCCCATAATCAAGTCTCACATCGTCTACCACTGCTTCGTTAGCCATGGCTTCTTCGATTCCAGACTTCCTGGCCAATATGACCCTTTCAACCGCCCCTCAAATCTCATTCGAACAAGCCGACAGTCTCATGGTACAAGCTTCTGAGCTCAGAGAGGAAGCTGTCGAACTGCAGGCTCGAATTCACGCCCTCAACGAACGAGCACACATCCTCCAGACTACTGCCACCGGTCTCCAAGCTATTGCGACGCAGGATCGTGCCATTATTGAATCAAGATTCGAGCTTGCTGTCGAACTCCATACTGACTTCATTCTCATATATGGTTCTACCACCAATAAAACCATCCGTTTCCATCAATTGGAATCTCGTGTTGAAGATGGTTTGGCCACTATGGAAGAGTTGGAGAATTTCATCGACGACTTGCAGTCCTCAAGTGTCACGAGACGCTCTGAGCGCTCCAAGGCTCCAGAACCAGAGACTCCAGACAGTGCCTCTAACATCATCCTGTCTGTCGAAGGTGCCCAGACCTCAAATACTCCCTCTCGTGCTGAACCACTCCGTAAGCGAAAAGCTGCTTCAATTGCCGAAGGTGTTGGCTCGGCCAAGCGCCTCAAGCAGACACCAACCCCGTGCACCGTTGATGCTGAAGGTGCCCCAAATGACATGTCACTGGACACTGAACTACCTGATGCGAGCAATGATGGCGCAAAAGTTTCTTCCTGTGAGGGCCAAGGGACAGAAAGCTCACAGTGCACCGTTCCAACCGCATTGACAATCCCTGCAGCTCAAGGTGGTTCCCTAACCGCGCTACCATTGTTGTCTCAAGAGTCTACAGAGCAAACCAGACGTCAGGCATCAATTGAACTTGGATCTCACTACAAGCCCGTGGACGATCCTTGCAAGGCTACTAAAAACTTCTCTCTCGGAGGATATCATACAGATTCAAGTGGAGGAACCACCGGTATGGACAGCGGTGAAGGTGGAAAGGGAACACCCCACAAAGGATCCTTGGAACGCGAGAAACATAAGAGCAAAAGCAAGCAACGCAGAAAGCTACTTGCAATTGCCAAATTGCAGGTCGGGGCTGAAAATGCACCTCAGCTCTAAACCGTGAATGGTTTGGCTTGCCTCCGCAATGCGGCGGTATTGATTTGTTCGATACCTAAGTGTTTCAACCAGAGGTTATTTTCTTCAATCTGTTGATATTCAGCCCGTCCGCTGCTTGTTATTACCTCATTCTTTGGAACATCCCTCGCCGGCTATGTTGACCCGCCAAGAATCGAGTCCTCAAAGCTAATGGAGAGTGCCCAACTCGAGTTCTTCTAGCTCACGAAGAGTTCCGCATTCGGTAGGGCCGGTTTACACATGATAGCGATCGAAATTCCATGTCAGGCTTGACTTGTCCCGGAATCTCCATCACGGAGCCAGGAGAACATATCGGATTGATATTTCCCCGCGTATCTTCTTGGCTAAGCTCGGCAGAATAGTGGTCGCTATACCGGCCTTAAGAAGAGTGCAAACACTCGGAGAACAGGCTTTGAGATGATGGGCTTAGTTGGTTAAGACGGGCACACCTTCATGTAGATCCATTGCGATCTGCCAGATGCAGTGTATGAGCTGCCCCAATCGGCAAGGATGCCCCAAGCCTTGCGTGTCTTGTGCCTGCAATGCACCCTCCCTACTCCTATCCACTCACCCTCAAAAATCGATCCCTAGAGAATTGCATCTAGGAACGGTGCAGTAAGTTGAATGAGCTGCACGGCGACCCAGGACCTCTCTGACTTATTCATCCAGCCCTGCATGGCATCGAAAAAGTAAAGTGCTCACCAGGACAAGCAAGCTTTTCAAGCCATCGCAAGGTCATGGCTGTAGCAGTTCCTAGTTGGTGGATCCAGTAGAATTGACAATGAGGGGAGACATAGCAGAGCAAGGAGGTGAGAGTGGTATCTGAAATAAATCACCAATCAACACGACTTTCCACCGCGCCGATTGACTGCATCAACTGCCGTGCGCCTTTGCTGGTGCCGTGATTATCCATGCCTGTCCAACCACGATAAAACCGCGTGTCTTTTCCTAGTGTAAACATATATGTATTCATTATTGCACAGTGGCCTCTTTCTGGTGATCACGGAAGGTTTTCGATTGTTTCCATGGATCAGGAGCTGATGGGTTGGCCTTCCTCCATTCTTCGATTCTGGCTTCCAATTCCTCGAGGTTGCCTTGCATAGCGTCCTGTACAGGAACACCTCTCACTTCCCACACATCTTCACTACTTGGACCAGTTTTATATTTGATGGCCTTCTTCTGATAATGATCTCTTATGGCCCGAGCCTTCTCCTTCTCACTATAGTTCCTTGCCCGCATACACAGCCAGAAATCATTCCAGTGGTTCGAGCAACTCCTGAAATCGCCGTATCGATATACATTCACAAATTGGCCACCAAAGCTCTGGCAAAACATGGCATAGTCAAAGGCTGATCGGCAGGACATCGAGGTAGGATAAAGCGAGTCGGGAGAGATGTCGACGGGTGTAGAATCGGGAAAGGATTGTCGTTGGCTTTCCTTTGTCTGGATACGTTTCTCCTGCGCTCGCGATTCATCGGCATAGAACTCGCTGAGAAGTTCTTGGAATGAGGTATCACTCTGCTCCTTTCGGTGCAGGCTTGGTTGGGCAGGCTCCGGAACAGAGGAGACCGCAGGCGTAGCTGTGGATGTAAACGGCTCGGGTGTAGCGGTGCTGGGGGCATTATCTGCTGCAGCGGATGCCTGATTGGAACCCCAGAACCAACCCATAGCGAGCGGTGGCTGAGATGGTTGTGGCGGAAGAGAGCGCAAAATGATAGATTTTGAAGAGTTGATAGTTTGTATGTTTAGTTCGGACGTTTCAATACGGAGTACTCGTAGAAATATTTCACGTGGGAATTTACGCCACAGTTATCTCATGGTCAGCCACAGCTCGAGCTCCCTTCCCGCGCCAGCCACATCTCCGCTCATTTTTCGCCTGCAAAAGATGCTTCGACGTCATAACCAATCAACTTGAAGGTCATGAGATGATCTCAAGGCCCAACTCGCGACAAAGCTACAAACATACTCACAGTATTGTCGCAGTATGAAGGCCATCCCTCGTGGCTAGGTATGGAACAGATCGCTCCGTTGTCCTGCGCGAGAATCATGTTCTAGCACAGATTGAATTCCTCCCTCGTCTTCTCGGCAATCTTCTGAGGCACCAGAATGATCGGCTCCAGGATCTTTCGATCCGCTTGGGAGCGACCACCCTTAGCTCGAAGGATTCATCCCAGAAAGCAATATTTCTACACTGCAAACGGCTTCCGTCCTCGGCCTATCCAATCCGCCTTATCGTCCGGCAGGAGGAGGACCACGAACGAAGCTGGCGAGGATAACACTGGCCACATTCAGACGAAGCAGAATGAGGGTATTTTCTTCTTTGACAGTAGGCACGCCATATCTTGATCGTGCTCATCAGCTTATCTCTTCAGATGTCTTCCCTCTCAAGCTGCAATGGCTGAATCGAATCCCATATCTGAACCCGGACAAGTTCCTTGCAGAATCACTCCAAAGAGTCAATCAGCCTGGCCTGGCTCTGGCGGACACCTCCAGTATTATCAAGCGTGCTCTGCCAGATCAAATGCCACTAAAGGTCCTCGAAGTTCTTCCAAGACTACGTGAGGGCGGAGCCTTCGTCAAATTCTCCCACGATGCCGCAATCACACCAGCAGAGCTAGAGAACACTTTGAAGGAATATTTGAAAGAGAAGCCAATCACCCCTTGGTTTAATCCTCTTCGCACTGTACGCGCATTCTTGGTGCAGGGCAAACCCTGGATTGAAGATCTATATCGCGTGCCGTGTTCCAGAATCAAGGTCGAATTCATGCCCACAACCCCTGAGGCTTCTGCTGCCGAATTGACTCAGGAAACACTCTACTCTTTGTTCCGCAGATACGGGAAGATCGCCGAAATTATTCCTCAACCTTCGGATTCGAAGGTCGTTCCCAAGTTCGCCTACATTGATTACACGAGAATACGATACGCAACAATGTCCAAGAATTGCATGCATGGCTTCGTTGTCCCTGCCGACGATGGCGGTGGTAAAGCGGGCACCCTCCTGAAGCTCAGCTATGAATCTAAGCGGAAGAAGAATTGGTTCTGGGATTGGATCAGTAATCATCCCAGAATTGTTCTTCCTATTCTTGTCGCGATTCTAACTGCCACTTCTGTCGCTGTCTTTGACCCCATAAGAACATTTTTCATCCGCATGCATATCACTCACGGCTTGCATCTGGAAGACCAGCCACTCTACAGGTGGATCAAAAGTCAGCTTTCTCGAGGATATGATATCATCCGCTTCCGAAAGCAGCAGGGTAACGAAGACAACTTAAAGATCATCTGGGAAGATCGACATGGAGCCATACAGCAATTACAGACTTGGATGATAGAGACCGCCGACACCTTCATTGTCGTGCAGGGTCCGCGAGGGGCGGGGAAGAAAGAGTTGGTTATGGATCAAGCTTTGAAGGACCGCCCCAATAAGCTCGTTATCGATTGTAAGAAAGTACAGGAGGCGCGTGGAGACAGCAATACCATTGCAGCGGCAGCTGAGCAAGTTGGTTACAAGCCCGTCTTTTCCTGGATGAACAGTATCAGCAGTATGCTAGATCTAGCAGCTATGGGCACCATAGGTACCAAGACTGGCTTTTCTGAAACGCTCGAGACACAATTAACCAAAATCTGGAGCAACACTACTGCCGCTCTCAAGAAGATTGCCTTGGCTCCACGAAAGAAAGACGAAAAGGATACGAATATGTCTGATGACGAATGGCTCGAGGCCCATCCTGAAGCTCGACCTGTTGTGGTGATTGATAATTTCTTGCACAAGAGCAATGAAGGCTCCACCAACCTAGTATACGACAAATTGGGAGAATGGGCGGCTACCTTGACCACGCAAAATATCGCACATGTCATTTTCTTGACCACAGACGTTTCTTTCTCGAAGTCACTCAGCAAAGCACTACCAGACAGAGTCTTCCGCCAGATCACCTTGAGCGATTGTACACCCGAAGTTGCCAAGAAGTTGGTGATACACCAAATCGATCGAGATTCCGACGAGACAAGCCAAGGAGATGAGGTAAAGCTGACGCCATCGCAGTTAAGGAGTGACCTGGATGAGCTTGATGGAGTTATCCAAGTCTTGGGCGGCCGACTCACAGATTTGGAATTTCTCGCTCGGAGGATTAAGACGGGCGAGTCTCCAGGAAGTAAGTTTCTGTTAACAGATAAACCCTAGCCAAATTGATGCTAACAACAAGTCCAGAGGCAGTTTGCCAGATCATCGAGCAATCAGCATCAGAAATCCTGAAAATGTATCTTCTCGATGTTGATGTGGCTAGTCGTAACTGGACTCCTCAACAAGCTTGGTATCTTGTCAAAGAGTTGGCTGCGAATGAAACTCTACGCTACAATGAGCTTCTCCTCCACGACCTCTTCAAGGATGGGGAGGTCGTTCTGCAAACCCTGGAGCAGGCCGAATTGATCACCATTACCTCTCAAAACGGAAGGCCATATGGCGTCAAGCCTGGTAAGCCGGTCTATCAAGCAGCCTTTGAACACCTAACCGAGGATGAAGTCCTCAAAGCACGACTTGACCTAGCGATACTGACTCAATTGATTGGTATCGAGAACAAGAATGTGGATAAGTATGAGACTGAGCTGAAGACATTGGGCGAAATGCCCGGCACTCCCAGTGAGCTAAAACCCCGAATCAAGTGGTGTCTGGGCAAAGCCATGGTCAGTCATGCAAAGGTCGAAAAATATGAAGCCCAAGCTGGTGCGCTGAAGAAAGTGTTAGCCGACAAGTTTTAGAACCGGGACGCAGCGACGCCTGATGTCGAATTTTGTAACAACGTACATGCCTATTATGACTGTATAAGTCTGGAAGGATGGATTTCTGCTCAACCCCTTTAAAGTATATAGCCCCAGAGGAAGTGGTGAAGCACTGTTTTATGAACATGATACCCAGGAAACACTAAATAGAAATAATAAGTCTTGGAATAGGTGTATCAACTAGGACAGGCCTATGTATACAGTAGCAGAATAGAATGGAAGCTTCCACGACTTATTCGATCAGCCAATCATGTGTCAGTATAACACACCTATATTGAACTTGTCGTTGGATAACATGTGCCGTGTGATTTGATAGCAATCTGAAGCTGGTGACAAGGCTGGGGCCAACCAGGGATCAGTGCGCCACAGCATGGGGCTGACTTGTGGCGGTGCGGCTAATGTTCATGCTTCCATCCATCAGACAACAAACGAACCTGCGATCACACGATTGTCTTTTGGTACGCTCTGATAGTCGTGAAAGGCGTTGTTATAGCAATTGCAGTCCTAACGAAATGATCTATCGTTGAAACCTCCCTCCCAGCCACAACCATGGACGATATAGCGGGGTTGAAGTGGACTTCGACCCCTGCAAATAATGCGCAGAAACCAGCGCCTTCCACCTCGAACTACTCTGCCTTTGCCTCGTTGAAGCCGACCCCTTCTACGTCAGGACGTGCCTCTCCATTCAACCAGCCACCAAGTCAGCCCGCGTCGAAGCCGGGAACGCCTGCAAACGACAGCTTTGCGAATCTCGTGGGGTTCAACATTTCGAGCGCTTCGAACAAGAATCTGTCTCTACAAGAACAGCAGAAGAGGTTATTAGAGTCAAAGCTGAAGCAACAACAGGTGCAGAGCCAGGCAACACAGAGTCAGTACACCGGAGGGGATGATCAGTTCTGGAACAATCTAGGAAGTGGGAGGGGCACTCCAGCAATCGAGACTCAAGAACATCGTGCTGCGAACACGAATACTTCAACAGGAAGTGGTGTCAACGATGACGATGACGACTTGTTTGCCGCGTTCAACAAACCTGCTCCCGTAAATAAGGCTCCAGCAGTGGCTCCAAGCACCAAAGCAGCCCCAAACAATGAAGAGGACGACGATCCATTCCAGCTGTCCGCGTTTGCTAATCGGAGGACAAACACGGTGGAAACGACAACTACCGTCGACGATGACGATGATGTCCTCGGTCTCCTTGGAAAGCCAGCATCCGCTCGACCAAGACAACCCTCTCCGCCACTTGTGACTAGAGAGGAACGGCCTAGTGGCCATCCGCAGGATAAAGCGGTAGCTGAGCTTGTTGACATGGGCTTTCCTGTTAATAAGGCAAGGCAGGCATTGGAAACCACCGAATCTGGCATAGACGTTCAAGCCGCTGTTGGCTATCTACTTAATCAAGCCCATTCCGAAGCACAGGCGAAAGCTCGATCGAGAAATTCGAATCGGCAAGGAGAGTCGCTTGAGAACGTTGGAAGTGGTAGTAACTACCCAGAATCTAGACCCAACGCCTCTCGGCGACGGCCGAATGAACATGAGCAACCTCACTCTAGAGACCGGGATCTAACGCGTGGTCAAGAGAAAGATTTCGAACAGATAGCTACAGAATTTGGGAGCACGTTTCTTAAAACGGCGAACTCTTTCTGGAAGCAAAGTACGAAAAGAGTGCAACAGGCTGTTCAGGAGTTCAATTCGGATGGTGACGCCAACGGTGCCCCTAAATGGATGAGAGAAGTCGAGAGACAAGCGGGCCAACCACAACATCCAAAGACACGCCGACGTGAAGAGGAGCATGAACATATTCGGCCTCAGCGGCAGATGACAGAAGAACAACGAGCACCACAGGCTACTGATGAGGCCCTTATGTTAGAATCAACTCGACCAACGCCTCCCCCACGAAGCACAAGGGCAACACCTCAAGAACGACCGATGGGTGCCTCTGGGCTAGACCGCTCTCGCGAACACTCTCCAGCCCTACCATCTCAACTACGGGAGTCAAATCCACAACAGAAACCTGCTTTCCTTCGACAACAAAACCAGCCGCCTCCGGTGAGTCAAAGAGTGACACTAAACAGAGCTGCAGCGGAAGAACAAGCGGCACAAGCATATGTCAGCTCTGCGAGAAGACGGAAACCGCAACCATCAGCTCCTACACAGCCCACGGCCCCGGTAGGAGGCGACGACTTGCTCGAAGGTGGCTTCAAGGACATATCTACCTCGCCTCCAGCAAGATCTACACCAGCCTTAAGTTCGTCGCGGTCTCCATCACAGCCCATAAGACGTACGGCGACGCCCGTACGTCCTCCAGCTCCACAGCGCAACATTCCATCTGTATCTCCTATCAGCCTAAAGGCAGTACACTCTCACCGTGAGAAAGGAAATGAGCATTTCAAACGTGGAGACTATTCATCCGCACACCAGTCCTACGGCACATCTATCACGCACCTACCAGACACCCATCCACTCATCATCGTTCTCCTCACCAATCGCGCCCTGACTGCGTTGAAAGTTGGCGAACCCAAGAGCGCCATCTCTGATGCAGACAAGGCTATTGCCGTCATTGGCATTTCTAAGGGAGAGTCCGAGACGATCGATTTCGGTACTGGTGATTCACCAAAGCCCATGCGTGACTACTACGGTAAAGCGTTGATGCGTAAGGCTGAAGCGCTGGAGCAAATGGAAAAATGGTCCGACGCAGCGGTTGTTTGGCGCGAGGCGGTTGAAGGTGGCCATGGCGGAGCGACTGCAATTCAAGGCCGCGCAAGGTCTGAGAAGGCTGCGACCCCAGCTGCGACAAACCCCAAGCCCGCCGCCGCAGCACGGAAACCCGGAGTAGCTGCTGCAACGTCATCATCCGCAGCCACAAATCGCGCAGCAGCGGCCTCTAAAAAGGCGTCTGCACAAGCCCAAGCCGCGGCCGTATCTCGCCTACGCGCCGCGAACGCCGCGGCCGACAAGGCGGATGACGAGCGGTTCCAGCTCGGCGACAGTGTGGATGCGCGCATCCAGGCGTGGAAGGGTGGCAAGGAAGGAAACTTGCGTGCACTTCTGGGTAGTCTCGAAAACGCCCTATGGGAGGGCAGCGGTTGGAAGAAAATCTCCATGGCCGACTTGGTGCTGCCTGGGAAGGTCAAGATCCAGTACATGAAGGGAATTGCGAAGGTGCATCCTGATAAGGTATGTTTGTTTTATATCGCACCTCTCCTTCTCGATCTTCTTGAAATTTCGTATTGTTTGCGGGAAGCCGCGGTGCTAACGTGAAATCCTACAGATTCCAACAGACGCAACGACGGAACAGCGAATGATTGCCGGCGCAGTCTTCAGCGCGCTCAACGACGCTTGGGACAAATTCAAGACGGAGAATGGACTATGATCAACTCTAGGAGGCACCCAACTTTCCTTCGACGATGGTACGGAGTACTTTGTCGAGCAAATTCCTGACAGTATTCATTAGTCCACATGCTTCTGGAAAGCCAAAAGTAGTTAGTAGCAGATTTTTTTGCCGTATTTGAAGGCACGACGGGCAAATATCCTGCAGCAAGGGCAACTTAGATTATAGCGTAAGTCGACTGAAGTCTATGCCAGCGATGCCGCCTAGAAGCAGCCGCCCAGGAAATGAACAGAAATTCAAAGTCAAAAAGGACATACTGTCCGGCGAAGCTTTCTTCCTCGCCGATGAGCAATGAAAGATGTACATCGACCGCGACCACAGCATTGTCTGTAGTATTTCCGAGTACTTGTGCTCGTGCCCACAAGCATGACACCTAGCCAAAATAGAAATTTCGTGGGGAGTTCTGATTGAATCTCACAACTCTTTGGAAATTTTATACATAGGGAGTATCTGTACACATAGATTATAAGCGTAGAAATTAGCGTTTCTTGCCACCGGCCTTGATAGCCTTGTTTGCCTTCTTGGCCTTCTTCTTGGAGGCCCTGGCCACCTTGGAGATCTCGGCGAGTTCGATCCTGGCGCTCCGTTTCCTCCACGCCGACCAACGATCCTTACGGTCAAACGGCACGACCTTGATACCTGTCCTCTCCGCGGCGTATCCGATGGAGGTGTTTGCCTCGCGTCTCGTGCCATGTCGCATGAACGGCGCGGGTGCAGGCGTGCTGGCGGCTCCTTTGCTGTTGCCGCTCAAGTGGGATTCGAGGAACGAAGCGTCGCTCTCGGCGGGTTTGGGGATCGGTGAGGCGTACATATTAAGTCGGCGCCGCGTGGGTGCGTTGACTGGTGCGGGCAGCTGCGATCCCGGGCCTTCTTTTTCGAGTGCAACCCCTATGTAACGTCTTTTGGGGTGTCGTCGAGGGTCGCGGTAGTACCGTACGTAGCCTCGTTCTGTCGCGTAGATGGTGTGGTCTTTGCCTATATTGGCATTATCACCTGGATGCCATAGCGTGCCTGTTGTTCGTAGAATGTGAGTATGCTACTGGGGATCAAAAACAGACACAGTGAATGTTTGTGCCCAAAGGAAAGGCACAGTGCCTACCTCTTTGCTTGAAGATAATGTTCCCAGGCACGACATATTCAGAGGCCGTCTTTTTGGCACCTAGTCGGCGACCTGCTGAGTCGCCGGGTCCGTTGGCTCGGCCTTGGGCTGCGTGGGAAGCATGTCGGACGAAGCTTGTTGCGGCGAGACGGGGTTGGAGGTGAGTGTGTCTGGAGCACAAGCTCAGTGCGTTTAAGGATGAGGCTAAAGCTGTCAAGGAGTTTTCCAGAGCAGCATTTGCCCCGGCCAATCGAGGTTGCAGCATTGTTGGCGTGGGTTGGGGAGAAAGACCTGCCTCAACTACAGTGCAATGTGAGTTCAAGGATGCAGTTGGAGTTTAGCTTGTCATGCAAAAAGTTCGGATACGATCACGTGTGCATGTCAATTGTCACGTGCAGGTGAGATCTCCATATCAGGTTTGAAAGCACCAGCATTCCGGCGAAGCATATTAACCCGAATGTAATTCATGCCTGTGTCATTTCATCGACTTGCTGGAATGGACAACTTTCCAAAACTTTTGATCACATCTTCCTCGAATTTAATAAGTTTCTTCACACGATCATCCTCAATGATGAAGTTCATCGTATGCACCGTTTTCCTCTTGCTTGGAGTGGTCTCTGCTCAGTTTCAATTCTTCGAGCAATTCTTCCAAGGTGGACAGCAACAACAGGGACAACAACAGAAGCAAAACGTCCCGAGCGATTCTAACTGGTATCGCCAGCACTGGGAGGCTGGTAGGTTCCCTCCGTCCATATCGCTAAATTTCACTCTGCACCCAGTTTGTCGGTGCCAGGCTATGTCCCCACTGTTCCATCGGGTTTGCCACCCAACACGAATTGCAGAAATGCATTGGCGATGAAAGCAAAGGAGCTTCCGGGCTGACTGTTGTCTTACAGCTACGTGCACGAATTACCTTTGCCCGGAGACTTTGGCATGTGTGCATTTTCCCCATCACTGCCCGTGTCCACATCCCGATGTCGAGGACAAGGTTGAACTAGGGCCCGGAATTGCGATATGCGCTAGCAAGGGGGGGTTCAAGGTTGGCGAGGCTGAGCGCAAAATTGAGCTGGCTAGGAAAGGGTTACTCTGAGTGGTGTGCAGCTTGATGTCAACATGCATATAAGCGGAAAAAAGTTGACCGCCTGTGATGGTGTACCCCTGGCCGGTCCCTCTCGGAGGCAGCATGTGGCGGCGGTGTTCAGTCAGATTTCGATTTCGGTCTCGGTGGGAGGCAGGGATCAAATTTTGACGCGGTCTTATAGCCAAGTTCGACATGCATCTACGAGTATTACAGTAAAAGTGGTGCACCGGCCATGTTACGAAATTTTCCTCCGTACCAGTGAGATTCCAGGGGGGAGAGGTGGCCTCAGGCCCGCGGAATATTCCCAAGGAGCAATTGATGTGGCGGGGATTTCCTCAATTGGGGCGGGGGCGTCTGGTGTTTTTGAGACGCACAGGATTGTGATAAAAACCTGTGCGCCTGCCCACCTGGGATGAAATTGAGGGATTGCGTACCTACCGTAGGTATCTAAATACCCTCTTGTTGGAAGTTGCCTCGTATAGGCGTGCAAAAGGGACGCATCGGTTCGTGGAGAAAGGCAGTAAGGCAAAAATACGATTCTCGGCAGCAGCGCAAGATAATAATTAGTGTGCGGATTTTGAAGTGGAGGAGGTTCCACATGAAGAGGCTGAATATTATCAATATTGATGTCCCCGCCGCCCAACAAGATGGAAGTCCCCCACCACACTGTTCTTGACTGACGACTCGTAGAAAACCAACCCACCAAGTTCCGATGTCACTCGGAGTAATGCTTTCTGCGATCAGGTTGAGCGGGCATTCATCAAACATGATCGATATGACTTGAATATTAAACGGTTGCCTCTTTTGATTATGGTGAATACGGACGAGCCCTGGTTTGGGACTCGACTCCGCAAAGATTCTAGGCTTTGCATCGCTCGTCGAAGGGATCGTGGACGGAACGTCCCAGTCTCGGCTGTTCTGACCACTCTACCCCTTTCCTTACGCTGAATGAAACATCCCTATTTAGGATTGCGCAAGTGTGAAGTTACACAGTAGCAGCAAAGGCCACGAATCGAACCTCGCGGGCGCTGGGGCAGAGGCATTGGAGCTTTGCGCAATATGTACATATCTCTTGTTACTAAATCTCCAACCTGGAGTTTGCGTTACCGATGGAATGGTTACGAAAAACCCTTAGTAGGGAGGGAATTCCTGTGGTCTGGACCAACCCCCCCTGGCCTTCAGTGCTCTTGGCCCTCCTTTTACTGGTGCTAGGGCTTCCGGGCCGGCTTTAGTTTACCTGGAACGACATCCAAACGGAAGCGAGGTATTTGTCGCCACAGAGAGACGGTGCTTGGCCAGAGGCGGCTGAGGGAGTAGGCAACACAACTCTTCGGCGCTTTCATATCCTGTGGTTCCGTTCCTGTAACCGAAAATCGATCCTGTGGCTTGCACTATCAAACGGTTTCGTCTCTCCCTAGTATCCCCGTCCCTCGCTTCGGGGTCCATTCCATCAAGCCTCGTAACGATACATGAAGTGGGATGCTAATCTGAAATGCGGATACGTGGTGATTCTGGCGCCTCGCCAATGGAGTGCACGCAATGATCTGGTCTGGCATGTCAAAAAGAACTCAAGTATCATGCACGTTCCCACCATGCTGGAGAGGTTTGAATTTAGGGTCATGCCTACCCGCTGTCCGGTTTTCGGTGCTTTCTAGTTACGGTAGCAAAATTCCCCACCAAGGGCAGCGAGTCAGCGACCGTGACAAGGGGAAAAAATGAATAAACCGAGTTGCCAGAGATGCCATGTTATGGCCGGTGCAGCCTACCTACTTGGGTGGGTAGCCTTCCCTGTTCGTATTGCTACCTACAGCTCGCTTTTTTTCCACGTGGCTATCTATTCTATCCCGGCAATCTACACACAAAGACCCGACGGCAAAAACCTATACCAGGATTCTTGTGGACGTATTATTCTTGACATCTGTATTAAAGAAGACAATTTCTTGGAGTCTCTAGGGTTACAATCCCAGACCTTGTTGAGTTGCAACGTGACCACAAGCGCCCCATCGTATGCGTGCTTATTCCTTGAATCACGCATCAAGTTGCGTCACTCTAACTCAAAGCAGGGGATTGTCGTGGGGAGTGAGTATTGATATATATCTACCAAGCTATCCGAGTCCGGGAGCCATATGGGTGGGTTTTGCAACACAAACTACAACGCGCAAAGTTTAGTAGCGCCCTCTGCCAGAGTTTTATGCGACAATGCAAGAAGACTACGATAGTCAGCCTGGATCACCGGGCCCGTCGAAGCGGAGGCGTTATTCCCGAGTCAGTCGGGCTTGCAATGAATGTCGCGTTCGCAAGATTCGTTGCAATGGAAGACAGCCGTGTGAGCCGTGTGAGGATTTTGAACGACGTAAGTCCATCCTGAATTGTGACAATGCGTCGCTGATGAGTAGGGAATAGATTGCACATTCACATCCACCCCAGGGCAAAGAGTGGCAGGCGCCCCGCGTACTAAGATCCTCGAGGATCGTCTCCGCCGAGCACGAAACTTGATCACAAAACTTCAAGCACAAAACCCATCTCCCCTTTTGACGACAGAGGTAAATGGCATTTTCGATTCTCCGCCAGGTTCTCCTTCGTCGGCATCCGACACTGCCACAGGCGTCGCCGACGACAACCATGGCGAGTATCTGGAGAACATGATGATGGGAAAGGGCTTTGTGCTCCAGAGCCAAAAATCCAGTACTTACTATGGAGCGAGCTCATGCATGTCCTTCCTTCAGAAAACCTTACAGATCTTTTCCCAGCACTCTTCACAGCAGGGAAGCGTGCCGCGTGAGCTATCACAGCATATTTTGTTAAATCTGTTTGAATCTCCATCTTGGGACACGCAAACTTTGCAGATTGACTCCTCATCTTCTAAAAATTTGCCCTCTCTCCAGACGACATCAGAGCTGCTAAATACATACTTTGGCAATGTTTACCTCTTATTCCAATTTCTGCACGAGCCTTCATTTCGAAAACAGGTGGAGCGGATTTACAATCGAGATCTGATCGACTTTGAAGATTTAGATCATGATTTCCAACCTCTGTTCCACTCAGTAATGGCATTAGGCTATCTATTCAGTCAAAAAATGCATCAAAATTACGGTTGCAAGGGAGCTCTAGACCAGGCGTAAGTGAGCACAAGTTCTCTGGATTTCTCGAAGCTAATCACTATACCAGTCTGCGTCATTTCATCAGTGCCCGTCGCATGCTCGATCTCGACCGAGATTGCGGGATTCTGGGGCTGCAAGCACTCATATGTCTTACCTTATTCTTGATATCTACCTCAAGACTTGCGACGGCACGATCCCTGATCGCTACAGCGGTATCAGCTTGCTTCCGGATGGGTTTACATTCGCAAACATCTTGCAACGGCTTGACACCACTTTCCAGAGCGATCAGGATACGAGCATTCTGGACCGTGGTCAAACTCGACATGTATTGCAGTGTCGTACTTGGGCTGCCAGTAATGATTGATCTGACGCATGTCGATCAAATGAAACCAGGCGGTTTCAGTCGTGACTATTCCGAGGAAGAAAATGGTGGATTTGCTTCAGTCACGAGTCGACGGATATCCGCTGCTTCGGCCCAGTACCTCGAGCTCCTGATGATTTTGCGCAAGGTGGTAAAAACATTCTTTCCAAAAACCGACGAAGAAGCCCAGAAAAGCAATTTATCGAAGACACACCGAGTTAGCAATGCGACGATTGAGGAAATCAAGGAAGAATTTAAAAACTGGAGGGAGGGACTTGCGGAGGCTTTGGGCCCAGCTGAGGGAGCGGATACACTGCTAAACAGGTAAGTTCGTCGAACCGAGATTAAGGATTGTGCTGAGCGTGAACAAGCGTCATCTATGAGCTGGAAATGGTGCATAATTGTGGCCACATCTTCCTTTACAAGCCATTCCTGCATTATTTGACGAAAACCAAGAATGAGCGACCGCCAGATGCTAGTCTCCTGCAGTGCGGGACATCATGTGTCAAGATTTCGAGGTTCACAATTATCCGATCGGAGGACATGCTCTCGCAAGGTCTTCTCACTCCTGCTTCGTGGCAGACGATCTATGTTGTCTTTCTCTCCCTCGTTACGCTGGTCTACTTTCTGGCTACTCAGCATGGTAATAGAGAGTACGTGGCAATCCAAAAGGAAGCGGAGCGGGGTATTCGGCTTCTGCATGCCACTTCCTGCCTAGATACTGGGTCTCGAAGATGTTTGGATGTGCTGAGAGTAAGTTTGACTTCGTTCCCATTCAAGAACAGGGCGCTGACAAGAATTAGGTGCTGATCGCGAGGCAATCTCATTTGGTCGATCTCGATGTCGACATCTTATCCGAAGGAGTGACTTGTGTCTGTCAACCCAGGGGCTTTCCAGCCCTTCAGCACCACAGCCCGATCTCCTTCCAGCAGACACAGAATCGACAAAAGCATGAGTCTCCATCCCCGTGGACGGACGGCGAACAAATTGGCCTAGCGCATGCACAACAGATGCACGCCAACAACAACCTCCTGATTCCCCCACGCTCCCGAATGCACTCTCCTCCAGGTGTCCCGATGGCCAGCAATGCCGCCATTGTACCAATTTATCAATCACACGGCATACCTTACAGCACGCAACTTCCAGTATGGGACCCAACGACATCGTTCTTGAGTTCAGGTCAAAATCCGTTCATTCACGGGTCCAATTTCCCTTTGCAGCCACCTCCAACACATTCTTCCAGCCAGCATTATGGAGACGCTGAAATGGAACTTTCTCAAAGCGACAGAGTTGAGTGGGGTTTCCAGCCAAACCCCGGATCCGGTTGAGTGTATGTAGGACCCAGTGGCATGGACAATCACATATTTGAACTGTAACATCACATGGGCTGGAGTCAGACAACATCCCCCCCTTCAACGGTGACAGTCTTGATGGGAGCCATTTCATAGACCTGGAATCTATTACAGCCGGAAATTACAGATCCTGCTTTTGCGAGTCCTGGAAGAATTGATTGATTATCTTGGCAGTTAATAATGGGCACGGGTTATGATGGCGATTAATGAATACGAATTGACGATGAACGAAGGATATACAAAATGGTCAACATGTCAGATTCAAAGGGACAGGATCTCGACCAAGGAGGTGCTGCCACTTTGCATAGGAACAAGCAAATCGTAAACGAAACAGGGATGACCTTGGCCATCCCTCTCTTGTGTCAAACCGCGACCGGTGAGCGAGGCCATCGCTCCCAACAATGAGGAAGCATGTTTGTCACTTGTGTGCGTACGTGGAAGCCTTGGCTTGGGTGAGTAGCTCGCAACCGCAGAGGTAGAGCGAGAGCTATCAGGAAACGGACATGGGAAGAGCAAAAGATTGGCTGCCATGGCGAATGATGCGTGATGATGTGGCCTATTTTTCCCGCTTCAGGCATGCCAACGACAGCGCAAACCTCTGGACTCGTACACTTTGGCAGTAGTGGTATTAGTCAAACCCCGATAGTCCAGAATTTAGGTAGCTGGCGCCCACTTGGTACGAAGTTAGGAAGTTAGGAAGTTTGAAGCGTACCAGTCGTTTGGCGGAGTTACTCGTAGCCTGTAGGTCACTCTCACACTGGCATCACTCACAAATCACTCACACCTCACTGACACCATTCTCCCACACATCTCTTACACAGTTTGGTTATGTTACACCAGACGTCGATCTTTTTGGTCAATCCCAGCCAGCCCTGTGGATCTTGGATCTTACGGGCACTACCTCTTACTAGACACCCGTCCAGGCTCTCTTAGAACATTCCACAGTCCTTCTAGCGTCAAAGTCACGCGACACGTTCGGGTCCCCCAGCCGCCTTCTTGAAGCCTCGTGACCAAACCGAGAGCGAGCCACCTGCCAGTTGGGGCGTTGGCCGCCACCTCTAGCCCCAGGACCTCGGGCCTATCCTTGTAGGGGAGTTATTTGACTACGGAGCACGGAATGTTACCTAGGAACATACAGATACTCTAGGCTCACGCAGCCTCGACTTGAGACCTCGCTTAAGCGAGAGGTTAAGGGTAGAGACACGGAAGACATGTGTCAATTCAAATCATATTACTCACTAATTACGAATTGAACCATGTTGCTTCGTCTAGTAGCGCATCAACAGTGCTCGCTTCGGTGATTTGATCCACCTCATGTGGCTTGAATCAGACTCCGTACTCCGTATTCCGTCCTCCGTACCGCACGGTGGTGCGAATCTCGTGTTCGGCATTACGACGTGCAAGGGTACCCAGATCCCGAGTACTTGGATCGTTGCTTAGCAATCGATCTCAACTTGTCTGGGATGCGGGTAAAACCCGAGATTGATCCAACATTGTGCGGATACCAGGTGTACATACTCCCTCCTACGAGTACTCTAGAGAATCACCACCACTCCCCCTTGAGTTCTTGTCATGTTGAGAACTCTCGTTTTTTGCGTCGAAAAAGGACCCTGAGAGGTCTTTCGTTTCGACGAGTCCCCGCAGATCAAAGCCTCATTTAAGCTGCCCTAGGCTTGGAACAGGGTAGGTGACAGGGTCTTTCTAGGCGTCCAGGCATCCCTGCACGCGTACTGGTACCCTATTCCAAGCACCAGTACGGATCGGAGTACAGGGCTCCAGACTCGTTGCACCCATGGCATGATGTCCAGGTCTTCAGGTGTCCCCCGACGAGCACGTGGTTCGACTTTTCCTGTTGGCCCCTAACCCCCAATCATGATGGTTCTCCCCTCCAAATCCCACCTCTTAACGGCCCCTAATACGTAGGTTCGGAACTCCCATCCAGAACCAATCTTTTGCATTGCACTGCCACTGCCACAAGGTAAAGTGAGGCTCGAGAGGATGCGGAGAACGTTTACCAGCAACCAGCAACTGAGTACACATGTGACATGCCTCTCAATGGTCCTTTTGGAGTGCCTACATAGATGGGTGCCTGCATGTCCAGAGCACTGTGGTGCCGTCTAACCTCACTTTCTGCATTCTCATGATATTCAGAAGCACCTACACATTCAATTGAAGGTCATTCAAGGGAGTTCCCATAGTCATCTGCAGAAAGGCACTTTCCCCCTTCCATGGCTGCCCCCCAAAGCTTTCCCTGATGGATCCGTTTTCTTTAACCGCGGGCGCCCTGCAGATTGCTGGAGCCTGCGCACAATGCACCGTCACCATAATCAAGTGGGTTGGAGATGTCAGAACTGTCGATGCTCGCATTTCGTCTTTCTGTGACGAGGTTGCTGCTCTTCAAGCAACCTACGAAGGCCTTGAGCGGAGTTTGAGCTCTCCATTGATGGCAGAGGCCGCTCGAGTAGCCAACAAGACTTCGGATGGTGCCCACCTCTGGGCACAGATAAAAGA
>Ga0105239_10002230_pt1 | contig 24805 bp, 19 predicted proteins | sample KBSC44metaG_FD_92761 | JGI IMG/M metagenome (GOLD analysis project Ga0105239, IMG submission 92761) | Corn rhizosphere microbial communities from Kellogg Biological Station, Michigan, USA - KBS C4-4 metaG | ecosystem: Host-associated > Plants > Roots > Rhizosphere > Soil | place: Michigan, USA...
ATGCAGCGAAACTTATCCTCAATGAAAATTGCCCACCAGAGTCTTCTCCTGAGGCGCTTCTCCCAGTCAGGAAGGTGCCAACCTCGACAATCCAGGTGCAGCCCAATGGAGGTTGCCTGGGCGACGACTGATGCAAAAAGAGACCAGGTGAAAGGTGTGTCAGCTGCAGCAGTAGTCCCCACGGTCGGTGGACGCTGTAGATAAAGCATACATGTTTGTATCGTTGATAGATGAGGCGTGTGGATCTCTGCTGGCAGTTCATCCTGTACAATGCGCCAGAGATTCGCTGCTTCGGGCAACCGATACCCGTTTTGTATACATAGATAGTCATCATACGGGCAGAATGGCAGAGAGGTAGCATAAAGAGCAGCCAGTAGATGGGTAGGCAGGGTGGATATGACCTCGAGGGAAGGGCTGTGGTCGCGAGGTGTGACTTTGAGTTGACTGCGGGAAATGATCGGAAAGGAAGGGAAAACATGTTCGAAGAACCTTTCAGGCCGTCAATAGCTGCGTACATGAAGGGTGTCAGTAGACTTACAGGCGTATCATTCTTCGACCATCCTCTGGAGGTATGAGGCGGTCAAGTAGCTCGCGATTGGGCGGACCAAGATGTGCTGCCTCGGCTTTTAGTCCTGCTGCAAGTTCATCTTTGGCAAGTGCAAAATGAATTGGAACACCATTCAACTCAGAGTCGACTTTTCTAAAATGTACTCTTATAAAGGGTCGCTGCTCGTTTTCGTCCCAATGGAAATGTCGCAGAAGATAGGGGTCGGATTCACCAGATAGTCCAAACAGCTGTGCAAAAAGTCCATCCATCTTATCAAGTGACTGACCTTCTACATAGTCAATACCTATATGTGCAAGTTGAGAAGGCTCTGAGTGATTTCCTGCTGTGGCCAGACCGCGGGATTCCATCATACGGATTTCAGGCCTCGATGTTAAGATATTGGCATTCGCGTCTTGAGCTGTCCAGGAAACAGTATGCGCTGGCTGATTTGAGACAGCATCGGGATCGGGATTCATTTGATACATCGGAGAGTCCCATCTTATCCCTGAAGGACTGAAGAGATGCGGACCTTGGCCCATTGGGTCCACACTAAGATCGCTCCTCAATATTGGCAGGCTCTCCGGGTTGCGCTCGCTATCAAGCATCAACTCATCCGGAAAAGGTTGTTGAAGATCCCAAAGCAGGTCACCATCTTGAGGATCCGAATGATCAGCATGCAGAAATGCGCTCGGCTTCTGCCGCTTGCTGGCAGGTTGAAGAAAAGTGCAGGTTGCATTGTTCTGCACACAACTTGTGGAGGTTGACTCTCGATGCGACAGCACACCTTTCGAGATCGGCAGAGGTCACACGGCCTGTTCCGCTTGGATCGATACGGCCGTGCGTCTTGTGCTTGCATGTCTTGTAGCTTTTGTGAGATACGGCATGAGATAAGGAGACAAGTCGTTTAGGGAAAGCGGAGCAACCTAATTAGTTCCTCGGGCTCTGGAAACAAGACAAAGTAATAGGTAACTTTGCCGATGCGAGGCTGTCGTCTTCCTGGCCTCTTGTTCGAAATCACGTCCGGCTCGCTGAAAAATAGCTTTTCCATGTCCTAGCCATCCAGATTATCTCTGCTTGTCGGCCAGTATGAGAAAACCATCAGATGGAAAATTCATGGCAGGGTCCTGGTCACATCACGTGACACCAAAGAGCCGTTTATTATGTCATCACAATATTCTTGTTGACGAAGGCCTGTTGAAGGTAGCCTTCGCATTGATGGCCGGTTTGTCGACAGCGCAAGCAAGTTGGCTTCGCCTCATCTAGTTTCATCAATCAAATCGATTTTCGACGTATTTACGAAAATTTCTTACCGCATTTCATGTGGCGTTTCTTGCAGGTTAAGCAGCCTTTGGATCTTCCGCCTCGGCCGCCCATTCATTCCACTCTCTTGTTGGACAACAATGGATCAACAAACTTTAGGAGCCCTGAGACCTCCAGGTAGTTCTAGTACAGCAAATTTCGTGGAACTTCGGTGCATGGTGATTTGTCTAGGATGCTGGGGATAAAAGACCTGGAATTGAGTTCTCCGATGTAGCATTGTCTGTGAGCCATTGGGTTGAGGATTAGCCTTCGGTAAGAAGAACCTACATCTCCAGCCAGTCTGACGTCGGAGGTTATTACAAGCTGCTTTACGCATTTACCTAAATAAGCTGTTACACCAGCCTCTACAGAGTCACTCTCATCTGGAATCGCTCCCACATTCGGTTCACATATTCTATGCAGGACAACATGTACCGGGACTCGATGAACGTCCAATCGAAATTGTTGGTGATCACAAATACAGTCCTGCGACCCACCCTCCTCACTTGCGCTCTAAGGTGATACACGTTTATAGCTATAATCAACAGGCACGGGAAATCTGTCAATCCGTTTTCCCATCGCAACATTCTCCTCCCTCTGATATTGATTTTATATTCAAAGTAAACTCCAGGAAGTCGAGGATTCCTTTCACTCTGAGATGTCGGTGCTTCTTGAAAACTGCTCAAAGCTAGTGTAAATTTGACGGTAGTCGTCTAGCTTTGTCATGACCAAATCAAATGCATCTGAACCAAGAACAATCCTGGGAGGCGGATCCTTCATCATAGCAAGGTCGTAGATCGCCTTGCCCGCCTTGAGGGGATCTCCGCCCTGTGTGCCATGTCTCTTGCTCATTCTTTCCCTAGCATCAAGGTGATCATAATCATCAAGCCTGTGCTTGGGAAATTCCATCGATGCTCCAGCCCAGTTGGTGCTAGACAGGGTTTTAGCAAGGTAAACTAGACCCAAGGAACCACACTCTTACCGGAAGCCCCCAGGTTCTATGCAAGTGAATTTTATTCCCCATTTGGGCTTCATCTCCAGTGAGACTGCCTCCGTAAAGCCTGCAAGAGCCCACTTGCTTGCACAGTATATGCTGAAAGTCGGCATACCTTTCTGTCCAGCCATGCTTGAGATTTGCTGTATCAGACCGCCAGGAGGCTTTTGCTCGCGCATGACTTGTATCGCCTTTCTCGTGACATTGATGCATCCAAAGAAGTTGACACTCATCTGCTGTGATATCTGTGCTTCGTCAAGCTCATCGAATGGACCACAGAGGCCAAACCCTGCATTGTTGACAACTACATCGACCCGCCCAAAGGTATTCAGGGCAACATCGAATGCTTTGCTGACTGATTCTGTATTGGTGACATCGAGGGCTACGGGCACAAAGTTTTCCGGTTTCGAAGCAGCAAACTTCAAGCTGTTTGGGTATCGTGTAGTTGCAACAACTCTGTCCCCTCTCGCAATTATTTCTTCAACTAGATTCTTGCCAAACCCGCTTGAGGTTCACGTGACAAAGAAAATTCGCCCAGCCATTTTAACCAATCTGAATAGAAGAATACCAAGAGACTAACTAGTCGCCGTCAATGGCAAATCATGCGGCAGCAGGTAGGAACGGAGTGTAGCCTGAAATCTATACTTCTCACAGAAAAGATATGGGATTCCGATCATATTGGGGGGGGGGTCGTGGAATGATGCATGCGGAGACCCACAAAACCTTCGGCTCAGAACCGATATCTGTATGGCAGACATTCGGAACAAGCAAAGGCCTCGGAACCGCGAAGCTTAGAATATTTTCACAATCTAGTGCTTTGAAAAAGTATAGATCCGGGGACTGCAGACCGACATTTGTCGAAAATGGGGGCAGGGCTGTAATCCGGGGTCAACCTAGCCTTGTGCCCCCACTCCCCCGATTGTGCGCTTTAGCTCCAACCCCATTCGAGGCATGATTGGAGAGGCCGCAATTGTGCTCGCTCCTTACCTCTGTCCTTTTTATTGTGTAGTCTAGATCAAGGTCGCGGATGTATGTAAAGCTTCCGCTAGTCCCCGGGTCGTCTGGCAACCCGCACAGTGATCTTCTCTCCTTGCCATGGTGAGAACAAGATCAGAAGCGGGTCTCGCATTCAAAGGATATCTACAAGGTCAAGTGCACCATGTCTGATCTCGACCTAGCGAAGAAGGTGTTATCAACGTGCTCGGTGACAACACCTCGGAAAATGGGCCAGTTCCAGAACGCCCCAAATCCACGAAGCGGATGATATTTTTGGGTGCTTATGTAGGCATGGCAGGCTGGATTTCCAATTTCGATCTTGGTAAGTCACCTTTCCTGGGAGTTAGTCGGTATTGACTTTGGAACCTTTGAGTGCTAAACGCATATATGGTACAGTGGCATTGTGCTTCAGATGATGCCCTTCAAAGAAGCTTTCGGCTCAAACGGTCCAGTCAGAAAGACCGACGGCAAGATAGTCGATGAATTCAGCTTGACTGCCCTTCAACAGTCTCTTGTCGCCGTCACCATCATTTTCATCGGCGTTGGTGGTACCTTTGGGGGACCCGTCGGGAGATACGGGGGACATTGAGAGCCATTCAAGCTGCTTGTTTCTTGATTGCTGTTGGTGCAGGAGGCATGCTTGGTACAGGGGTCGGCTATCTGAACTACATGGTCTGCAAATGTAAAAACCTGTCAGGTTGACTCTTTTCAGGGTGCTATCATAAGGATTTCATGATCTTACCCAAGGTTGGAAAGCGGACTAGAACTGTATCAGATAAGACGGGCTCACCAGGTAGCAAAGATAGCCGTTTTTTGGTCGTACCAAGGCGTAAAATCTATGGTTGTCTAGTTGACAACCTCAGAGTCCAAACAACTATTCTCATCACTCTTTGAGAATGGTTATTCTGGCCATCTCGGACCGATCCTAGTATCCGGAAACACGAACGCTGACACAGCAGATATGCCAACTATACGCATAGCCCGTGTCCATATCGCCCGACACGAGGAAGGCCTCCATAACCTGCAATTGAAGAGTGGAAAGGCATGTTCCACCCCAAGATTACGATTACGGGTACCACCATTTGTCTCAAGCTGAGACCAACTCATCTTCATCATAGAACATATAGGCATATTCCCAGATACTTCCATAGGTCTCGCCGTCTCAGCTTTGGGTGACTTACAACGAAAATGTGGGCAAGGCAGCAATTGCTCCCACAAAATTCCGATGTTACCTCTGGACTACTCAGGCACTCTTTTCCCTCTTGAGATATACCTTCCTATACTTCGCGGCAGCATAAAGATGAAAGAGGACAGCCTCGTCTTCCGACAAATATAATCCGTTGTGGGCGTTCTTGGCCGAAAGGGGCATGGCTAGGCGGACGGTGCCTCTTCATTGGCTGTAGCCGCTATGTGGCCAATCAGAGGCGACTGGCTTACTCTCCCATGTCAAGCCACCATAAACTGTAAAACATCGATGCGAGAGCACTTTCAACTGTGAAGCCCCCCTAGATCTAAAATTCGCGCTCGAACACGAGCATGGAATGTTTGACGAGATGTATATAAGTAGCTTCTCTTCTCAATCATGTAGGCCCAGCGCAATATCCCACAACGCAAATACCATACGCTCGCACCAGCCAAAGCGGACTCCAAAGAATCACCAATCACCACTCAAGTTCCTGGAGCTCCACTCACAATGTCATCGACCTCAGCAATCCAGAAGATCTTCGCGCAAGTCCACTCGGCGAACGGTCTGGCCTTTCCGAACACTGTTTCCGCTCTCATGGCACTAGGCGTGACTCGCTACCATATCGACTACACGGCGGGTACGGCGACCACGTACACGAGCCAATCCTCCCCGGAAAGTGGTGAAGCAGAAGTCGAGAAGGTCAAGATCCCCTCACCTGCGATGTCTCCGCGCACTTCATGGTCTAAGGACGGCGTCGTCAAGGCGATCAAGCGCGTGCAGGCTGGCGAAACGAAGTATGCGGCTTTTGCACAGGAATGCGTTGATTCAGGCGTTACGGGTTACTTGGCATTCCTGAGCGGGAAAAATGTCTTGTACTATGGAGAGAAGGGAGAGGTTCATGTCGAGTGGTTTCCCGGGGCGGGTCCAAGGGTGGATTGAGACATCAATGAGCGGGTGTGGTTAAGAGGTTCAACAATATTGGATGAGAACGGATACCTCCTATGATTCCACGGTGCATTGTTGGAAACTACTCATGAGCTAACGGCCGAGGTCGAAATTGAAAAATATTAGTTTGCGTCGGTGTTGAGGAGGCGGAATATACGAGGCGGGGGTATCAGGGTTTGATATTTTGGCTATGTCCTAATTCAAGAGCCAGATAGTACGATTAGACTTAGTATTTTATGTGCGTGTCGTGTGGTCCACATTCATTACTCTCATTTATACGTCTCTCCTCCACTGTCCTTCATTACCCCTCTACGGTGCTTTTGTCTGACTCAGGCCAAGGCAGTCAGCTAGGCCGTAGAAGATGTCGATGTTTCCATAGACACCACCGAATTTCTCCTGGCAGGGGCCACGAGTGAAGACCGGTACGTCGGTCAAGGAGTGAACACCTTGATCGGCCTAAGAGGGGGATCAAGTTAGCATATTGTTGGGATTAGCGACGAGGGGAGGCCAACTTACATCCACAGGTAGGGTTCCGTTGATCAGGAAACCTGTAACGGCATCGACGTAGTTGACGAAGAAATCATCACTGTCGAAGCCGGTAATGTTCAAAGCTGGGATTCTGGGGCCGGACTTGTGGACCTGGTAGTTCTCCCTGTGGTCAGGGTTGGCACCGAGGCCTTGGAAGAGTGTGTAACGGGGATCCCAGTTGGCGGGGAAGTGGACACCTGGGGCATAGACAAGATTCTGGTCACTGCCGACAGGAGCAGAGCGGTTGGCGACCAGGTACTGGCTCAGTCCGGACCTCTCATAGGTGCCAATTGCACCACGCTTGTCACGGTCATTGCCCTGTGCATTGAGGAACTTGGTGTCGACGCTGCCCATAACATCGAATCCATGCCCGTGATCAGCAGTCACAAGGACAAGTGTATCATTCAGCTCACCAATGGACTCAAGGTAGCTGAGGGTGGCTTTGACAGTGTCATCGAGTTCGAGAAGCTCGCCAAGAGCACGGTCGTAGTCCAAAACGTGCATCATCTTGTCGATGCTGGCAGCCTCGGACATCAAGAAGAAACCATCTTGAGAGTGGCGAGTGTGAAGGATCTCAAGAGCCTTAAGAGTCATCTCCTTGAGGCCTGGCTGATCAGTGGCACTGGAGTTGGAACCATCAGGGGCAGTCTTTGGCTTGTCAAGGTTCTTTGGGTAGACATTGCGATCCAACCACTTAGCCATGTTGCTGACGGAAAAGATTCCCAGAGTCTTGGAGGAGTTGGAGGATTTTTGCAGAGCAGTGTTGTTCAGGACAACGCTGTAGTTCTTCTTAGCAAATTCTGCATAGTAGTCCTTGCCCTGGAAAGATTTGCTATTGGGGTAGAACTGCTCAGCGCCACCACCAAACAGAACATCAGGGCCAGTCCAGTTAGTCCAAGTGAAATTGGTGATTCCGTTGAGGAACGAATCAATAACTGCGCCGTATTGGCCTCGGTCACGGGTGTGGGCAGTCAGTGCCGCTGGAGTAGCATCGGCAATGAATGCGGTGGAGACAATTCCAACGCCGCCTCCACGGATACGGTGGAAGATTTCGGCGATGGTCTCGACCTTCGGGTCGTCGAACACATTCTTAGAGCTATCAACATACACGCCCAAGGCATTGACTGTTGACTTGTGGCCGGTGTACAACGCGGTCGCTGAGTTGGCACTGTCGGTGATGAAGGTATCCAGAGAGTGGGTCATCTGATGTCCCAAAACTGGGAATTTGTCCAGGGCCAAATTAGTTTGGTATTTGCCGTTGAGAGTTTGATGTCCCAATAGACGAGCGGCTATGAAAAAGTCATTAGCATCCACCAAGGACATTCGAAGTCATAACATACCGGTAATCATGTTTGTAGTCATGCCGTCTCCAATGAACATAACAACATTCTTAGCTCGTCGCTGAGGTGCAATATCCCGCACGGTCCAGTTGGCATAGGTCGTGGATCCATTTTGATATTCCAATTTGGCGATATATTGGCCAGGCTCGTAGATAGCCACCTTCCGGTAGGCCTTGGCGGCGACTTTGACGAAGGATGGGGTTTTAGCGGCTTCAGCGAATAGATCTTCATACCACGTGAAGTTCCATTGCTCGAGTTTAGGCTCGGATACTTTGAAGAAAGCCGCAGCAGGGCTTGCTGGACCACCTTGTTTCTCGATGGTCAAAGTGAAATTGGTATCTGGATTGGCATATGGAACACGCTCACTACCATTCTGAGGCGCATGAACCTCGACCCGGATGTCGAAGAATTGGCCGGGAAGAAAGTCTGCTTGATCAGGTGGCAGGATACAGCCTAGAGTTGGGCAAGAATCAAGACGGCGAAAGGTCTGGGCAGCACAGTGGGCACAGAAGGCTCCCACGGCTAGAGCAGCCTTCAGGGCAATATTAGTCCTCATGATGGCTCAAGACGATAATGACAAGGGGCACAGTAGAGTTCGAGGATAGACCTGAACAAGAAGCAAGCAGAATTGGGGTAAGGTTGGGGTTTTTGTAGCATTTGTTTGCAGCTCTTGCCGTGTCGGGAAATTCAGCAGAGCTTAGATGCATATCGATAGCTATCGTGATCGATGAGGTCGGTGGTGTCTGCCCAGGTTCGCCTCGTGGAGACACAAGGTTCGCCATGGATGCGGACCCATGCTTCCCATGGCACGAAGCTACGTTGTTTGTGGCAGGAGAAGCAGAGGAAAGCCCCGTTCAGAGAGTGCCAAGCCGTGCCAAGACTGGAGGAGGCTTGATCAAGCCTTCCTAGCCAATCGTACTGCCCACGTTTCTAGAAGCGCAGCGGGAGATGTTCCATTGAATGAGGATTCCAACAGGCACTTACCATGCACACTAGAACTCTTGCAAATCGTGGGCCGATGAGACTTACCGCGGCCTTACTCAGGCGTGCAGTTATTCTGTTGTGTAATTGGAGAATAGGCGTGAATTTTCAATAGTACCGGGGCAAGCTAGGTAGTTACTCGACTGTAGCAGCTCTAGGATCGCAGGAAAGAAGAAGTGCTAGCCGATAGCGCTCTCAGTGCGTTCCATTATGCTGTGAGCATGACGGCAAATTCGGCAGGGTTCCGGGCTTGCCATCAGTCCTCATTTCTTTTGTTCAATATGTAACCCTGCAGCGTGCTCGATTTGATGAATACTGATGGTTGTCGGTGAAACCCGATCGGATTGGTGTACCTGAAGGATCGTCCTTGTAGCTTACAGTAGCCCAATGAACCCTAGCGAAGCGAACTTTTTCATTCGGGTTGTTAAACTCGTGGCTGGGAGCGGGAGAAGGGTTCACGTCGCCATGAGCCGAGGCCGCAACGTCGACGTCCCGAAGATAACGACATAGTATTCAGGCATACTTTTACCTGTGGTTTCTGGGTTTATAACGCCCTTATATACGTGAGCAACATCAATGCGCTCATCTAGACCTCAGTTTAGGAGATAGATTGCTTAGTATCGTACTTACCCACGTTGATGAAGAAGAATAACTTGTGACACCTTGCCACAAGTCAGTTCGAGCTCGAAGGAAACACGTGCGTCACCTTACACCAGACCCTTGTCCAGAAGCTCACGAGTCCGCTTGCCTGGCAAATGAGCGTGGGCCCAAGCTAGAGCTTCCTGCAAGGCTTCGATCGGTAAGGGTAGGTAGGCGTTAGGGCGCTTGAGAAAGCCGCGTTGGAGCTCCGAGCGACTTGACTGGTCCGGTTTTCTATGGTGGAGGGTTGCTCGGCGATCAAATAAGGTCGAGCTTCCGAGGACCCTGCGATATGGTCTCGATGCACCCTCCGCACTTAGTTGTGGGTGTGCACAGGGTGGTTGGCCACGGTCCAGGAGCTCCTTTGCCCATTTGCGAGACGGCTCTGGTTGCCACATCCAGTGAAGGATTGAGTCCTGTGGGCTACTTTTGGGATATTGATTGCGGAGTCTCTCTTGACGCTGCTCTCATTCGGGTATAGCAACCACCAACTAAGAGCGTCGGCAGGTACGGAGTACACTTCACATACGGCCACGCCATTGAGTCCCCGATGCGCCTGATGTCCAGATAGTCGAGTTGCAAAGTCGATTTCACGTACGAAAGAATGGGCCGGAGCACTCCCCTCCCAAATTAGGGTAGGATTTGTTGAGATTTGAAAAGAAAGACCGACTGCCAGCGTCCCGATGTCAGTCAGCTGGACATAGCTGATTCAAAAGGTAGGGTTCAGCTTGGATCATAGCCGATGTCTGCAAAAGCTTTCACGCTCAGTGCATCCTTTGTGTGTCGCAAGGAGTTCACCAGCTCCCAGAGGCCGAAATGGTCGAAAGTCGAAGTCAGGTAGAAGTGAGGTACGGAGTCCAGGTCGTTGGTAGGTGAGTGTGAGGGATTATCCCAAAACTGACTTGGGGCGTAGCCTAATACTATCTACTTAGCTGAGGTGGCTACCTGCTTTGTGCTTCGGCTGCCACAATTCTTGGCATGTTTACTTGCCTCGCTCCTGAGCTTCCAACTCTGCATTGATCACTTCGCACTACGACTCGACCTCAAAGCACTCCGTACCGAATGCTTGGTTGACAAGATAGAGCTTCCATGAATTGCGCGGCAAGACCCAGAATCACCACCTTATTCTATTTTGGCCACCTCGCTCATCATGCCATCCAATCACACCGACTGTCACGAACATGCTGTCCACGTTGTCAGGCTCTTCCAGTTAACGACATGGAAGTACGCCAATTCGACTTTGCTATGCTATCCAAGATGGTTGTGCTCGTTGGCACAAGGACTGAGATATTGCTTATCTCTCAACTAGGGCCCAACGCACTGATTCACCTAGGCCGGAGATAATATTATTATGACTCCGTGTCAGTTCCTAGCTGAGTTCCATGACACTATGCAAGCTGTTTGCTCATCTTGATCCTTATGCTTGCAGTCCAGGCTCCCCTCTACAGGTAATACCTCATGTTATTCTATCCCTATCCCCTCCTCCTCTTAGGAGGCCTTCATCTAGTGTTCTCCATCCCCAGCTCACGGCGTCAAGCCGCAGGTCCTGTCATCTGGTCCAATTTCTCAGATCCATCAGTTGTTCAACAAAAGAGCGGAGGCTGGATTGCCTATGCGGGCGCCGGTAGAAACACGGAGGACGTCCACGTATTGATTGCGACATCACCTGATTTTTCGAGCTGGACTGTCCATTCAGGATATGACGCTCTTCCAACACTGCCGGCTTGGGCAGGAGACCCACCGCGAATATGGGCCCCTGATGTGATCCAGCTTGTATGTGAACCCTAACTTCGGGCGATAGCGCTTAAGTAACATCTAAGACCAGACCAACGGAAAATTCGTCATGTACTATTCTGTTGGCATGGCCGAGAGCCCAGGAAAACACTGTGTGGCCGCTGCTTTCGCACCGAACGCGGAAGGCCCCTTTGCCCCAGGGGATGTGCCGCTGTTCTGTGATTTGGGCGTTGGTGGCGCCATTAACGCAGATGGCTTCAACAACCCGGTGACCCATAAGCAGTACATCATCTACAAAGTGGATGGAAACTCGATAGGCAAAGGCGGAGCGTGCTCGAACAGTGTTCAACCAATAGCACCAACTCCCCTGGTCATGCAGGAGGTCAGCCCAGATGATGGATATTCATTCATCGGTGGACCCCTGACCATCACTCCTTCTGGCCCCCAGTTCAGGGGTAGAATAAGATGGGTGTGTCAAGGGCAAAGACAGAGACCTGGATATCCACAATATCGTTGAATGTATGGCATTGATTTATCTGTTCCACCATTGTCGGCATTAAACGATGCAATGATATCCCTTTTCATATTTCAGGGCCCTTCTATTGATATCGCCGTGCTAGTTCTACATGGCAATTGAAGCCTTTCGGATCTTCTTGCGTGCTCCAATTGTGTGGTGAGATCTAACTACCCCGGGGCAAAGTGAAGTCGGGGCAGCATGCAAGAGCATATGGTGCTATCCCTCTTTCAGCAATCAACAAGGCGGTATTACTCTCCCTGGGTTTGGATTTCCCACAGACCTAAGTACGGAGTAGTTAGTTGCTGCGCCCCCTCAGCCTTACAGGGACTCTGTACGCCTTGCAAGACGCCCTGACTTTTGTGCACATTACACGAAGGGCTCTCGATTGGTTACGAGTCTGTTATGAATCACGTCTTCGTGTTTGCTACTGATCCCCATGGCCATGGAGGAAGCCAGTTGGGCATAACCAAGATTGAGTAATCGCGTTGAGTATTGTGCTTGTGAGCAGCCTTGGGCAAAATCTCCCTGCGAATGCTCGCAAACGACACTTTCAACCCCCACTCCAGGCTTGCACTTTACCCCTTTGGGCCGGACAGGCGTCTACGCTGTTTCAGCCGCACGTTCACTTTGTGCAGGCCCATGAGATTTTCAGCCTGATGGTCTTCGAATCTCGTCATGGCCGAACCCTCAATCATCCCAACCTCATCTTGCGTATTATCGCGATCAACAAGTAAGGTCGCTGCATGTCATCCCGGGTCTTTCGCTCTAACTCCAAGACTCCGTCCGAGGTTGAGATTAGCAAGGCCCTACTATAACACACACCGCGGAGGTCGATCCTTGGAGACGTCCAGGAGCTCAAAGCCCTTGGTTATTCCCGGGTCAAACAACTTGGACCTGTCCGTAGGCTTTTGCAGAAAGTTCACGCCCTAGGCCGCTGTCCCTCTGCGTCTCATAAGGCTCGTCTATGACAGCACTTACTCACCAGCCCCTTAGACCATGGCAGACGCGGCTCCCCAACCGAAGGTAGCTCTGCTGTCATTCGGTATCCCTATTCTCGATTCACTTGTCCGAGATTAGACCACTAACACCTCTGCAGATGGCGGTGGTATTCGAGGGTATTCATCGCTTCTGATTCTCGAAAAGATCATGGAAGCCATCAAGCGAAAGGAAAGCCTGGAAGCAACGCCGGCACCTTGCGAATACTTCAATTTCATTGGGGGCACAAGCACTGGAGGGTATGTTGGTATCTCGATAATGTGATATGTGGCTCACGTGCATGCAGCATTATCGCGACTTTACTTGGGCCTCTTCAAATGACGGTTGCGGAGGCGCTCAACTCCTACAATCTCGTTGCGAGGGATGCATTTACACCAAAGCCGCACTTTCCGTTTGCCACCAAGAAGGGCAAATATTCCGCGACAAAACTGAAGGAGGCGACGCAGAGCATCTTGAAGGATAATTCCCATGCTGGCAAAAATACTGATGCCCTCTACCGAAATTCCGAGTGTGTGAAAACAGCGGTCCTGGCGGTCACGAAGGATGATGTTAGCAGAGGCCCTACGCTCTTCAGGACCTATGCGGATGATGCGCAATACGCCCAGACGAAGATATGGGAAGTCGTCCGTGCGACCAGCGCGGCTACGACGTTCTTCAAGCCGATAGCGGTCGGTCGTGATCAAATTGTGTTCATGGATGCTGGTTTCGGCTGCAACAATCCTTGCGACGTCCTCATCCGGGAATGCGCTCAAGCATTGCCGAATCAAGAAATCTCGTGCATCGTCAGCATAGGAACAGGCCTAGGACGTGCGGTGGGTTTCAAGGGGCGCGTGTCACTGCTGAAGGCATTGGCTAAAATGGCAACGGAGTCGTTGACCGTGCAAAGGCGACTGCGTGATCATCATGCCAATGATGCGGTGCAACAATACTGGAGATTTGACGAAGACGTCGCAATCAGCGAGATCCGGATGGATGACTATAGGCAAATGCCTAGAATATCCGGCTTTACCCTCAACTACCTCAATGATGAGAAGACGAAGAGCATGATTGAAAAGTGTGCGGACGCTATCATCGATGCAAGAAATAGTAGGAGGGTCGTTGAGCAACCTGGTACGTCTTAATGACTCAAAATAGCCACAAAGGACCATTTGGGAAGTCGACTAAATGATGTTGAGGTCCAGAAATATGTAGTCAGGATTCAGGAAATCATGCTTTGCACACACGTAAGAAAACCCCCTAGCTGATTGCGGTCCAGAAGAGAGCCCGCGACTGGTGTGAAAGCCATCGAATGCTCATGAGTAACAGAAATTCGTCCGTCCTCGCCCCAGCGCTCGACACGCTCTACAGTAGATCTTGGTTAGCACATACCCAACAAAGACATCCTTTGTGTCTTGATGATAGGAACTGAAGCCTGACTCATTACAGAATGTCTCCGATCACTTGCTTTCGACGAGATGACCTGGAGGAGGCTGGATCTAGGTGACAAGGCATTCCCCGAGACATGCAAATGGATATTCGAAAACAAGGTGTACCGAGAATGGTCGACTTCGCCTCAAGGGCCTCTCTGGATCAAGGGCAAACCAGGGTCTGGCAAATCGACACTGATGGAGGTGATTACCAGAAGGTTGTATTGTTCAGCTGAGCAGGAAGGGTCTTTACTGCTCGCTTTTTTCTTCAATGCCTTTGGAAGGGAGCCGTTGGAAAAGTCTACGGCGGGTATGTACCGATCGCTCCTGCACCAATTGATCGAGCGTGATGATCACAGCCTCAAAAGATTCCGGGCGATATACGAAGGACGAATTGCAAACGCCAGATGCTGGTACGACGAAGAACAAAACCAACTGAAGGAAGTTTTCGCTCAAGCTCTGGAGGATCTTGCTGGACGGGGCAAGAAGGTCACGATCATCGTCGACGCTCTGGATGAAATCGTCGAGGGAAGTGCAGAGGGCGTCATAACCTTTCTCCATCGGTTGGACGATAGCTTGCGAAAACTACAGCCTGGGACGCGCATGTGCTTTTCATGCCGGCACTATCCGATCTACACGACGTCAAACCGGCACGAAATCTACATGGAAAAGCATAATCACGTTGACATCGTGAAGGTCGTCTCAACTGCGTTGACCGAAAGGAGCGTATTACGATTCCATGCGCTTGAAAGGGAGGGGCATCTAGCGACACTTAAATCGGAGCTGATTAAGAGAGCTTGTGGCGTATTCCTTTGGGTCGCTTTGATTACTCCTGTTGTCGTGAGACAATTGAACGTGCCCACACCGCTCGACACGATATTTGCTTCCCTCGATCAAGCTCCAACGCGACTGGGCGAAATTTACTCTGATATCATCAGGAATGTCATTCACCAAGACCTGCGGACCAATTCCTACAAGTTGATGAAGTGGGCGAGTCGTCATGAGGAACCACTGTGGCTGGCCAATATGGTCGTCTCCGTCCATTTCACCCCTGCATACACAATGTCAGCTACGGACTTCGGCGGATCTGCTGAAGTTCAAGATGTGCTGGAGATTCGTGTGGGCAATTTCACTGGCGGCTTGCTGGAAGTAAAGCTAGAAAGTGAGCACAGAGCTGCCTTCTTCATCCATCCCACAGTCAAGACATTCCTCATAGACGAAGGACTGAGACTTCTTCAACAACTTCAGGGGTCTGTTTCCGCCAATTCATCAACTCCTGACCTAACGCCGGTCCCTTCTAGAGGACCTGATCCTCCAGAAGTAGATCCCATTGACTCAACCAGTTCAGGTGTGCTCCATCCAATTCCGTCTTCAGCAGAGAACTGGTCATTTGAAGGAACTCCAGACAAGGACGACTTTGGACAGTTACCTGTTGATGCACATCTGACCCGGAAGAGTGAGAAACAGTAAGTGATGAGATCCAAGACTAAAATCCCCATGCGCTAAATTTCATCTAGTGCCAAGGCAGCTGCCCAGTTTTTTGAGAGGGTTTCTCGGGTCAACAACTTCCTATCTGAAAACAGGAACCCGGCCGAAGCAAGGGTCAAAGTCGCAATTATTGACACCGGCATTGACATGAGTCACGCCGCAATCCAAACGGCCAAAGATCAAGTCAAGCAGACGAAGACGTGGGTCGACGGCAAAGCTGACGAAGACGACTGGGGCCATGGGACACACGCTGCGGCGTTGATTCTCAAGATTGCGCCAGAGGCCGACATCTACGTGGCGCGCATCGCCAAAAAACACAATTCAAGGGTGGAGCCAGATATTGTCGCAAAGGTAGATAACATCGATCGAAAAACCCCTGCACGATACTTACCTGTTCTACGTCCAGGCACTAAAATGGGCTGTTGACAGCGGAGTGGACATAATCAGCATGCCTATTTCGTTTGATATTGCCCATCCCGAGTTAGAACGGGCGATAACGCTGGCCCTTTCCGAAAATATACTGATTTTTGCGGCCAGTTCAGGGCGCCAAGGTCGAAGCGTTGCATATCCTGCCCGGAGGCAAGACGTTTTCTGCGTGTCTTCAGCCGATCCTTTAGGAAACCCGTCGTCTTTCAATCCTGTTCCACGATTGGAGGACGAGAATTTCACCTTCCCCGGCGAAGATGTCGAGTCCGCGTGGCCGCTTGATCTCGGCCAAGGGCCCACGAAGAGTCTTTCAGGCACGTCGATCGCAACATCGGTAGCAGTCGGGATTGCCGCCATGATTCTGGAAGTTTCGAGACAGCTACCACTCCTAGATCCCAATGTTCGACGCCGTCTGAATAGCCCGCAAGGGATGAGAGTGGTATTCCGATTTCTGAGCTCGGGCAGAGATGACTTTGGGTACGTGACGCCTTGGAAACTACTCGACACGAATCAGAGTCCGACCGACCTGGCACATATCTTCGCGCATCTCATGGAGTCCGAATCCCAGACGAGATCGTTCATCCGGAGGTTGGAATCGCACCGCGAATCAGACGAATCTGTGGAATTTGTGTAGGGGGCAAGGGAAGAGTTGGGATTCGATATCTCATGTGGAGCCTCACCCCCCAATAGTAGGACCTGGTGAGCTGGGGGCAATACCGTGATTGTTAAAAAGTATTGTGGATGGTGGCACTCGAGGAAAGAAGACGGTCATATCTGTTGCCTGAGGAAAGGAAAAGGCCTAAGATAGGGGAAACTTTCCTGGTACTATGGGCTGCTTATGATGCGGTTGGGCTGAAGAGGTCCAAAGAACATGTGTCTCAAAACATGGGGGTGAGGCTGGCACTGCCACTGGCCCCGGCAGCCGCTTCCACAGGCCATGACAAGATATAACATAACAGTGGCTTTCTGATTATGAATTTGGAATCCGACCGAAAGGGGTACGAGAGCCTCAAGCTGGGACAACTGTTTCGCGAGTTGTGTGTCCGCGTCAGCAAGTTGGACAAGGGGGTGCAAGGGTACTGTTTAGGTCATTCAGAAGAGAAGACTGAAAGGACTAGCTAGCATCCTCGTATACTTGCACTGGGTCGACCATCAATGCAGATGCTCGGGGAGAGGAGAAAGGGCTCATTGAACGATACTCAAGACTGCCTTATCCCGTGTTCTCACCCAGTTTGCCTTGGTCGACCGTGCGATAATGTAGGTGAGATCGTGAAGGGAGGTTTTGGCTCGCTCATAATTGTGCTAAGCGGCAGCTACCTTGTCATAACAGAGGCATGAGTGAAACATGATCTCGTTGTAATGGTGGTATAGGATAAGTGAGTAATAGTCAAGATGATGAGCTTCCAACTTGAAACACGCAACCGCGTGAATCCACGCGTATCACGGGTAACTTGCTGTTTATGGGAGACGCGTTGAAGGAGGGCACAAGGCGGCAGGTAGGGCTACCGTGTGGCCGTTCAAGCTCATCCGTAACTTGGGTACAGAGTACATATGCTCGTAGCCTCGTGGGTCCCTTGGGTATGCATCCTCATTCCGTCTCTTCTTTCAAGAACAGCGTCACGAACTGATAGCGGGGGAGCGACGATGGTAAGTCGCTCCGACAGCGGCGACTCGGCAACTCTCCACGTGGGAAAGATTTTACAAAAGGCAAAATACGAGCATGATACGGATACGACTGGGCCTCGTGGGTGCCTCGTAAGCGAGACCGTTGGCGCCAATCTTCAACAGGACCAATTTTCTTGGTGCCGAGGTGCGCCCAGACTGAAAGATGGGCGCTATTGGCGTCGCTAACACCTCCATCTCCAGGAACTTCTTCTTGGTGTCATAGACTGCGCCCTCATCTGTCTCTCCCTGAACAGGCATCCATGTTTCCAATTCTTGTCGCCAATGGCGATGTCCTTGTAGGTGGGTGATGTTGATTGACGTGGTTCCTAATGCAATGAACCCTACACAGTGGCGGAGTCCTCTATCCTCCAAATATCTTTTCTCGGTGGTGTAGGAGCTCCGCTCCAAAAGAACATCTACTCTCAAATACGACAGGCAGAAGATAAATGCCTATGGAGCTCCATTGAGCCTTTCTTTTCCTCAATCCGCACCTCAGCATGGCTCTCTTTGTGCGCCAGGTGATCACTCTAACCCTAAAGAACATCCTCATTACCTTCCTTCGACACTGGTTCTCGACCACCCTTCGAGCATTCCTCTTGCCCGTTGTCTTCGTAGGATTTCTGTAAGTACCTCCACAGGACGGAGTACTCGCAAGGTTGTGCTGTCAATTCTAACGTACCAGGTCGTATGCCCGTTACCTCTTTATTCCGCCTTCAGTCTTTGGCATTGGTGAACCTGTTCCAGTTCGAAGCGTTGCCTCTGCCCTCGAGCTCGTATCTGGTGGAAGAGATAAACTTGTGTTCGTGGACAACGGCTTCTCTAATGGCGCTATCGACTCTGTCATCAACCAGGTAATTGCTGAAACAGGTTCGTTTGGCGGTCGCATTGAGAGACTGTCGCAAGAGGAGGATCTTTTGACAACATGCCGGAACTCCATCCGAGGGACTTCAACTTGCATAGCTGGCGCCGTCTTCTTTTCATCGCCAACCGAAGGAGATGGCGGTCGTTGGAACTATTCGATTCGAGCTGATGGTGGTCTTGCTACAAAGATTGTCACTGACTCCTCGAAAAATGATGTTGAGATCTATGTGCTTCCCCTGCAACACGCCATCGATCGCGCCATATCCCAAGTAGAGAATGGGAGCAATGGTACTTCGATATTGCCTGAAACCGTTCAGGAATACCCCTATACTTCGGAAACGAAAGAGCAACGCCAAGCCCGTATCCGCACCAGATATATGGGTGGCATCATTGACATTTTAGCAGTCGCCTTCTTCATTGGCATCGTCGGTGTGACATATCAGCTGACTGGCATTATTGCGACAGAAAGAGAAATTGGAATGGCACAACTGCTGGACTGTATGATGCCCAATTCCAAGAGATGGCAACCACAAATGGCTAGAATCCTTGGAAACCATCTTGCGTTCGACCTACTCTATGGACCAGGTTGGATTATCATGGCCATCATTCTTTCTGTGGGCGTCTTTTCCAAAACCTCCGCCGCAATCGTCATTATTTTTAACATCTTGTCCGGTCTCGCCATGTCATCCTTGTCGATATTCGGCGCGGCATTCTTCAAAAAGGCACAACTGAGCGGCATTACCTCGGTCATCATCAGTCTACTACTGGCAATCGTGGCCCAAGTTGCGTCGAAATCCGGAACAGCTTCCGTTGCCATTCTTTCCTTGCTCTTTCCTCCTATGAACTATGTTTATTTCACCATATTCATGGCTCGTTGGGAGAGACAGGATCTGGCTACAAATCTTGTCAGGAAAGCGCCAGAGAACACGTCTTCTTTGCCTGGTATTGCATTGTGGGTCTTCTCTATCATTCAAATCATTGTCTTTCCCATTATTGGTGCTTATGTGGAGCGCACCTTATACGGTACTGCGTCCAAGAGTCGCAAAACAACCTTCTCGATTTCGCCCACCGCGGTCTCGCTCGAAGGATTTACCAAGGAATACAGACCCTCACAACTAGCCCGGCTTCGTTCCATCATCAGCCGAGAGAGCCCGAAGACCGTCCTCGCAGTTGACAACTTGAGTTTAAACGCTACGCAGGGACAGATTATGGTCCTACTGGGCGCAAATGGCAGTGGTAAATCAACGACATTGGATGCTGTTGCAGGACTGAATTCCATCACTTCTGGGGAGATCACCGTCAATTACCCCGAAGCTAACACCGGGCTGGGATTGTGTCCTCAAAAGAATGTTCTTTGGGATGACCTCACAGTTGAAGAACATGTCCGTATTTTCAATCGACTGAAGAGCAAGAAACCCTCGACAAAAGAAGAGAACATCCTTCTTCTTGATCAGTGTGACATTAAGTCGAAGATGCGGGCGTTGTCGAAGACGCTGTCTGGGGGCCAAAAACGCAAGCTCCAACTCGCAATGATGTTCACTGGTGGTTCGCGCGTGTGCTGCATTGATGAAGTGTCCTCTGGCCTTGATCCGTTGTCGAGAAGGAAGATCTGGGATATACTGCTTGGTGAACGTGGCGATCGATCCATCATACTTACTACCCATTTCCTTGATGAGGCTGAGTTGCTTGCAGATCATATTGCGATTTTGTCTAAAGGTTCTTTGAAAGCCTCCGGGACTTCCGTCGAACTCAAACACAAGCTGGGATCCGGCTATCGTGTACATGTCTACAAGACTCATGGGGGTGTTGGATTGCCCAAGTATGATGATGTAGATCACGTTTCGCGTCGCGATCAGACCATTTATCAGCTTACCTATTCTGGGAATACAGCCGACTTTCTTGGTCGTATCGAAGCTGCGGGCGTCTCAGAATACCAGGTAAATGGGCCAACAATTGAGGATGTTTTCCTCAAAGTCGCCGAAGAAGTGAGAAATCCAGATTCTGTAGAGACATCGAAAACCGTGGTGAACGACCAACTCCAAGAGACTGGAAGTCGTAGTAGTGGCGGTGAAGCGCCAAATGAGGGTGAAAAGAATCTCCCCGCCCTTGTTCTTCAGGACTCAACATTGGCCAATGTCCCGAAATTGCTCGATGGTCGACGAATCAGCATGCCACGGCAAGCGATGGTTCTATTCTCAAAGAGACTGGTTGTACTTCGCCGCAACACCCTACCCTACCTGGCCGCCCTACTCATTCCTATCATTGCCGCTGGTCTCGTAACACTATTTCTCAAGAATTTCGAAAAGGCAGGCTGCAGCCCTGAGCAAACGGTTGACATATCAGACATTATTTCACTCTCAACACAAATCAATTATCAACTGGTCGCTGGGCCAAGAAACCGTCTTGGACAGGAATCGATTCAAACTTTCGCGGCTTCTTTGGCTGGCAGTTCTGGCGTTGCTAGTGTTGCAGAGAATCTTACTCAACTTCTTGACTCTCTCCATTTCGTGGATACTTTGGGTGAATTCAATGATTACATTGGCACTCATTTTGCCAACGTCACCCCTGGAGGGTTCTTTCTTGGAGATGATTCATCGGCACCAACCTTTGCTTGGCGAGGAAACGGAGACATTGCCTTCTCTATCATCATCCAGAATGCAATGGACACCCTCTTGACCAATGTGTCCATCTCGAACCAGTATCAAGCGTTTGATACTCCCTGGCCGCAAGATGTTGGAAAAGCGCTTCAACTGATAACGTACTTCGGGCTCGCCATGTCTGTCTACCCCTCATTCTTCGCCCTGTATCCAACTGTTGAGCGTCTGCGCAACGTAAGGGGCTTACATTACAGCAACGGGGTCCGTTCAGCACCTCTTTGGCTGGCTTATACGACATTTGACTTTGTGATTGTTCTTGTCACCAGCGCCCTGTCAATCATTATCTTCCGGGCGGCGAGTAATGCTTGGTATCATATCGAGTATCTCTTCGTCGTCTTCTTCCTTTACGGCTTAGCCTCGACATTACTGTCCTATGTGATTTCTCTCTTTTCGAGATCACAATTAGCAGCGTTTGCTTTCGCTGCGGGAGGCCAAGCTGTGATGTTTCTGCTTTACTTCATCGCATATATGAGTGTCTTGACATATTCTCCGATTGATAAGATCGACAGTTATGTCAATATCTGCCACTTTGCGATTGCATCAATATCGCCCGTCGCAAATTTAACAAGGGCACTTTTTGTTACGCTGAACATATTCTCCGTCACATGCAAAGATCGAGAGTACGCATCATACCCTGGCTCAATGACAGTGTTTGGCGGACCGATCTTGTACTTGATCCTGCAGTCGTTTGCTTTGTTTGGCCTACTGCTTTGGTGGGACTCGGGTCCACTGTTGCGAAGATGGCGTGGTAAGCAACTGGAGGAGGAGGTTGAGGAGAAGGATACCGTTGAGGCAGAGGTCTCTAATGAGCTCACTCGTGTGAGTTCCTCGCAAGACGGACTACGCGTCCTGAATCTATCGAAGCGGTTCGGTAAAAATCTCGCAGTCAACAACGTCACGTTCGGAGTTCCAAGAAGCGAGGTATTTGCCTTGCTCGGACCAAACGGAGCGGGCAAATCGACCACGATATCGCTCATCCGAGGCGACATTCAACCTTCACGCCGAGGGGGGGATATTCTCGTTGATAGTGTATCCGTCATCCGTCATCGTGCCCAAGCCCGATCTCGGCTTGGGGTCTGTCCTCAATTTGATGCTATGGATACCATGACCGTGTCAGAACACCTCCATTTTTATGCCAAAGTTCGGGGAGTCAATGATCCGCGACATAATGTTGACGCAGTTATGCGAGCCGTGGGATTAGAGCAATACGCGGACCGCATGGCTGCCAAGCTCTCTGGAGGCAATAAGCGGAAGCTCTCACTCGGTATTGCTCTGATGGGTAACCCTAGTGTACTGTTGCTCGATGAGCCTTCATCCGGGATGGACGCAGCCAGTAAACGCGTTATGTGGCGGACATTAGAGTCGGTCATACCCGGCCGATCACTTGTGCTTACAACCCATTCCATGGAAGAAGCTGATGCATTGGCAACACGTGCTGGCATCATGGCAGGAAAAATGCTTGCGCTGGGCACGACGGAAAGCCTACGCCGAAAGCACGGAGATGCGTATTACGTGCATCTGGTCCATAAGCACGCCCCACACGCTTCGGAAGAAGACATGCAACGTATCCGCAGCTGGATCCTCGAGAGCTTCCCAGATGCAGACGTCGAGACCAAGATATACGCGGGTCAGATCCGATTTTCTGTCCCAACCAACACTTTGCGGTCCAAGGGTGAAGAAGAGATCAGCAGTACTAGATCCGGCATTGGGCTGTTGTTCACGGCGCTAGAGGAGAGTAAAGCTGATCTTCAAATTGAGTATTACAGCGTCAGCCGAGCTACATTGGATCAGGTATTTTTGAATATCGTGGGCAAACACAACGTCGAGGAGGAAGGCGCCGAACATCACGATCCTACTGGTCAGGAAAACAAGCGGGCTTCTGGACTTCTTTCTAAGTTTCGCCTGCGGAAGAGGAGATCCGAGGGGTAGTTTGGATGAAGTTTATATGTATGGATACCATTATATTGAATTTTCCAGGCGGACGACGAACTATGCTTGTCATTTGATCAGCCTTGCGACTGCATATATTTATATTATATCCTAGCCTCAGTTTTCACGAAGCGAACCAAAAAGTCTCCGATAATTGTTGAGAACGATGGGTTCAACCATGTTCCGACACAACCGAGAAGGGGGGTCTAGGGTACAAGCTCGCCACGCACGAGTTGGTGCCTCGGTCGGTACCCCTGAGTAAGCTTCTCTCACCCCCAGTGGCATGTTGAGTTTGTCCCGGAATGAAAATCTTCCGCACGCCGATTTGCGTGGGGAACCCCTCCCCCCCGCAAATGCCTAGGCGGGAGGCCAATTTGTTGAAGATTGTAATGAGTACGGAATACCCTGGATTTCAAAGTGTGTGTACAACAGAAGGAATCTTTATACGAAGCTGTTGTACCACCAGCCTCGCAGAGGTGGTGACAGTCTTTGAGTCAACTTCATTGTGCCTACCTAGATAACTTGGTAAACACTACACTGGAAAGTCTCCGGCGCAGAAAGTCAAGCTCAACAAGGGTATCGACCACCGGTGTTGCTGGCTCGGCATGCTGCTGTGATTACCAATGCGAGTCGGTGAAGCAAACTTCAACAGACAATCTTCGAGAGTCGAGATTTACCTTCAAAACAAGAATTGCGTGAAGTCTTGTTCGAGGTGATACGACGGCCTGTTCGCTTGTGCAACAGTGATAGGTCTTCCCATTTGCCAGAGCTTGCAGGTAAAGGAGTCATCGGACTCATCAACATGTTGATACCATGCTACTACTAATGCGGGCGCGCGGCTTCTGGTAATCGACTTCTCGTTAGGGGTTTGCCAGGGAGTGCATAAATCTCTTGCCCAGTACTCGTTCTCATGCTCCTCCGACTGCTGGAGTCCTGGGCGATGAATCAGATGAATCACAGGATGACATCAAGTTTAAGTTTGTCATGCACAGTTTCGCATCAAAGTTCGGTCGAAGGGGCTTCGGAATGAGTCATGTACGTCAGACAGAGACAATTCCTTCAGATGCTCCAGCCGGTGGACATCGAGTACTCTTACATCAAGTATCAAGTGAACGCGCCTGGGGGCTCAGTTGACAGAATAAGTCCCAGGTCACCAAGCTTCCACCATGTAAGCTCACCTGAATCATGCAGTGCTAAGGGGGGAAAGACTATCCGAACGAATAACCGATACGTAGCTCAAACGCAAAGGCCCCTCCCTTGATCGCCGGAGTTTGGCGCGGGGATACGGATCCGTGTTGTGAATGCCCATGTTTGAGTTGCATCCCTACATTTTCTGAACAAACACCCACATTCTTGCCCATCCATGGCTTGTTGTCAAGCCTCAGGCCTCTGGGCAGGCTCTCTAGGGATTATGAACGACCAAACAATCCGAGGATGGCAGCTTCACATCCGTAATAAATCATGAGAATGCACGGACCGGTTCCGCCTCCTGGTGGTAATCTCATCTGTGGGGTGCCCCACCAGCTCCCAGCCTCGGGCTTTCTAGTGACCGTCTTAGGCCGGAGGGGGGGGGGGGGGGGGGGGGGTTGGTGTTTTGTGTTGGTGTCTCTGCTGTTGTGGTGCTGATTTTGTGTCTCCCGCGTCTCCCCGCGGGTGGGCCCCCTCTGACTA
>Ga0105239_10002231_pt1 | contig 24794 bp, 28 predicted proteins | sample KBSC44metaG_FD_92761 | JGI IMG/M metagenome (GOLD analysis project Ga0105239, IMG submission 92761) | Corn rhizosphere microbial communities from Kellogg Biological Station, Michigan, USA - KBS C4-4 metaG | ecosystem: Host-associated > Plants > Roots > Rhizosphere > Soil | place: Michigan, USA...
ATCCCGTTCTAATGGCCGCAGACATTCTCCTCTACCAGGCCGACGTCGTCCCCGTCGGCGAAGATCAGCGCCAGCATGTGGAGCTGACGCGCGACATCGCCCAGCGATTCAACTCGCTTTATCCAGAGCACGGCGAGACCTTCACCATGCCGGCTACGCACTTGCCGACCGTCGGCGCACGCATCATGGGTCTGGACGATCCGGAAAAGAAAATGAGCAAGTCCGAGCCTGGCTCGGGACACTCGATCGCACTGCTGGATCCGCCCGACGTGATCCGCAAGAAAATCATGCGAGCCACCACCGATTCCAAGCCCGGCGTCGATTTCGACAACCCCGGCGCGGGAGTGCGAAACCTGCTCGCCATCTACCAGGCATTCACCGAAGCGACCAACGACCAAATGCGCGAACAGTTCTCCGGAATGCGCTACGGCGATTTCAAGAAGCAAGTGGCCGAATCCGTGGTCGCCGGGCTGGAGCCGATCCAGAAACGCTATCGCGAGATTACTCCGGAACAGATCACGGAAGCGCTCAATCTTGGCTCGGCAAACGCCGCTGTTGTGGCGCACAAGACCGTTCAGAGGGTAAAACGCGCGATGGGCCTGTTCGCTCTCGACTAGCGCTTGAACAATCGCTTGCGCATATCCCGAAGCTTCTCGCTCCAGCCTGGCGCCGGAGATCCAGCGGCTTCCTCGAACGTCTGCGTGGTGCGAACTTCCGGCGGCGATGCGGGCGCCTGATACAGAGCCTTCGCCACCATCTTTACCCGATATCCGCTGAACGCATAGGTCCGCTTGTAGACCTGGCCGTCTTTGTCCTCCAGCACAACCGAGAACGCGATCCCGTCGTCGCCGGATGAACCCTGAGCCTCGATGGGGAAACGGCCCCGAACATTGCGCTCGATGTAGGCCGTCTCGTAGCGGCTGCGCTTCGTGCTCCACACGAAGACGCGAAAGCTGTCGAAATCGTAATCCTGGACGCCGGAGGCACGGGTGGTCCACAGCCAGTTGTCCTTGCCGGCCTTCTCGTCTTTCCCCAGCGACAGGTAGCCGGTGATCACGCGACCTTCTGCGTATTGCGCCACCTCATCGGGTATCGACATCGAAACCTGGCGCGCCAGCACCCAACCCGCTTTTCGATCACGTGTGCGCACCAGATACCAGTCGTCGGAGGGCGAGCGAGCGGCAACCGGTTCAGCCGCGGCAACAGCAGCGCCTTCCAGATCGCCTGCGCGCGGCCGTGACAGTTCCGTCCAGTTGGCAGGCAGCGGCGGCGGCGCAGGGGCGTCTGGCGGAGGCACATCGCCCTTCTTGGCGCCCTTTGCTGGCGCTGGCGCTTTGGCCTTGGCGGTAATCTGCTTGGCCTTGGATTTAGCTTTCGGCGGCGCCGGCGGCATTACAGCCGTTCGCGGGCTCACGCGATGCTGGAGAACTTCCACCACGCCGCCCTCGGGGATTTGGGTAAAGCTGGGAGCCTGGCGACTGGGTCCGATGTGCACGTTCAAAGAATCGTACGTCGTGCCCGAGCCCTGTGAAGGAAGCGTAGCAGCGTATTCCGCCAGCTTGTCCAGGTCGCTCACCTGCTGCTGGCTCAGCAAGTAGTTCGCATCCGTCCAGCCTTCCACGCCCTTCGATGTCCGGACCCGCACGAAGCGCCGCCGCATTTCGAGCACGTCCAGCTTTTCGCCATGCTGCACGGTCCCGACGGTATTGGCCCGTGGGCCTAAATCTTCACGCAGATTGACAGAGGACGGTCCTGCGTAGGCGGTGCCGGTGGATTGTTTCTGGGGAGGCGCGGAAGCGCACGAGGCCAGCAGCAGGGACGCGGCCAGCGCGCCCGGCAATGCGACGGTCAGCCGATGCCGAGCTCGTCTACTTGTTCCAGCGGCGACCCGCACTTGCGGCAGATTATCGAGAGGCAATCGCCGCAGGTCAGTGGATCCTTCACTTCCTGTTGACACTGGGGGCAATACAGTTCTCCACTCAAAGCTTGTCCGGACGCCGCAGTCTCATCCCGTGTCATTGGTCGCCCTGAGAGGACGCCGACGCGGCGGATGCGTTCGCCACGATCGCGGCGCGAGCTTGCAGGAAGATATCGTACTGGCTCATCACGTCGCGGAAAACTGCGTCGCCCAGCATTCGATATCCCGGCCCGGTGAAATGCACATGGTCAGCCTGAGCCATGCCGGCTGCGACCCAGGTCAGCATGGACCCCTTGCCACCCATCTTGGCCTGCGTATCCCAGAACGCGCACCCGTTCGCCAGAGCAGCCTGCCTCTGCGCCTCCGCGATCACGTCAATCTTCTCCATGGTCTGCCAGCCGACCTTGCGGATCTTCTGCGTCCGATCCGCCGGACCCACCACCAGGATGGTCGCCGTAGGGGCATCGGCCCGTAGCTTCGCGATCATTTGCGAGTACATCGCGCGATAGCTTTCGAGCGTCCAGTCCTTGCGGCCCGCTTCGTTGGTTCCGTAGGCCAGTACAATCAGCGCAGGATTCCGCCGCTCGATATTCGATCGCAGCGTTTCTTCGTTCCATCCCATGATGATGGACGCCTCTGCGCCGTTGATCCCCAGCGTTTCATAGGTCACACCGGTGGTATTTTCCGCTACCCAACCGAAGAGACGCACCGGACCGCGATCCAGCGTTTCCGCCTCCACGCGATGTTGTCCAGGGGCCGATTCGAGATGGTAATATGCCGGGCCGGGTTCGCCGTCGGTTGAAATCTGCTCCACCGGAACGCCATTGTCGTATACCTGCAGAGTGCCGCCGCCGGGCTGCTGGTAATAGAACAGCTCGAATTGAGCCGCATTCGCATCCAGATAAACGGCTTCATGGGCCTTGGCCGTGGACATGCTGACGCCGCCCAGCCCGTAGACGCCATCGCCCGTGCGGCCTACCAAGCCGTCGCTGTGCCACCCGCGAGTCGATCCCGAACGCACATCCAGCCGCCGATAACTGTTCCACGGACGACCGGCCAGCGAGAATCCACTACCGCCATCGCCGAATTTTTCCTGGAAGCGGGTGCGTAAATCGCCGGTCCATTCATCGGCCGCGGTGTGCGAATCGCCGTAGTGCAGGATGCGCAAGGGACCTGCCACCTCGCCGCGCTGGTGGCGATATAGCTGTTCGAAGAAGGGGATCAGCGCGGCCGCATTCTCTACCGGAAGGTCGGCACGGCTGGCGACGGTCTGGAACACGTCGTCATGCGCCGCGGCTCGGGCTTTCGCGGAGACCGCAGGCCGGGCAGGAACGATTTTCCTGGTCACCTTCTTGGTCACCGTTTTCACCGGGGAGCTCTTCTTGCTTGTAGAAGCCTTACCGCTGCTGGAAACGTATTTCTTCTTACCGGGGGATTTCTTGGAGGCCGTCTTCGAAGGCGTCTTCTTGGATGCCGAAGACTTTGCGGGCTGCACGGCCACGGCGACCGCGGCGGCGGCCACCAGAGCGATCCCGATATGGATCCAGCGCCTCACTTCGTATTTAATTGTCGCAGCTTATATTCGTTATAGCCATCTCGAAGTGCCCCGTACAATAGCTCCCCTACGATCTTTGCGCCGGCAGGCATGGGATGAATGTAATCGGCACCGACCATACGGGGCTCGGACGCATACCATTTCGCCATGGTTCCTGGTCCGCCCATGGCCTGGAACGTATTGAAAAACGCCACCCCAGTTTCATCGGCCACCCGCGCCTCAATCTTCACCAGACGTGGAAGCGCTTGAATCGTCTCGATTTCGCCGCGGTCATTGCGCTCGCCCCGATCCATGGGACTCATCAGCAGAATCGACGTTTCGGGCAAAGCGGCTTGCAGCCGCTTTACTGCGGCCTTCATCTCGGCGCCCCAGGTGGAATCGACGAACTTGGGGAATCCGCTCTCGTTGGTGCCGTACGCCAGCACCACCAGATCGGGCCGGTAGTGATGCAACTGCGCCGCCCAATGCGCATTGTTGAAGGCATGGCTCAACAGCGTGATGTTCGCGCCATTGACTCCCAGGCTGCTGTACAGAACGCCTGGCCGGCTCTTGCTGAATTCGACGCCGTACATCCGGACGCGGCCGCTCTCCACCCGCACGGTGAATTTCCTAGACCCCGTAGGCAATTCGAATGACGCCCAGGCCGGACGCCGCTCCTCGGCCATGGTTTGGACCTCGCCCAGTTTCATGCCGTCGGCTTCAAAGGCAAACGTCCCGCCCTCGGGCTGTTCCAGATACGCGATTTCCGCCGTGCGCTGGCCGTCCTTAATGGTCCAGTTCGCCACGGCGTCGGACGAGCCTTGAAAGCTCGCGCCGCCCAATCCGTGCAGTCCGTCTTTGATCGCCGAATCGCCGGCTACGTCGATGGTCCACCTGGAGGCATCCAGATCTACTCCGCGGTGCGCGTACCAAGCCCACGGTTTGGCGATAAGCACGAAACCCGCGCCGCCGTCGCCGAATTGTTTCTGGAACATTGAACGCGCATCAGCCGTGATCAGATCGCCGGTCGTCGGCGAGTCCCCATAATGCAGCACGCGGACCGGTCCGGCTTTGAGGAGCGCTGCGTAAAAGTGATTTAGCGTTTTGTGGGAATCGATCAGGTTCTCGGGTGCACGAACTACCAGCCGGCTGGCTCGGACCTGATCGGTTTCAATCGCATCGGGTTTAGGAACAGGCAGATCCCAGACCAGAGGGATATCGTGCGGATCGAGCGACACATAATTCTTCAGCGCAGGGAAGACGCGCGGCAGCAGGATGAGTGCCACGAAGGTTGCCAGTGCTAGTGTCGTCTTCCGCATCTCTTATATAGATCTCTAGAATCGTGTGTAAATAAACGGAGCCGCGCCCGTTTGGGCGACGTATTGCAGTCCGATCACCAGGGCCGCCAGCGCGACCGCCTGTGCATAGAACGGCGCGCGGACATAGAGATTCACGCTGACGTCGTACCAGTTCTTCGGAAGATAGTGCACGACGATCGCGATCGCCAGGATCACCCACAGTCCAGGGGACACATTGGCGAACGACATCGTGCCCGATGCAATCCGCGCCAGGATCGACGTCGCTGTTTCCAGATTCGGCGCGCGGAAGAAGATCCACGCGAACGCCACGTAGTGCACCGTAAGGAAGATGCTGGCGAATCGCCAAGCTGCGCTTACAGCAGGCTTCGATCCTGTCCGTATCTGCCAGAGCCGGACCACAACCAGCCCGAGTCCGTGCAGCGCCCCCCAGATCACGAAATTCCAGCTTTGCCCGTGCCACAGCCCGCCCAGGATCATAGTGATCAGCAGGTTCACGTACGTGAATACTTTCCACTTCGAGCGCAGGCCGGGAAGCGAGAAGTACAAATAATCGCGCAGCCAGTTGGACAAAGTGATGTGCCAGCGCCGCCAGAAATCGGCGATGTTGTGGGCGGCATACGGACGGTTAAAGTTCGGCGGCAGATTGATGCCCAGCAGCAGCGCCGATCCGATGGCGATATCCGTGTATCCCGAAAAATCGTAATACAGCTGCAGGGTGTAGGAATACACCGCGATCAGATTCTCGGCGCCGGTGTAAAGATTGGGAAAATCGAAGACCCGATTGACCAGGTTCCCGGCCAGGTAATCCGCAATCATCAGCTTCTTGACAAGGCCTAGGCCGATGAGGAATAGCGCGCGTCCGCCTTCAGCCGCTTCCAGCGGCTTACGTTTCTCCATTTGATCCAGCAGCACCGAGACGCGGGTGATCGGTCCCGCCAGGATGGTCGGGAAGAACGAAACGGCGGCGAGGTGCGCCAGGTAGCTGCGGGTTCCTTTGATATCGCGGCGGTACAGGTCGATGGTGTAGGTCAAGGCTTGGAAGGCGTAGAAAGAAAGCGTGATGGAAAGCTTCCAGTTACGGGCGAAGGCGATCAGTCCAATGTTGAGCGCAATGCTGGCAGACACCAGCAAGCGGCGCAGCACTCGGTTGGGCGTCGCCTGCAAACCCAAGCCGATGAAGTAATCAATACTCGACGCTAGCGGGATGATCGCCAGGTAGCGTAAATCCCAGCGGGCGTAGAAGAAGTAATTCGCGAACAGGATCAGCGCGAGCGCCAGTGCGCGAACGCGCGACACCGACCAATATAGGACAAAGATTCCGACCAGGAAGACAAAGTAGGTCGAGGTGGAGAGAAGCAACTTTCAGGATATCTTGCCGCTTGTTACTTCGCAGCGTATGTCTTGGTGAATTTATTCCTCGGATTCGTCACCGTAAACGATCCGTCCGTCAGCGCCGACACCTTCAGGTGCCTGCCCTGATCGTTAGCGTCCACGTTGGCGATGAAGGTGTCAGGCACATTCGTATCTTTACCGCCCGCCAGCGCGAAGTGCAGCTGCCAAAGATCCTCCAGCCCCGGCGACGCCTTCACGGTCTGCCACGCCAAAGGTTCCCCGCCCTTCATCGGACCGTTGTTCATGATCGCTACTCGCGGCGCCATCCCCCAGAACGCCTTGGGAGAGTCAGCGCCGCCGTGATGCGTCGTGAGATACAAATCCACCTTGCCGACCTTGTTGTCCGGGCAGAAGAGCGCCAGCTGCTTGTTCCACGTAAGGTCGCCTAAATCGACAAAGCGAAACTTGCCGAACGTAATTACCACTCCCACCGACTGCGAATTCTCAGTGGCCTCAAGGGGACCCTGCTGCTCCGAGAGCCCGGCGCAATTGGGGTTCGGCTGGCCCTTGGTTTGAATGTTCTTACCACCCGCCGTCAGCACGGTGACGTCCAGGTCTTTGATGGCGATCTTATCCCCGGGAGCCACCACTCGATGCTGGCCCTTGGCGATTGCCGTCGCGTAAGGCGTCGGATAGTTTTTGGTCTCGATACTGATGCCGTGATCCAGATAGTTCGCGACCGGCAGCCGATCCAGCAGGTTGGCCACACCTCCCACGTGATCGTCGTGAAAATGGGTGATCAGAAGGTTATCGATCCGTTTGACGCCTGCGTCCTTGGCCGCCGCAGCGATCCGGACAGTGTCGCGGCCCCCGAAACCCGTATAGCCCGTATCTATCAGCAGGGATTGTCCTGACGGCGCGACCACCAGCGTCGCCTGACCGCCCTCCGTGTCGATGAAGTAGATGTCCAGGGTCTTAGCCGCCGGTAAGGCGGAGGCCGCCACCAGGAATAACAAGCATCTTGTGGGAACTCCTCGCATAACGCTATCGTAGCTAGTTATTGGGATGGCTTATTGCGTTCAGTGCGGACAGGCGGTCGGAGGTTCCGACAAGTTTTGCTCCAAATGCGGGACGCCCCAAGCAGGGGCAGCTTCTGGCCCGGCATCCGGGCGACCCTCGCCGGGATACTCTACCGTGGGCCGGGTCCAGGATTACTGGAGCAATGTCTCGCACCGCAACGCCGCGTTGCTGTGCTACATCCCCTGGGTGGGCTGGATTGCCGCCATCGCGGTCCTGGCCAGCGAGCGCTTCAGAAGCGAAAAACGGCTCCGGTTTCATGCATTTCAGGGTTTGTACCTGTTCGCCGCCTGGCTGATGGTCGAGTGGGTGGTTACGCCGATGCTGGTGTTTCCCGGCTCCGCCGTCGGATTCCCCTTCTTCCGGGGCATTTCGCAGATCCTGCATCTGATCATCGTCGGCACCTGGGTTTTCATGCTGATCAAGGTAAGCCAGGACGTGGATTACCATCTCCCGGTTCTCGGCGAACTGGCCGACCGTTCCGTCAGCGAACAACGTCCCTAAAACCGAACGTGGCATACTGAAGAAAATGTTCAGGGCCCCCGTCGGAATTGTCGGATTCAACGGCTATAGCGGCCGGGAACTGATCACGCTGCTTTCCCGCCACCCCCACGTCGAACCCATTTTGCTGGAGCATCGCGAGGGCGACGATCGACCACGTCCCATAAGTCATAACGGGACGCACGACGGACCGCGGCGAATGCCCTGCTCTGCCGAATCCGCACACTCGGCCGGATTGGCCGCGGTGTTTTTCGCCACGCCGCCGACCGTCTCCATGGAGCTCGCCGGGCCGATGCTGGATGCCGGAGCGAAAGTCATCGACCTGAGCGGAGCTTTCCGCCTGGGCACTGCCGAGAATTATCAGCACTGGTATCACGAGCCGCATACGAGCCCGAAACTGCTGAAAGAAGCCGTTTACGGCTTGCCGGAATTCTGCCGCAGCCGGGTGGCCGCCGCGCGATTGATTTCGAACCCAGGCTGCTATCCCACTGCCGCGAACCTGGCGATCAAACCTCTGATCGAAGCCGGTGCGATCTCCCGTGAGATGGGCATCGTCTGCGACGCCAAAAGCGGCGTGAGCGGCGCGGGCCGCAAAGCTTCGCTCAAGACCAGCTTTTGCGAAGTCACAGAAAACTTTTTGGCGTATTCGATTCTGGATCATCGACATGTGCCTGAAGTCCTGCGCACTTCCGGCCTGGAGGAGGGTGAGTTTAGCTTCACGGCGCAGTTGATTCCCATCGATCGCGGCATCCTCGAAACCATCTACTTCCGTGCCAGCGGCCAGATCGGCTCGGCCGAGGATCTGCTGGAGATCTACCGCACGCGTTATGCGTCGGAACCCTTCGTGCGGCTGTATTCGCCCGGCCAGGTTCCCGATCTGCATGCCGTGGCGCACACCAACTTTTGCGATATCGGCTGGAAGTACGATCCGGAAACCCGACGGACTGTGGTGGTTTCGGTGATCGATAATCTCGGCAAGGGCGCCGCCGGTCAAGCCATCCAGAACATGAACCTGGCTTTGGGCTATCCCGAAACGGCCGGGCTCCTCTAACTCGTGAAATCTCAAAAACTTCTGATTAAGCTGGGCGGCACGCTGCTCGATGCCCCGGATTCGCGCCAGCGCCTGGCCCAGGAGATTTTCGCCGCAGCTTCCGAGCCGCATCGGCGTACGGTCGTGGTCCACGGCGGAGGCAAGCAGATGACGCGCTTCCTTGCCGAGCGGGGCGTCGAAAGCCGCTTCGTGAACGGGTTGCGCGTGAGTACGCCGGAAGTGATCGACGCGGTCCTCAAAGTCTTCGCTGGAAGCGTCAACGCCGAGTTGGTGACGGCGTTTCGCGCCGCTGGAGCTCGTCCCGTGGGGTTGAGCGGATTGGACGCGGGCTTGGTAGATGCCGAAGTGTTGAATTCCGAGCTGGGCCAGGTCGGCAAGCCGGTGCGTTCCGATGCCCGGCTTTTGGACTTGCTGACAGACGCCGCGTACTTGCCTGTCGTCGCTTGTGTCGCCGGCGATGCCCGTGGCAACGTCTATAACGTAAACGCAGATCAAATGGCGGTGGCGTGTGCCGCATCATTTGTCGCGGAGTCTCTTTTGTTTCTGACGGATGTCGAGGGTGTCCGCGATGCGAGCGGTTCTATTTGTCCTACCCTGACATGCGATCAGGCGCGTTCTCTGATTCGTGAAGGGGTTGCCACCGGAGGCATGCAGGCCAAGCTGGAAGCCGCCATGGATGCGCTCAGGCAAGGAGTTTCGCAGGTTTTAATCGCACCCGGCGCCATGGCTGGTGTCGTGGGACGGCTTCTCGCCGGCGAGTCTATGGGCACCCGGCTAATCGCGTGAATAAGATGTCAGTTCTGTTAAATGTTACATTTAATTGCAAATCCCTTGAGATTAATTCGAACGATTGACTACTAGTTTTTAACGTTGCCGTAGAAGCGGTAAGCGCCGACAGGACTCGGAGAATGAGGTAACCCTTGAAAGCACAAACGGTGGACGTTCGTGAATCAGCTGGCCGGATTCTTTGCTGTACGATTTTTCGGCCCGGCGGCCGCAAGCTCCTTGCAAAGGGTCACATCCTGAGCGAAGACGATGCGCGCCTTCTGGCTACCGAAGGTTTAGGCCAGGTATGGGTCACCGAACTTGAAGAGGATGAAATCGGTGAAGACGAGGCCGTTTTTCAGGTTGCCACCGAGACCGGATGCGGCTGTTTGGAAATCCGTATGGCAGCCGGTGGCCGGGCCAACCTGTTCGCTACCGAAGATTGCTGCGTATTGGTGGATGAGGACCTCCTCCGGCAGATTAACTGCGCCGCCAGCACAGTGATCGCCACCATCCCGAATTTCAGTCACGCGCGGGCAGAGCAGCGCGTCGCCACCGTAAAGAGCGCTCCGTTCGCCGTACCTCGGGCGCAACTGGAAGCGGTGATCGACATCCTGAAGGAACGGGGCCCAATCTTGCAGGCTCGTCCCATCCGCTCGGCTTCCGTAGCAGTGTTATACACCGATCCCCTGCGCGGAGAAAAGGCCCGGCAGCTCTTTGAACCGGTGGTCCGCCAACGCCTGGAGCGCTTTGGCGTGACCCCCAGCTATGCTCTAACTGCTACAGAAGATGAGGATTCCGTAGCGCGCGCCCTGCAACATTTGCTCCGGGCGCGGCCTACTTCTGTCCTGGTAGCCTCCACATCCGCTCCCGCCGGTCCCGGGGATGCGGTCGGCCTCGGCATGGCGCGGATTGGCTGCCACCTGGAGCGATTTCTGGCCCCAGTGGAACCCGGGAATCTTTTCCTGCTAGGCTACAAGGAGGAAGTGCCCATCGTGTCCGCGCCGGGTTGCTTCCGCTCGCCTAAACCAAATGTCCTGGACATGGTACTGCCGCCCATGCTGGCGCGCTATCGGATTTCAGGCTGGGAAGTCGCCTGCCTCGGCCATGGCGGCCTCCTCGGCTAAAGTCCTCTTCCTAAACGTTTCTCCACAACCGCGAGCCGTAACCTCCGAGCGGCGCGCGGGTGCTCCTACGCCGGGCGTGTGCAAACGCGCCCGGCTTTTTTCCACAATGGTAGAAGCGGCAAAACTTGCGCCCTCCGCTTCCACCCGGTAGAATCAATGAGTTTGTTACAAGAATCCGGGAGGATGCATGTCGGTTGAGCAGAAGGTCAAGCAGATCATCGTGGAACAGCTGGGTGTGGATGAGGCGCAAGTCGATCCCACCGCCAGTTTCGTCGATGATCTCGGCGCCGATTCGCTGGATATCGTAGAGCTGGTTATGGCCTTCGAGGAAGCGTTCGATCTCGATATCCCAGACGAGGACGCCGAGAAGATTGCAACCGTGAAGGACGCGGTCACCTACATCGAATCGAAGAAGAAGTAGCCGGATAGGAGTTTCTGGGAGTTCCCTTGCAGCGCAGAGTGGTTGTCACCGGAGTCGGAATGCTGACTTCGGTCGGAATCGGTACGGAACCGGTCTGGCAGGCCATCAAAAACGGGCAAAGCGGCATAGGCCCCATCACTGCCTTTGACGCCTCCGAGTTCAGCTGCCGGATCGCCGGCGAGGTCAAAGGCTTCGATCCGGCCAACTACATCGAAAAAAAAGAAATCAAGAAAATGGGGCGGTTTATCCAGCTCGCCATCGCGGCGGCGGATTTCGCCATCCAGGGCTCGGGGCTGAAGGTTTCCGAGGACGATGCTGAGATGACCGGCGTCTACATCGGCAGCGGCATCGGGGGGTTCGAGGTAATCGAGCGGGAACACAAGATCCTGCTCGAAAAGGGTCCCAGCCGCATCTCACCGTTCTTCATTCCGGCCACCATCGTCAATCTGGCCTCCGGGTACGTTTCCATTCGGACCGGCGCTAAGGGACCCAATTCGGCTACCGCCACGGCCTGCACCAGCGGAGCCCACGCCATCGGCGATTCTTTCCGGCTGATCCAGCGTGGCGACGCCGATGCGATGATCTGCGGGGGCGCTGAAGCTGCCATCACGCCTATGAGTATCGGCGGGTTCGCCGCTATGCGCGCCCTGTCGCATCGCAACGATGAGCCCGAACGGGCCTCGCGGCCTTGGGATCGCGATCGCGACGGATTCGTGGCGGGAGAGGGCTCCGGCATCCTGATCCTGGAAGAGTATGAACGCGCGGTGCGCCGTGGAGCGCCGATGCTGGCCGAAATCGTAGGCTATGGCATGAGCGGCGACGCGTATCACATCACCTCGCCTTCAGAAGACGGCGATGGAGGCTTCCGCGTGATGCGCAACGCCCTCAAAGACGCCGGCCTGGAACCGCACCAGATCGATTACGTGAACGCGCATGGCACATCTACTCCGGTCGGCGACCGCATCGAGACCATCGCGTTGAAGCGTTTCTTCGGAGAACACGCCAGCAAAGTCGCCGTCAGCTCCACCAAATCCATGACGGGACATCTGCTGGGCGGCGCGGGCGGCCTGGAAGCCGGTATTACGATCATGGCGATTCGCGATCAGATCGCGCCCCCGACCATTAACTACGAGTGTCCGGATCCGGAGTGTGACTTGGATTACGTGCCGAATCACGCCCGGTCCATGCCCATCGAGTACGCACTCTCCAACTCCTTCGGCTTCGGCGGAACCAACGGCTGCCTGATCTTCAAGAAACTCTGATGAAAATCGCAGTCGCGATTAAGCAGGTTCCCCTCCGCGATTCTCCTCTGCGCATCAACACTGCCGGCACCTGGATCGAAGAGGACAATCTGAGCTTCGAGATCAACGAACCCGACGCCTACGCGCTCGAAGAAGCCCTGCAGTTGCGTGAAAAGCATGGCGGCGAGGTAATCGTGATCAGCGCTGGTCCGGCGCGCGTGGCGCAATCCCTGCGCGAAGGGCTGGCGAAGGGAGCCGACCGCGCGATTCATATTGATGTCGCAACGCTTGATATTCTACGCGTTGCTAATTCATTGGCGGCGGCTCTCAAAGCAGAGGCGCCCGATCTGATCCTCACCGGGCTGCAGTCCGACGACCTAGGTTACGGTCAAACCGGCGTCATCCTGGCCGAGCTAATGGGACTGCCGCACTCGACCATCATCATGCAGGTAGAGGTGCAACCCGGCAGATTACGCGTGAAACGCGAGTTAGAGGACGGCTGGTTCCAGCACATCGAAATGCCACTGCCTGCCGTGCTTACGATTCAGAGTGGGCTGAACAAGCTGCGCTACGCCACGCTGATGGGGATCAAGAAGGCCAAGACCAAGGAACTCAAAGTCGTCACCGCCGCTGAAGTTGCCCAAGCATCGGCAGTCATCGAAAAGATTTACGCACCGGAAAAGTACAAGCAGGGCCAGCTCTTCGATGGCGATGCCAAGTCCGCAGCCGCCAAGCTGGTAGAAAAGTTGCGCTTCGAGGCACGGGTCCTATGAGCGTACTCGCGATCGTCGAACAGCGCATGGCCGGCGAAGTTCTGGCCGCGGCACATGAATTTGGAACTGACGTCAAGGCCTACTCGATCGATCACGCCTACACAGCCGACGTGTACACCGCAGCGGTTGAACAACTCGTCCGCAATCTGCACCCCGAACTCGTGGTCTTTGGTCATACGTATCAGACTCGCGACTATGCCCCCAAGCTCGCAGCGCGATTCGGACGCGTCCTGATCGGTGATGTGATTGCTGCTAAGCCGCCCGTCTTTGTTCGGCAGATATTTCAAGGAAAGTTCAATGCGGACGTGCGCTTGGTTGGCGAGGGGCCCCACTTTGTCTCGATCCAGGCTGGCGCCTGGAGACCCAGCGAAGCGCCGGTCGAGGTCTTCACTCCCAATCCCACGACATCGCGCCAGGTGGCCGAGGCACCATTCAGGGAATCCGCCCGCGCCGTGGATCTCACCGCCGCCGACATCATCGTGTCCGTCGGCCGCGGCATCAAGGAAAAAGAAAACATCCCAGTGGTGGAAGCCTTGGCTCAAGCGCTGGGCGCAGAACTCGCCGCGTCCCGGCCTATCTGCGACGCCGGATGGCTGCCGATGGAACGCCAGGTGGGCAGCTCGGGCCAGACGGTCGCGCCGAAGGTTTATATCGCCGTCGGAATCTCCGGAGCCATTCAGCACCTGGTAGGCATGAAGGGCGCGAAGACGATCGTGGCGATCAATAAAGATCGCGACGCTCCCATCTTCGAAGTGGCCGACTACGGCATCGTGGGAGATTTGTTCGAAGTCGTCCCGGCGCTGGTCGAAGAAATCAAGAAGGGCAAACCCCGCCCGTGAGGGCAGGGGACACACTATTCAGGGATGCCCGCCACACGCCGCAGGATGTCCATCTCTTCGGGCGAGAAATCGCGCGCATCGTTATTCAAGCGCTCCTTCCGAAAGGCCGGCCTGGTCTTACGCAGCTCTTGGATCTCCGCGCGCACCGCCTGCTGGCGCTCAGGACGAAGATTCTGGAAGGCCGGATACACGTCCTGTAACCGCTGCATCTGATCCGGAGGAAGCTGCTGCAGCTTTCTGAGCCGTTCTTCCATCTGCTGGCGGCGTTCCGGAGCAAGGCGTGACAAAGCGCGTTCCTGGTCTGCAGGCGACATCTGCAGGAAGCGCTCCACCGCGGGCGCAGGCAATGGGATCATCTTTTGCTGCTTGGCTTTCAGCTCTTTGAGCTTCTGTTGCCGCAACGCCTTCTGCCGGATGATATTCTCCTTGGCCGCAGGATCCTGGGCCGCTGCCGGCAACGCGCATCCCAGCACCAGAACTGCCCCCGCCGCGTAACTGAATAGAGACCGCATGGTTCTACTGGGCAAGGGGCGTCAGCAGGTCCATGTCGTCCACGGCCTGCGCCACCTGTTCGATATCCATGTTGCTGGCCTGTTTGCCCGCGTCAGGAGTTCTGGGAACCATCAGCAGCCCCAGTCCCACCAGCGCGCCGGCGGCGACCAACGGGACGGCGGGACGCCACAACAGCCTCCGCCACCACGGCCGATGTGCATCTTCCGCGGCGATGCGCGCGTACAAACGCGCGTCGAATCCCGCGGTGACCTCGGGAGCCGCGAACTCGTCCAGCTTTTCCCACACCGATACCAGACCACGGCACTCGGCGCAATCCTGGATATGACGATCCACTTCGGCCATCCCAGCCGCATCCAGCGTTTTCGCCAGATAACCGGTGAGAAGCTCCGCACCTTGCTCATTCTTATTCAGACAAATCATCGTCTTCCCTCAAAGACAGTTCGATCCGTTAGGCCATGTGGGCCAGCCGGCCGCGCAGCGACTCGTACGCCCGGAACAACAGCGATTTGACCGCCGATTCCGAACAACTCAACACTGCCGCGATCTGGGCATAATCCAGGCCCTCATACTTGTGCATCAATACAGCCGCACGCTGTTTCGCGGGCAGGGCTTCGATCGCCTGCCTCACCTCGCGCAGCTTCACGTTCTGGATCATCTCCTGCTCTACCGTCGGTTGGCAGTCCGCCACCTGGCGTTCCATCCCTTCGATTTCTACATCCAGGCTCTCGTGGCCTTTTTCCTTCTTACCGTCGCGTATGGAATTCAGAGCTACGTGCGTAGCAATGCGGAACAGCCAAGTTGTAAATTTCGCCGTGGGCTCATACGTCGAGCGGCTCCGGTAGACCCGGAGAAAAACTTCCTGGGCCAGCTCCTCCGATATCGCCTGGTTCTGGACCATTCGATATAAGAAGTGCACCACGGGTCCCCGGTGCCGTTCGAGCAACAAGGCGAAGCTGGTGTCATCCCCTTCGCCGACCCGCAGCATCAACTGGGCGTCTTGTTCCAGGGCGGCAACAGCCTCCATATCTTTCTAAACCCAGCCTTTCGAAGAAGGTTGCGGGTTTGTTCGACGTGACTTATTCGCCTCTCAGGGCTCGGTCCATCAGTTCCCGGACGGCTTGCTGGGGAGACTTCCGGCCGCCCATTACGGCGTCCATCTGTTGAATGATCGGCATATCGACCCCGAACTTGGCTCCCAAGGCGACCGCCACCCCGCAGGTTTCTACGCCCTCCGCCACCATTCGCATCGACCCGAGGATCTCGGGGAGCCGGCGTCCTCGCCCCAACTCTTTGCCTACGTATCGATTACGGCTTAAATCTCCACTACAGGTTAATACCAGATCACCCAAGCCAGCAAGGCCCGCCAGGGTCTTTGCTTCTCCGCCCATTGCGATCGCCAGGCGGGTGATCTCGGCCAGTCCCCGGGTGATCAGGGCGGCCGTGGGATTGTGCCCGAGGCCGAGTCCCTCGCAGATGCCTGCCCCGATCGCGATCACGTTCTTCAGGGCGGCACCTACCTCTACCCCTGCGGGATCGGCATTTGTATACAGGCGGAAGGTGGGTCCGGAAAACGCTTCTTGGACGCAGCGGGCGACCTCGGCATTAGACGATGCGATTACCACTGCGGTGGGGTTTCCCGCGGCCACTTCGCGCGCGAAGGTCGGGCCGGAGAGGATCGCGACACGGCTTTCGCCTGTCGCTTGCTCAATCACTTCCGACATCCGCAGGAGGCTTCCCTGCTCAAGACCCTTGGTGGCGCTCACCAGGATCATCGACGGCGTCAGATGCGGCCGCATCGCGGAATAAATGCTGCGCGCATGGTGTGAAGGCATCACGCCCAGGACGATATCGGCACCGTCAAGCGCGGCGGGCAGTTCCCGGACAATCTGGATGGCGTCCTGCAGCCGGAACCCGGGAAGAAAAACGTCGTTAACGCGCGAGGTCGCCATTCGCGCGGCGAGATCGGCTTCGTACACCCAGAGTTTCAACGATTCGGAACCCGGAGCCAGCACTATGGCGAGCGCCGTACCCCAGCTCCCGCCTCCAATGATCGCCAGCTTCATTACGTTCCCCAGCGGAACACGGGCTCTTTGCCGGCCCGCATACGTTTCATATTCTCTTTGTGCCTATAGACTACGATCCCGGCCGCGATCACCGCCGCCAGTAGTTCATTCAACGTCGGATGTGCGATCAGCCACACGCCCAGAGGAAATGTCGCGGCCGCCAGAATCGAACCCGCCGAAATGTAGCGCGTGACAACCACTGTGATCACGAACACGATGATACCGGCCAGCGCGGGGATCGGCGTCAGATAGAGAAATGCTCCCGTGAACGTCGCCACCGCCTTGCCACCTTTGAATCCGAGAAAGATCGGGAATGCATGGCCCACCATCACCGCCAGCGCGGCGTCCGCCATCCATCCGGGCGAGTTATCGGTGAGAATTGCCGCGATCCATACCGCGGCGTAGCCCTTTGCCAAGTCGAGCACCAGAGTCGCGATCCCCGCTCCTCGTCCGGCCGTTCGCAGAACATTGGTCGCACCGATATTCCCGCTGCCTTGCGTGCGGACGTCTTTGCCGGTTGTCAAACGGGTCAACAGATATCCGAAGGGAATGGCGCCCAGCAGGTAGGCGATCAGGATTGCAAGTAATCCGGTCATGAGTGAAGGCTGAATTCCTCCAGCTTAGTGTAGGTTCCACTAGCGGACAAATATAGCGAAAAGGAGGAGGCAGTGTAGCGTCCGATGTCGGAAAGCTCAATTTCTGCCAGCGTACGTTTCAGTGCGTTCAATGGAACGGTCTTCCGCGACCTGGCAAGCGTCACATGCGGGCGATAGATCCTGGGTTCGGCCGCGACACCCGCTGCCACGGTGATCCGTTCGGTTAGCGCCGCCAGTGTAGCGAGCGTTTCACTCGCTTCTACGCCAGCGTATAAAACTCGCGCACTTCGGGGATTCGGCAGCCAGCCGATGCGGCGGATCGAGACGTCCACCGGCGCAGGAGCTGCAACGGTGCGGAGCGCCCGCTTCAATTCTTCCAGGCGATCTTCGGGCCACTCTCCGATGAACTTGGTGGTGATGTGCAGCTTCTCGACAGGAATCCAGTGCAGCTTCGCAAGGGGACGCAGCCGATCGACCAAAGCCGCCAGAGCAGTCTTGACGTCCGCTGGGATATCGATGGCCGTGAATAATCGCAAGACCCACCAGTGTAGCGAAGCCTTGCTTGTCTGACTGCGCTAAAATCGGACGCCGACAGTGATGGGGATCAAGCTGGCGCCCGAACCAGGCGTGAAGACGTGGTGGTAGCGCGCCTCCAGAAAAAGTTTGATCCGCGGGTCGCCGAGATTGAAGGCGAATCCCGCACCGCCATTGACGCCGAACCTGTACAGATTCTCCGTGCGGGTCAGATCATACTGGCTGGTCGGCCCGGCGGGAGCGCGGAGCTTTGTGAGCTGGCCGTAGATGCCGGCGCCACCGGTAAGGTAGAAATCCGCGGGTCCCCGTTCGTTGATATGGACGATGGGGTCCAGCGTGACTGCCCAGTATTTTTGTGTGCCATGCTGGGCGCCTTGGCGCACCAGAGTGGCGTGGTTAATCCCGAATCCGGCGGCCAGGAAATCGACGTTAACGCCGACAGCGCCGTTCTGGATGCCACCCCCGCCGGCAAAGCTCCATCCCGCGTCGAGACGCGTGGCCAGAGGATTGACGGGTGTCGCAACTCCCACACCGATACTGGCGGTCGGCCGCGTATAGTATCCGCCGAAACGGCGCCATTGCGCCGAAAGCGGCAAGACGGCCACCAGCAGCACTAACAAAATGCGTCGCATGTATATCCTCCCAGCCCGCGAGGGGGTTCTCAGGACGCGCGTCCGCACTAGTGCAACCGAAGGCCCATTCGACAGACCCATGAAGAACAGCGTGTTAGCCGGGCCGGTGCACGGGATCCTCTGGCTGAAAACCACCAACGTAGGTGGAATGAGCCAAGTGGCAACTTGGTGGTGGTGACCGCGAAGCGGCCGTTAGTTACTGAAAACGATTTTGGTATTCGTTCCGCCGAGACGAATCTCCGTAATACGGTGCGGGAGGTCTCCTTGCTCGTACTTGAGGGAGTTGGTGCTGTACTTTTCTTCGCCGGTCTCCACTTTCGCAGTCGCCTCGACACTTTGCTTGGGTGAATAGATCTTGACCTTGTCTCCGTTGACCTGAACCTTGTATTCGCCAGGGTTCAGTTTCGTTCCGGCGATGACGTATGGATCCAAGAGTGTTATCCGGCGATCTGCAGCTTGGGCTGCCACCGCAATCGCGCTCGCCGTTACTAAGAGTCTGAACAACTTCATTTTTATGGTTCCTCTCGTTACGGGGCATGTAGAATTGCGCCCCTGGACGATTAGACAGGGAAAATGCATCTAGGGATCGGATAATGCCGAGATCTTACCGTAAGGAACAAGTAATACATCGATCCGGATCGGTCGCGATATACTGTCATGGAGGTCACCAAATGAAACGCATATTACCCGTCATTCTCGGCATGTTTGCAGTTTCCGCCGCCGCGTTCGCGCAAGCGCCCGATCAGGCCGCCATCGACAAGGCGCTGCTCGCCGCACCGGCTCAGTTGAAAGCAGGCGCTACGGTCATCAAGTGGAAGGCCGATTTCACATATGACACCTTGAAGAAAGGCACCAACCGGCTGGTCTGCTATGACAAGTCCGGGATGCCTACCGCGCAGCCGTTTTTTGTGGAGTGCACCAGCATCGCCAATCTGGATCGGGTTGCTCAGAACCTGAAGATCGAGGCGATTCCCGACAAGAAGGCGAGTCAAGCCGCGTTCGATGCAGCTGAAAAAGATGGGACGCGCGTAAAACCTGAGTTCGGATCGGTCTGGTATCACCAGATGGGTCCTGACGCTGAGCACCTTCGCTCGCACATGACCATCGCCGTTCCGGGCGCAACCACCAAGACCCTCGGCCTGCCGGAAAACGGCCAACAGGGTGGCGTGTGGATCATGAACGCGGGCACCACCACCGCCCACCTGATGACTCCTGGCGAATAGTCCATGAGATGTTGGCGCAAGGGCGGCGAGCGCAAAGGGTGCGGCGCGCACTTCGACTAGTTTGGACTGATCGCGTCGCACTCCGTTTTGCGCGAGAGGTCCCATTATGAAGCGACTGGTCTTCAGTCTGCTCATCGTGTCAGCGCTGGCCTTATCGCAGAGCAAGGCCCCGAGCAGTGCGAAGGGCCAGCGCAAGTTCACCGGCGTCGTCACCGACAGCATGTGCGCGACAAATGATCACGCGCATATGCGAATGGGACCCACGGATGGCGAATGTACCATCGCCTGCGTTCTGGCGCACGGCGCCCTCTACGTTCTCTACGACGGCAAGGAAGTCTATACGCTCAGTGATCAGCAGACACCGGAGAAGTTTGCCGGAAAAAGAGTGACGGTCACCGGCTCGCTGGACGCCAAGACCAAGACCATCCAGGTGGCCTCGATCGTCGCCGCAAAATAGGGCTGGAAGAATGGCGGGAAACAAGACCAAGCCAACCAAGGTGAGTGTGACGGCTTTCATCGGCGCCGTTACGGACCCCGTCAAACGCGCGGATGCCAAGACGATTGTCAAGATGATGCAGAGCGCGACGGGTGAAAAGCCAAAGATGTGGGGCCCGTCCATCATCGGCTTCGGCAGCCAGCACTATAAGTACGACAGCGGACGCGAGGGCGATATGCCGATCATCGGTTTCTCGCCGCGGAAACCCGCAACGGTTCTGTATGGCGTGACCTCGTCCAAAGATTCTGCGGCGCTGCTCGCGAAGCTCGGCAAGCATACCGGAGGCAAGAGCTGCCTCTACATCAAGAAGCTCGCGGATGTGGACCAAAAAGTGTTGGAGGCGATGATCGGCAAATCCGTCGCTGCCAAGCGAGCGCTGCGGGACTGATCGTGTATTTCCGGCTCTATCCTTTGCGCCTTTCCTTCCTAGCGCGCGGAGCCATTTCCTTTTCTCGCGGAGCCGGCAACCAGTTACGGGGCGCGTTCGGATCCATACTTCATAAGCTAGCCTGCGTCCCGGAATGTACCGACGCGCACGATTGCGATCGGCGTGAATCCTGCGAGTACGCGCGGATGTTCGCTCCCGCGGCTGCGGCGGGCCCCAGCGGCCTGGCTGACCGGCCGCGTCCGTTCGTCTTCCGAGCCAATCATTTGGATGGGCGTACCGTAACTCCGGGCGAAACCTTTCATTTCAATTTCCACTGGTTCGATCTGCGCCGGCCCTCGGTGAAGCTGGCGATTCGCGCGTTCGCGGAACTTGCTCATGAGGGGTTGGGACCGGAGCGACGTGCGGCCGATTTGGTGGAAGTAACCGGAGATCATGCGCCGCTGAGTGTTTCGTTAGATCCGGGGGGCCAGCAGGTGGATCGCGTCACCGTTCGCTTCGAGACACCTACCGAATTGAAGGCGGACGGCCACTCCGTCGCACAGCCCGAGTTTGCGATTCTGGCGGCTCGCATTCGCGACCGGATCAGCATCCTGCGCGCGCTGTACGACGAGGGTCCTCTGAAGCTGGATTTTCGCGAGTTCGGCGAACGCGCCGCGCAGGTTCGCATGACCCGCTGCGATATCCGGCATATGAATACTTCGCGGCGCAGCAGCCAGACCGGGCAGATTCATCCCCTGGGCGGCTTCGTCGGCGAGGCTGAGTATGAGGGCGACCTGACAGAATTTGTCCCTTACCTGCACGCTGCCGGCTGGACCGGAGTGGGCCGCCAGACGGCCTGGGGAAAAGGTGTTTTGCGGGTAGCGAAGGAGTCTGAAATCGCGCCCAAAATACAAGCCGTTGGTGTACACTGATTAATCCGAGGTTTCCACATGCTCAAGAAAGTCTCTACGCTCGTGTTTCTATGCGCCTTGTGCGTATGGGCGGCTGATGTCTGGACGGCCAAGCCGTTCACCGACTGGAATGAAAAAGACATCCAGAAAGTACTCTCGGACTCACCCTGGACCGCCAAGATCACAATTATCGGAAGCACTGCGGCGTTCGCAGGTCCCACCGGTGGAGGAAAAGGCGGCGGTGGCGGGCGTGGAGGCGGTGGCGGGCGCAGCGGACCGCAAGGCGATGGGGCCAATAGCGATCCCGGAGTGGATGGCGGAGGCGGCCCGGGCGGCGGAGGCGGCGATTTCAGCGGTCCCAGCGGCATAAATGTGATGCTGCTGTGGCAAACCGCTCTTCCAATCAAGCAGGCCCTGATCAAGCGGCAATACGGAGCCGAGGCAGGGACCTCGCCTGAAGCCAAAGCCAAACTCGACCGCCAGGAACAGGTGTACGTTCTGACGCTGGCCGGGATGCCCGGATTCACGCTGGCAGCGGCGCAAGGCGATAAGAAGGCGTCGTTGCTCGACACCACTACGCTGACCGTCCCCGGCAAGCCGCCGCTCAAAGCGATGGACGTCCAGGTGACCAACGCAGGCCGCAATGGGAATGTGAGTTTTCTATTCCCCAAAACCACCACGTTCACAGCCGAGGACAAAGAGTTGGAATTCTCCAGCAAGTTCGACAAGACCGCGGTGAAGAAAAAGTTCAAGCTGAAGGACATGGTGTTCAACGGCAAAGTCGAAATGTAGTTTGCCCGAGCCGCTGCCTCGCGCGTTCTACAACCGTCCTGCTATTGAAGTCGCACGAGCGCTGCTGGGAACCGTCCTGGTGCACGGGACCACTTCAGGCCGCATCGTCGAGACCGAGGCATATCTTGGGCCGCAGAGCGGCCTTGAAGACCGCGCAGCGCATTCCTGGCGGGGCGTCACACCACGCACTCGCGTGATCTTCGGCCCGCCCGGCTACGCCTACGTGTACCTCATCTACGGCGTGTACGAATGCCTGAACGTAGTCGCCGAACCGAAGGGTAGCGCGGGATGCGTTCTGATCCGGGCCCTGGAGCCTGTGGCAGGAATCCCGCGGATGCGCAGCAGGCGAGGCGGCGTGCCGGGTGTGGAGAGACTGGCCAATGGTCCAGGAAAGCTGACGCTGGCCATGGGAATTACGCGCCGCCACAACGGCGCGGATCTGACGCGTGGTCGCCTGACGATTCGTCCACCAGAGCGACCCGAAGATATTCGCATCGGCGTTTCCCCGCGCATCGGTATCAAACATTGCGCCGATTTACCACTGCGTTTCTTCATCGAAGGGAATCGATTCGTTAGCCGATAGTGCTACGTTCAAGGTGTATGCTGAAACCGACCATTTTCCGCGAATACGATATCCGCGGTGTCGCCGATACTGAGCTTCTGAGTGCGGACGTCGTCGATCTGGGACGCGGCCTGGGAACACTGCTGCAGCGTAAAAGCGGCCGCTCCATCACGCTCGGCCGCGATTGCCGGTTGAGCTCGCCGCGTCTGCGCGACGCGCTGCTCGAAGGCCTGGTCGATTCCGGCTGCGAGGTGACCGATATCGGCGTGGTACCTACGCCCCTGCTGTATTTTTCGGCCGTCCACCTGGAAGCTGATGGCGGTGTGATGATCACCGGCAGTCACAATCCCAGCGAGTTCAATGGATTCAAAACCGTCTGCGGCGCCGGCACACTGCACGGCGAAAGCATCCAGGAGGTCCGCCGGATCATCGAAAAACGCGACTTTCTGCACGGCCATGGCAGCCATGACGACATGGACGTCATCCCGGCGTATCTCGATCAGGTTGCTCCGCAGTTCGAATTTTCGCGGCGGGTGAAAGTGGTCCTTGACGGCGGCAACGGAACCGCCGGACCGGTGGTGCATCGTCTGTTCGAGCGTCTGAACTGCGAAGTGACCGAGCTGTTCTTCCCCATGGATGGGCATTTTCCGAATCACCATCCGGATCCCACCGTCCCAGCCAATCTGAAGCATCTCCAGGACGCCGTCCGCGCCCAGAAGGCCGAGCTCGGCATCGCGTTCGACGGCGACTCCGACCGCATCGGCGCAGTGGATGAAAACGGCGAAGTGATCTATGGCGACATGCTCCTGCTGATTTTCGGCCGGGAGATTCTCACGCGAAAACCGGGCGCTACGTTTATCGGCGAGGTCAAGTGCTCGCAGCTTCTGTATGACGAGCTGAAAAGGCTGGGCGGGAATCCGGTGATGTATAAGACGGGCCATTCGCTCATCAAAGCGAAAATGAAAGAAGAGCACGCGGAGCTGGCGGGCGAAATGTCCGGCCACATGTTCTTCGCCGACCGGTATTTCGGATATGACGACGCCATTTATGCCGCGTGCCGGCTGATAGAAATCGTGGCCCGCAGTGGCAAACCGCTTTCTGCGCAGTTCGCTGGACTGCCCAAATTAGTCTCTACACCGGAAATCCGGGTGGATTGCCCGGATGAAGTGAAATTCCAAGTGGTGCAGCACGTGGCGGCCAGTTTCAAGAAGACCCACAAGGTAATCGACATCGACGGCGTGCGTGTGTTATTCGAACATGGCTGGGGACTGCTGCGAGCGTCCAATACGCAGCCCGTACTGGTGATGCGGTTTGAGGCCGAGAGCCAGGAGTGGCTGAAACAATATCAGCGGGAAGTGGAAACGGTCCTGGAAGAAGCTAAAGCGGCCGTAGCTTAAGGCGCACATTTGCGCGTCCGGAGGCCGACCTCCGAAGAGTGCAGCCCCCACCCACGCGCTGGCGCTATATCGCCGTATTTTTAGAATGCCAGAAATCGCGACGTTAATCCAACTAAAAAGTTCCTTATTATGTCCTTCTAGGTGGATTACCTGACGCCGATGGGCGAATTCAAGCTAACTTTCGGAAAACCAGCACTGCATTCAGGCCTCCGAAGGCGAAGGAATTGGAAATGGCGCCTTCCACCTGGACCGCCCGGGCCGTATTCGGAACCACATCCAGGTCGCAGGCGGGATCCGGCGCCGTGTAATTCGCAGTGGGTGGAATCAAGCCGTAGTGAAGGGCGCCTAGGGTTGCAGCCGCTTCGATCGCTCCAGCCGCACCCAGGGCATGGCCGTGCATGGATTTCGTGGAGCTGACCAGCAGCTTACCGGCATGCTCGCCGAAAACCGACCGGATCGCCTCGGTCTCGGTGGCATCGTTAGCCGTCGTTCCCGTACCATGGGCGTTCACATAGCCGATCGCTTGTGGCGCAAGCCCGGCGTCGTTCAGCGCGCTCCGCATGGCACGGGCGGCGCCCAAGGCCGAAGGCTGCGTGATGTGGTGAGCATCGGAAGACATTCCGAATCCAGCGATCTCGCCGAGGATTTTCGCGCCCCGCGCACGAGCTCGCTCCTCCGGTTCCAGAACCAGGACCGCGGCGCCTTCGCCCAGAATCAGGCCGCGGCGGTCCAGGGAAAATGGACGGCAGGTATCCGGCGCAACCACGCGCATGGCTTCCCAGGCTTTTAGAAAGCCCATCGACAGTGGTG
>Ga0105239_10002232_pt1 | contig 24792 bp, 20 predicted proteins | sample KBSC44metaG_FD_92761 | JGI IMG/M metagenome (GOLD analysis project Ga0105239, IMG submission 92761) | Corn rhizosphere microbial communities from Kellogg Biological Station, Michigan, USA - KBS C4-4 metaG | ecosystem: Host-associated > Plants > Roots > Rhizosphere > Soil | place: Michigan, USA...
AACCATCTTTAAAATCCAAAATATATCCTATCACCTTAAAAACCCGTAGAAGTTTATGACATTGCTACGCAAAAAGACTGACCACGAACTTATTCACCAATTTAGGGACGGTGACCTCCATGCATTAGAGGCACTGATAGTTCGTCACAAAGACAAGTTGTACACTTCCATTCTCTTCCTGGTAAAAGACAAGTATCTCGCAGAAGATATCTTCCAGGACGTCCTCATCAAAATTATTGACACCATTCGTGGTGGCCGCTACACGGAAGAAGGTAAATTCCTTCCCTGGGCTATGCGCATTGCACACAATCTTTGTGTTGACCATTTCCGGAAAGTAAAAAGGACTCCCGCCATCAAGACCAGCGATGACAGGGACATCTTCGAAGTGATCCACTTCACGGAAGAAGGCGCCGACACCAAGATGATGAAACGCCAGAGCCATGACCGTGTAAGACAAATGCTCGACCTGCTGCCGGAAGATCAGCGCGAAGTGATCATCCTCCGTCACTATGCAGACCTCTCCTTCAAAGAGATCGCAGCCCTGACGAATTGCAGTATCAACACGGCCCTCGGCCGCATGCGCTACGGTCTGATCAACCTGCGCAAAATGATGACTGAAAAAAAGATTGCCTTGTAATGATTTAATTTTACTAACAAGGATTGGAAAAGATGGCAGTTCATCGCAAGTACGAAAAATACGATGAGCGTTTTTTTAAAAATCTTTAACTACCTTTAAGTACCGGGGAACGGATAGAACCGCTAACTTCATTGTGTGAAAAGATCCATTAAAAAAAATATTAAGAGTTCCTGCTCGAGAAGAGCAGGGACTTTTTTCTTTGGTATATCCGCCAGCGCAGGCTCGCCCGCTAGTGAAGGCATTCCCGCCGTCATAAGCTCACCCGCCGTCGCCGGCAAAAAGATATTGTCATTCTGGCCCTCCATCTGGTAACAAGACTTGCCCTTAGTTTGGCTGGAAGGCTGGGACAGAATGACGCCTAATTGAAAAGCCCCTCACACGAGGGGCTTTCTCTTTATTTCTTCGACACGCTCTTGTCCTGCTTGTACGCGTCCAGCCCACACTGAAGCCAGCTGGCATACTCCCCCGCATCCGGCGTATAACCCACCGGCCTGTTCAGCAGCTTCTCGTCCGGACTGATCACCACATAAAAAGGCTGGGAAGCATTCTTGAAGTTCTCGGACTGCAACGTCGCAAATTTATCCCCCACCGTCCGTATGGCTTTCTTGCTGCCATCGCCCGTCGTGAACAGGAATTGCTGATCATCAGGCAACGACTTACGATCATCGACATAGAGCGAGACCAGGATAAAATCCTGTTTGATCTTCTGTTTTACGATCTCCTGCGGCCAAACATTCTCCTCCATCTTCCGGCAGTTCACACAGGCCCAGCCGGTAAAGTCGATCAGCAGCGGCTTGTGCTGCTGCTTCGCAAGCGCCAGCGCCTTGTCATAATCATTGATCACATTGGCCTCTACCCGCTGGGAATTATCAGAGGATTTGTAAAGACTATAGTCCAGCGGCGGCGGAAAACCACTGACAAGCGATAGATTGGCATACCTGGTATTGGTCAGCCCCGGCGACAGATAAAGAGCAAAAACCACGAAAGCAATGCCAAAACCAATCCTCGTCTTACTAAGCTTCTTTGGAGGAGGATCATGGTGGAATTTGATTACCCCAAACAGATAAAGCGCAAGAGAAATGCTCACAAGGATCCAAAGCGCAAAAAAGGTCTCCCTCTTCAATAGACCCCAGTGCGTGACAAGGTCCGCATTCGAAAAATATTTTATAAACAACGCCAGCTCGACAAAGCCAAAAACTATCTTGACTGTATTCATCCAGCTGCCGCTGCGGGGCAGAGACTGCAGCCAGCTCGGGAACATCGCAAACAAAGCAAAAGGAAGCCCCAGCGCAAAGCCAAAACCTGCCAGCACTACCGTCAGCTGTATCGGCCCTCCATTAGACCCCAAAGCACTGACGACAAACGTCCCCAGTATCGGCCCTGTACAGGAAAAAGACACGATAACCAGCGTCATCGCCATAAAAAATATCCCCCCGAAACTGCTGATATTTGACTTGGTATCTACCGAATTCGAAAGGCCGCTCGGCAACGTGATCTCGAACAGACCAAAAAAGGACAACGCAAACGCCAGGAATACCGCCGCAAAGAACAAATTGAGCCACACATTGGTAGCTATATTGTTCAGAATATTCGCATTGTTCGACTTCAGAAAATAAAAGGGAACGCTGATCAGCGTATATATCAGAAAGATAAAGAACCCATATAAGAATGCATTTCGTATACCTTGCGACCGCGATGCCGAACGCTTCGTAAAGAACGACACCGTCAGTGGGATCATCGGGAAAGTACAGGGCATGATCAACCCCACCAGGCCACCAAGTATGCCCAACAGGAAAAGCCCAAACAGCCCCTTGGACGCAGAGTTCTCCGCACCCGTTCCCCCACACTTATTTACCGGATTATCCAGATCAATAGTCGCCTTCTTCAATTCATTCGCCCCGCTCGCCGAGCCCTGCAGCTCCGCCGACTTCGCCACCAATCCACCACCCGTCGCTCGCGCATACCGGAATGGCACTTCCAGTGGCCCCACGACAGAATCTTTATTTATCGCCATAAAAACCACAGCACCCTTGAGGTCACCCGCCGCGGCGCCACCAGCGCCCGCAGCACCGGCCGGGATCTCCAGGTGAACCAGCCACTGCGCCTGACCAGTGAACGAGCTGGTCTTCGCATCATTAAAAAGAGGCTCCTTCTGCGTCTGCAGCTGCCCCTTCTCTTCTATTTTCCCAACCACTGCGCCCGCCGCCGAGTCCAGCGTAACACGCGAATTCGGCAGACTATCCGGCATCGTCGTGGAATACAGTCTCCATCCATTCCCGATATGTGCATTCAATACCAGGACCGGCTTCCCGTCCGCGCCCTGCTGAACACTAAAATCCCAGCTGACCGCGCTACGCGTAGCATCAGTCTGGGCAAAGCCACGGTGCGCCGTAAGAAAGAAAAAAAAGGCGAGGGTCAGCAGACGAAGCCGACGGCCTGAGATGTGGGACAAATAATTTTGCCAAAAAATAATTTTTTGTCCCACACCATATTGTCTGCACACCTCGGCTTCAAGCATCGTGTGCAAACCGGACTCCGTCCGGTTATGGAAAGTAGAGTTAGGTAACATGCTGCTGGGTCTTAACTAAAAAACGAGTTCCTGCAAAGAACCCGTTTTTAATGTATTGTTTTCGTCAGATAGACGACGGAACCATTTTTATCCTCCAATATTAACTTTAATGTCTACATCCGCCGGAGGAAGACACTGCTGGTCGTTGCAAACCATAAACGAAACCTTCCCGGCAAGACTGGTCTTTACATTTGTCTTCAACTTTACCACCTGGACAAAATCCACCGACTTCTCATAATACTTTACGTCATGCCCCCAGGCGGCCTCATTCTTCTTTACCAGCTGGCCCTTTTCTTTTACCATCCCGTCCAGCATCAAAAGAGGACTCTTGGTGAACGTAAACGACGTGGGGATCGGCCCCTCACCGCCGGCATCCTGCGCATAAAGATGATAATTACCGCCGATGGTGGCCGTCATATGCACTTCATAGGTCTTATCGGCAATCTTCTTGACCGAGTAAGACCAGGAAACTTCTTTGCTCGACTGGGCCATAACAAGCCCACCCGCGAGTACCGACAAGCAAAACAGGAATAATTTTTTCATAATAGTGTAGATCAATTGAGAAATGTAAAGTTCAGCTTCCAAATGTTATAGAAAACTAAAAATTTACCAATCCTGCCTTCCGGGCTGCAGGCTTCTCCCTGACGTTGATAAATAAGGCTTCCAGAATAGTCTTCCCGTCGATATTCCCCAGCGCGTCCGAACAGGCGCGCTCAGGATGCGGCATCATCCCAAATACGTTCCGGGTAGCATTGCAGATACCCGCGATATTCCTCAGAGAACCATTCGGATTGGCGGCCGCCGTGATATTCCCATCCTCATCGGTGTACCTGTAGATGATCTGCCCGTTGGCCTCCAGCTGGTCCAGGGTCAGCTCGTCTGCGTAATAACGACCTTCCCCGTGCGCGATAGGGACCTTCAGCGCACATCCTTCGTCACCAACCCCGCGCAGATAGACATTTTTGGAAATGAACTGCTGATTGGCATTACGTAACAACGCTCCCGGCAGCAGGTGGGACTCGCACAGCACCTGGAAGCCATTGCAGACCCCAAAGACCTTCCCGCCTTCACCGGCGAACTTCGTAACGCTTTGCATAATAGGACTGAAACGCGCGATAGCGCCACAGCGGAGATAGTCCCCATAGGAGAAACCACCCGGCAGAACAATGCAGTCCTCCGTAGAGAAGGCACTCAGGTCAGTGTCCTTATGCCAGAGCATAACTACTTCCTGACCAAGGTCCTGCTGCAGACTGTCATACATATCACGATCACAATTCGAGCCGGGGAAAACGACTACTCCAAATTTCATATCCTTATTAGGTTTAAAGAGCAAAGGTACAGCTTTTTGAGAGTTCGGCGAAGCGTATACCCCTTCCGGGATTCATCCCCTTCCCGGACTCGCCCCCTTTCTGAACTCATCCCTCTTCAGGCTACTACAGCCAAAATCGCCCCTCGGAGAGTCCTTTCTGATATGAGCGGCAATTTTTTTGGGATCGCTGCCGTCGTCAGCAAAAATATAGGCCCCCACCCATTAAATAAAATAATTCATCGCAATGATATAGGCAACGATCATCCAGTGCAGGATATTCGGGCCGAGCGTCCTTGTGGGATAATAGTAGGCTGCCGCATGAAAAGCAGCAAACGGCACAGCCATAATAACCCAGTTCTCATACGAGTTGACCCGGTTGATGAGAATGACCAGCACCGCGACCATCAGGAAAAGGAGCAGCAGGCTCCAGCTCTTCCGTATCTGGATCAGGAATTTGGAAAGATTCTTCTGCACAAAATATCCGCCGACCATAAATGGAACGATCAGCCAGATAATGCCCAGCGTCACCCAGACGGAGGAGGGTAACGCGGGAACTGTAAACACGATCGTAGGTATCACATTCGACCAGCTCCAGTGCCCTGAAAGATAGAGATAGATGAAAAGGAAATAGTATGGAAAAGTGAACCCCAGCAGCCCTACGAACCACTCCCGGATACGAAAGGGCCTCATGGCCAGCAGCCCCATCAGCACCAGCAGCAGAAAAGCCACCGCAGGTATATATAATAGTGATACGATACCCGCCCAGATGCCAATACTGAAAATGGCCGTGCCCGGCCGCTGGCTGTTATACAGCTCCATCATTCTGTACCAGACCCAGATCATGATCGTATTTATCAGCAGGGGAGCTGAAAAATGCCCCCAGTCCGGCATCAGCGATGTGATCAGGATATAGGACATCCCGGGCAGGAAATTGGGCTTCGGTAATACCTTATTGTGATTGAAGATCCGGTCGAACAGGGTCGCCTGGATGACAAGCAGCAGAAAGGTCAGCACTGAATAAAAGACCGGATAATTGTGAAATACAGAATCCAGGCCATTCAGTATTATCTTATACAGGTAATTGTCTTCCGGATGAAGGACGGGGACAACGGGGTGTAAGAATAGCGGAAACTTTAATACCAACGCATAAAAGACCAGCAACAGGGCATTAGCCGGGGTTTTCTGTCTAAAAATACCGATCATGTGTAAAAATACCGATCATCTGCGAAAACTAATTAAAATCAACTTTGGCAAAGCATAGATAATTCTTGAAAAGACAGGGAATAATGGTCTCCCAGCTGCTGACCTGCTTGCCATACCGGGGCATGAAGTCATATCCCCTGTCCAGATTCCGCAATGTGGGATATCGGGTCACCTTGCCTTCCGGGGAAATGCTCTGATCATTGAGCAGCATATTCCGCCGCTCGTAGAGATTAAATAGAAAATGAAGCTCCCCGCCGGTATTGATGAGCTCATGAGAGATCAGGTTCTCCGTCTCATCGTCAAACTGGCTTTTGGGAATAACGGCGCTCCACTGCAGATTGCTTTGTGCATCGAAGGACAGGACCATGATATTCTCGGCATGGAACCGGGTCGCATAGTTCCCGTAGTTCCTGCTCCAGGGGTTGTAATAGGGGCTATAATAATAGGGAGAATAAAAGCCACCCGGACCAAAAGCAGGGTTGTACATATAGTCCCAGCGATTGAACATATTCCCGCGGGACGTCGTGTACAGGGACTCCGTGACCAGCAGATAGCCCCCGTCCCGCTTGGTGATGATGTGCTTGATAAAGAAATCATTGAACGCCATCCTCAGATTGGCGTCGGAGCTTTTCGCCTGGGCCCGCAGCTCATCGTTAAAGACCGTCGTCTTCTCCTCTACACGGCTATTGGTCGCCTTGTCCCAGATGACCGAATAAAGTCCCTCGATATTCCCCCTTCGCTGCTTGTAGTAAAACCCGGAGAGGATATAGCGTTTGTTCGTATTGTCGACCTTCAGCTTGATCTCGTCGAGGATCCTGTCCCCCGCGCCTATATCCTTTACCGAAAAGCTGTCTGCTGTCGGCCCCTTGGTGACAAGCGCCACACGGGACACATAGTCGTTGCTCCCGCTGCGCAGGTATTTGCCAAATACCAGCTGTCCGTCGTTGTCCACCTGGAAATCGGTGAACAGCTCGTTGCGCTCTTCCATCGGGATATAGATGCGGTGTCTGTCAAGCAGCTGCAGGTTGGTATCAAAAAGAAAGGTCGTAAACAGAAAATTGCGGGGATTCTTGCTGTTTATCTTAAAGATCATGATCTTTTGCTTGTCCTCGCTGAACACGGTCGTATATATCTTGTTGCTGGCGGCAAATCCGATCTGGGTGGTATCGAGCTCGACGGGTTCCCCTACTTTCCGCGCCTGGCCGTCCAGCTTCACCGCCGTGCAGTGGACGATGCTCTTCTTCTGGTATTCATAGATGAGATAGCAATAGTCGGGATAGGCGATAAAGTCGACATTGATGTATTTATCCGGTAGGAAGGTCAGCGGCACCCGCTGCTGCAATTTCATATCGCTGTCATAGATACTGATCGCATTATTGGAATTATTGTTCTTGAATATCAAGAAGTTATCACTAATTTTTCCAATGATCTCGAAATTAGTACGGCGCCCATCCTCCCGCTCAGGTTCGGTGTAGGTGATCTGCTGAACCTGGGCTTTTACCTGGCCAGCAACCGTTAGGGTTAGTGCGAACAGCAGGGATGACAGGGTTCTGCTCATAGTTATCGCTACTTTTAAAGTCGTAAGATAGGCAAAAGTTTAACTATAACTTGTTACGAGGTTTTTAAAGTTCGGGTTGCCGCAAGGCCGGGCACACCGAGGCCCATCGTTGGCCCAGCCAGATACCGAGGGCATCGGTACTCACTAACCACCCCGCCAATCGGAAGCCGTCCTAAATTTAGCTTGCTTCTCCATTTTTTTACATATAACTTTGCCTATTTTATGAGGCCCCCAAAGGGACCTCGTCTGGGGACAAGAATAGCGAAGTCCCCGAATGAGGCAACCAACGGTGTTGGTCGACGAAGTTCACAGACTTTAGCGCTTTACCGGAGATGCGCTAATTTTTGGAAAAGCGTATCTCTGGCATTTAATCAGAAGACTCAGTTTGTGAGCAATCAGATCAATAAAGTAAGTTTAGCAAATCTCATCATTGCACTTGGCATCATTTACGGCGACATCGGGACCTCCCCACTCTACGTTCTTAACGCCATAATCCATGGAAGAATTATAAGAGAAGACCTGATCCTGGGCTCTCTTTCCTGTATTATCTGGACCCTGACTCTCCAGACTACCGTTAAATATGTCTGGTTGACCCTTAAAGCCGACAACAATGGGGAAGGGGGGATATTTTCCCTTTATGCCCTGGTACGCCGTCAGCGACGGTGGCTGGTCCTCCCGGCCATGATCGGTGGCGCCGCCCTGCTGGCAGACGGCATGATCACCCCCCCCATCTCCGTCACCTCCGCGATCGAAGGTCTGCGACAGATGCCGGCCTTCCGGTATATCGAGCAATCTACGATCGTCTACCTGGTGCTGGGCATCCTGGTCATCCTTTTCTTCCTGCAACAATTTGGGACGGAATCCATCGGCAAGCTCTTCGGCCCCATTATGTTCATCTGGTTTTCCATGCTGGCCGTGCTGGGAAGCAGCCACCTCCTGGACGACCTGGGCATCTTCAAGGCCCTCAGCCCTCACTATGCCATTGAACTGCTGACCTATTACCCCAAGGGATTCTGGATACTCGGAGCCGTATTCCTATGTACTACAGGTGCGGAAGCCCTCTATTCCGACCTGGGTCACTGTGGCAAAGGCAATATCCGTTTCTCGTGGATCTACGTAAAAGCCTGCCTTATCCTCAACTACCTGGGGCAGGGCGCCTGGCTGCTGGCCCAGTACAAGGGTCGTATATTCGACACCAGCGTAGGCAACCCCTTCTATAATATAATGCCCACCTGGTTTGTCATACCGGGCATCATCATCGCCACAGCAGCGGCCATCATCGCCAGCCAGGCCCTGATCACCGGCTCCTTCACCCTGATCAGCGAGAGCATGCGCCTCAATCTCTGGCCCAAGCTGCGCATCAGCTATCCTACGGAAGAAAGAGGACAGTCCTATATACCCGCCATCAACTTCATGCTGTTCATCGGCTGCTGCGGAATCACCCTCTACTTCCAGAGCTCGGCCCATATGGAAGCGGCATACGGACTGGCGATCACCCTTTGTATGCTGGCGACATCCATCCTCTTCGCCAACTACCTCATCTCCAGGCGGACAGGCTCTGCGCTGATCTATCTCTACCTCTGCGTCTATCTCAGCATCGAGATCAGCTTCCTCTCAGCAAACCTGGAGAAATTCCCGCACGGCGGCTTCGTCACCCTCATCGTCGGCGGCGCGCTCTTCGCGGTCATGTTCGTATGGTTCCGCGCCCGCAAGATCAAGAACCGGTACGTGGAATTCGTCCGCATGGAACACTATATCCCCCAGATACAAGAGCTCAGCAACGACCGGTCGGTAGCCAAATCAGCCACCCACCTGGTCTACATGACCAGTGCCAACAACCCGAAAGAGATCGAGCACAAGATCATCTACTCCATCCTGAATAAAAAGCCCAAACGGGCCGACATCTACTGGTTCGTCCATGTCGATACCCTCGATGACCCCTATACGGCCGAATATTCGGTGGAGCATATCATCCCCAACGACATTATCCGGGTCGAGTTCCGCCTCGGGTTCCGCATCGAGCCCAAGATCAACCTGATGTTCCGTAAGGTCGTGGAAGACCTCGTCAACAACCGCGAAGTCAACATTACCAGCCGGTATGAATCACTGGAACGCAACAATGTAGTGGGCGACTTCCAGTTCATCGTAATGGAAAAATACCTCAGCCAGGACAACGAGCTGCCCTTCTTCGAACGGGTGGTGATGAAACTCTACTTCTGGCTGAAAGAGCTGAGCCTGTCCGAAGAAAGGGGCTTTGGCCTGGATCCCTCCAACGTTACGATCGAAAAGTTCCCGCTGATCGTATCGCCGGTGCCCAATTTCAACCTGAAACGGATCGCTACCGACCTGGACTAATGAAAAAGAAAATCCTCCGCTGGGCCAAGCTGCTCGTCCTGCTTTATTGTATCATAGGCATTGCCTGGTATTATGGACAGGATAGGCTGATCTTTCATCCCTCCCCGGTGGACAGAAAGGCGGGCTGGTCCTTTGCTCAGCCTGTTAAAGAGCTGAACATCCCCTACGACGCCACGACCAATATCAACGTCCTTCAGTTCATGGCTACCGACAGGCCGGCAGACAGCCTCCCCAAAGGCGCGGTGCTCTATTTTCACGACAGTAAGGGCAACAACAGCGTCTATGCCGGCGTCGCCACCGCCTTCACAGCCAAAGGATACCAGCTATGGATGCTTGACTACCCCGGATTTGGAAAGAGCACGGGACAGCTCAGCGAGAAAAAGCTGTACGAACAGGCCCTCCTCTTCTACAAGCTGGCGCGCAGCAGGTGGCAGCCAGGGCAGATCATTATCTACGGCAACGGCCTCGGAACGGGCATCGCGGCACAGCTGGCTTCCGTACGGGACTGCCGGCGCCTGATCCTTGAGTCACCCTATTACAGCCTGACCTCGGCAATGCAGAGCTACCTGTTCGTGTATCCGGTGAAGCAGATGCTGCATTTCCACCTGCCCACCAACGAATACCTGCCTGCCGTAACCGCGCCCATCACTATTTTCCACGGCGCTTCCTGCAGCAGCGGCTGCCGGCTGAAACCCTTATTAAAAAATGGAGACGAGTTCATTACGCTGCCTGTCAGCGGTCACGATGAAATTCTCCGCTCCCCCATGTATCAGCAAAAGCTGGATTCCCTGCTCAGCCTCTGATAAAGGGACGCAGCCTTTCCTCCTGCTGCGACGGAACAAAATAATTATTCTGCGAGACAATGGGCCCCTCGACATAGACATCCAGCGCCACAAGCTTTCCTTGCCGCAGCGCATACGCCTTATAGCCAAAAGGACGCACAAGCTCGAAGAACCGGATACGCTGCTCCCGGTCAAAGAACTCGCAAAGCAGGATGGGATGATGTTTCTGCAGTGTCTTGGGCATGGTGGCAAACACCTGGTATTCGAGCCCTTCCACATCGCATTTGACATAGTCCAGGCGGGGCAGATCGGCAAAGAGACGGTCCCCGGGCTCATTCTTTACTCTCTCCGATTCGATGAACTCAAGGTGTGGATTGGCCTCCTTGACACGCGCATGGGCGAACTTTTTCATGTCGCCCACCCGGGGTATGCCCATTTCAACGTACTCCCCGTTGCCGCCCAGCGCCACCTGGTAAAGCGTGACATTGGCCGCCTTCTTCTTCTGGATAAGACGCCGCAGCGTATTGTGGAAGGCGCTCATCGGCTCAACCGCAACAACTTTCCCCGAATCGCCCACCAGATGGCTCAGCTCGAGGGTAAAATAACCGAGATGCGCACCAATATCGGCGCAGTAGTCTCCCGGACGAATAATATGCTTGAGGAAATAGACGTCGTTGTACTCCGCCCCCAGCAAACCGGTACGATAGAGGCGCTGAAAGGAGCTGGCCAGAAAACTCAGGTATTTTTTTTCACCTAAGAGATTGAGTAGTATCTTTTTGATCGCCATACCCGCGCAAGCTACAAAATATTTGCCAAGCCCGCCCACAGGAAGCCATCCCCCTATAGGAACACTCACCCCCCTTATATCGGCACCACATTCTGATTCTTATTCAACCTTATCTTCTCCGGTACCGAGAGCAATATCTCCTGGTGAAGCGCCTGCACCAACCGCTGCTTGACAAAATCCCGATGGACCACCAGGCTGACCTCCCGCATCGGCGCCGGCCTTTTGAAATGACGGATCAGCTGCAGCTGCTTACCCGTCAGGTCCATGGCGGCAAGCTCCGGCAGAATGGTAACGCCGTCATTGAGCTCCACCATCCGGCGCAGGGTCTCGAGACTGCCGGCCTCGTAGTCGAAATGACTACCCTCCCGGCTGGCTTTCCTCAGCTCGCAAAGCCGGACGATCTGCGACCGAAAGCAGTGCCCCTCTTCCAGCAGCCATAGCTTGGAAGGATCGATGTCCTGCGCGAGCATATAGGTCTTCTTATAAGCCGCATTCTTCCGCGAGACGTATACCAGCAGCTCTTCATAAAAAAGCACCTGCTCCCGGATACCATTCTCCTGGAGTGGTGTTACCAGTATCCCCACGTCGATGCGGCCCTCCCGGAGACGGGTCACCACCATCTCGGTGGTCATCTCATTGACAATTAACTTTATCTGAGGATATTTCGTGGTAAACGCCTGGATAAAAAGGGGTAGGAGATAGGGCGCCAGCGTCGGGATGATGCCGATACGGATCTCTCCCGTAAGCACTCCCTTCTTCTCCTGGACGATCTCGCTGATGATATGTTTTTCGCCGAGGATCTTTCTGGCCTGCTCGATGATCTCCTTCCCCGCCTCGGTCGGGATGACGGGCTGCTTGCTGCGATCGAAGATCTTGAGTCCCAGCTCCTCCTCCAGTTTCTGCACCTGCATGCTCAAGGTGGGTTGGGTAACAAAGCAGTGCCCCGCCGCGGTGGCGAAATGACGGTAGGTGTCTACCGCTACAATATATTCCAGCTGTACAAAAGTCATAGCTTTACCCCCTGGTTTGGACCTCGTGGCTGATCCCATCGTCCCCTCTGGTCGAGCGACACCGGAGCCCCCTGGTCGGATAGGTAAAAGTAATAGATTATACCTATGTAAAGATAAAATTTATCGATGACGTCAATCGAAAATAATTGCAGACCTTTATTGTACAAAAGAAAAGCGCAAGCCAGGAAGAAGTTTAGAAAAGACAGGTTGAGTTCGAGTCGATGCCTACATACACACATGAGCAAGGGCCGCCCCAGGGCGGCCCTTCTCGCTTTATTCCCTTAGCGTGATCTTTTCCGGAGTTATCTCCAGCGTATGCTGTACCCCTATCTTCAACGCGTAATTCTCCCGCTCATGGCTCACCGGAAAACCAAAACATACCGGATAGTCGTATTCGCTGACAATATCCCGTATGATCTCTTCCACCGAAGCGCCGAAAGGCCGCATAGTATCCTTTGACTCGGTAAAACCTCCGATGACAAGCCCAGCCAGACGGTCCAGCCTGCCGCTGCGTTTCAGCTGACGGAGCATGCGGTCGATATTGTAACGGTATTCGCCAACGTCCTCAAGAAACAGGATCTTCCCCTTCGTCTTTATATCAGATGCCGTGCCGACAAGATGCGCGATTAGCGAAAGATTACCGCCCACCAGCCGGCCGGTCGTCACACCGACCCTGTTGAATGGATGGGGAGAACAGGTGTAATTGGCCCCTTCACCCGCCAGCGCCCCCCGAAGCGAACGGACATACACGTCATCCGCCCCGCCATCATTGAAGGCCCCGGCCATCGGAGAGTGCAGGGTCACTATCTTATAGTTGGACCAGATATGGATATGCAGGACCGTGATATCGCTAAACCCCGCGATCCATTTCGGCGTCTTTACAAACCGCGAGAAATCGATCCGGTCGATGATCCTGCTCAGCCCATACCCTCCCCTGCCGCAGAGGATGGCCTTGACCTCGGGATCGTCAAGCACCTGCTGCAGTTCGGTAAGACGCTCGTCGTCGGAACCGGAGAAATAGTTCTCGGATGGGCCGCCAAGCGTATTGCCGATTCGGACGCGATACCCCCAGGACTGCAAGGTCTCGATACAGGTCGTAGCCCTTTCACGGGGCATATAGCCCGCAGGACAGACGATGGCAATAGTATCTCCGGGCTGCAAATAAGGGGGGATTCTCATGGTAGAGGTGCTATGGTGACGGATCTTTCTGACAGCCTGGCCTGACCGTCTCGGGTATCCAGAATATGCGGTATTCCATATTTGAGGGCGTAGTTCTCTTTCTGGTGGCCTACAGGAAAATCAAAACATACCGGGTACGAATACGGCTTCACGCGTTCAGTGACGATGTCGACAACGGTACGGCCAAACTCCTCTCCCGGATCATCGGGCTTGACTTTAAAGCCGCCGATGACCAGACCGGCAAGGCGTCTTAATTTACCGGTGCGCTCCAGATGCCAGAACATACGGTCGATGCTGTACAGGTATTCGCCGGTGTCCTCCACAAAAAGTATCTTCCCGGCGGTGTCGATATCGGAAGCCGTGCCGGCAAGGGTTTCGATGGTCTTGAGATTACCGCCTACCAGCATACCCTCTGCAAGACCCGCACGATTTTGTGCGTGGGGCGCCGCCGTATACTCCATTCTTTCGCCTGCCAGCGCCTGCCGGATAGAGAGGATGGATCTCGCCTGGACAGGCTCCGCCTTCGTCCAGTCATCGGGAAAACTGTTGCACATCTTGGAATGAATGGAGGCCATATTGAAATTGGTATGAATATGGCATAGAAGGACGGTAATATCGCTAAACCCGATGATCCACTTAGGATGTTGGATCAATGGAACAAAGTCCAGCCGGTCGATGATATGCACAACTCCGTATCCGCCGCGTGCGCAGAGTATCGCTGCGATCCCGGGGTCATTGAGCATTTTCTGAAAATCCGCTGCCCTTTCTTCGTCCGTTCCGCCGAAGATCGCATCTCGTTTGCCGACCGTATCTCCGACCTTGATCTGGAAACCCCAGCTCTGGATCAGCTGCATCGCGGGCTGGATCTCTTTCAGCGTGATATTGCCCGCCGGACAGGTAATGCCGATGCTGTCGCCCGGCTTCAAATAAGGAGGCGTCATGAGGGGAAAGGGTGCGGCCGTGGACACAAAAGAAGACCGCTTCTCCCCCGCCAATACCGGACCCGCAGCGCCCAGCGTCAGCAGCGAAGAGAGAAAGTTTTTTCGATTCATCTTAACTTTTGGATTAATATTGTGGCCGCAATTGCGGCCGCTTAAAATTACTACTTTTAGTACATGCGTTCCCACAAAGGACCCCAAAGGGCCTCGTCCAAAGGACAAACATATATTTTATTGGCGATCTTCTTATTGTTATTGTCATCAGGGATAGCACAGGGGTTGCAGGCACAGGATCTGACCGGACAATGGACGGGGACTGCTACCGACAGCAAGTCGGACAACCAACAAAAATTAGTCTTATCGATCACGGAAGGTGACTCTTCTATCGGCGGAGTGCTCCACTGGTACTCTCCGGAATCCCAATATATCCGGCATATCGTCATCAGCGGCCGTTTTTACGGCAAGGACTCTATTCTCACCATCCGCGAGGACAGCTCCATCAACAATGCAGTGGAAGGAGGCGACCCCTTCCGGAATTCGACCGCGAAGGCGGGTCCCACGCCGGGCTTTTATATCCTGTTCTACCGAAGGTCGGCGGGAAGACGGGACATCCTGGAAGGACACTGGGGATTCACCAATCCGCAGACAGGGCGCTCCGGCCAGCTGGTGATCCGGCTGGAGAAAAAAGCCCCGCCATTTATTCCGATCATGCTGCCGCCCCATCCCAAAAAAGACTCGTCCCAGTCCCGACAACTGCAGGAAAGAGAGACCAGGGTTGCAGCGGCTATCCCTGCCCGGGGAACGGACACCATTCGCGTAGCGCTCTACGACAACGGTGAGATCGACGGCGACTCGGTCAGCCTCTTTATCAACGGCCAGCTATTGGTCCAGCACCTCAAGCTGACAGCAGAGGCCAAGGTCCTTATGATACCCATCGATAAAAGCCTGCCCGTGAACCGCCTGCTCCTTTTCGCCGAAAACCTGGGCAAGCTGCCGCCCAATACCGCGCTGATGGAGGTCACCGTGCGCGGCAAGACCTACAACCTCTTCCTTTCAACCGACTACAAAAAGAACGCATCCGTAGAATTCAACCTGCAGGAATAACGCCGGGTCCCATCCCCGGAACGACCCGCACCCGTACGGGGACTACCCGCCCCCGAACAACCCACCTTCGCGCCGCCCGTTCACCCCCGTCTTTGCAGCGTCCCTCAAACGGCGTAACTTTGCACCCTAAATTTAGCTCCGCCGGTGGCGGAAGGAATTACCCATATGACGAATCAACCAAAAAGATACCTCATCACGGCAGCACTGCCCTACGCCAACGGACTGAAACACATCGGTCACCTGGCAGGCGCTTACCTGCCGGCAGACATATATGTACGCTATCTTCGGGCACAGCAGCGCGACGTCGCTTTTATCTGCGGCAGCGACGAACACGGAACAGCCATCCCCATCCAGGCCATGAAGGAGGGTACCACACCCCGGGCTATCATCGACAAATACCACGGGCTGATCAAACAGAATTTTGCCGACCTGGGCATCTCGTTCGATATCTATCACCGCACCAGCGAGCCGATCCACCACGAGACCAGCCGGGAGTTCTTTACCTACCTCAACGACCGCGGAGAGCTGATCGTAAAGGAAAGCGAACAATACTACGACGAGGAAGCCAGGACCTTTTTGGCCGACAGATATATCGTTGGGACCTGCCCGGTATGCGGCAACAAACGCGCCTATGGCGACCAGTGCGAGAACTGCGGCACCTCGCTGAGCCCCGAGCAGCTGATCGACCCCCACAGCACCCTGAGCGGCAAGCCCCCCGTGAAAAAGACCACCAAACACTGGTACCTGCCGCTCGACAAGCACGAAGACTTCCTCCGGGAATGGATACTAAAAGAACACAAGGACGACTGGCGCGCGAGCGTCGTTGGCCAGTGCAAAAGCTGGATCGACGGTGGCCTCCAGCCCAGGGCCGTCACCCGCGACCTCGACTGGGGAGTAAAAGTGCCCCTCCCGGATGCGGAAGGAAAGGTATTGTATGTCTGGTTCGACGCGCCGATAGGCTATATCAGCGCAACCCGCCAGTGGGCCATCGACAACGGCAAGGACTGGAAACCCTACTGGTATGATAAGGATACTAAACTGGTCCACTTCATCGGGAAGGACAATATCGTCTTCCACTGCATCATCTTCCCCATCATGCTCAGGCTGCACGGGAATATACTCCCGGACAACGTCCCCGCCAATGAGTTCCTGAACCTGGAAGGAGACAAGATGAGTACCAGCCGCAACTGGAATCTGGAAATGCAGGATTTCATCAACGATTTTGTCAACAAAGAGAATGGCGGGCCCCAGATGGCCGACAGCCTCCGCTACTACCTGACGACCATCGCCCCGGAATCCAAGGACAGCGATTTCACCTGGAAAGGCTACCAGGACGCCTATAAGAGCGGACTCGTAGACAACCTTGGCAATTTCGTCAACCGGACCTTCGTGCTGATGCACAAGCTGTGTAAAGGCAAAGTGCCCCCCCTCCACGCCGGCACACTCGACGATACAGACAGGGCCATGTTCGCTGCCGTAGCCTCCACAAAGACAAAGGTCGAACAACTGCTCGAAGAATACCGGTTCCGCGAAGCCCAGTTCGAAGTGATCATGCTCGCCGACCAGGCTAACAAATACATGCAAAAGAAAGAGCCCTGGATCGTCGCCCGCACGCTGGAAACAACACCGGAGAACCAGCAGCTCATCGACAACTCCATCCACATCTGCCTCCAGGTGACCGCCAACCTGGCCATACTGATCAGTCCATTTTTGCCCTTCACGGCAAAAAAGATGCTGCATATGATGAAGGTCGTGGAAAAAATGCTCGACTGGGAAAACGCCGGCAAAACGAACCTGCTCAGCGTTGGCTATAGCCTGCGCCCACCCGAGCTGCTGTTCCGCAAACTGGAGGATGACGAGATAAAGGCGCAGGTCGCCAAATTACAGGCGGCCTCAGCGGCAAAACAGGCAGAAACAGCCGCAGCCAACGCGGCCGAAGCCGCAGGTAAAGCCGCTACCGCCGCCGGTCCCGAAGCCACAAAACCCGCAGCAGGCGCCGAAGCGCCACAACCCGCCGAACCAAAAGCTACCATCGTCTACGACGACTTCGCCAGGCTCGACCTGCGAGTAGGCACCATAGTGTCCGCAGAAAAAGTCGAAAAAGCCGACAAGCTGCTCAAACTCGGCGTGGACCTCGGCAACGAGGTCAGAACCATCGTCTCAGGCATCGCCCTGCACTTCAAGCCGGAAGAGATCGTCGGCCGGCAGGTGGTCATTGTCGCCAACCTGGCGCCCCGGAAGATGAGAGGCATCGAAAGCAATGGAATGATATTGATGGCCGAAGACAAGGCAGGAAAACTGCATTTCATCAACCCCTCCGACCCCATCGAACCGGGATCGGGCGTCAGCTGACAAAAATCTCTCCACCACTAATTTTCGTATATAGGATAGAATCTGACATGTCGCACCGCCCTAAATACGTAATTGGTATCTATTTTATTCTGCTGCTATCGGGATCATTGGTCACGGGCCTGTTCTGCCATCCCCGTCCCGGCAGCTCTCCCATGACAAAGGCGGAAGGCTTTGTAAGCTCGGTCGAACTGTCCTCCTCCTTCGACAACAACGAGGCCACGTCCGACAGCCTGTATCTCTACAAGGTCTTATCCGTACGAGGAACCATACAAAAGATAGTCCGGCGTGAATCGGGCAACTACGTGATCACCCTCGACGGCCCGACGCCAGGCAGGGCAGTAGTCGACTGCAACCTCGACTCCATATATAATAAACGCTACCTCCCGCTCAGGAATGGCGACAGCGTCACCCTCAGAGGCACCTGCGCAGGCCGGCTTCTGAACATAATTCTCATGCAGTGCATAATAGAGAACTAGCTATTGTCGTTTCCCAAACGACCGAAAAGTAAGTGCTACTACTTAGTTATCCACCTCCTGATACTTAGAGACACTTATTATCGTTTCAATAAGTGTGTAGCCCTTAAAAGCTCCGCGTACGTAAACCATCCTTTGCTTATTGCTTCCCGGATACGGACCCTTAAAACACCTTATATAGGAAGCAATGCAAAAAATACAGCGATTCCGGAGTATGCGGATGTTCTACATTCACTACGGATAAGCTGTATATTGAACAAAAATCTAATATCTAAACGACCTGTCGTGCTATGAAACAGACCCTCCAGTACAAGATCCTGCCGTATAATCGATATAGTTCGTTCTACCAGGAGAAAGAAAGCTTTTACAGAAGTTTCATCAATCAGTACTATCTTGACTTCGCACATCACCAGCTATCCCAGGAACACTACGACGCCTACCTGAGCAAGACGCTGATCGCGCCACACGACATCCAGTTTGGAGCATCTCCCCGGAAAGTGATCTGGAAGATCGGCATGCCCTCCTTCCAGATAAAAGATATCAACGATTTAAAAGACCACAAGATACTCTTCTACCGGACCAAGCTGCTCCGCCAGAAGGTGCTGATACAGTTCCACTTCATCAATGGGTTCTTCTATTACTCCCAACTGAGCTTCCTGTCTTTCACAGATAAGACCAACAGCATCCTGTTCAACTCGATCAAAAATAAATATGACTGTCCCAATTCCTTAGAAGAAAAGGACAGACTCTTAATGACGGATATCTGCGGCAACAAAATGATCATCGAGAAAGGGGTATACCTGACGGTGAGCTATATGACAGGCGACATCTATCCCAGACAGCTGATGGAAACGCAGATCAAACAGCGCTATGAACAGCTGAACAAAGCAGACAACTACGAAATTGACAGACTCTCAAAGATCCTTTAACACGACTCGGTTTATTGATTTAGATTCCGGCCGGTGGTTTATCCATCGGCCTTTTTTTAACCGGCCGCCATCCACTTCGTACGCTCCATGAACCAATTTTTTTTCCTATCTTCGGTACAAATAGTTGTTTAACTAACTAATTTTAACCATATGAACCGGATCATTAAGAAAGTGGCTGTATTGGGCAGCGGGGTCATGGGGTCCAGGATAGCCTGTCATTTTGCGGGCATTGGCTTACAGACCCTGTTATTGGACATAGCGCCTACGGAATTGACGGCGGCGGAATCGGCCAAAAAGCTCAGCCTCGAGCACCCTGCAGTGCGCAACCGGATCGTAAATGAATCGCTGGCAGCGGCAATAAAGTCAAATCCTTCTCCGGTATATACAAAAGAGGTCGCAGCCCGAATAAAGACCGGCAACTTCACGGACAACCTGAAAGACATCGCCGGCTGCGACTGGGTGATCGAAGTGGTGGTTGAACGGCTCGACATCAAGCAACAGCTGTTCACAGAAGTAGAAAGATACAGGAAACCCGGCTCGCTGATCACCTCCAATACCTCCGGCATTCCCATCCACCTTATGGCGGAAGGACGAAGCGAGGACTTCAAAAAACATTTCTGCGGCACCCACTTCTTCAACCCTCCCCGCTATCTCAGGCTGCTCGAGATCATCCCAACTCCCCATACCAGTCCGGAGGTGACGGATTTCCTCCTGCACTACGGGGACCTTTATCTCGGCAAGACGACCGTCCTCTGCAAGGACACGCCGGCCTTTATCGCGAACCGCATCGGCATATTCAGCATCATGGCCATATTCCGGCTTCAGGAGCAGCTGGGCCTGTCGATTGATGAAGTAGAATCGCTGGCGGGCCCCCTGATCGGGCGACCCAAATCGGCTATATTCCGCACTGCAGACGTGGTAGGTATCGATACGCTGGTAAAAGTGGCTAACGGTATTACCGCCAACTGCCCCGACGACGAACAAAAGGACATCTTCACCATTCCCGCCTGGCTCGACAAATTAGTAGCCAACAACTGGCTGGGCGACAAGACGGGTCAGGGCTTCTTCAAAAAGACCAAAGGGGCGGGAGGAGAGAAAGAGATCCTGACGCTCGATCTCAAGACCATGGAATATGGCCCCCGTCAGCGACCCAGATTCGCCAGCGTCGAAGCCGCCAAGGCGGTAGACGACCTGAAGACAAGACTGAAGATGCTGACAAAAGGCAACGACAAAGCAGGGGAGTTCTTCCGCCTCTTTCACTGCGCCCTGTTCTCCTACGTATCTCTTCGCATCCCTGAAATATCCGACGAGCTCTATCGGATAGACGACGCCATGATGGCCGGCTTCGGCTGGGAGATAGGCGTATTCGAATCCTGGGACGTGCTGGGCGTGGACACGATGACCAGACAGCTGAAGGAAGCCGGCTTCAAAGTAGCCCCCTGGGTCGGGGAGATGCTGGCCGCAGGCTTCAAAACTTTCTATAAGGTGGACAACGGCAGACGCCTGTACTATGACGTCGCCACAAAAACATATAAGCCGCTGCCCGGCGGCGATGCCTTCCTGGTGATGAAGAATTTTGAGGGACAGACGGTGTGGAAGAACAGCGCCTGTCACCTGTATCACCTGGGTGACGAAGTGCTGGGTCTGGAATGGAATACCAAGATGGGGACCATCGGAGGAGAGGTGCTGGAAGGCATCCAGCGGTCGATAGGCACGGCAGAAGAAAGATACAAAGGGCTGGTCATCGCCAACAACGCGCCAAATTTCAGCGCCGGAGCCAACGTCGGACTGATCTTTATGCTGGCGATCGAGCAGGACTACGACGAGCTGGACATGGCGGTTCGCCAGTTCCAGAATACTATGATGCGCGCCCGCTACTCCGCCGTACCCGTAGTCGTGGCGCCGCACGGCCTGACCCTCGGAGGCGCATGCGAGCTAAGCCTGCACGCAGACCGCGTCGTCCCGGCAGCAGAGGCTTATATCGGACTGGTCGAGCTCGGAGTTGGGTTGATCCCCGGCGGCGGAGGCACAAAAGAATTTGCGCTCAGGGCAGGAGACGAAATGCACGACGGCGAGCCGGAAACAATAACGCTAAAGAACCGCTTCTTCACCGTCGCCACGGCAAAGGTCTCCACTTCGGCCTACGAAGCTTTCGAGCTGGGCATCCTGAAAAAGGACAGAGACATCGTCAGCATCAACCAGAGCCGCCGTATCGCAGAAGCCAAAAGCTCGGTCATCGAACTGTACAATGACGGCTATACGACGCCCCTGCCGCGCAAGGACGTGAAGGTACTTGGACGGTCGGCCCTGGGCGCCCTCTACTCAGGCATCCACGCCATGTGGCGGGGACAATACGCTACCGACCACGACGTCGTGGTCGCCAAAAAGCTGGCCTTTGTCATGTGCGGCGGCGACCTCAGCGAACCGACCCTGGTCAGCGAACAATACCTGCTCGACCTCGAAAGAGAAGCATTCCTCAGCCTCTGCGGGGAAAAGAAAACACTCGAGCGGATACAGAGCGTTCTGAAGGGTGGCAAACCGGTGAGAAATTGATTAAATTGCAGTATGAAATGCTTATCCATTATTGGTGCGGCAGTGCTGGCCCTGGTTCTTACAGGCGCGAAAGCCGGCCAGCCCCATAGCCCCACAGCTGATTCCACATACACCCTGACCGGCACCATCGAAGGGCTGAAGGATGGATGGGTCTACCTGCGACATGGCCAGACCGAAAAGATCGATTCCGTAAGAGCCTCCGCCGGCAAATTCACTTTCACCGGCTCCATCGGCACCCCGGAATTCTGCCGCCTGGCGATCATCGGCCCATCCGGCACAAAAGAGTTCCGGACAGAATTCTTCCTGGAAAAAGGAGTCATGCGCGTCAAGGCGAATAAGGAGTCGATGGCCAGAGCCGTCATCAGCGGAACTCCCGTGCAGGACGAGTTCATACAATACCAGGAAAAAGAAAAGGCCGCCGGTCCCTGGCCGAATTCACGGCTATTCGCCATCAGCTATATAAAGGCGCACCCCGCCTCCTATGCATCGGTCATTGCACTGGACACCTGGTTCAGCTACGACCCGGCCGATATGAACAAGCTGGACAGCCTGTTCCACAGCCTCGACCCGATGATACAAAATTCATTTAATGGCCAACTGGTCAGGGCAACACTTGACGCGGAGATGAGAACAAGCGTCGGGAGAACAGCGCCCTCCTTCGACCAGCCCGATATCGACGGACACCCGGTCAGCCTGTCCTCCTTCAAAGGAAAATACGTCCTCATCGACTTCTGGGCCAGCTGGTGCGGCCCCTGCCGCGCCGAGAACCCGGCCGTGCTGAAAGCATACAAAGCCTACCACGACAAAGGCCTCTTCATCCTCGCCGTCTCGCTGGACAACAGCAGGAACGACTGGCTGGCAGCGGTAAAAAAAGACGGGCTGCCATGGACCCAGGTCTCGGACCTGCAGGGATGGAAGAACAGCGCCGCCATTGAATACGGCGTCCGGGGTATTCCCGTGAATTTCCTTCTTGACAAGGACGGCACCATCATCGCCAAAGGACTGCGCGGCGAAGAATTGCAAAAGAAGTTATCCGAACTATTACACTGACCATGGGTGAAGCCGAATTAAATATCTCTTCCCATCAGCTGGTCATCCGCTCTATACTATATTTCTATGGCGGAGCCGCCGATCAGAGCCTGGCCCTGCAGATCGCAGAGGACATCAGTATGGCGTGGAACGAACCCCGGGGCAAGGTAAGGATCAAGGGAGACTGGTACGACGTGCTGTTCGAGATAGAAGGAGCCTGCAAGCCCGACCTTCAGCCGGCCTTCGTCTGGCACAATACAGACCCCCGTCTCAATTTCTTTCGCATCGAAGAGTTCTCCCTCCACGATATCTCATCCGTTGACGGACTGGGCTGTAATACCGGCTATTTCAAACTGGGCAACCTGCTCAACCATTCCACGACGGCAGCTCACGAATATGGACATACGCTAGGACTCGACCACCCCAAGGATCTCGACATCAGGGGCAAGGGACAGCCGGGTATCATGTATCCGCGGGGTACACTGTGCGACCCACCCTTCCAGTATGACCCCGCCGCCGCCCCCGGTGGCCCGGGTGGAACCCTGAACCCCCACACCCGCAAGGTCCTGGCCTCGGACATCGCCGGCCTGAGACTCTCGCAGCTGGCATTCGACAGACGTTCTCTGTCCATACTGGGCGAGTTCTCTTCCTTCTACCACCAGAAACACGAACCTGCCCTTTAGTCCTCTATTGCGCCAGCCACCGCAGCGCTATAACAATCCGTCCAGCGCACTGTCCAGCGAAGGATAAATGAACTGAAAACCCGCCTCCCGCACCTTCCGGGCGCTCACCGTCGTACTCTTCAGCACCTCGATGCTCATCTCCCCCAATACTATCTTCAGGAAAAAAGAAGGAATATACACCGGCACAAAATAGCGCCCCTTGAGACGACGCCCCAGCGCAAGCACCAGCGTACGATTGTCGACAGGCTGCGGCGCAACCCCATTGAACACCCCCGACCACTCCTTTTGTTCGATCGCCGCAAGATAAAGACGGCAGAGATCGTCGACATGGATCCAGCTGATCACCTGCCTGCCGCTGCCAAGGATAGCAGCGACCCCAAGCCGAACGGGCTTGCGGAATTCCGCTAGCGCGCCGCCCTTGTCGCTCAGGACGATACCCGTCCGGATGATGACCAGGCGCTTGCCGGTCTCTGTGACCGAACGGACAGCCTCCTCCCAAAGCCGGCAGGTCTCGCCCAAAAAATCGTCATCGGCCGGCGCCGCCTCTTTGAACGGCTGCGGGTTGGGAACGACAGGGTCCGGGCCATACCATCCGATAGCCGAGGCGCTGATAACAGCCTGTACTTTATTAGGTATCTCCTTCAGCGCCTTCGCAACAAGCGCGCTGCTCTTCGTGCGGCTCTCCACGATGACCTTCTTCCTGGCTGCGCTCCACCGCCGGTCCGCTACCCCCGCCCCCGCAAGATGGATAATATAGTCCGCGCGACGAATGGCCTCCGGATCGATAAAACCCGTCTCGGGGTCCCACCGGGCCCACTCCGGCGCTCCCGCAGCAGCGCCACCAGCCTTCGCGACGCCACCAGCCGCAGACGATCCCCCATCCCTATCCCGTGCAAAAGAGCCACTACCTCCAGGTGACGATCCCCCATCCCCCTTCCTCCTCGAAAGAATAATAACCTGGTACCCACTCTCGAGCAACAGGCGCGTCAGCGCCGTACCGATAAGACCCGTTCCACCAGTGATTAGGATCGTTGCCATAGGTAAAATATTAGTATAAAATTAAAAAATCCCCCCGGAGAACCAGGGGGAATAAAACAACTAAAAACAAACTATCTTAAAAGTGGACCGTCCAGTTCGGACCTAGTCGGGTCGCTTACCATCCAAAAACGTATTGATCGTGCTGATCTCCGTGTTGTTGTTCTCGTCGGTCTTCACCTCATAGTTGCTGTAGAAGTTCTCGACATTGGAGATCGTGTTGTACAATTCTAAATTACGGCGGATGTAGGCCGGCACAGTTTCAAACTCATTGTTCGGATCGGCAGCATTGACGTTGAAGGACAAG